>Ga0070665_100007452_pt1 | contig 11130 bp, 10 predicted proteins | sample KBSS13metaG_FD_65862 | JGI IMG/M metagenome (GOLD analysis project Ga0070665, IMG submission 65862) | Switchgrass rhizosphere microbial communities from Kellogg Biological Station, Michigan, USA - KBS S1-3 metaG | ecosystem: Host-associated > Plants > Roots > Rhizosphere > Soil ...
CGCCGCCGTAGCTGTGCCCCACAAGCACCACGTCACCGTTCAGCTTGTCGATTTCGCGGACGATGTCGTCGGTATGAACAGCCAGGCCAATCTCAGCGCTTGCTTCCTTTCGACGCTGGCCCAACCCGGTCAGAGTAGGTGCCACTGCATTGACGCCCGCAGCAGAAAGGCGCTGGACGACCGGTTGCCACCATTCGCCTGAGAGCCATGACCCATGGACCAACAAGACCGTAAGTTGGCGCATAATTCAGTTCGCGGGTCCGATCATGTGATGATTGAAGCAGCGCCATACCCCACCCTCGTTTCGCCACGAGTCTGCATAGGCCATGGTTTTGTTGCGCACTAAATCATTCAGAGCTTCAGCCGTGGGAAACTGGGGGCCGAATATCTTGAAGGACTCAGACGCACTGAGTTTCTGCTCTTCAAGAAATGCAAACCAGACTGTGACCGTGATGCCCTCAATCGAGTGGACGTGAACCTCGAGTGTCCTTCCCTTGACCGACTCAATCCGCTTCTCACCCTCAATAAACTGTGACTTGTTCATAGTCACTCCGGGGTAAGGATGCGTCGATGCGCTGAAGTCCTCTGCAATATGCTGCTCAAACCACTCATAGCGCCTCTGTTGCAGCGCTGCTATCCACTCACCGTAGAGATTACTGAATACGGTTTTGAGATTATCGTCGGACTCCGGCATCGGTTACTCCTTTACTCAGATCGATGGCAGACCGCTGACTACATCAGCAGACTTTGCGGTAAACCCGAGGCAGAAGCGAACGTTGTAGAACGTTGCGTCCAGGCAGAACTGCGGTGACGTGGTGGCCACGCCATCTTCAATCATCACCGTGTCATAGCCGTGGAAGTTTGCGTCTACGAGCGTGGAGTAAACGCACTGATCGGCATTGATACCGCAAATTAACAGCGTGCGAACCGACAGATTGCGAAGGATCGAGTCCAGTGGTGTGTCCCAGAAACCGCTGAGCCGGTGCTTGTCTACAAAAACATCGGTAGCAGCCACGTCGAGCTCTTTTATGATTTCCGCTCCCCAACTGCCTTTCTGCAGAATGTTGTAACTGGGAGCGCCCGGATCAGACCCGCGCTTCGTGAGATCGCCCAGGCCGGCACCACATCCGCTGGGATTGAACGTGAGCTGAGTACCTGGCGAGAGATTCAGGCGATCGCTACGCACCCCCCAGTTGACCCATATGATGGGTACTTTGCGAGGCCGCAACGCTGATGTTAACGAATTGATCGCTCGAACAGGCGCCGTACTGCCGCTCACGTCGGCCCCCAGTGATGCGAGCCATCCGTCTGGCGAGCAAAACTCATTCTGCATATCGACCACAATCAGGGCGGTTCGATCGAGATCGATAGCAATACTCTTCGGAAGAGCTTCGAATCGTGCGGTGCGTGAGCCGGTAGCGCCCCGTGTCATATTGACATGTGTTTTGTTGATCTCGTAGTAGTCGCGTCCGGCTCGGCCCAATGTGCCTGTGTCAAGCGCCTGTGTCACTGTCTTCATCCTCTCGTATTGCGGGATCGTTCAGTCCGCCGGACCGACCACGTGATGATGGAAAAAGCGCCACATCCCGTCTTCGTAGCGCCAGGAGTCCAGGTACACCATCGTCTTGCCGCGCACTAAATCCGCCAGCTCCTGCGGCGATGGAAATCCGGGGACCTGCAGGCTGCTGCTCAATAATTCTTCGTCAATGCGGGCGATCCAGGTGGTTACAGTTATGTTGCCAACGGTTTGCGCGTGCACGCGAAGAGTTTCCGCCCGCAACGTCTCGATCTTCTTCTCGCCTTCCAGAAACTGCGCCTTGTTCATTGCAAGGCCAGGAAAGTGGTGCGCTGAGCAACTGAAGTCCTCGGCGACATGATCTTCAAACCATTGGTAATTGCGCTGCTGAAGTGCCGCAATCCATTCGCCGTAAAGTGTGCGGAAAACGTCGCTGCTGGGTTCGGCGGCCTGGGTCATTTTCAACTCCGTAATCTGAATTGATCAGAATTTGTAGCTGGCTTGCACACCATACGTTCTGAGCCGGCTCTGCAGGCGAACACTGTATCCTGGCGCCACATTCGCGATTGCGATGGTCGGATACTGCGAGTTGGTCAGATTCTGCGCAAAGCCGCCGATCGCCCAGCCCGCACGCCCCTCCAGGAACAGCCGCAGATTGACGAAATCTTTAGGACCGGTACTAACCGTATTCGCAGAGTCCCAATATTCCGATCCCTGGCGGCGATAGCTGGCGTACACGCGCAGATCGAGCGCGTCGCCGAGCGCAATGGTGTACTGGCCGGTCACATTAGCCGTATATTTTTCACTCTGAGGTGTGCGATTTCCTTCAAACGCTGGATTCGCAGCGAAACGGAGAATCTCGGCGTCGGTAAGGCCCAGCCCGGCGGAAATACTGAGCTGCTTCGTGAGGTGAGCGGTCAACTCCAACTCCGCGCCGTCCACGCGTGTTTTGTCGATATTGACTACGTTCTGGGACGCCGGGGCGATGATGACGTAGTAAAACTGTTGATCGTGATAATAGACACGGAACGCAGCCAGCGAGTATGTCAGCAATCCGTTGGCGGTCGATCCTTTGACGCCGATCTCGAAGTTATCGGCAGTCTGCGCCTTGAAGAGACGGGCCACCGCGCTCGAAGCGGGATTGAAGCCACCCGAGCTGAAACCTTTGCCATACGTCGCATACAGGTTGAGGTTCGGCATTGGCTTGTAGCTCGCCTGAACCTTCGGCTGGAACGAGGTGAACGTTCTCTCGACCGCGGACCCGGGAGTGAAGCTGTCAACGGACGTACGTTTGTCCTGATCGTAACGAGCGCCGGCAGTCAGCTCGAGTTTCGGCAGGATGTCGTAGCTGATCGAGCCAAATGGTGCCCAGGATTTGCTGCTGCCGACGTCGTGCGACAGGGACGCGACTCCCCCGGGGATCGGCTGCCCAGTGCCATCGTCAAGCAGAAAATCCTGGAAGTTGTCGGTGTGTCGGTCCTGGTAAAAGCCACCTGCCAGCCATCGAAACCGGCCCTCGGAAGGAGAAGCGATGCGCAACTCCTGCGTGAAAGCCCTGACGCGAAGGACGACGTCCTGCAAAATTGTATGAGTCGGCGCAAAATCGCCATCACCATAAAACAGATCGTTTACATGGCTGTAACCGGACACCGATGTAACGGTGAAGCCTTCGCCCTTATATTCAAACTTTGCCGCAAGATCGTACAACTTGCGGGTTTCAACAATCGATGGATCGCTGAAGAGGAAGTTTTGCCGATAATCATCGAATGCCGAATTGGGCACGATCTCGGCCGTGGGTATGCCGATGCGGTCGTAACCATAATTGGCGCGCAGATCCAGCGTGAGCGCATCCGAAAGATTGAAGATCAGGCGTCCCCGCAGGAATTCGTTGCGGCCGAAGTCGGCAGGCCTGCCCGTCGTCTGATCCATGACTTGCCCATCCGTTCGCTGATAACCCCCGCCGAGGCGGAACAAGATCTTGTCCGCTACGAGCGGACCCGAGACATCGCCGCTGATGTCGGAGCTGCTGGCATTTCCATAGGAGGCCTTCACGCGGCCTTCGAAATCATTGGTGGGCTGTCGTGTCGTTATATTGATCGCTCCGCCAATGGCATTGCGACCGTATAGCGAGCCTTGTGGTCCACGAAGGACCTCGACCTGCGCTACGTCTCCGAAGTCCTGGGGCAATAGCGATGGGTCCGCCACCTGAACGCCATCGATCACCACGGCTATCGGAGGTTCGCCGTTCTGCGCCTGAGCGAGGCCGCGTACCATGATGTTGGGATAGGAGGCGCCGGCGCCGGTCGTAAAGGTGACGTTGGGCGTGAGGTCAGTGAAATCCCGCAAGCTGCGCAGGCCCGCCTGCTCAATCTGTTTGGTGCTGAAGGCGGTAATTGGCTCCGGCACGTTGACGAGGCTTTCATCGCGCTTACGGGCAGTGACGACAATCTCCTGGACGGAATCCTCGTTGGTTTGCTGGGCCTTTGCTCCGGTGGCAACTCCTGATTGTGTAGAGCTGTTACCGCGGGCTGAGGACTGAGGGCTCAGGGCCGAGTCAGGAGTCGCCTGAGCCAGTCGAAACTGGTCCCAGAAGCTTTTCTTCTGGTCACCTCCCTGGCTTGCATTGTCCTTACTCGACTCACTGACTCCCCGACCGTTGGCCGGGGAAGCCGAGCCATCCTCTCCTGGCTTCACAATCGCGAAAGTCCGATCGTTGACCATCTTGTAACTCAGGCCGCGTGGCGCCAGCAGCGACTTCAGCGCGTCCTCCGCCGACAAGTGACCTTTGACAGGCCCTACGACCTCCCCACCATCGATCCTGTCGCTCATGCGCGCGACCTGCAATCCAGTCTGATGAGCGAAGTCGTTCAGTGCCGTGTCGAGCGATTGTTTGGGAATATTGAGTTGGTAGCGAACGATGACCGCCTGCGCAGACACCGGCAACACGGATGCGAGCAAAGCCGTAACTACCGCCAGGAGCGCGAACTTCACAACGAGACCCCCTGCCTTTATAAGAGTTGAACTAGTCGGCAGTTGTAGGACCGTGCGAGACACGAACCGGGACCCCTCTCATTGCATATTTATTTCGCTTTCGCCCCGTGTCACCTTCACTGACGTCACTGTCTGCAGGAACCCGATAAACGATTCCGGGTCCGTTGAGTCAAACACTCCGCTCACAGTCCGCTGTCCCAAACCCGCGCTCGTCACATGCATCTGGAGCTTGTTGTAGCGGTTGAATTCCTCCACCGCATCTGCGACCGATTCGTTGTCCAACACCAGTTGCCCCTTGGCCCACGCCAGCTCGCGCTCGCTGTTTACCGTGCGCACCGGTTCCGCGGTACCGGATGGAGGCATTCTCACCTGTTGGCCGGCGGAAACGAAGATCGCTCGCGGCCGCACGGCCGCGCGCACGACTGAGGACTGAGGATTGGGGGGTGGAGAGTGAGAGTTGAGGGCAGAGGACTGGGGACTGAGGCGTGGGGACTCAGGGCCGAGGGCTGCGGAAGATGAGGATTGAGCGTTCACGGTTCCGGACTCAGTCCCCAGCCCTGCGGACTCAGTTCCCAGTCCTGCGTCCTCAGCACTTTCTACAGCGACCTTGCCCTCCGCCACCGTGACGATGACACTGCCCTGCTTCCCGTGTTCCACCCCGAAGGCGGTGCCAACAGCGCGAACGGTCGTGCCGTCGGCTTGAACGAGAAACGGTCGTGCTGGTTGTTTGGCTACTCGAAACAAGGCGCGGCCTCGATCCAGAGTTACGCGGCGAGCGTGATCGTCAAATGCCACACGTAACCGGGTTTGAGGGTCGACTTCAAGAATACTTCCATCGGGTAGCGCTACTTCCCGGCGCTCACCTCGATCGGTCTGAATCGTCTGGCCCCGCAGCGCTGAGAACCACAGCGCCCCGCCGACTGCGAGTGCGGCTAAACCGGCCGCAATTGCGCCGATCCATAGGCGCCTGGAGGGGGCTCTCGCATGCGCCCCATCCCCCGCCGTGATCTGAAAATCTGACAAGGAGGGCGAGGATTGCAGTGATGAGACCGAACCGGTGTGCGGCAGCGATACTACATTCCCATTATCTGCATCACCGTCAGCGCCGTCGTCAGGCCCATTAGCAACATGCACCCAACCTTGGAATTCTGAGAGCGCATTGTGGACTTTCGCCACGCGCAACATCTCGGCGACGTGCACCGGCGACTCGCGCAGCCAGTCAACAAACTGCTCGCGGTCGGCCCTCGCCAGCTCTTCCGAGTGCAGGCGTACCCACCACGTCGCGGCCTCCACGCTCGACCTCCGGCGTCGATCACTCGTGTCCATCGGTGATGTCTCCCAATAGGCCGGGGTCTAATTCATGGCGGAGCTTGTCGTAGCCCTTGATCAGCATTCGCTTCACACTGCGTTGGGTGGCGCCCAGTTTCACGGCGATTTCGGCGTGACCCAAGCCTTCAAAGAAATGGAGCTTTAACATTCTCGCCTGATGGTGGCCCAGGGTTTCAATGGCTCGACGCACCTCGCGCTCCGCCTGCTCCCGCTCAAAGGTACGCTGCGGCTGATCGGATGCCACCAGGTCAGAAAGCCACTTCGAGTCGTGTGGCCGCGAGCGGCGGGAGCGGATCGACCATTCCGCGGCAACGTTGGAGGCCATCTTGTAGAGATACGCCTGGGGGTGTTCGACCAGCTCGGTCCGGTCGTAGCGCATCAATCGCATGAAGACTTCTTGGGCGACGTCCTCGAGATCCGCCGACGGGACCGCCGTCTTGCCCTTCAGAAACCTGCGCAAGGGCACCTGCCACTGGCGGAACCAGTCGGACAGTCGGCGCTTGGCGTCTGAGTCGGACATATTGCGAGGTTTCGAGCATAGCGCTCTATCGCGGGTAAGACCGTATCAGCCCCCTGGCCGGACCCCCCTCCCCGGCATTTTGTTGCAGATATTTTCCTCAACCCGGGGTCCGGAGGGGCCGGTGATGCGGTCTTAAGCCGTTTTTCGAAAGGGGAATCAATGATTGGATGGGTAGGTCTCGGAAACATGGGCCTCGCCATGGCACTGCACCTGCAGGCAGTTGCCGGGCCAATCATGGTTTGGAATCGATCGACGCACAGGGTTATCCCGCTCGGGAAAAAGGGGGCCACAGTAGGCTCGTCGCCGGAGGAACTTTTCGATGCGTGCGAGATCATCGGACTCTGTGTTACTTCGCATATCGCAAGCGGTGAAATAGCGACGCGGATGCTTGCGCGTGCCAAGCCCGAACAACCCCGCAGAACCTTGATCGATCTATCAACAGGTAGTCCAACGGTTGCCGCGGACCTCGCGCGCCAAGCTTCCAGACATGGCGTCGGATGGGTCGACGCGCCGGTTTCTGGTGGTCCCGGCGCCGCCGCAGAAGGCAAATTGACGCTCTTCATGGGCGGAGATGCTGCCGACATCGCCGCCGCCGCGCCCTTGTTGGATGCCTTGAGCGCACGGAAAACCCGTGCAGGCTCACCTGGCGCCGGTCAAGCCATGAAGCTCTGCAATCAAATGATTGTAGCCGCGAACATAATAGCCATTGCTGAAACAATCGCGGCGGCCCGCCATATCGGTATCAACATGTCAGTAATGCCCGAGGCGCTGTTTGGCGGGTTTGCTGATAGCCCACCGCTGCGGATCCTGGGGCCAAGAATGGCAGCAGGCGATGTCGCGCCAAAATTCGGGGCGATTGGGCTGATGGAAAAAGATCTACTGCTGGCGCGGGCGATGATGAGCGGCGCGGGCGCTCTGACTCCCATCCTTGACCTGTGCACGGACCTATGTGCTCTGGTCGAAGATCGATCATCAGATATCGCCAGCCTGGTTGAACTGTTCGAAAAGCTTTGAAAGAGGATCGCATGGCCTCCCTGGCAGCAAACATATCCTGGATGTATACCGAGTTGCCGTTTGAAGAACGCTTCGCAGCCGCGGCGGCCGCAGGCTTCCGCTTTGTGGAATGGAGCTACGCATTCGACTACTCCAAGGAAGAGCTCCGTCAGCTTTTAGCCGATCACTCTCTGCAACTGACGTTGATCAACGTGCCTGCGGGAGATATGGCAGCGGGTGAACTTGGCCTGGCTGCACTCGATGGCAGGCAGGCTGATGCGCTGGCCGCATTTGCTACGGCTCTTGACTACGCCGAGACACTTCGAGCGCCGCTCGTGCACTATCTGGCCGGCAAGCCGCCGCCGGGTTCGGATCCGGCACATACGGACAAAGTCTTCCTCAAAAACCTTTGTCAGGCCGCAGACCTCGCGTCTTCGTCCGGCATCACGCTTACACTGGAGCCGCTGAACCCGGTGGACCGATCCGGATATCATTTAATGACTGTCGCGCACGCGGTCAGGCTCATAGAGGCATCAGAACGAAAGAACATCAGGTTGCAGTTGGATGTCTATCATCAGCAGATGAGCGGCGGCAACCTCATTCAGACCATTGAGCAGAATTTTGAGCTCCTGGCACATGTGCAGGTTGCCGGTGTGCCGGGCCGGTATGAGCCCGATGTTGGCGAGATCAACACCGCTGCCATCATCTCCAGGCTGGACGGGCTTGGATATGAGGGTGTTATTGGCTGTGAGTACAGGCCTCTGAGTGATACGACCGCGGGGCTGGGTTGGGCCGCGCAATATTTGCGCCGATAGTCCCTACCGCGATCGCCAGCCATGGAGGGATTCCGAACAGCAACCAGGGTACGTTCTGTTGAGCCGGACCAGCGTCCAGAGCGCTAACAGCAATGAGCCAACAACTCCCGCAAAGAGAAGATATGCTGTCATGAGCGAGGCGTAGAGCGCGGGACGTCGTTGCCTCGAGGCCAACATGGCTCCGGTCAGCAAGAAACCCGCGATACTAAGTGGCACATCAAGGTTGGGGGGCTTCGTGCCTGGCGGTACGAGCCGATTCGGCGCAATTGAGCGCTCGCTCACAACCAGCGGCCTCATCCCTCCGCGGCCGTCCGATCGATCTGCTGCCGATAGGTCATTGGCGCGGGCCGCATCACCAGAGTTGCCTGTAAGGCACCCCCCAGTGCCGAATTCAACACATCGCGTACTCGTGTCGCGCAGTTGTCTGTGAGGTAGTCGTAGTTATAGGTCGATTTTTCAGGTCGCAGGTTCCAAAGGAGGAACGACCGAAGGCTCGCTGCCTGGCGGGCAGACAAAGCGAGTTGCTGCTCCAGAACGGATCGACCTGTATCAATGTAGTCCTGTTGAGCGATGTCGCTGGGCTCAATGTCCATCAGGTAACGCATATCGCCGCGCGCGAAGTTCGCAAGGAAGTGGCTGTCCTCGAAGTCGAAAACTCCGTAGTTGAAGTCCACTGACTCACCTGAAATCCGGTCGCGTAGCCGGATTGCGTCATGCCCGAAACGCTCCCAACAGACCGCTCCGGGACCATAGGTGATCAGCGAGACTTCCAGATCACGGCGCAAAACCAGGATCCGGTCTTTGCATCTTACAACCTGGAGATCTTCTGAGGCAGTCCGGATTATAGATGGCCGGTCCCCTCCACGGCCCTCAATCCCTAGAGATCTGGAAATGCAACGAAGGGTTGTCCATGCGTGACGCTTACACCTTAACGGTAAGCGCCTGGGGACGCTACACCGCTACTTAATGGCGTAAATCGTATAGACAACGCTCGACTTCGTGCGCCTTCCGACGCCCACCGTAACTAGCTTGTTCAGCCAGCCATATTTTTCAGATCCCGTCTCAAAATACGGCGTTGTGCGAAAGTAGTATTGCGCAGGGTCAACATCCTGGCCACTCATGATGCGTTGCCGGACCTCTGGCGGGATCACCGACACGCCCCGGTAACTGACGTATATCAAGGCACCGTCGTCGGTGCGCAGAGTCGTGCGCACATCCAATTGCGCGGCACCATCCTTCCGAAAAAGAAGCCAGTCTCCCCCTCCGGCTGCGAGTACTTGGCCTTTCAGTCGCGGTCCTGAGAAATATCCGCCGGTCACCGGAACAATCCGCCCGTCCCCTTGAGGGGTTTCACCAATCAGTTGAGCGGGATCCAATTCGGCGGTGAGTTGCATTAGAAATTCGAATTTCAATGGCAGGCGCATCCCCGAAGTTTCCGCCGGTGGATCGGCAATTACATAGGAGGAACCTGATCCTGCGAAGACGACCAGCCCGATGCAGACAACTCTGAACTTATTCATAAGGGAGTCTTCCGTCTTTGTTTGATTTGTTGGCTGACACTGGATGAGTCTATCAGTTCGGGTCGCAACGACCGCAGGCCATTGCGCCTTTCGTCGGGGCGGGGTCACGTCCCCTACATTCTTAAGAAGATGCGGACGCGAATCTGCCTTCGTTCCGATCCTCCATAGCCATCGTCGTAGATCCACAGCGGGCATTCGGGCGCGATAGCTCGTCCGCCAGGCCCTCCTACAGAATCCGATATTGGGCACGATTCGCTGATTTCGCTATTGGTGAACTCCGTGCGCAAGCACGCTTCGAGCCAATGACTCTCTTGACGAATGATGAGGTGTTAGGCGATGCGCCCTTCAAGTCTCCCGCACTCCCCACAGATGCCTGCATCGCGTCCTGCAATTGATGAAGGAGACATGACCCATCGTTTAAACGTCGGTCAGCAGAGGAGCATCACATTAGCTGCAGCTCGTCGGCGAGAAGGTCGCCGCCGCGATATCATCTATCGCCACAAGAGAACGAGACTATGTTCGGTGAATTTTGTCCACTAATAACTTTCCAAAAGGTCTCGTGCCGAGTTCTGGCATGTCTGTTAGCGATAGGCATCTCCGCTTTCGCCATCTCGGCAGAGCCATCTAATGCAACGCAGCACTTTGCGGCGTCCGAACTGAATGCTGGGATCGCGGGCCGGATTTCACAGGTGATGGTGCTCGGCAGTGTTCATCTCGGACAAAACAGTGAGCTCCGATCTTTGGTGGCATCGAGGCAAAACCTGCAGCCGTTGCTTGATCGCTTAGCGGCATTCAAACCAGACTTGATAGCCATCGAGGCCTTATCAGGCAGGGATTGCGACACGTTGATTCATTATGCGAAGAGCATTCCGAAAGTACACAAAAACTATTGTCGGAAAACAGATGCAGCCAGGAACGCCACCGGCCTGAGCGTTGCGGATGCAACGTCTTCCCTTATCCCCATCCTGAGCGCGTGGCCCGCCGCGCCAACATCAACCGATCGGCGCCATCTCGCAGCCCTCTTTCTCGCTGCAAACGATCCGTATTCGGCATTGGTGCAGTGGCGGCGCCTGCCAAAGGCGGAACGCCGACCCGGGGATGGCCTCAATGAGAAGCTCATCGACCTGCTCACTTCCCTGGACGACGAAGCAGACGAGAGCAATCTGATCGGTTCTGCCTTAGCTGCCCGGCTCGGGCTCGATCGGGTATATCCAATTGACGACCACAGCGCCGACAGCATCATCGCATCGTTGGGACCAGCCTATGACAAGGCGATGCAGGAAATTTGGAACGCACCAAACGCGTTTCTGGACGATTATAAAAGCAGAGCTAGAGTGAGGACCGGCTCCGATTTGCTCTCGCTCTTTCGCTACGTAAACGATCCGGAAACCAACCGGCAAGCCGTCTTAATGGATATGGGACGAGCAGTAAAGGCGGGACCGCCTT
>Ga0070665_100007453_pt1 | contig 11130 bp, 11 predicted proteins | sample KBSS13metaG_FD_65862 | JGI IMG/M metagenome (GOLD analysis project Ga0070665, IMG submission 65862) | Switchgrass rhizosphere microbial communities from Kellogg Biological Station, Michigan, USA - KBS S1-3 metaG | ecosystem: Host-associated > Plants > Roots > Rhizosphere > Soil ...
TAATTCGTCTCGCCATAGAACAGGCCTGGGCTCACTTCAATCAGCGAGTTATATGGCTCTCGGCCGTCCGCCCCGCCGGAGAAGAAGTGCAGGACGGTCAGCTCGCCTCTCGGGGTGAGTTTGAACACCGTGCCGCAGCCCGTGTAGTCAAAGTTGTGTCCCGGAGCGGGCATGCTCAACGACCCTGGGCGCGGACAGGCGGCAATACCTCCGTACTGAGTGGTGCCGTAGAAGTTACCGTCAGCTCCCTGGATCAAAGCGACCGGGTTGGCGCCTTCGTCGGGCCCTCCACTGAAAGAGTGGATGACAGTCTCCACACCATCCGGCGAGATGCGGAACACGGTGCCATAGCCGTAGTCACCGCCTGTAATCGTTGTTCCGTACAGGTAGCCGTCATGCGCAAGTGTCACACTGTTGGGGCCGGTGCCATCGTATGTGGCTTTGACGACGGGATCGGGCGGCGGCAGCAACGCAGCGGCCGGTTTCCCCACCACGGCGCCGGACCCGCTGCCGCCGCAGGCACTTAGAACTGCCAGGGTGATGCAGCAGGCCCCGGTTGTGACAGCAATGTTGCGGGCATGGGTGTTCGTGCGCACGTTGGCGGCCCCCGGCGAGTGTGCCCACAACCCTACGCACGGCGGATGGGAACGTCTGTTGTTATTTTGTATGCAGACGTATCAGGGCATCAACGTCGGTCAATTCGGTGACCTCCGCCAGCATCACATCCGGCGGCCCGGGGGTGTAATTGGCGAAGTCGGCTGAGAGCAGGCGCGCGGCTTCTTCGAAGCCGAACAGGCCGGAGAACTTCTCAGCCTCGGCGCGCGTGTGGAAGAACACACTGCTGATGGCAATGTAGGGCAGCAATCCCTGGGGACTGCCGACATTCCATGTTGGTGAATAGACGACCAGCTTGACCGGCTTCAGGCCCAGGTGCTTGAACGTCTGCTGCAGGCCCAACGGCAGATGGACTTTGAGGAAGTGCGACAGGTTGAATGTGCCGCCGACCTTGTTGGGATACATGAATGCAACCATGTACATCGGATCACCCCTGGGGTTCGCGTTCGAGCAGTGTGCGATTGATTTTGCGCGCGCGTTGTTGAAGCATGTCGCCGCCGAAGGAGATGGGCTGTTGAGCAAACAGGTCCACGACACCGACGCGGCGCTGTTGCGCTTCGAGCAGCGGTTTGTCCTGGTCGAAAATGGCTTTCACGCCGGCGACGAACACGGCGGCGAGGCTGCTGTCGCCATAGTTCTTCACCGACCGGTAGAAATAGTGAGATGAGCTGTCGGTCTCCGGGGTGATGGCGTGCATGTTGCACACTTCCGCGCCCGCCTCGCGGGGCTTGCCGGCCGGCCGCGCATTCAACAGAAATGAGGTGAACGACGGCGCGGCCCAACTCACTTCCATGTCGAGATCAATGGGGTCGGGGTAGCTTTCACGCCCCAGTGAAGTGGCGACCATCCAGCGATAGAACGGGCCGCCGGTCTGCATATTGAGCGAACGCATGCGGAAGACGATGCCCCGCTCGGCCGCAACCCAGGTCATCTGCCCGTCGACATACTCGGTGCCGGGTTGCGCGTTGCGATAGATGCGCATTTCTTCGCCGCCGAATGACTCGGGGTGCACATATTCTGCGTGGGTGATATCAAACAGGTTGTCGTTAATGAGGTTGAAGTTGGCGCGAATGGACTCGAAGTGGCCATAGCCTCCGTCCCAGCCGGGATGATCGCTTCGATACAGGAAGTCGGGGATGCTGCTCAGATCGGCGGCGCCAGCGGGATTGCCGAGCCAGATCCAGAGGTAACCGTGCTTCTGGACGAGGGGGTAGCTGGTGACCTTCGCCTTGGGAGGAACGATGCTTTGACCGGGCACCGCCACGCACGCACCGTGGCAATCGAACTCGGCACCGTGATAACCGCAGCGCAGGTTCTCTCCGATCACCCGACCTAATGACAGGGGTGCGAAGCGGTGGGGACAGCGGTCGTCGAGTGCAACGACGCGGCCCGATTGCGTCTTGTAGAGCACGATCGGTTTGCCCAGCAACGTGCGCGCCAGCGGCCGCTCACTGACTTCCTGCGGCTCGGCGGCTATGTACCAGGTGTTGAATATGTACACGATGAGATCCTTTCACTGCAGATTGAGGCGCACATTGACCCCATACCAGCGCGGCAACCCGGGTACCACCGAGTTGGAACCAGTGGCATTGGACAGGTCGTAGCCGATGGTGTAGTAACGCCGGTCGGCGGCATTGTTGACGAAGAGAGCCGTCTGCCAGCGCCCATTGTCGCTGTCCCAGGACAGCCTGAAATTGGTCAGGATGTACGCAGGCAACCTCGAAGCCTCGAAGTTGCGGATGTTGTCGTAGATGTATGAAATGTAGTCGCCGCTCGCCTGTGCGCTCACATGTCCACCCGCGACACCGGATGGGAAGCGGTACCGAGCGAGCGCGGCCGCATGAAATCGCGGCGCAAAGCTCGGTTGGGAATCGCGAAAGATGCCCGGGCCCAATTGGATGTCGAACAGACGCGCGTTCAGGTAGGAGCCGTTGATGCTCAGATCCAGCCCCTGCACCGGCCGCGAGGCTATCTCGAGCTCCAGCCCCTGATACTTGCCATTGAGGTTGGTTACGTAGCCGGTGACCTGGGTGAAGAAGAAGCCCTGGTAGCCTTTGTAGTCGTAGTAATACGCCGAGCCGTTGATGCGGGTCGTGCCATTGAACAGGCCATCGCGCTTGAAACCCGCCTCATATGAGTACAGCACCTCCGGCCCGTACGGAATGTCCTTGTAGGGAAAGCCGGCCCCGAACGTCGCCGGTGCGTTGAAGCCACCGGCTTTGACGCCGCGATTGAAACCACCATAGATCAGCAGGTTGTCGGCCGCGTGCCAGTCGAGTTGCAACTTGCCGCTCCACAGGTTGTTGCTGGATGAGCGGCTGGTGTGGGGCTGCACATTGAAGAGCGGCACCTGGGTGTCGAGCCGGTACGGGTTTTCGACCAGAAAGAAGGTTTCCTCGCCCGTGAAGTCCTTGTTCTCGCGGATTGAGCGGGCACCGGCAATCAAGGTCAGGCGGTCCGTGAGATCGCGCTCAGCCTGCCCGAAGACAGACGCCGAGCGCGTTTTGAGGCGAGCCAGCGCGGCGTCATTCCACGGCACCCCAGCCAGCGGTTCGAACAGGCTGTCGGCGGGGGCCGATAGAGCGAACGCCGAATCGAGATCGACATTGAGGTAGTACAGACCCGTCACCCACCGGAAACGGGAGATTTCGCCGTTCAGGCGCAGCTCTTGCGCCCAAGTGCTGGCGCTCGCATCAAACAGAGCGTTGACCGTGCTTGCAGGCCCGCCATCGGCGGAGATCCCCTGAAACTTGGAGTAGTGTTTGTAGTCGGTGACGGAAGTGAGCGTGCTGCTGCCCAACGGCCAGGTGAATTTGCCGGTCGCGCTGTAAGTGTGGGTGGTGTTCCAGTCCGGGACCGCGAAATCCTGGCTGCACGCGAGGTCCTTGCGGTTTTGGGCGGTACAACTCGGGCCATACAGATTGCCGCCGGCCGGCCTGACCAGATCGGGGTCGAACGACAAGGGATGATTGATGGGAGTGCCGTCGGGAAGGATGGCCTCACGGGTTTCGTTGGGACCGGCCGTGATGGTGCCGACATGATTGCCGGCCGCATCGAAGACCGGCACGGTGGGCTGCTCCAGAAAAGGCGCGGCATTCTGGATCGTGCGCGCGTAGCTGGCTATCAACAGAAAATTGGGCCCCGCGCTCTCCCCGAATTGCAATTCACCGCGCACACCGAGCGTATCTTCATCCCCTGTGCCGGCGTGATCGCCGGAAATCGGCTGGCCGTCCAGGGTCACCACCCGGTTGGGATAGTCGTTCCTGATGAAGGGATCGTGCTTGCTGTACAGCAGGGCAACGCGGCCGCCGATTGCATCCGTCAGGGGCCCGCCCGCGGCGCTTTCGACGCGGATCTGATGATAGCTGCCATAAGTAACATCCGTGTAGCCCTCCAGCTGCTTCGTGGGCCGCTTCGAGAGGTAGTGGACCAGGCCGCCGGTGGCATTGCGCCCGAACAGCGTGCCCTGAGGACCTTTCAACACTTCGACCCGGTCGAGATCGAAAACGCCGAAGATCTGGCCTTGTCCGAACGCGACATAACCGTCATCCACATAGACCGCAACCGGGGCCTCGGTATGGTCATTGAAGTCGTTCTGGGTCACGCCCCGGATAGTGAACAGCGTTTTCTGGCCGCCATTGTTGCCGCTGATGTACACCCCGGGGGTCATCGCAGCGATATCCACGCTGTTGACGACGCCCATTTCCTTCAATTGCGCGCCGGAAAACGCGCTGATGCTGATACCCACATCCTGGATGGATTGTTCGCGTTTCTGCGCGGTTACGGTGATTTCATCGAGCACGCCTTCGGCGGCCTGCCCGGTGAGCCAGACGCTCAGCAGACCCGCCGTGGCCACACCGCCCCGCCACCCCGTCATCATCGGTTGGTACGCAGCCATTTGTGAGCCGCCCCTTTATCGTTGTTGGCGAGGCGAGTATATTTTTGACATCCGGAGCCAAAAATCCGGCGCGAGTCATAACTTTGTTGACTACGCGAGAACAATATCCCGACAGCACACCAAGAAAGGCGCGAAGCATGAGTCGCTGGGATCTGATGCAGTCATTCGTACAGGTGGTGGATGCAGGCAGCTTTTCGGCCGCCGCCGAGCGCATGCAGGTATCCAAGTCGCTGTTGAGCAAGAATGTCTCGCGGCTCGAGCGCCACCTGGGGACCCAGCTGCTGGTACGCACGACCCGGAGGATCAACCCCACGGATGCCGGCGCGGCCCTGTTTCAGAAGTGCGAACGGTTGTTCAACGACCTCGAGGAGGCTGAACAATCGGTGCTGAGCCTGGATGTAAAGCCTCGCGGGCATCTGCGGGTTGTGTGTACGGATGTGTTGGGGGAGCAATATGTCGCGCGGGCGGCGGCGGCCATGTGCGCTCTGCACCCTCAATTGAAGGTCGATGTGCATGTGACCATGCGCACGGTGGATCTGGTCGCCGAAGGTTACGACCTGGCGATCCGGTACGGAGAGCTCATCGACTCATCGCTCAAGGCACGCAAGGTGTACGAGCTTCCCCACGTCGTCTGCGCCTCGCCGGAATACTTTGCGAAGCATGGCACGCCCCAGACGGTTGAGGACTTGCGGCAGCACAATTGTATTGTGGCTACATTCGATCCCTGCGCGACCTGGCATTTCAAAATCGATGGGCGCGACGTTCCCATTGACCTGCAGGGAAACTGGCGCAGCAACAGCGGCTCGGCGCTGGTCACGGCGGCGGCCGAAGGCGTCGGCATCTGCCGTCTGCCGGTTCTCTATGTGCGCGACTTTCTCAACAGCGGGCGGTTGGTGCCGATTCTCGAAAGCTTCCGTTCGGATCCCCTGCCCGTGTGGATGGTGTATCCGAATGCACGCTATGTGCCGGCGAAGGTGCGGTTTTTTATTGACTACTTCTGCGACAACATTGAGCGGCTGGCGCAGCTTTGAGTCAGGCGACCAGCCGGGCGCAGTCGGACAACAGGTGAGCGGCCGATCTGGCCGCCAGCGCATGCGCCGTAAAGGTCGGATTGACGCCGGCGCTGGTTGGAAACAACCCGGGGCCTGTCACCACCAGGTTGGCAATATCATGTAGTTGACCGAACGAGTTGGTCACTGAATCCGCCGGTGTGTTGCCCATCGCGGTGCCACCCATGATGTGCATGCTGCCCGGCGGATTGTTCCAGACCTCCGGGGCTCCGCCGCCGAGATGATCTCCTTGCCTTCCGCAACGGCTGCCCGCCAAAGAGCTGCAGACTCGGGATGGGCGGTGTGAGTTACGCGCGCGGCTACGGGCAAACCCTCACATACTGCTGTCATGACGGCAAAGCCGCGCTCCGCCCGGCGCATGAAGGATTGAAGCGGCGCACCGAAAAGATCGGCACGGGAGGTGCAGACACCCAACAGATCGGTGGGTTTGACTGCCTGGGCGATGATCCACTGGTAGCTGCCGAAGGCGCCGGCACCGGAGTGAGTCAGCTTAGGATAGCTATCCTGGTTGACCAACTGGCCGCCGAGGGCACCCATGTAGTGTTGGGTCTTTTCGTCAAAGACTCCGTTCACCACACCGGCCATGTGATCATGACATACCGGCCGAGCTGATCGGTCGAGTTACCGAGTCTCCTGGGGTGTTTGTCGGTAGCGGACACGAGGAGCAGGCGGGGATTTTGGACGCAGAAGGCTGCCAGGACAACGAGGCTTGCGTTCAGGGTCTGACGCTCGCCAGAGGCCACAGGGCATAATGATGAGCCGCGCTGCCACCCACTCCATACCCCGTGTTGAATACGTGGCTGATAGGGTTCTTGCCCTCTTCCAGGACCGGAGTGCCCGTCCACTTCAGGCGCCGAGCTTGATTGCCTGCGAGACGTTATCATAGGTTAATCCGATAGCCCCATCCCGTGTCGGACCCCTTGCCAATTGTTTCGCCAATCTGCACCTTACGCGCCTGTCTTCGAGTTGGACCAACAATAAAGAGGTGCAATGAGGCATTCCAGCGACGCCGCGCCCAATCTTGAGCGTGGCAGCAGTGAGCTGCAAAATGCGTTTGCGGCGCGCCTGGTCCACGAGATCCGCAATCCGCTCGCGCCCATCCGCATGGCATTGCACATCATGCGGATGTCCGACAGTGATGCGGGGACGCTGCAGGCGGCTCGCGTCATCATCGAGCGGCAACTGGGGCAACTCACCCGGTTGATTGATGACATTGACGAAGTGACTCAGCTTCGCTCGGGACCGATTCCGCTGCGCAAGGAAAGGACTACGTTGCGCGCGCTGCTGGATTCGGCCCTGGAGTTATCGCGCTCCCAGCGGGAGCACCGCCAGAATGTGCTGGAGCTGGAGTTGGGACATGCGGATATGGGGCTGCACGTTGACAGCGCGCGGCTCGCGCAGGCGGTGGGAAACATCCTCGCCAATGCATCGAAGTATTCGCCACTCGGCTCGGTGATTGAAATAGCGACCACGTGGCGCTCGGACACCGCGCACATCACGATCTCAGACCGGGGAATCGGGATTCCCGCCGCCCTCATGTCACGGATCTTCGAGCCGTTTGTGCGCGTCGAACGCGCCGGTGATGGGATCTACGATGGCTTGGGGATCGGATTGACGCTCGCCAAGAAGATTGTGGAAGCCCACGGGGGAACAATTCGCGCCGAGAGCCGCACGGATGGGCCGGGTACCCGTGTCAGCATTTCCGTCCCGACTACGCTCGCGAGCAGTGACACCAACAGCAGCGAGCATCCGCGTGTTCAGGCGGAGGACGGTCGCGGACTGCGGATTCTGATTGCCGATGACAATCGCGATGCCGCCCACACCGTGGCCATGATGTTGGGTCTGGATGGGCACGATGTGAGGATGGCCCACGACGGGCTGGAGACGTTAGCGGTCGGACAGCTTTTCAATCCTGAGCTGGTGATCCTCGATATCGCTATGCCCGTGTTGAATGGGTATCAGACTGCACGTCAGATCCGGGAGCGCCCGTGGGGGCGCCGGGCCTACCTGGTTGCGTTGACCGGCTGGGGCCATGACAGCGATCGGCGCACTGCGCTGGAGAATGGTTTTCAGGATCACATTGTGAAACCCGCAGCGCTCGAGCGGTTGCGGTCGGTGGTGAGCTCGGCGCGGGAGGCGAGCGATCAGCGCGGCGAGGATTGATCGGCGGCGCGAGGGGCTGATACCCCTCGCATTGGCCGCGGGCCTCAATCCGGACGCTGTGCACCGGACTTGCTGCGATCCTTTTCCTTGTCCTTGTCATCCTGACGTTGCTGTGAGCCACCCTGTTGGTTCTGGCGGCCTCCCTGCTGTTCCATCTGGTCGCGCTTCGACGGATCCTGCGAGCCCGGCGTTCCAGTTCCCTGCGTGTTGGGATTCTGGCGGCGCTGCTCGCTGCCGGGAGGTTGATTACCTTGGTTGCCCATTGTCGTGCCCTCTGTCGGTAAGTTGTGATCGACCGTGCAACTTTAGGTGCCTGCGCCAGCCAGAGGCATCGGGCGGCGGCTGCTTACGAGGTAGTCTTCGTCCGGCGCTGTGCTCACGCCCGTGCTCGCTACGGCGGTTAACATAGGTTATTTCCTTCGCAGCGGCAGTGGAGACAATACGGCGGCTGAAAATCAGGCTGCGAACGGGAATTACGACACTACATGGCCATGAATGCGGGGCGTTTTGCCCTACACCGACCCGAACTGGTGAGCTCGCTGCTTCGGGGCGATCTGAAGTTGTCCGAGCTGCTGAAAGGCTCCGCGCGCACCTTGCACGCAGGCCACGTACTGATTGAAGCAAATTCGGAGCACGAGTATGTCTACCGCCTGCGATCGGGCTGGGCGTGCCGCAACCGCGCCGTACCCGACGGGCGCGATCAGTTCATTCTCATCTTTCTGCCGGGCGATCTGTTCGCCGTGAAGAGCCTGTTCGTGACACGTCATCCCGATCGGGTGCAGATTCTTTCGGATGCCATAGTGGAGAGGGTTCACTACCTGCACCTGCAGGAGGCCTATTCTCGCGATGTCGATATCGCGAACCTGTGCATGTGGCAATTGACCGAAGAAGAGCGGCGGCTGCACGGATGGGTTTTCGGCCTGGGTCAAGGCAGCGCCGAGGAGCGTTTAGCGCTCCTCTTGATGGATTTGCGCGGCCGCCTCGTGCTCTCGGGCGCGATTCGCGAGGACGCGCTGACGTTCGAGTTTCCCTTGACGCAGGTTCAGGTCGGCGAGCAGTTGGGCATCACGCCCGTCCACACCAATCGCGTCGTCAAATCCTTCCGGGAGCGAGGGATTGCCGCGCTGAGAAATGGCGAAGTGAGCATCCAGAACTTCGCCGAGCTGCGCCGGATTGCGGAGCCGCTGATGGATGAATACGAGCGCTCGGCGGCTCAATACGGACTCAAAGGACCCCAGCCCACATGAGCGAAGCGAACTCGAAACGCCCCGCCGGCCAGACGAGCCCGTCCGAAGTGTCGATGCATCTGGCCTATGCAGAGGCCAGCGTCGTGTTGCTCGAGTGCCTGCTGCATGTGCTGGTCGAAAAAAAGCTGGTGTCGAAGACCGAGCTGTTGGATGCGGTGGACAATGCCATGGAGACCAAGAAAGAGATGGCGGATGCTCATTGGCATGAGAACATCGCGCCGGTCGCCGGCGCTGTGCTCGCCCAGATTGCCAACAGCTTGCGGGCACTACCCGAGGACAACGAAGGTTAGTTTCTTCGCCGGGTGCTCAGAGGCAGATACACGACAAATTCACTGCCGCACCCTGGACCCTCGCTCCTGGCTTCCACGTGGCCGCCGTGCAACTCCACCACGCGTTGCACCAGCGCGAGACCTATCCCGAGCCCGCCCTGCGAGCGATCGAGCGAGCCATCGGTCTGTACGAACAGCTCGAAGATTCGCGGCAGCATCTTCCGGTCGATGCCGATACCGTCATCCTTGACGCAAACGACAGCCTGCCCACCCTGGCAGGCGACCGTAACGGATACCGCGCAGCCCTTACGGCCGTACTTGGCCGCGTTGTTCAACAGATTGCTGAAAACCTGATTGAGTCTTTGACTGTCTCCCTCCACCACCACGGGTTGCGCGGCAAGGGATAACTTCACGCTCTGGCCACTCTGGGCGATTCGTTCTGCGGCGCTCTCTACCGCCTGGGACACGGCGTCGTTCAAATTGACGCGGCCGTGACGCAGCCGCAATTTGCCGGTCGATACCCGCGCGGATTCCAACAAATCCTCCACGAGCCTTCCCAACTGCTCAATCTGACGATCCATCATCTCGCGCGCGCGCCGCTGCAACGCAGCATCTTCAGATTTTGACAGCACCGCGAGTCCGCCCACGAGCGGGCCGATGGCATTACGCAATTCGTGCCCAAGGGTGGCGAGAAACTCCGCCTTGCCACGATCCGACTCGCGCATGCGCCGATTAATTTCAGCCAATTGCGCGACTTCGCGTTCAGCCACAGCGCGGGCCTCCGACTCCAACTTCGCGCGAGCCTCGGCATCGGCGCTCGCCTGCACCGCGGCTCCTGCGAACTGGGCAATGTCGGCAATCAGGCGCGCATCTTCCTGGTCGAACCTGCGATCACCCGCATGCGAGGCGACCCAGATTGTCCCAATCGCTTCATCCCCGCGATGGAATGGAAACAACAACACTTCCTCCACGGGATCGGAGAGCGCGCTGATGTAAGGAAAGTAACGTTCCGGATGCGACAGCAGCACCATGCGGTCCGCGTCGATAACGGCGCCGCAGGGGCTCAGGTGGCGCGGGATCGTCTGGCCCGTATACTGTATAAAGCGGCCGGCGGTGGCGACCCAACGGAAATGCTGCTCCCGGCCGTCGGCCGTGGCCTCCAACAAGCTGAGTCCCGCCGAGCCGGCCTGACACAGGTCGCACAGCTCCTCCACCAACTCCTGCAGAAGTCGCTCAGGTGCACGCGCCATCGTTTTCGCAAGTCGCAGCAGCACCCGGGTTTCGGCGGCGGGATCCGGGGTACGGCGGGGCCGACGGGCCAGATCGTCGTTGCACGAAACGGCGCGCAAATCTGCAATTTGCGGGCCGCGAACTGTACCGATGCCGTATGTATTCATGCTGGACCCCCGTGGCGCGCACCTCATTTCAGGGTGCCGCCTAAGCAAACTCGGCAGCTCGAGAACTGTAAGGTTGGCGGCGTTGGCGCCGGTCCGCATTAACCCAGGTGTATTTTTCCGCAGTTGCTGGTCATCGCGGGGATGTTGATAGCGGTATCATTCAGAAGCGGCCCGGCGGACTTGCGCAATCAGCGCCTTGCCGATGTTGATGCGATCCTCGCGCACAGCGAAACTCGGGCAGCGGCCGGCAGTTGTCGCAACGGAACGTAGCACCTGCGTATAGCGATGCACGTTCCCGGAGCATCGTAGCGGCAACAAACCGCTCGACACGGCTCGCAGGAGCCCATCGACTTCATTGATGAGATGGCGGTAACGGGGCGAGCAGGCCTCAGCCCAGCCGCGCAGGACCGCTTCAACGACGGTTTGCTCCATTTCAATGAAGGAGATGTCCACCCAACGCGGCGCTCCCCC
>Ga0070665_100007459_pt1 | contig 11125 bp, 6 predicted proteins | sample KBSS13metaG_FD_65862 | JGI IMG/M metagenome (GOLD analysis project Ga0070665, IMG submission 65862) | Switchgrass rhizosphere microbial communities from Kellogg Biological Station, Michigan, USA - KBS S1-3 metaG | ecosystem: Host-associated > Plants > Roots > Rhizosphere > Soil ...
ACCAGCATCTGCGGCAGCATGTCGACATTGACCGTGGTGTCATAGAAGGTCCCTGGCACGCGCTTACCGTCCATCAGGATCAGGGTGCGGATCGTACCCAGGCCGTGCAGGTTCAAATTGTTGGTGGGTGTGCCGAAGCCGCGTCCGTTGGGCTCGGTATGGGAGGTGGTGCCCAAGGTAGGCGCAAACATCGGCAGCTGGGCGAGCGCTTCAGGGATGCTTGTAGGCGTCAAGGTCGCCAATTGGTCGGTGGAAACCACGGTCACCGGTGTCGGCATGCCGGAGCCGTTCTCAATGCGTGTACCGGTGACGGTGACGGTTTCGGTATTCCCGGCGGGCTGGGCGCCTGCACTGTTCGCAAGCGCAATAACACTCACAGTGCCGGCCAGAATGGTCTTCAAATAGGATTTGCCCGCCATGCGGATCCCCCCGATTTTTGTTTCTGAAGGGCTAAGACGGGCTCAGGGGACAGAACCCCTACGTCTTTTTTTGCCGCGCGCTCAATCCAGGCTAAGCCGCAAACCCAGTGTGAAATACCGACCGATAAGGTCCTCGTAGGGCACGATCGGATAATTCATGCCCGGACTGCCGGTATAATTGGGTACCTGGAGAATAGCGGGCTGCTCATCCAGCAGGTTTGCGATATTGAGAAACCCGGTCATCGGCATCTGGCCGACACGAAAATCGTAGGCGATATTGATATCGGTCTGGAAATAGGCAGGCAGGTCACCCGTTCTGGGATCATAGATCAACGTCGGATTGGGATTCTGGCGCAAGGACCCATAATAGCGCTCCATCAGATCCAGCTTGAGGCCGCCATAGGCATAGCCGACCATCAAGGTCCCTCTTTCAGACGGCAAGGCGCTTACCGGAAAATTGCCCGAGCCCGCCAGATTGGTCACCACCGAACCCGGCAAGCCCAAGGTTTTGAGAAAGGCGGTATGGGTCCACAGCAAGCGCAAGCTGATCTGGCCAGGCAGATCGCTCCAGTCCGCAAGACCGCTGTGATAATTCAAGTCGAAGTCCACCCCTTCCGTCCACTGGCTCTGGAAATTCTGCGTCTGGGAATAGAACAGAGTGGGAAAATTCAGCGGCGAGGTGCTGTTGTAGGAGATCGGCCGCTGGATCAGCGCGCAGTAAGGCGAGGTACCGCCCGATGACAGACAAAGCGACTGCACCACATTGTTGCCGCCGCTGACGATAGCGATTTCCCGTTCCACCACGATGTGGAAATAGTCCACCGCGAGATTGAAGTCGGCGAGCCAGCTTGGTGTGAACACCAGGCCGATAGTGGTGTTACGCGCCACTTCCGGCTTGAGATTGGAATTGCCTACCACCTGTGTGTTGACTGAGCCGGACGTGCTGGTCAGCGAGTCGCTTATGCCCGAGGTGGAGGTGACCGGTTGCTGGAAAAGGTCCCATAAAGTGGGCGCGCGAATATCGCGCGAACGGGTGGCGCGGAAGAGAAGATCGTCATCGACCTGCCATTGTGCGCCCAGCTTCCAGGTGGTGGCCGAGAAGCCCGCCTTGACCCGGCCGCTGCCGGTCGGGTCCCGGCCCCCCACATTGTAGCGGGTGTAGCGCGCCGCCGCGTTGACCGAGACCAGCGACAGGCCGGGCAGATCGCGGACCAGCGGCATGTCCAGTTCGACATCGGCTTCCGAGACATTCTCCGATCCATCCGCGCCCGACTGCACCTCCTTGAAGTTCGCCAGATTGGCCGGGGGAAAAGTGCCGTTGGGTGAAACAGCAGTGGGGGCAAACGTGCCCGGCGGCGCCAGCCTGAGATATTGCGGATTGAACCTGTTGTCTTGTGTGCTGGTCATCACCTGCAGGTCGGCCAGCCGATATTCCGCACCCACCGCCATCTTTGCCGGGCCCGCCCAGCCGTCGAAAACCGTGCCAGTGATATTGGCGCTGAAATCGTCCAGTCCGTTATGGGCCACCCAGAAGGTGGTGGCGCTGATATAGTCAAGCGCCGCCTTCGACGCATTGGAACCGTTGACGACGCTGGCGCTCTGACCGAACAGATTGAGCGGCTCGCAACCGGGGAAGGCCCCCGGGGCCGTGAGACTCACATTGCAGACAGTCTTGCCGCTTGAAGGATCGCGCACCGCGTCCAGGGCAGCATAGAAACGGGCCGTGTTGATATTGTTGCGCGTGGTAAGTTGGGTGCGGGTTTCGCCATGGGAATAAGCCACATCCCAGGCAAACCGGTCCCAGGCGACGCCATCGATACCGGCCCCCAGCGCCAGCGCGCCGATATGCTGATCCAGGCTCAGCCGGCTCATCAGATCATTGTCCATCCGGCTCATCTGGAAGCTGCCGCCGGACGGAAACAGGAACGCCTGCTGTGACGGCGTCAGGAAGGCGTTACCGCTATAAATTGTGATGGGATACTGCGCACCCACGCCATTGGTGCTGATGCCCGAGCCGTTGATATTGGTGAAAATCTGCCCGGCTTCGTAGCTGCGCGCCAGGCCATAACGCGCTTGCGCATAGGCGGTGAGATCGCCGCCGAAATCCCAGTTGAGCTGGGCAAAGGCCTGTCCGGTGTTGTTCACCGGCAGCAGATACTCGTTATGCTCGATGCCGCCATCGCCACCGACGGAGAAATTGGTGGTGCTGGTAGGCGTGCCGGGATTGAAGGGCGCCAGACTTCCGTCGCTGAGGAATTGCAGACCCGTACCGGGACCGGAGACGATCAAACCGCCAGGTGCGGTATTGCTCTGGCGGATTCCCGTCACCAGCATATAGGGGCTGGCCACGGTTCCCGCCCCGACGATGGACGTGCCCAGATTACCAAGCGGACGGGCCGCCGCGTCGGGCAACGCATCACGGTCGCGATATTCCACGCTCCAAATCAGATGGCCGTGCGCCCCGACATCCTGACCGCCGGCCAGACCCGCACGGAAAGACCGCGCATCGCCATAGTCCGAAATCCCGCCCTGCAGCACTGCCTTGAAGCCTTCGAACTTCCTGTCGAGAATGAAGTTCACCACACCGGTGACGGCATCGGAGCCATAAACCGCGCTAGCGCCGCCCGCCACGATCTCCACCCGGTTCATCAGCATCTGGGGCAGCATCTCCACATCCACCGTGGTGTCGTAGAAGGTGCCCGGCACGCGATGGCCGTCCTCAAGGATCAAGGTGCGGATGGCGCCGAGATTGCGCAGATTGAGGAAATAGCCCGGCGCGCCGAAGCCGCGGCCGTTGGCGCCGGTGGTGGCGTTGTTGGGCGTCGAGCTGGCCACAAAAACCGGCAGCTTGTTCAGCGCCTCCGGAATACCGCCGGGCGTGGTGGCCAAAAGTTGATCGGCGGTAACCTTGACGACCGGCGTCGACATATCGTTGCCGCCGCGGATGCGCGAACCGGTGACCACCACCGCTTCCGCGATCGGAACGTCCTGTTCGGGAGCCTGCAGCGCGGCCCGGGTGATCACGATGGCGCCGGAATTGTCACGCGTGGCAACAAGGCCAGTGCCGGTCAATATCTGGCTCAGGGCTTGGGCCGCAGCAGTGCCCTGCACCGGATGACTCGAAAGGCCGGCGACGTCGTCGGCATTGTAGATCAGTTGAACGCCGGATTGGCGGATATAGTCATCCAACGCCGCGGCCAACCCTTTGGCGGGAATGGTGACCAGGCTTTGCGCCATGGCTGCGCCGGCGAGCGCCAACAGGCTGGCCGCGCCCAGAAGAACGATCTTCCCGGTTCGAACTCCCGTTATGTTGCCCCCCGTTTTTATTTTTGTGGGCTTTAAATCCCGCCTTCCCCTAGTGCGAGACCAGAATCCTGTCGCCTTGCTGGTCGACGGAAAGCCCGAAGCCGCGATGCAGCAGCGTCACAAAGACGTCCACATTGTCGGCCTTGAAGCTGCCGCCGATACGGATGTCGCGGGCGCTCCCCGCCACTTCGATATGGCGGCGATTGTAGCGGTTGAACTGTTCGGCCACCTCCGCGAGGGTCTGCTGGTTGAAGACTAGTACACCGCGGCGCCAGCTCAGATCATTGCTAATTTCATGGTCCGGCTTGGAGGTCAGCAGCGTTTCGCTGCCTTTGCTGATCACTTCCCGCCCCTCCTGTGCCACCAGCGGTGACGCCAGAGGCTGCCCGATCTGCTCGACCCGGACGCGGCCTTCCTTCACCACCACCCGCACGTCATCGTCCTTGCGGAACACTGAGAATTTTGTGCCCAGATCGGTGATACGCCGATTGCCGGCATTGACGGTGAAGGGGCGCTCGGCGTCATGCACCACATCGAAATAGGCTTCGCCCGTCTCCAGGGTGACGATGCGGCGCATCTTGGTCACCTCGGCATGCAGTCTGGTGTTGGTGTTCAATTCAATCTGGGTGCCATCTGCCAGACGCACCGCCTGCCGCTCGCCGATGCCGGTGGCGTAGTCCCGCCCGGCCGGCAGCCGTTGCTGGAAGAAGAACCAGCCTGTGCCGGCGACCAAAATTAGCGCAGCGGCTATTGCGGCAGCGGCCGGCAGGTTCCAGATGTGGCCGCGAGGGCGCGCTGGCAGCGGACTCTTCAGCGCCGCCAGGCGGTCGGCGCGTTGCCACACCGCTTTGAGTCTGAGATAGGCCACCCGGTTCAGGCTGGACTGGGACAGCCACGCCTCCAGTTCGCCTTGCTCTTCCACGGTCAGGCCGCGGTCCTCACGGACCAGCCATTCGGCGGCGGCCGCTTCATCCTGTTCAGCGGACATCGCGCGACCTCTTGAAAAAATCATAGCGGCGTGCCTGACCGGTGACTTGGGCCCGGCGCCCGTCCAGCGCCTGTGCCAAAAGCCGCATGCCTTTTGCCACCTGGTTTTCGACCGTTTCAACCGTGATGCCCATCGCTTTGGCGACATCCTTCTGCGAAAGCCCTTCCACCTTGCGCATCACCACGACTTGGCGGCAGCGCGGCGGCAAACTGTCCAGCGCTATTTGAAGCAGGCGCAGTTCCTGGCGGGCGGAGACATAGGCTTCCGAGGAAGGTCTGTCGTCTGAGACGTTCATCCAGTCAAAATCCGCCACGCTTTCAAGCGACACCACGCTCTGGCGGCGCAGCCGGTCGATCATCAGGTTGCGCGTGATCTGGAACAGGAAAGGCTTGACCATCTGCGGCCTTTCCCGGAGCGCCGCCTCATAGACCCGCGCATAAGCTTCCTGGCGCAGATCGCTGATCTCCGCCTCGTTGCGCCAGTTGCGCTGCAGGAATCGGGTCAACATGGGCTCCAAAGGCAGGACTTCCCGCATGAACCAGTCGTCAATCGGTTGTTCGCCCATGCCCCCTGCGCGTCCTGCCCTGATGGGTCACCGGTTTTTTTCGGCTTTCCCTTGTTTTTCTTATCCGCTTTTAGGGCTTTGCCCGGCGGTCCGTATAGGGGACGAAAGTTCAGGCAAAATCCCCTACGACTTTTTGCAGCCCCGGTGCGTAGCCGGACCCGGAGGAGCAACGCCTGCAAAAACTTAGGCTTTTTCAACAGCTTAAATCGGACCGGCCTTTGCGTATGAACGCCGGTCGGGGTACTGGTGCTGGGATGGCAGAGCCGGAACCACAAAAGATCGTGCCACGCGCCTCTCTCGTGATCGCGGCTTTTTCGACCATCGTGGAATGGTACGACTTCACCCTGTACCTCTATCTCGCCACGGTGCTGTCGCGCGTGTTCTTTGGCGGCAGCCAGGCGCCGCTGGTCACCGCACTGGCGGGATTTGCCATTGCCTATCTCCTGCGCCCGCTGGGCGCGGTGGTGTTCGGCCATATCGGTGACCGGTCGGGGCGGCGTCACACCTTGCTGCTTTCGGTCGCCGTCATGACAATGGCCATGTTCGGCACCGCCCTGCTGCCGACCCATGCCCAGGCAGGCGCTATCGCCGGTTGGCTGCTTTTTCTTCTTCGCTGCGTCATGGGATTTTCCGTCGGCGGGGAATACAGCGTGGTTGTCGCCTATCTGCTCGAAGGCGCGCCGCGAAACAAACGCGGCCTGATCGCGTCCTGGGCGTCCGCAGCCAGCGAGGTCGGGGGATTGTTGGCTGTCGGCGTCGCTTCCCTGACGGTCAATATGATGTCGGCGACGGAGTTGGACTCCTGGGGATGGCGCATCCCTTTCCTGGTTGGCGGTGTCCTGGCGGCCAGCGTGTGGATCGCCCGTTCCACCATGCTGGAGTCACCGGACTTTGAAAGACAGCGCGCGAGCGGAACGGTCCCGGAGCGCCCGCTGCACTATACCTTCACCCGTCATCGTGCCGGCATCTTGCGGGCCTTCTCCATCTCCGCCCTGGGATCGATCACCTATTATGTCGGGATCACCTATATTCCGGCCTTTCTTACCTCCATAGGCAAACTCGGCGAGGGCGACTCGCTGAAGCTGTCCACCATCGCCGCGGTTGCGGTCATCCTGGTCACGCCCCTGACGGGGGCATTGTCCGACCGGATAGGCCGCAAGCCTGTTCTGATCATTCTAGGTGGATGCAGCGCCATCCTGCCTGCCGCCCTGTTTACTCTGATGGCCAGCGGCTCGCAGTTCTACGCCCTGATCGGGGCGATCATCCTGGCTTGCGTGGCGGGCGCCGTCAGCGCAGTGGGCGCGGTCGCCACCGCGGAACAATTTCCGGGAGAAGGCCGCGTCACTGGGCTGGCCCTGGGGGCGACCTCGGCGACTGCCATCTTCGGCGGACTCACGCCCTATACTGCGCAACTTCTCACCGAACAGACCGGCCTGGCCATGATCCCTGGCGCCATGATCGCGGTGGTGGCGCTGTGCGTCCTTCCGGTTCTGCTGACCATGCCGGAAACGGCACCCAAAAAATTCCGGCCGCGCGCCCGCTAAGGTGTACCGCTATTCTTGTGCCACCTGAGTGCGATCCTCCGCCGGCTCCTGCCATCCACCGCCCAGCGCCTCGTACAGGTGAATGGAGGCCTGGCGGTTGGCCAGGGTGATCTGCGCCAACTGGTCCTGTGCCGAGAATAGAGTCTGCTGTGCCTGCAGAACCGCCAAAAGATCGGCGGCGCCCTGGCGATATTGCAGCTGGGAGATCTCAAAAGCCTCGCGCGCGGCTTCTATCTCGCCTTTCAGATGCTCCTGGGCCCTGCCCGAATTGGCAACCTGGATAAGCGCACTCTCGACATCGGCATAGGCATTGAGCGCAGCGCTTTGATAGTTGGCGATGAATTCCTTCTGCAGCGCTTCCGCCAGATCCTTTTGCCCGGCCAGGCGCCCGCCATCGAAGATGGTCTGGAGCAGATTGGCGCCAAAGCTGTAGCCGAATGTGGATCCCTGCAGCAGGGTTCCGACGGCAGTGCTGACAAAACCGCCGGAGCCGGTCAGCGAAATCTGCGGCAGGAAGGCGGCGCGTGCGGCATCGAGATTGGCATGGGCGGACGCCAAGTCGGCTTCCGCCTGGGCGATATCGGGGCGCCGCAGCAGCAGTTCGGATGGCAAACCCGGACCAACCTGGGGCGCAACGATGGCGTCGATATCGGCCGCCTTGACGTCGAAGCCTTCCGGCGGGCGGCCCAGCAGAACCGCCAGCGTAAACAGCGCCTGCTTCTCGGCAGTTTCCAGGGCGGGAAGCTGTGCCTGTACCGCTTCGACCTGTGCCTGCTGTCGCGCCAGGTCGAGACGGGAAGATGCCCCGGCCTTCACTTTGACCTGGATCACCTGCAGGATGCTGTTGATAGCAGCGATATTGTCATTGGCGTTGGAGATCCGGCGCCGGATCGCCAGCACATTGAGATACTGGTTGGCTACATTGGCGGTGACCGTCAGCGCCGCGGATTGCTGCGCGAAACGAGCAGACTTGAGCTGCTCATTGGCGGCACGCAGGTTGTTGCGCGCCAAACCCCAGAAATCCAGTTCATAGCTGGCATTGAAGGTCAGGCCGAAGGCCTTGTTACGGCCGAAACGCTGACAGCTCTGGCCGCTGCAGCCGCCGTTCAGATGGTCGCCCTGGGCATCGATCTGGGGGAACAATTGGGAACGCTGGATAGTGGATTGCGCTTCGGCCTGCATCACCCGCGCAGCAGCAATTGCCAGGTCACGGTTGCCCGCCTGCGCCTGATCGATCAGGGCGGTGAGCTCGGCATTTTCAAAGCCTCGCCACCAATCGGCATTCGGCCACACGGACGTGTCGGGCACAACCGGGCCAGTGAAGCGCTTCGGGACCAGTTGCGGCGACATCGCCTGTGGCACTTGTGTGGAACAGCCGGCCAATGCGATGGCCAACGCACTGGCGAGAAGAAGGACTGACTTATTCATAGCGCAACGCATGGATGGGATTGGCGCGCGCGACCCGCAACGCATGGGTAAAGATGGTGGCCCAGGCGATCAGGAGTGCCGTAAGACCCGCCGCCGCAAAAAACAGCGGACTGAGCGTGATGCGGTAGGCAAAGCCCTGCAACCAGCCATGCAGATAGTACCAGGCGACCGGCCAAGCGATGGCATTTGCGATCAAAACGGGAAGCGAGAATTGCCACAGGAGCAAAAAGACCAGATCCCGCGTGCGAGCACCGAACACCTTCCGAATTCCGATCTCTCTGGTGCGGCGGCCGACGGTAAAGGCGGCCAGCCCGAACAGCCCCAAACAAGCAATGAAAATAGCGACAAGCACAAAGACACCGAACATTGCACCCTGACGCTCATCGGCCTGGTACAATTTACCGAAATTGTCATCCAGAAAATGCCGTTGCATCGCTTTTGTCGGGGCAAAGCCGCGCCAGGTCCGGTCTATGAAAGACAGGGTTTGCGGTATTGCATCTGGCCGGATGCGGATCATCGCCGCGGCCGCAAATTTGGGGTCGTAGAGATAGATCGACGCCTTGGCGGGTTCCCGCGCGCCGCCGAACTTCGCGTCGGCGAGCACACCAACGATATTCAAATGGCTCTTTCCCTGGAATATGATGGTTTTACCGACCGCCTGTTGTGGCGTCAGCCCAAGCCGGGCCGCAGCGGTCTGATCGATCAGGACATTGTGTCCGTCATTCCTGCGCGCGATATCCCCTTCGTTGCTTTCGTCCACCTCGTCCTGTGCGCGCTTGTCGGACAGCAAGCGGCCGGCTATCAGCTTCATGCCCAGCAATTGGGCCGCATTGGTGCCAATGACCCGTTCATTCAGTTCAATGTATTCGGGATGGCCAGCCAGCTGTACTGACGACGTCATCTGACTGGAATCAAAGGGAAGTATGTTGATCATAGCGACATCCAGAACGTCAGGATTGGATCGCACCTGCTGAACGAAACCTTCTCGACCCTCTATGGTCAGTAGCCCGGCCCCGGAGACGACCAACACATTGTCCTTGCGAAAGCCCAGATCAATGTTGCGCGCAAAACTGATCTGGGTGAAGACAACGGCAGCAGCGACGCCCAAGCCGATGGAAACGGCGAATTGCAGAACCACCAAGGCGTTCCGCAAGCCGCCGGAGCCTGCTTGCCCCCCGGTGTTCGCACGCAAGACGGTTGCCGGCCGAAACCGCGACAGCACCAAAGCGGGATAGCTTCCGCTCACCAACCCCGCCGCCACCGTTACGCCCAGAATGATGAGCAGGAGAGGCCAGTCGCTGGCATAGTTCAAGGCGACGGGATGCTGAAGAAAGCTGCTAAAGGCTGGCTGCAGGATTTCCACAAGAGCCAAGGCCAGAACCAGCGACAGAAGCGCCATCAAGACGGCTTCCCCCAAAAATTGGACGATAAGTTGCCCACGATTGGCGCCGTGGGTCTTGCGCAGCGCGATTTCGCGTGCGCGCAGCAAGGCGCGCGCCGTCGCCAGGTTCATGAAATTGAAGCAGGCCACGAACAGGATCAGCAGGCCGACGACGCCTACGCCATAAACGGTGGTCCAGCTGCCCGGGGGTTTCAGGTTGAACCGCCAACGCTCCGAAGTCAGATGGACATCGGCGAAGCGGGTGAGATGGACGGTGTAGGCCTGGCTCCCTTTCAGAGGTTTGCCGGAAGCGGTGAGTTCTCCCGTGACGTTGCGATCGAGGATAGACGCCATCTTGGCGATAACCGCTTGCGGGTCGGCGCCCGGAGCCAACCTGACATAGCCGGGACCATTTTCTGTATGCCAGCTAAGTTTTGCCTTTCTGCTGTTCCGATCCGCAATCGAGGTGTTTGGCAGAAACATGTCACCGTCAAATTGCGTGTTGTAAGGTATGTCCCGCATGACGCCCGTGACCTTCAGGGAGACCATCCGGCTGAGGCAGGCGGCATCGCCGACCTCACAATTGGCCGTGGTTGCGATAATCTTTCCGATCACATCGGTTGTGCCGAAATATTTCCGTGCCGCGCTCTCTGAAAGTACCAGCGACTGGGGGTTACGGAAAACACGGCTCGGGTCACCTTGCAGTAGCGGCAGCTTGATGATCTGAAAGAAATCAGGGTCCACCGCAGTGACATGTTCCAGAAACTGCCGGTCGCCAACCATCAATGTCATGGTGCTGGGGTTGAAGCGCGTCATCCCGGTGACTTCCGGGATTTCGTCATGCATCGCGGCCGGCATCGCGAATGGGACGCTCGCCATGGCGAGCGGATCGCGCCCCGGGGAATAAACCGTCAATTCCAGCCGATAGAGATTTTGCGTATCGGGGATCCATTTGTCGTAGGACAATTCGTCCCTGATAAACAGGATGACGAAGATCACGCATGCCAGCCCGATGGCCAGCCCGGCGATGTTGATGAAGCTGTACAGCTTGTGACGGACGATGTTGCGCAGGGCGGTGACGAGATAGTTTCGGAACATGGGCTTGCCTCACTCGTAACGCAGAGCATGAATAGGATTGGCGCGGGCGACGCGCAGGGCATGGACGAACACGGTAGCCCAGGCGATGACCAGGGCAATCGCGCCTGCGCCCAGGAAGAAAAGCGGGCTGAGCGTGATGCGATAGGCAAAGCCCTGCAGCCAGCCATGCAGATAATACCAGGCGACCGGCCAGGCGACGGCGTTGGCGATCAGTACGGGCACGGAGAACTGCCGTAACAGCATCCAGACGATATCGCCCGTCCCGGCGCCAAAGGTCTTTCGCAGACCAATCTCCCTGGTGCGACGCTCGGTCGAGAAAGCCGCCAGTCCGAACAGGCCCAGACAAGCGATGAAGATGGCGATGCCGACGAACAGGTCGAACAGCGTGCCCTGCCG
>Ga0070665_100007460_pt1 | contig 11124 bp, 8 predicted proteins | sample KBSS13metaG_FD_65862 | JGI IMG/M metagenome (GOLD analysis project Ga0070665, IMG submission 65862) | Switchgrass rhizosphere microbial communities from Kellogg Biological Station, Michigan, USA - KBS S1-3 metaG | ecosystem: Host-associated > Plants > Roots > Rhizosphere > Soil ...
GCCGACATCGCCGAGCGGATACCGGACGGCGCGACCTTGATGATCGGCGGCTTCATCGGCGCCGGCACGCCGCAGCGCCTGATCGACGAACTCGTGCGTCGAGGTCGGCGCGAGCTGACGGTGATCGCCAACGACACCGCGCGCCCGGGCATCGGAATCGGCAAGCTCATCGACGCCAGGCTCGTGCGCCGCCTCGTCACCAGCCACATCGGCACCAACCCTGAAACGCAGCGCCAGATGATCGCCGGTGAGCTGCAGGTCGAACTGGTACCGCAAGGCACGCTGGTCGAACGCATCCGCTGCGGCGGGTTCGGCCTGGGCGGCGTGCTGACGCCGACAGGCGTCGGCACGCTGGCCGCGCAAGGCAAGCGCACGATCGAGATCGACGGGAACGCGTTTCTCCTCGAGCTGCCGCTGAAGGCCGACTTCGCGCTGATCAACGCCCGCCGTGCCGATTACCTCGGCAATCTCGAGTACGCGCTGACCTCGCGCAACTTCAATCCGGTGATGGCGATGGCCGCGACGACCGTGATCGCGGAGGTCGACGACGTGGTGCCGGTCGGCGTGATTCCGCCCGATGCCGTGATGACGCCGCATGTGCTGGTCCACTACCTCGTCTGCAAGGAGCGCGCCGATGGATGACAAGGACCTCATCGCCCGCCGCGTGGCACTCGAACTGCGCGACGGTCAGCTCGTCAACCTCGGCATCGGCCTGCCGACTCAGGTGGCGCACCACCTGCCCCGCGGTGTCAACGTGTTCTTCCAATCGGAGAACGGCTTGATCGGCATGTTGCCGCTGCCCGAAGAAGGCTTTGCCTGGGCCGACTTGACCGACGCCGGCGGCCGCCCGGTCGGCGCCGGGCCGGGCGCGTGTGCGATCGATTCGGCCATGTCCTTCGGCTTGATCCGCGGTGGTCATCTCGATGTCACGGTCCTGGGCGGTCTGCAGGTGGACGAGCAGGGCCACCTCGCCAACTGGCTCGTGCCCGGTGTGATGGTGCCAGGCATGGGCGGCGCGATGGATCTCGTGACGGGCGCCAAGCGCGTCATCGTGGCCATGACGCATGCGGTCAAGGGCACGTCCAAGATCGTCAAGCGCTGCACTCTGCCGCTGACCTCCGTTCGTCGCGTCGATCTGATCGTCACCGAACTGGCCGTCATCGAGCCGACGGACGAGGGCCTGGTGCTGCGTGAAACGGCGCCCGGCGTGACGGTCGACGAGGTCTTGCGGGTGACCGCGGCACGGCTGCTTGTCCCGGCCTCCGTGGGGACCATGCGCGGCTGAGCGCGCATGGCTCGCAGTCCCTCTTGAACTGCATCGACGAACTCGTGCGGGCTTACCCGCGATGTCGTGTATCGACAATTCGTTGTCGTCGTTAGCGCAGGCTGCGCGAAGGTCTTTGCCAAGAATGGGACTCACCTTGCGATTCCTCGATCGCTCGGATCGATCAACCCAGGAGACTTCCTTCATCATGAACAAAACACACTTCGTCGGTGCCGCGCTCTGCGCGCTCGCCGGCGCCGCCAACGCGCAGTCCTCGGCGACCGTCTTCGGCGCCGTCGACATCAACCTGCGATACCAGGACAACGATGGCTCACCCACCAAGCGAGTGATGGGCACCGACGGCTTGAACAGCAGCCGGCTCGGCTTTCGCGCTGTCGAGGATCTGGGCGATGGCCTGAAGGCCGGCTTCTGGCTCGAGGGCGCCATGACGCCCAACGACGGCAACAGCGCCGGCCTGGCGTTCCGCCGTCGTTCGACCGTGAGCCTGATGAATGACAACTGGGGCGAACTGCGCCTGGGCCGCGACTTCACCCCGGTGTTCTGGACGCGCGCGTTGTACGACCCGTTCGGCTTCAATGGCGTGGGCCTGGCCGGCAATGTCGACCCGAACGGCATCGCCCAGCCGACCTACGTGCGCTCGAGCAACAGCGTTTCCTATTTCCTGCCGAACAAGCTGGGCGGCGTCTATGGTCAGTTCATGATCGCACCGAGCGAAGGCGCGCCCAACACCAAGTACCTGGCAGGCCGCCTCGGCTACACCAAGGGTGCGCTGGACGTGTCGATCGCCGCCTCGAGTCAGGACCTGAACGGCGGTGCCAACAAGTTCAAGACGTGGGTGATCGGCGGCTCGTACAACTTCGGTGTCGCGACGCTCGAAGGCGCCTACAGCAACGACCGCAACGACACCGGTGCCGGCACGACCTTCAAGCACTTGCTGGTGGGCGCGATCGTTCCGTTCGGGGTGAGCGAGATCCACGCGTCGTTCAACAAGATGGACGCGGGATCGGGCAACGGTGCGACGATGGCGGCAGTGGGCTACGTCTACAACCTTTCCAAGCGCACCGCGCTGTACGGCAACTACTCGCAGCTGTCCAACGACGGTGCGTTCAAGCAATCGGTGGACTTTTCCTATCCGGCCGCCGTGAGCGGCGGCACGCCGGTCACCCCGGGAGGCAAGTCGCGCGGTCTCGAAGTGGGCATCCGTCACTTCTTCTGACACTGGAGCGAGCACCATGAATCTGCACTCGATCGAATCCGCTGCTGGCGGGGCCGATGACTACCTCGTCAGCAGGCCGCAGGCCTGGTTCGCATTCGCGATGACGTTCGCGCTGATGCTGTTCGACTACATCGATCGACAGGTCGTCGTCTCGCTGTTCCCTCACTTGAAGGCCGAATGGAACCTCACCGACAAGCAGCTCGGCGGGCTCGTCTCGATCATCTCGATCGTGGTGGCCGTCGGCGGCATCCCGGTGGCGCTGATGGCCGATCGCCTGAGCCGCGTGAAGAGCGTGGTCGTGATGGCCACCACCTGGAGCCTGGCGACGATCTCGTGCATGTTCACCAGCAACTACAGCCAGCTCTTCGCCGCGCGCGCCATGGTGGGCGTCGGCGAAACCGGCTACGGCTCGGTGGGGGCGGCACTGATCGCCAGCCTGTTCCCGCGGCGCCTGCGCTCCGCGCTGCTGGGCGCGTTCTTCGCTGCCGCGTCCATCGGTTCCGTGCTCGGCGTGCTGCTGGGCGGTGTGATCGCGGCGCGATACGGGTGGAAGGCGGCGTTCGGTGCGGTCGGCGTGCCGGGACTGGTGCTTGCGCTGCTGTACCTCTTCGTGCGCGACTACAAGACCGTGCCTCTGACCGACCGGTTGAACCGCGCCACGCAAGGAACGGGGAGCGTCGTCGCGCACATCGCCTCGACGCTGATGCGCACGCGCACACTGCTGTGGGTGTGCGTGGGTGCGGCGATGCAGCTCATCGTCGTGTCGGCGGTCTGGTCGTGGCTGCCCAGCTACCTCAACCGGTTCTACGGCGTGATGCCGGATCTGGCCGGCAAGCAGGCTGCGCTGGTCGTGCTGCTGGGCGCGGTGGGCTGCATCGTCTGGGGCACCGTCGTCGACCGCCTCGGACGGCGCCGCGCGCGCAACAAGCTCATCAGCCTGGCCGCGTTGTGCGTGATGACGATGGTCGTGTTCCTGCTGGCGTTCGCGGGCTCGGCGGCAGGCGCAGGCCAGTTCCGGCTGATCGCGCTGGGTGGCTTCATGATGACCTGCACCGTGGGCGTGGCCGCCGCGGTGGCGCTGGATGTGATCCATCCCGGCGTGCGCTCGACCGGTGCGGCGGTCCTGTCGCTGTTCCAGAACCTGTTCGGACTGGCGGTCGGGCCGTTCCTCGCCGGCATGCTGTCCGACCTCTGGGGACTCCAGCAGGCCATGGCCGTGATCCCGGCATTCGGTCTGCTCGCGGCCGTGTCCTTTCTCGTGGCCGCACGCAGCTACGAGCACGACATGCGCACCGTCGAAGACATCGCGCTGGCGGCAGCGCGACCGGCACCGACTGGCGCCCTCGCCGCCGCTGCCTGACGGCTCGGGCCTCATCAAGAGACACCATGACCCGAGCCATACGCTTCCACGAGACCGGCGGCCCCGAAGTGCTGCGCCTCGAGACCGTCGATGTCGGCGACCCCGGCCCCGGGCAGGTGCGCGTGCGTCACACCCGCATCGCGGTCAACTTCATCGACGTCTACTTTCGCATCGGCCGCTACCCGACGGCCCTGCCCAACGGGCTGGGCTCGGACGCCGTCGGCGTGGTCGAGGCCGTGGGCGAGGGCGTGACCTTCCTGTCGCCAGGCGATCGCGTGGGGTACATGCTGGGTCCGCTGGGCGCCTATTCGGAAGTTCGCGTGATGCCCGCCGAGGTGCTGATCAAGCTGCCGGCAGGCATCTCGGACGACACCGCTTCGACGATCATCATGAAGGGTCTGACGGTGCAGTACCTGTTTCGACAGGTCTGTGCGCTGAAGGCCGGCGACACCATCCTGTACCACGCAGCAGGTGGCGGCGTCGGCCTGATCGCCTGCCAGTGGGCCAAGGCGCTCGGCGTGACCATGATCGGAACCGTCGGCTCCGACGAGAAAGCGGAGGCCGCCAGGCTCGCCGGATGCACCCACGTCATCGACTACAAGCGCGAGAACTTCGTCGAACGCGTGAAGGAGATCACCGACGGCAAGGGGGTGCCCGTGGTCTACGACTCGGTGGGCAGGGACACCCTGATGGGATCGCTGGACTGCCTGCAGAAGAAGGGCAAGCTGGTCAGCAACGGCACCAGCTCGGGACCGGTGGTGCTCGACGCGAACGTGTTGGCCGCCAAAGGCTCGCTGTGGGTTACGCGACCGGCCATGACGGACTACGCGCTGCCCCGGCCCAACATGCTGAAGATGGCCGACGAGCTGTTCGATCTGGTGCTGCAAGGCAAGATCGTCAGCGCGCCTCGACAACGCTACGCGCTCGCCGACGCCGCCGACGCGCACCGTGCGCTGGAGGCGCGCACCACCATCGGCGCGACCATACTGACACCCTAAATTGCGCGGCGCGGCTTGGCGCGCGCTTCGGTCCGGCTCTGCGACGGGGTGCAACCGAACTGGCTCTGATACCAGCGCGAGAAGCCGCTGGACGCCGCGAACCCCAGCAGCGCCGCGACCTCGGTCAGCGGACGGGCACTCTGCTTCACGTAGCGCGTCGCCAGTTCGAGGCGCTGCGCATTGACCACCTCGGAAAAGCTCAAGCCCTCTTCGGCCAGGCGTCGCTGCACGGTGCGACAGACCACGCCCAGATGGTTGGCAACCTGCTCGATGCTGCAGCGTCCGCTGGGCAGCAGGAGCAGGACCGAGCGGCGCACGTCGTTCAGGATGGTGGCCGAAGGCGTCGGCGGAATGGCGTCGAGCAATCGTTCGGCGTAGCGGGCCATTGCCGGATCGGCCGACGGATTGACGGTGTCCAGCTCATCGCGCGAGCAGACGATTCCATTGAGGTCGTGATTGAACTCGACGCAGGGACCGAACACCCGCAAGTGCGTGCGGGTGTCACGCGGAGCGGCGTGCATGAAACAGACCCGGCGCGGTTGCCAGTCGGGCCCCAGCACCTGCCGCATCAATCGCAGCAGCACGCCGACGGCCAGTTCAGTGGCCTGACGAACCTCGGTGTCGTCGCCGACCAGCACATCCTCGCGGATGACGACCACGCCGGCAGACTCCTCGATCATCACGGCCAGCGCCCCGTTGAGCGCCGCGTGGTAGCGGACCAGCACGGTGAGCGAATCGCGCAACGTCGGTTGATCGCGGATCACCATGCCCACCGGCCCCAGGTTCGAGAGGTGGCGAGTTTCGGCCATGCGCAGGCCGAAGCTCTCCACCCCCGAGCGCGCGGCCGACGCTTCCAGCAAGCGGTCGACCCGATCGGCGGGAATCATCAGATCCGGCTCGTCCAGCGCGCTGGGGCTCAGACCTGCATCGGCCATCATGCGCACGGGGTCCAGCCCCGACGCTCTGGCGATCTCCGGATAGTTCTTGAGGCTCGCGGCGCGAACAAGCGGGCTGTGCTGCACGAGGACGACGAGCGGCTGGAGGAGGGCCTACTGCCTGTAGGCATCCCGGATGTTGCGCGCACATATGCGCGCGGCGTCGGTCTCCGCCTCGCCGCTCAACTCTCCTTGGCCATTCGCTTCGATGTCGCAAACCTTCGCGCATTCCTCGGCCACCAGGACGGCGAAGCGCGCCGCCCCCTCTCGATCCAGCGTCTCATGACTGGCACCGTGATTGGCTTCCCGGATCAATTGCTCGATGTTCATGCCGCTCCCCCGATGAAAGCCCCATTCTGCCGCGTTCTCGCACTGAACTTCTCCGGCGTCGCAGTGTCAGGCCAGGCATGAACCGCCGCCGCTTCATGAGCATCGCGCCCGCGGCGTGGGCTCCGAGCCTGCCGCTGTCGGCGCAACCGCTGTCGCCGCTGCGTCGGCGTCTCGGGCGTCTGGGCGACACCGTCCCCGTCATCGGGTTGGGCACCTGGCTCACCTTCGACGTCGGCGACGACGACCCCGATGGAGTCGCACTCCGGGGCGAGGTGTTGCGACGCTTCTTCGCCGCGGGCGGCGGCTTGATCGATTCGTCGCCGATGTACGGCCGCTCGGAGCGGCTGCTGGGCGAGTTGCTGCCGGCCCTGCCGCACGCGGGCCGACTCGTGTCCGAGAGCAAGGTCTGGACACCGTTCGACGCGCTGGGACCCGGCCAGCTCGAGCGCTCGCTGCGACTGTGGGGTCAACCGCGATTCGACGTGCTGCTGGTGCACAACCTGCTGAACTGGCGCGCCCACCTGAAGACGCTGCGCCGCTGGCGGGAGGAGGGCCGCGTGCGCTACATCGGCGTGTCGACCTCACATGGCCACAAGCACGAGGAGGCGGAGCGCGTCTTGCGCAGCGAGCCGCTCGACGTGCTGCAGATCACCTACAACTTCGCCGACACCCGCGCAGAGGGATTGATGAACCTCGCGGCCGAACGCGGTCTCGCGGTGATCATCAACCGGCCGTTCGACGGCGGGGATCTGTTCGATCAAGTCGGCCGACGAACCTTGCCACCCTGGGCCGCTGAATTCGACTGCGCGAACTGGGCGCAGTACTTCCTGAAGTGGGTGGTCTCGCATCCCAGCGTGACCTGCGCGATCCCCGCCACGCGCCGCCCTGAACACCTGGACGAGAACATGGGCGCCGGTGCGGGCCGCCTGCCCGATCCCGCGACACGCCAACGGATGCAGGCCCACCTCGCGCGGATCTGACGCAAACCTGAACGAAGGGCAGAGCCTCAGCGTCTGCTCCAGCGCCGTGCCATCGTCCAAAGCCAATGCCGACGCCTCGCAGGAGGCGGGTGATCAGGCGTGCCCGCTTCGGCTGATGTCGCAGCGTCCTTCTGATCGCCGTCGCGTTCGCCCGCCGCGCGGCGGACGAACGACAAATCCAACGCGAGGAGCGACGCGAGGTTGAGATGCCTGCGATCGTGATCTCTGATCATGGCCGCTCCAAATCGATGCCGCCTCGAGACTACTGCGCCGAAATGTCGTGTGCGTGACGCTGCCCTGTCATGGACCTGTCACGGCGCGCGCGCACGCTGTCGGCTCGATGCCCAATCCCCAGCCCGCCATGACCACGAAAGCCCTGCCCATTCCGATGAAGACCGAAAGAGCCATGCACTGGCTCGACGTCGCGGCCCCCGAAGGGGATCGATTGATGCAGGTCCTGCTGTCCGAGATCGACGGCCATCGCAACGTGATCGAACTGGAAAGCTTCGCGCGGGCCGTGGGGCTGGACGCCGATGCGCTCGAGCGGCTGCGACGCCAGGGATTGATCGACCTCGCGACCGATTGACCGAGGTTTCCGGGATTCACTGGCGTGTCACGCATCGGCGTCATGCTCCTCGTTGCACAACTCGTCGAACAGGTCTCAACCTCGGATCGGGACTTCTGACTCTCTACTCTCTGATCGATCCGATTGCAGCGCCGCGCGCTCATGCGCCCGGCGCTGAATTTTTTTGTCTGGCCTGCCGCCCGCTTCGCCTCGAATGGTCCGAAACGGCGGCAGCGGGACGGGACGGACGGTTGGATTGCAGTCGCAACGGGACTATCCTCGTCGGCCTTGGGCGCCGCATGCTTGACTTGTGGACGACAACGCCCGTGACGGAGGACAAGGACACGGATGGCAGCGTCGTTCCGATTCGCGGATTGGCCCTTGCGCGCCAAGATGGCAGCGTTGCTCGTCGCGGCATCGCTGCTCCCGCTTTCGATCTGGGCCTATATCGACCTGCGCCAGGATCAGGCCCGGTTGGTGAACGGCGTCAAGGACCTCCTCGAAGCTCGCGGCGACCAGATCGTGCACGAACTCGACGGCTTCCATCGCGGCTACCAGCGCTCCTCGGACCGGCTCGCGCGGTTTCCCGACTCCGCCGCCTACTGCGCCGCGACGCCGGAGCAGCGTGTGGCACGCAACTCGTCGATGCTCGGCATCCTGGCGGCCTACCCCGCGAGCGACCCCGGCATCCGTGGCGCTGCCTTGATCGATGGCAGCGGGCGCATCGTCATCGCGACCGAGACCCCTTTGATCGGGCTGGATATCTCCGACCGACCCGTCGTGCGGACAGTCATGCAGGGTCGTCCGATCATCTCCGATCTCTTCATCTCATCCCCAGGCAGCGGCTCCGTGCCGACGATCGCCTACATGACACCGATGTTCGGCCCCGACCAACGCGTGGCCTGTGTCGCCGTGCTGTGGGTGCGCGGGGCATCGCTGTGGAACACCATCAAGGCCTCCAACGCCCTCGCCGGGCCCGGCAGCTTCGCCGTTCTGTTCGACCGCGAGGGCATCCGCGTCGCGCACACCTACAGCGACGACATCGTCTTTCACCCTGGAGGCAAGCTCGATCCGGCGACGGTCGACCGGCTCGTCGCCGAGCGCCGCTTCGGCGCACGCACGCGGGCACTGCTCGAGGACGTGCGGCCGTTTCCGGAACAGTTCGAGCGCGCGCGCGCCGCATCTCCGGACCTGGGCGTGTTCCGCGGCCTCGCGCCGGTCAATCAGATCTGGAACTACGGTGTCGCGCGTCGATTCCAGACCGTCCCCTGGACGGTCTTCTACATGCTGCCGGAAACCGCCGTCGCGGCCCAGCTCGCGCAGGCCCTGCGCGAGCGCGTGCTTCTGGCCGCGGGCGTCATCGCCTTCGCGGGCTTCGTCGGGCTGGCGTTCGCCACCAGCATCCTTCGACCGATACGCGCACTGCGCAAGGCCGTCACGTCGATCGCCGGCGGCGATCTGGCGGCCCGCGTCCAAGACTTGCGCGGCGGCGACGAACTAGGGCAATTCGGCGCCAGTTTCAACACCATGGCCGAGCGCATCCAGCTGCAGGACGCGGCACTGCGGCAATCGCGCGAGCAACTCGATCGCCAGGTGCAGTTGCGCACCGCCGAGCTGACGCAGACGACGGCCGGGCTGCACCGCGCACAGGTGATGACGAAGCTGGGGCACGTGATCACGCGGCCCGACGGGTCGTTCGAAAGCTGGTCCGACACCCTGCCGCTGCTCATCGGCGTCGAGCCCGCGCAGATGCCGCAAAGCACGCGCGAGTGGATGGGCCTGCTGCATCCGGATGATCGGCTCAAGTTTCGAAGTGCCAGCATCGCCGCCGGTGTCGCCAGCGCACGCAGAGACGTCGAGTACCGGTTGCGGCACGCCGCGGGCCACTGGATCCATATGAGCCAGGTGATCGAGCCGATCCCCGGGCAATCCGATGCTGCCGGCAGGCTGCGCTGGTTCAGCACGATTCAGGACGTGACCGAGCAGAAGCGGGCCGGCGAACAACTGCACGAGAGCCAGCAACTGCTGCAGGCCATCATCGACAACTCGGCGGCCGTCATCTATGTCAAGGATCTGCAGGGCCGCTATCTGCTGGCCAACCGGCGCTTCACGGAGGTGTTTCACGTCAGCAGCGGGGCCATCGTCGGCAAATCCGATCACGACCTGTTCGCCAAGAAGGCGGCCGATGCCTTTCGCGCCATGGATGAACGCGTGGCTGCCGCCGATGCGCCGCTGGTCGAAGAGGAAACGGCCCCCCACGAAGACGGGCCGATCACCTATCTGTCGGTGAAGTGTCCGCTGCGCGATCCCCAGGGGCGGGTGTACGGCGTGTGCGGCATCTCCACCGACATCACCGACCGCAAGCGCGCGGAGGATGCGCTGCGGGCCAGCGAGGAACGCACGCGCCTGATCGTCGACACGGCGCTCGACGCCGTGATCTCGATGGACGGTGCCGGCATCATCACGGACTGGAGCCCGCAGGCCGTCTCCACTTTCGGCTGGACGCGCGCGCAGGCGCTGGGGCAGCCGCTGGCGCAGACCATCATCCCCCCGCGCTATCGTGAGAGCCACGCGCGTGGCCTCGAGCGCTATCTCGCCACCGGCGAGGCCAGGGTGCTGAACAAGCGCATCGAGCTCACCGCGCTGCATCGCGATGGTCACGAGTTCCCGATCGACTTGTCGATCACGGCGATTCGAATCGGCACAGCACCGGGCTTCAGCGCCTTCGTGCGCGACATCACGGATCGCAAGCTCACGCAGGAGCGCCTGCAGAGCCAGCTGGAGCGCCTCACGTTGCTCGATCAGGTCACCCGCGCGATCGGCGAGCGGCAGGATCTGCAGAGCATCTACCAGGTGGCGATCCGCAGCCTGGAAGAGCGCTTGCCGGTGGATTTCGCCTGCGTCTTCGGATTCGACGCAGCGACCAACACGCTGACGGTCATGCGCGTGGGCGCACACAGTCATGCGCTGGCGATGGAACTCGCGATGGAAGAGCAGTCGCACATCGAGATCGACCAGAACGGACTGTCGCGCTGCGTGCGCGGTGAGCTGGTCTACGAAGCGGACATCCGCAAGACGCCCTTCCCGTTTCCACAGCGGCTCGCGCGCGGTGGCCTGAGTTCGCTGGTCGTCGCGCCACTGCAATCGGAAAGCCGCGTGTTCGGCATCCTGGTGGTCGCGCGCTTGCTGCCTCACTCCTTCAGCAGCGCCGACTGCGAGTTCCTGCGCCAGCTCAGCACGCATGTGGCGCTGGCCGCCCAGCAGGCCGAACTGCACGGCGCCCTTCAGCAGGCCTACGACGACCTGCGCCAGTCTCAGCAGACCGTGATGCAGCAGGAGCGCTTGCGCGCGCTCGGCCAGATGGCCAGCGGTATCGCGCATGACATCAACAATGCCCTCTCGCCGGTCGCGCTTTATACCGAGAGCCTGCTGGAACGAGAACCTTCGTTGAGCGA
>Ga0070665_100007462_pt1 | contig 11122 bp, 3 predicted proteins | sample KBSS13metaG_FD_65862 | JGI IMG/M metagenome (GOLD analysis project Ga0070665, IMG submission 65862) | Switchgrass rhizosphere microbial communities from Kellogg Biological Station, Michigan, USA - KBS S1-3 metaG | ecosystem: Host-associated > Plants > Roots > Rhizosphere > Soil ...
GTGGCGATTGCCCGGGCGCTGGCGATGGAGCCGGAAGTGATGCTGTTCGACGAACCGACCTCGGCACTCGACCCGGAGCTGGTGGGCGACGTGCTGAAGGTGATGCAAGCGCTGGCTCAGGAAGGTCGCACCATGGTTGTGGTAACCCACGAAATGGGTTTTGCCCGTGAAGTGTCGAACCAGTTGGTGTTCCTGCACAAAGGTGTGGTGGAAGAAAGCGGCAACCCGCGTGAAGTGCTGGTTAATCCGCAATCGGAACGTTTGCAACAATTCCTCTCGGGCAGTTTGAAATAAATCAGGGCTGCCGTTGTGCACCGTGATAGTGCATGCTTCGCAGCCAGAAGGCTGGCCTGCGATCTCTGTGGGAGCGAGCCTGCTCGCGAATGCGGTGTGACATCCGACATAGATATCGACTGATCCACCGCTTTCGCGAGCAGGCTCGCTCCCACAGTTGGATCTCTGCCTGGATCTCGGTTGGTTTCAAGATTTGTGTTCATTTACGGGCTAGCATTGGCCCATGCCTTCATCACTGTTCTTCGCTTCGGATTGCCCGCCCATGACTGCCCATCGAATTGGTTTCCTGATTTGGCCCAGCACTAAAGCGTTGACGCTGGCGCTGGCGGAGGAAGCCTTGCGTGTTGCTCAGCGTGTGCACCCGGATGTGGTTTACGAACTGTCGTTCTTGCAGGCCGAAGCCGTTACAGGAACCGGGGCCGAAGGCGCCTGGCAATTGCCCGGTGAGCCCTGGACCGGCAAGCTCGAAAACTTCCAGAAACTGTTCCTGCTCGCTGACGAGCCGCCGACCACGTTGGCCCCGGCACTCAGCAGTGCGCTCAAGCAGCTGGTGCGTGCGGGTACCGTCATCGGCGGTTTGTCCGCTGGCGTTTATCCCTTGGCGCAACTCGGTTTGCTCGACGGTTATCGCGCCGCCGTGCATTGGCGCTGGCAGGACGATTTCGCCGAGCGTTTCCCGAAAGTCATCGCCACCAGCCATCTGTTCGATTGGGATCGCGATCGCCTGACCGCGTGTGGCGGCATGTCCGTGCTCGATCTGTTGCTGGCGGTGCTGGCTCGCGATCACGGTGCAGAACTGGCCGGTGCGGTCTCGGAAGAGCTGGTCGTTGAGCGCATCCGCGAGGGCGGCGAGCGTCAGCGCATCCCGTTGCAGAACCGTCTCGGTTCCAGTCATCCGAAGCTCACCCAGGCGGTGTTGCTGATGGAAGCCAATATCGAAGAACCGCTGACCACCGACGAAATCGCCCAACACGTGTGCGTGTCCCGTCGTCAGTTGGAACGGATCTTCAAGCAATACCTCAACCGTGTGCCGAGCCAGTACTACCTGGAACTGCGCCTGAACAAGGCCCGGCAGATGTTGATGCAGACCAGCAAGTCGATCATCCAGATCGGCCTGTCGTGTGGCTTCTCTTCGGGGCCGCATTTCTCCAGCGCCTACCGCAATTTCTTCGGTGCCACGCCGCGGGAAGATCGCAACCAGCGGCGCAGCAGCAGCCCGTTCGAATTGTCGTCAGTGCCGCCCGAGCGCGGCTGAGTACTGGTTAGCCAACGCTCGCCAGTGCTCACTGTGCTTAGGGTTGTTCTTCGCCATCGGAAAAGCTTGAACCCTCAAAGTCGTCGAGTTCCTGGTGGAATCGGGTCCGCGCTTCTCGCTCCTTGAGCAGTCGCAATTCATTGGCCGCGTTGTAGGTTGTCAGACTCTGCTGGCTTTGCGGGCTTAATGGATTGTTACTGAAGTCATAGGTGACTGCTCTGCCCTCTGCGGAAAAGGGCAGTGGGACGGGCAGTTCGGTAATGGCGTTTGCGGAAAGATCTGCGTACGTCAACTGCGGCAGATCAAAAAGGCCGGTGGGCAGTTCAGTCAGTCCGGTGTCGCTTAGATGCAGTGAATGACACGCCTGCAGGTTTCTCAGATCCGGCGCACGCCCCAGCGGGTTGTGCTTCAAATCCAGGACGCGAAGGTTGGTCATGGCGGCCAGCGCATTCGCGCCTTGCTCCGTCAGAGCGATACGGCAACGGCGCAGTGTCAGGCTTGTAAGGTTGTTCATGCGCAACACCGGCAGGGGAATTTCGTTGAGCTGATAGTCGCTGACGGCCAGTTCGCTCAGGTTTGGAAACAACTCAAGCAGACGCTCAACCCGTGGGTGTACCTGGGCTGTGCTGGTCAGTTTCAGTTTGCTGACCTGTTCGAAGCGACCGCTTAAGGCTGGCAGCTCGCCGGTAAACGATATTTCGAGTGTGACGTCTATGGGGGCCATGCGCGTCGGCGCCAGGCGCAAGCGTTGTTCCAGTTGCTTCATGAAATCCGTGCGCCGGGCACTTTCCTGGCGTAACACTTCGTCCGCAAGCCTCACACCGGTCACCGGATCGCGTGGAACCTCCTTCGCCCACACATCGAGTTGGTCATGTAGCGTGGCGAGGTCGCTCTGGCGACGCAGCAATTCAGTCCGTCCTTCGACCAGTGTCCCCGGCAGACCATAGATCAGATGACCGGCATCCGTTTCGCTGATGCCGGGATACAGGCTCTGAGTCAGCTCGATGTCCGCCTGGTCAGGCGCCACCCCAAGGTTCTGATAGCTGGACTGGTAATAGGTTTTTATCCGTTCTCGAGCGCCAGCGGATAGCGGATTGGCCCTCAGGACGACGCCGTTTGCGGCAAACCCGCTCATGTCTTGTGGCAGCTCAACAATGGCGTTTTCGTTGAGAAAGACGCCGCGCAGCTGAGGCAATTGGCCGACACCGGCAGGCACCTCGGTGATGCCGGTCCGGCTGAGTTCCAGCTCCGTCAACGCCAGCAAAGAGCTGACGTCCGGCGTTGTAGCCAAAGGGTTGTTGTAGAGGTCCAGGCGCTTCAGTCGGCTGATCGCGGTCAGCGTGGCTTGCCCCGCCGCGTCGAATACAACCCCGCAACTGCTCAGTGTCAGCGTTTCGAGGCTCGGCATAAGTGTCAGTGCACGAGGGAGGCGACCCAGCGCGAAATTGCGCAGTTCCAGCGCTTGCAATCCGCTGAAGCAGGTGAGGAACGCGTCCGGAGCATTCAAGGCGTTACTGCCCTGGATGGACAGGCGGGCAACATGGCTGAAGTCGGCCGTCAGCGCTGGCAAGTCATCGGCAAAAGGTGCCTCGATATCAAGCGCGTTCAGCCTCAGCTCTGTCTTGTCGACGTTCCTGCTGCGCCAGAATCCTTCCAGTTGCTGACTGAACTGTCTCTTCTTGAACAGTTCTGTGGCTCGTTCAGATGCGCCCCAATACTCGCCGGTCGCGGGGTTACGGGTCAGTGCGCGTTCGGACCACGCACTCAAGTCGCTGATCATCTGACTGATCTCCACTTCCCAGCGCAGCAGTTGTGCAGTGCCAGCCTGCAGTGTGCCCGGCAGGTGATAGATCATGTGGCTGGCATCGTCCTTGTCCATCCACGGATACAGTCTTTGCGCGCAGTCCAGATCGCTGATGTCCGGCATAACGTCAAAGTTGCGCCCATGTTCGACGTAGTAGGTTTTGATACGCTCGCGGGCTGCCAGAGACAGTGGGTTATTGGTCAGGTTGAGGCCGTCGGCCAGATCCAGGTCGAGGTTGAAAAACGCTTCGGGCAGATCGGTGATGCGGTTATCGTTGAACAAGGCGTTTTTCAGGCTCGGGTGATTGGCGACGCCATTGGGCACTGCCGTGATACCGCTATTGGACAACAGAATGTCACGCAGGGCCGGCAGGGGCTCAAGGTCGGGTATCACCGCCAGCGGGTTATTGCTCAGGTCGAGAAGCTCAAGGTCACTCAACGTAGCGAGCAGATGCTCGTCAGCCGGGGTGAGCGTCACGCCGCAGTCCCTCAGCGACAGTTCTGTCAGCGCTGGCAGTTGAGCCACTGCCTGGGGGATTTCGCCCAGGGGAAACTGTTGCAGGTCCAGTTCACGGGTGTTGAGGAACAAATTGAAGAACCCTTCCGGCGCACCAATGGCGGCGTTGCCTTTGAGCTTCAAGCCTGAGACGTGAGTGAAATCGACTGTCAGTCGGGGAAAGTCACCGAAGAATCGCAGGTCGGATTCGAAATAGTCCGCGCGCATGCCGGACTCGACTGACCTGTGGCGCCAGAACCGTTCCAGCTGTTGGCCGAACTCGGATCGGGCTGCGTACTGGTCGAACAGCTCGATCGCCGTAAGGATCTGCCCTGTGACGGGGTGAACACTCGGAACCTGTGGCGCCCACAAGGTCAGGTCGGATTTCAACTGATTGAGTTCGGCCCGCCACGCGACCAGTTGATTGCGGCTGTCGGCCAGGGTGCCGGGCAAATCGTAGATCACGTCGCTGGCCGCTTGTTCGTCCAGGGACGGGAACAGTTGGCGCATCAGGGCAATATCAGCATCGTCGGCTCGTACGTTGAAGTCATGGCCCATGCGTCGGTAATAGCTTTTGACCTTGTTGCGTGTGGCGAGCGACAGGGGATTGCCTGAAAAATCGAAGCCGTCACTCTGATCGGCGGAATGCTCAAACACTGCATCGGGGATTTCGCTAATGCGGTTATCGCTGAAAATCGCGGTACGCAGATTCAGATGGCTGGCCACCCCGTCGGGCACTGCATTGATGCCGCAGTTGGACAGATCGAGATAAGTCAGCTCCGGGAGGAGGTTGAGGTCGGGGAAGGTGCCCAAGGGGTTGTTGCTCAAATCCAGCGTACGCAGGTGGTTGAGTGAAAGCAGGGTTGCCTGGTTTTCCGGGGTCAACACCACGCCGCAATCGTTGAGCTCCAGTGTGCTGAGGTGAGGCATCCTGATCTGTGCAAGCGCGATCGGTTCGAGGTCGAAGGCGTGCAGTTCCAGCGTGGTCAGATGATCAAAGCGCTGGATGAATGGCAGGGTGGCAGTGATGTTTTTATTACCCACCAGTGTCAGTCGGGTGGCGTGGTCGAAGTTGGTGCTGAGCACCGGCAGATCGCCAATGAACTCCAGTGTTGCGCTCAGCTCGCTGTCTCTGGCGGTCGTCGATCTGGAACGCCAGAACCGTTCAAGTCTCTGCCGGAACGCGTCTCTGGCATTGCGTTCCAGTAGCTGTTCTTCCAGCGTCAATGGCCGTTTGAACACAGGGTCGAGCGCAGGTATTTGAGTGACCCATTCGCTGAGTTCGGTCTGCAGTGTGGTGAGCTCGGTTTCCCAGCGAGCGAGCTGGGCCCGGCCTTCAACCCAGGTGCCGGGGAGCCGGTACAGGACCTCACTGGCCTGGTCGGCATTCAGTTCAGGAAACAACGTGGTGGTGCGCAAGACATCCGCAGGCTCCTGGCGTACCCCGAACTGCTTGCCCGTGTGGTTATAGAATGTTTTTACTTTCTCCCGCGTGGCGGCCGACAGCGGGTTGTCGGCAAAACCGTAACCGTCACTGAGGGAGCTGGCCAGGTCGAAAAAGGCATCCGGTATTTCCGTGATCCGGTTGCCATCGAAACTGCCGGTGATCAATTGCGGGTGATCAAGCAGATTGGCCGGCACGGTTTCGATACCCGTGTTTGATAGATTGAGGTAGCGCAGCGTCGGAATTGCGCTGACGTCGGGAGGTGTCCCCAGTGCATTGCCACGCAGATCCAGCAATGAAAGGTTGGACAATGATGCAAGCACTGCCTGGTTGGCCGTCGAGTGGCTGATGCCGCAGTTGCGCAAGATCAACTGGCGCAATTGCGGCATGGCCGTGAAAGCCTGGGGCAGGCTCGGCAGGTTGAGGTTTTGCGCATCCAGGTACAGCAGCGACGGGAAACTTTGCAGGAACGCGTCCACTGCTCCGGTTTGCACGCTGCCATTGATCGACAGCATGGCGACGTGACTGAAATCCGCTTCCAGTGCGGGCAACTCGCCCAGTATCGGTTGCGCAATCTGCAGCATGTTTCCGGCGGGGCCGCGGGTTTGCCGGCGCCAGCAACGTAGCAGTGCATCCCTGAGCAAGGCGCGATTCTGCAGGGCTTCCCGACGCTCGATGTAGGTCAGCGGCTGACCGTTTTGCGGATGGTTGGCGGGTACGTCGATTTCCCATCGGCGCAGGTCATCACTGAGCTTGCTGTACTCGATGTGGCGCCGGGCCAGATCCGCGTTCAGTGCCGCAGTATCATTCTGAAAGGCAGCGACGAAATTTCGCGCTTCTTCGTTGGAGAAGCCTCGATAGAGTGCCTGTACACGCTCCTCGGGACGGATGATTCGTTGGCCTGCCGTGACCAGATTGTCCTGATTTTCTATGCCGATCACACCGAGTTCGCCGGCTTCAAAAAAGCCGGCATCGTCACGGCTCCGTGGCAGTGTCGGCCGTTGATCGGCGAAGCCGGCCAGTCGCAGTGTGTCCACGCCAGGCTGGCGAATCGGTGCATCGAACAGCACGCTGCGCAGCTCATTGCGCTCCAGTGTACGCTCGCGGATCGCCGCTTTCAGCGCATCAGCCTGGCCGATCTGCAGGTTCAGGTTTTGGCGTTCACCGTCCGGTAATGCGTACAACAGGCTGGAGTAGAAGTCAGTGGCCGAATGCAGTTCCTGACCGCGATCGTCGTAAGGTTGATAGCGGCCGTCGCGCTGACGAACCAGCACTTTGTGTGCGGGGGCAGCGTCGCGTCCGATGCTGTCGAGCACCGCCCCTTCGTAACGTGCGTCGCGGATCTCGATACGCACATCGCCGCTCCAGCCAGGCAATAGCTTGAGGCTGTGCAACGCCAGGGAGTCGGAATCGGGGTTGTTGATGGCTTTCAATTGCAGGCCTTCGTACGCCCGGGTGACGCGCACTTCCTGGCTGGCCAGTTGCATGAGCTCCTGCTGGCGCGCCGGCAGTTGCCCATCATTGATCTGACGCAGTTCACCGCCGGTGGCCGTGACGAGTAGTTCGCGGGTGACGCTGGCCGGCAAGCCGGGCTGATGTCGATCCAGTTGTTGTGCCAGTGGATCGTCAATGCGCTGCAGTGCCTGATAACGCGATTCGAACAGCGTGGTGCGGTGGCGTCTGCTGAGCTGGGCCAATTGCTTGCGCAGCGTTTGGCTGCGCACTTGCACGGAATGCGTTGGCCCGCTGAAGGGTTCTGCGAGCAGGTTTTTGGTTTGCTGCTCGTCCAGGGCGCCAAGCAGTGTCTTCAGCACATCGCCGTCGGGCTCTTGGTGAAACTCGGTCAGTGGCAGGGTTTCGTCAGCGGAGGACTGCCAGATCAGCTCGCCCTGTTGATCGATGAAACGCAGGCGCTGGCTGCGTGGCCAGCGACCATGGTCCGTCAATAGTTGCAGCTGCGTCACGGGGTCGACGCGCAGGTATTCTTGCGCATCGCTGCTATCGAGTTGGTCGCTCAGCCGTTGCAGTTCCTGATCGATCTTGAAGCGCTGGATGCTGTCGGCCAGAAGTGGCGGCAAGGTTTGCTGATCAGCATGCATTTTGCGCAAGGCATCTTCGTTGACGCCGCTGACTTGCAGAATCGTCTCGCGCTCGGCGGGGGAAAACGACTCTGCGCAAGGCCCGATGCGTTGCAGCGCAGTGGCGCCGCCCCACTCCAGTGGTTGCTCGAGTTCGGTGTGCCAGGCGCCGGCACCGTTGTGTCGCACAACGGGTTGATAGGCGTCGGCGCGGGTCGGGTGTTCGATACGGTATTGGCCAGGAATCGAGCTTTCGTTGACGGCGAAGTGTGCGTCGTCGAGAGGCAGCAGTTGCTTGCCCTGATGTTGATGCAGGCCAAGCTCACTGGCCTTTGAGCCAGTATCAGGAAGGCTTGTGTGTTGATAGCGGGCGAGGTTCGGGTCCCAATAGCGGGTTTGTTCGTTGGCCAGTCGCACAGGTTTGAAGCGGTCGATGAACGCGACAATCTCCTTGGGCAATATCTTGCGAAACTCGGCAGCGCCAATCGCACCACCAACGGCGAAAGTGCCGAGCTGGACCAGTGACTCGACTGTGCCCATCAGGTGTTCGAACGCTTCGGTTTTACGCCCTTGCGCCCATTCGATGATGCCTTCGAACGCTTCGTCGAGAAACTGATAGGCCATGTACGCCATCATCGCTTCGCCCAGAACCGGCACGAATGGCGCGACGACCAGTACGGCGGTCTGCGCAATCGTGGTGATGATGTTGACCACCGAGTCCCAGAAGGCCCAGCGTGCCTTCTGGTCCACCGAGGCGGTGGGAACGGCAATGACCTGAGCGTCATTGAGGATCTTGTTCAGTCGGGTCTGGTAGAGGTGCTGCCACAGATCGTCGGCGAACGGCTCGAGCCCCGACTGCAGATCGGGGCGCTCGACCGGCGTTTCACGCCATGTAGGCAGCGCGTTGCCTGGCTCGTGGGGGTGCCACTTGATCTGCGTGAGTCGACTGTTCAGCGTGCTGAAGAAAGCCCCCCGTTGATCGTGGTTGACGAATCGGCTGAAGAATTGCTGGTAATCCTTCGAACGCAGTTGTCGTGTCAGTTCAACCACCATTTCGGCCGCTGAGGCATATTCCTTGAAGGGATGCTCGGGATCATCCGGAACGTAGGCCACCACCCGTGCGGCGCTGCGAGACACGTACAGATCCGGGGCAAACACGACAATACCGGTGAGCGACGCGCCCAGCAGGGTTATGTCATGGCTGCGTACCGGCGCGTCCTTGACATAGAGGCCGCCCAACCCGTCAAGCATCGCTTCAACCAGACGAGAGTAACTTTGTGATATGTCCCGGTTCATTAGCGCCCATTGCAGAGCGGCTTTCATGGAGGCTTTGGCACTGGCGTCTATTTTCTTTCGCAGTGCTGACTTCACCGTCGAATCGGTAAAACCCAGCGTGTCTTCGAGTTTTTTCTTGTACTGCGCGCCGATATCCAGCCGTCGGCACAACTGGACGAACGCCGAAATGCTCAGTTTGGCTTTGATCGACGGCAGGGCTTCGAACTGGCCTGTGGAGGAGGGGCGGGTGGTGTAGGTCGACGCGGCTTCGAAGGCTGCCGCGTAGCTTTCCTTTTCCTCGAAGTTATGCAGCGCGGCATCCAGCAGCGAGACGGACCAGACGCGCGCGCCTGTGCTTATCGGAAACCACGGCGTGGTGGCGGGAATGTACAGGCGTACAAATGTGGTTCTGACATCCAGATCCAGATCGAAACACTTTTTCAGCTCTGCCTGGAGCAACGGTTCGGCAAAGGCGCTGGCGTCTTGCAGGTGTTCAAGGCTTTTATCGACCTCACTTTGAGCGGCCATGTGGGCGGCATTGAGGCTTTTCATCTGTGTGTGTTGCGTGGCGGGCGCAGATTGCACGGGGGACGAGCGTTGCGGCGAAATACGCTTGAGTGCCTCGCGGCGAGCGACTGAGGCCCTGCCCAGCCAATCGGGGATAGCGTTCTTCAGCGGCAGGTAATGATCGTCAGGGTGTTGGGCATCGTTGGTGTCGGGCGGGGATGCCGGTTGTTGTCCTTCGGGCAAGTTCATTGGCCATTCCTTGGGCGTTGAAAGGAATGCCCAGCAAATCAGCAAATGGCGATCGAGGTGCGGTACATATTTATAGCTTTGCTGCGAGGTTGAGTTGGTATTCTCTGCAGCCTGCCGCAAATCGGCAGGGCCAGTTAAACTGCGCCTTTGCGACGCTATTTGTCGCATTGCCGTAAACCCGTGAAAATCCGGGGTTTGCGCTATAAGAAGTTGTCGCTTGGCGACAAGGCCGGGCAGAAAACTGTCCTTACAATCCCCCCATCGCTCGCCAGTTTCAGGCGGGTGGCCCTCATCAGGAGACTCCGATGTCCGTTGAGCACGCTGCGGTACAACGCGCCGATTTCGACCAGGTAATGGTTCCCAACTACGCGCCTGCCGCTTTTATTCCGGTGCGTGGCGCCGGTTCCCGTGTCTGGGATCAGGCCGGCCGCGAGCTGATCGACTTCGCCGGCGGGATTGCCGTTAACGTATTGGGCCACGCGCACCCGGCGCTGGTCGGTGCACTGACCGAGCAAGCGAACAAGCTGTGGCACGTGTCCAACGTGTTCACCAACGAACCGGCCCTGCGCCTGGCGCACAAGCTGATCGACGCCACGTTCGCCGAGCGCGTGTTCTTCTGCAACTCCGGCGCTGAAGCCAACGAGGCCGCGTTCAAGCTGGCCCGTCGTGTGGCGTTCGACCGTTTCGGCACTGAGAAGTACGAAATCATCGCCGCGCTGAACAGCTTCCACGGCCGTACTTTGTTCACCGTCAACGTCGGTGGCCAGTCGAAGTACTCCGACGGTTTCGGCCCGAAAATCACCGGCATCACCCACGTCCCTTACAACGACCTTGCAGCATTGAAGGCAGCGGTTTCCGACAAGACCTGTGCGGTCGTGCTGGAACCGATCCAGGGCGAAGGCGGCGTACTGCCGGCCGAACTGTCTTACCTGCAAGGTGCCCGCGAACTGTGCGACGCGAACAACGCGCTGCTGGTGTTCGACGAAGTGCAGACCGGCATGGGCCGCAGCGGCAAGCTGTTTGCCTACCAGCATTACGGCGTGACCCCGGACATCCTGACCAGCGCCAAGAGCCTGGGCGGCGGTTTCCCGATCGCGGCAATGCTGACCACCGAAGCGCTGGCCAAACATCTGGTTGTCGGCACTCACGGCACCACCTACGGCGGCAACCCGCTGGCGTGTGCGGTCGCTGAAGCGGTGATTGACGTGATCAACACTCCTGAAGTGCTGAACGGCGTGAACGCCAAGCACGACAAGTTCAAGGCGCGCCTTGAGCAGATCGGCGAGAAGTACGGCCTGTTCACACAGGTGCGTGGTCTCGGTCTGTTGATCGGTTGCGTGCTCAGCGATGCCTGGAAAGGCAAAGCCAAAGACATCTTCAACGCCGCTGAAAAAGAAGGTCTGATGATTCTGCAGGCCGGCCCGGACGTGATCCGTTTCGCCCCGAGCCTGGTGGTGGAAGACGCCGATATCGATGCCGGTCTCGACCGTTTCGAACGCGCTGCTGCAGCACTGACGCAAGCCTGATAGACCCTTCGGCGCCTGGAGTTTTTCAGGCGTCGATCAAAATTTTATGCCGGACCAGATCAACTGTAGGAGTGAGCCTGCTCGCGATTGCGGTATGTCAGTCGACTCATTGGTTTCTGACAGACCGCAATCGCGAGCAGGCTCACTCCTACATTGATCTCCATGTAGGCCCGGTTATTTTTTCTGTGAATTGAT
>Ga0070665_100007464_pt1 | contig 11119 bp, 8 predicted proteins | sample KBSS13metaG_FD_65862 | JGI IMG/M metagenome (GOLD analysis project Ga0070665, IMG submission 65862) | Switchgrass rhizosphere microbial communities from Kellogg Biological Station, Michigan, USA - KBS S1-3 metaG | ecosystem: Host-associated > Plants > Roots > Rhizosphere > Soil ...
AGGTAATGTCGCTGGGGAAGCAGTTATGAGGCACCAAAAGAAAACCGTCAAATTAGGACGCACCGCGGAACACCGGAAAGCACTGCTGGCGAATCAGGTTTGCAGTCTGATCGAGCATCAGCGGATCAAGACCACTCTTGCCAAGGCGAAGGCGGTCCGGCCGCTGGCGGAAAAGATGGTGACGTTAGGCAAAAATGGTTCACTTCACGCGCGCCGGACAGCGCTCGCGGTGTTGCGGCAGAAGGACGCCGTCAAGAAATTGTTTGACGACATCGCGCCGCGCAGCGCGAGCCGCAAGGGCGGCTACACCCGCATCATCAAACTCGGCCAACGCAAAAGCGATTCGGCGGCCGTGGCGTTTCTCGAGTGGGTGGACGCGGCCGAGGTGACGGTCGAGGAAACGACGCCGGCAAAAAAGGGCAGGAAGCGCAAAAGTGAAAAAGGCGAAGCGAGCTCCGCAGGGGACGCCAAGCAGACAGGCAAAGCGAAAAAGAGCGTGCCTAACGACAAGGAAGCGGGCGGGGAAGAGTAGCGCGTTATAGGTGAGGCGCGCTATTCCGCGCCTCGACGGGGCTCGCCCTACCGGCGTTCCGCTTTTGGCACCACCTTATCCCGGTAGCGACACACTCGTGGGACTGGCGGGTTTTAACTTCGCCTCATAAACATTCTTCCCTCAGTGGTTTACACTTCCACCAATCGCATGGCATAGCGATTGCATAAGGCTCTGGTGTTCAAAAAAAAGGACACCATGACAAACACACCTCACACAGCGTTAGTTCGCGAAGAAAGCACCTACCAACTGCTCATCCAGTCAGAGGAAAAAAAGCGTGGCCTGATTGAAGCCATCGTTTACCTGCTCCTCGTCGTCGCCACCACGACAACGATCTGGCAGTTCAGCCATGAGCCGGTGACATTTGCCCAGTTTGGCTCGAGCACTCGGGAACCGGTCACCTTCGTGCTTTAAAACGCGTTCTTCGCAGTCTGGCGCTGATCACAGACTGCTATGTCTGCTATCGGACAGGAGTCCAAGGCATGCGGAAAGGCAAACCGTAAAGAGTAGCGGGAAACAGCAGGCCTAGCGCCGGGTGATGCTACCCTAACGAAGCATTGTTAGGTGCCAGGCGATCTGCCCGTCCGCTGCGATCTCGAGCATCGCGACACTGCGCCGCGCGCCATCTTTGGGATGGGTGACAGAGCCGGGATTAAGGAAGAGCACGCCACCTTCGCGCTCGTTGCGTGGCACGTGGGTGTGGGCATGTAGGACGACATCCACGTTCTCTGGCAGGCGCGATGGCGGAATATGGGCGAGGCGAAAGCGGACGCCGTTTCGTTTCAAATCTACGACCAGCGGCCACTCGAAATTGCTGTCGCAGTTGCCGCGCACCAGCGTTACCGGCGGCCCGACGTTTTCCAGGTTCAAGAACAAACTGGGCGAGCAGACATCGCCGAGATGCCAGATTTCGTCTGTGCCTTCCGCCAGCGCCGCAAGGTTATCGGGGAGGTGGTCGTGCGTATCGGCGAGAACAAAAATCCGGAGCGTTTTTGGGGCCATCCTTGTCATCCTGTTCGAAGCGAAGCGCTGTGCAACACACAAGTAACGTTGCTTCCCGGCCTAACCGATCTACTGTTCACCCCTGTGTCTTTCAACAATTTCGGGCTGTCCCCGGAAGTCGTGCGGGGAACACAGGCGATGGGCTTCTCCGAGCCGACGCCGATCCAGCTCCGCGCGTTTCCAATCATTCTTTCCGGCAAGGATCTAATCGGTACCGCGCAAACCGGCACCGGCAAAACAGCGGCTTTCGCGCTGCCAATCATGACCCTGCTTGCCAAGCAGGGCGTCTTTCGTTGTCTCGTGCTCGAGCCGACGCGTGAGCTCGCCGCACAAGTCGAGACGGCGTTCCGCGATTACGGGCGTTTCACCGATCTGCGCGTCTCAGTGGTGCACGGCGGCGTGGGCTACGGGAAGCAAAAGGACGAAGCGGCCCGCGGAACCGACATCGTCTGCGCGACGCCTGGGCGACTGCTCGATCTGCTCGAACAGCGCGCGATAAATTTTCGTAATGTAGACATTCTCGTCCTCGACGAAGTCGATCGCATGCTCGACATGGGTTTCCTGCCCGACGTTAGGCGAATTGTGGAACAGATTTCCACCGACCGGCAGACTCTCCTTTTCTCGGCCACGCTGCCGCCCGAGATCGAGCGGCTCGCCGCCTGGGTTTTGCGGGAGCCGGAGCTGGTGGAGATCGGGGCGCGGCGTTCACCGGCCGAGACCGTTACCCATGCGGTTTACCCGGTCGCGGCGGAGCAAAAATTCGATCTGCTCATGGCCCTGCTCGAACGCACCAATTTCGATAGCGCACTGATTTTCTCCCGCACGAAGCACGGCGCCGACCGCATCGCATCGCAGTTGAAACAGGCGCGGCACTCCGTCGCGGTCTTGCACTCGAATCGGACCCAGCGGGAACGAGTCGAGGCACTGGAAGGTTTCAAATCCGGCAAATACGAAGTCATGGTCGCGACCGATATCGCGGCGCGCGGGATCGACATCGCAGGGGTAAGCCACGTGATCAATTACGATGTACCGGAGCATCCCGAGGATTATGTGCACCGCATTGGCCGGACCGGCCGCGCCCAAAACGTGGGCGATGCGTTTACCCTCATGAATGGCCAAGAATTGCCGTCGTTGCAGGCGATCGAGCGTTTTATCGGGCAAAAGATACCGCGGCTCAAGCTCGAAAGCTTTCCCTACATCTACACCGTACTGTTTGAGCCGGAGTCGGCCAGTGGCGGCAAGCGCGCCATCGGTGGCGGGCGAACCCATCGCGGCTATTCGTTTGGCCGGCGACGTCGTTAGGGTCGAGCAAACTTCGTTGCCCTCCGTTGCATTGACGATAGGCAGGACGTTGCGCGAGAATGCAGCGATGGAGTGCCCCATCAATCACGAACGCCCGACGCAGTACTACGGCGATTACTTAGGGATCGAGCATCTGCTCGAGCTGCAGAAGCCGCTCAGCCTGCGCGAGGGAAAGCTGATCGCGCATGATGAAATGCTCTTCATCATCATCCACCAGGCCTACGAGCTTTGGTTCAAACAAATCCTGCACGAGATCACGGCCTGCAAAGAAGTGCTGAGCAAACCGGCTGCGGACGACGACGGACCGGACATGAACGTCGTGGTGCACCGGCTCAAACGGGTTGTCGAGATTTGGAAATTGCTTAATCACCAGGTCGATGTGCTCGAGACGATGACTCCGCTCGACTTTCTCGAATTTCGCGAGCTGCTCCATGGCGCCTCCGGGTTCCAGAGTAAGCAATTTCGCAAAATCGAAGCATCGCTAGGGCTGCAAACCGAAAGCCGTTTTCGGCCCGATTACTACAAGCACACCCAGTTCGGCGGATTTAACGAAAAGGACTTCGCCGAGATTACGGAGTTCGAGGATACGCCGAGCCTGTTGCAATTGGTCGAAAACTGGCTGGAGCGGATGCCATTTTTCGAAAAGGAATTTTGGCTGGACTGGGAAGGTGCGCCTGAAGAATCGACCTCGTCGGAATATTCCCCGTTCTGGACTCGCTACCGTCTCCTTTACGAGCAAAGCCTCTCCGAGCGCGACGAGAAAGCCGACCTGCTCGGCAAGTTCGACGACATCTTTTTCAAAACTGGCTGGGGCGCTTTTCGGCCAACCGCGTTGCGCGCGGCGCTCTTCATTATGCTCTACCGCGACGAGCCGCTTTTCCGGCTCCCCTTTGCGCTCCTTAACGCGCTCATCGAAATCGACGAACAACTCGCGAACTTCCGCTATCGCCATCTGCAAATGGTCCGGCGCATGATCGGCAGCCGGGTCGGTACGGGCGGAAGCAGCGGCGAGCAATACCTCCAGGGCGCGGTGAACAAGAACTACATCTTCAAGGAGCTGGCCGGCATCATCACTTTCCTGATCGAGCGCCGTAACTTGCCAGCACTGCCGGCGCGTTTGCACCAGGCCTTGCGCTTTACTTTTACAAACCGTTAGGCAGCCTTTTTCTGCTGCCGCGAATCGGCTTGCTTTCTCCTCCGCCCGTCGAGTAAAAAATGCTATGAATTCCCTCCGCGCCGAAACGAGGACGCGGAACGAATCATTTAATTCGACGCGCTGGACGCTTGTGCTCGCCGCCGGAGACTCCGATGCGACGCGCAGTCAATCGAACGAAGCGCTCTCCGAGCTCTGCCGCATTTATTGGCGGCCGCTTTATCTTTTTCTGCGGCGCGAAGGGATCGGAGCCGAGGATGCGCAAGATCTGACGCAAGGCTTTTTCGCGCATCTGATCGAATCACGCGCCTATGCCCGAGCCGATCCAGATAAGGGACGCTTTCGTTCCTTTCTGCTCGGCGCCCTCAAACATTTCGTGGCCCACGCGCGTGCTCACGACCGGACGCAGAAGCGCGGCGGAGGAATGATCCTCGTGCAGCTTGACACGGCCGCGATCGCCGAGGCGGACGCACGAGCCGTGAGCTTGCAGGCCTGGAGTGCTGAACGCGTTTACGAACGTGAATGGGCAGAGACGCTCCTCCGGCAGTCGCTGGATCGGCTGGCCGAGGAATGCGCGTTGGCGGGAAAGGATGAGCTCTTCAAACAGTTGAACTCACACCTTTCGGTCACGAGCGAAGCGGCAGTTCCATACGAAGAAATGTCTCTCCGGCTGGGCCGGCCGATCACAACACTGCGGAGCGATGTGGCCCGGCTGCGCTCGAGATATCGCGTGATTTTGCGGGAGGAAGTGGGTGGCACCGTGGCAGAAGCGTTCGAGGTTGACGCGGAGCTGCGACATCTTTGCGAAGTGCTGGCGGCGGATTAATGCAGGCACAGGCGACTAGCGCGGCGGTGTGTCCTGAGTGCGGGACGCGGCTGGAGGCGGGATTCTCTCGCGGTCTTGGGCGCTGCATGATTTGTCTGCTACGCGTCGGATTCGACGACGCGGAAGAGCCCAACGAAGCCGCGCTTTCTTTCGTAGCGGATCGACTCGGGAATTACCGGATTGAGCGACGCGACGATGGATCGCTGTGGGAACTCGGCCGCGGCGCAATGGGGGTGACGTATCGCGCGCTTGATACCTCGCTGCGGCGTGCGGTCGCACTCAAGCTCATCGATTCGGAATGGGTGAAACGCGGAGCGGAGGCACGCGAACGGTTCATGCGCGAAGCGCGGACGGCCGCATCTTTGCGGCATCCAAATGTCGCGACCGTTTACCATTTCGGTATCCGCGAAGAGAACGGGCAGTGCTTCTGCGCGATGGAACTTGTGGAAGGCGAAACGCTCGAGATGCGTGTTCGCCGGACCGGGCCGCTCGACGTGCTCACGACCATCGACATCGCCTTGCAGGTCAGCAGCGCACTGGCCGCAGCGGAAAAGCAAGGCCTCGTGCACCGGGATTTGAAGCCGGCGAATCTGATGTTCGTCGTCGCCGCGCCGGATGCGAAAGATTCGAGTCCCGGCAAAGCGGAAGCCGACACCGTCGTAAAGGTGATCGATTTCGGCGTGGCGAAAGCACTCGTCGAAAAGCCGGATGCGATGGGCTTAACGCACGGAGGATTTGTCGGCACGCCGGCTTTCGCGAGTCCGGAGCAATTCACTGATGCGCGGGTCGGCGTTCGCTCGGACATCTACTCGTTAGGCGCAACTCTCTGGTATCTGCTCACCGGCCATAGGCCTTTCGAGGGCGCGACCATCGAACAGATTCGCGCGAGCCAGCACTCACAAGCTCTGCCGATCGAACAGCTGAAGGCCGCACGTGTTCCAAGCCGCCTTATTTCGCTGGTAGCGTCAATGCTCGCGGCCGAACCGGCCGCGCGCCCGGACGTCCGTGCACTCACGTTGCAATTGCAAGATTGCCGCGCACAAATCCTCGATCGCTGGAAAGCGGCGCGTCGATTCGCCCTGGCTGCCGGACTGATCGGGATCACGGCTGCCGCTTTCCTGATCTTCCAGAGACAGAATCGAACCATCTCCCAGAATACAGTGCTCTCGAATGTTTCGGAGAAAACCGTCGCGGTGCTGCCGTTCGAGAGTCTGAGCGAAGACAAGAGCAACGCTTATTTTGCCGGGGGCGTGCGTGATGAAATTCTCACCAAACTCGCTCAGGTGCGCGGGCTGAAAGTGATGTCGCGAAGCTCGACGAAGAAAGCTGCGAGCCATCCCACTAATCTGCCAGAGCTTGGCCACCAGTTGGGGACTGACAGTTTTCTCGAAGGCAGTGTGCGGAAGGTCGCCGGGGATCTCTCGATTCATGTGCAATTGATGGATGCGAAGACCGGCACGCAGCTCTGGGCGCAGAGCTACCAGCGCCCAGGCAAAGAAATTTCCGAGGTGGAAGGCGAAGTGGCGCACCAGGTGGCGGTCGCTCTGAAAGTGAAGCTAACGCCGGGCGAAGCGCAACGACTTCGTTTGGCGGCCACAAATGACCCGCGCGCACACGATTCCTGGCTTCGGGCGCGGGCGCTGAGCGCCTATTCCGACCAGAAGAGGAACGAAGAACAGATCGCGCTCTTGCGCGAGGCCGTCGCGGAGGATGCGCATTACGCCCTGGCCTGGGCGGAGCTGACTGGGGCCTATATCCACATCGCCGATGTGTATCGGGCGCCGCGAGAGATTTTGACGCCCGCGCGCGACGCGGCGGAGCAGGCGGTGGCAGGGGACGAAAAATTGGCGACGGGACACCTGGCGCTCGCTAGCATTGCGCTTAGCTACGACTGGAATTTTCCGCTCGCAAAACGCGAGCTCGAAAGAGCCATCGCGCTCGATCCCGATTCCTGCGACGCGCATCGTCTCTACGGCTGGTATCTCGCGCGAGTGGAACGCAATTTCGTTGCGGCCCGTCAGGAGATGGCCCAGGCCCGCGCGCTGGATCCGCTTTATACCTGGCCGCTGTGGGGCGAATCGTCCGTTGCCATCGCGCAGGGCGATTATGAAAGCGCGCTGCGGCTGGCGGAGCGCGTCATCGAGATCAACCCAGAGTTTCTCTACGACGAAGATCCGATTGCGCATGTCTATGTCGCGATGGAGCGGTGGCAGGATGGGGTGAAGCGTTACGAATCGATTCCGCCGGCAAGATTCAATCGCCCAAATTTCGAGCTGGCGATCTGTTACGCGCACACCGGCCAGATCGCGCGCGCCAGAGACATCCTCGAGAAGCTCGAAAAACTTGCGCAACAACGTTACGTGGATCACACCCATATCGCCGCCATTTATGCGGCCCTGGGCGATAACAACCGCGCCTTCGCCGCGCTCGATCAGGCGGTGCAGGATCGCTCCGCCAGAGTTTATGCGCCGCGCTTTTATCCCTGGCTGGCTCCGCTGCGTGAGGATCCTCGATTCGTCGAGTTGGAAAACAAGATCGCCCGTTCTCAGCTCCCGCAGTCGGCGGAAGTCGCCTCGCGATCATTCGACAAAAGCATCGCGGTGCTTCCATTCGATAATCTCAGCGACGATCAAGCGAATGCTTATTTTGCGGTCGGCATCCAGGACGAGATTCTCACCAGCCTCGCAAGAGTTGCGGAACTGAAAGTGATCAGCCGCACTTCAATAATGCAATACAAGGCCGGACCGGGGCGCAATCTGCGCGAGATCGGTCAGCAACTCGGCGTGGCACATGTTGTCGAGGGCAGCGTGCAACGCGCGGCCAACAAAGTGCGGGTGAACGCGCAATTGATCGATGCTCGCACCGACGCGCATCTCTGGGCCCAAACCTACGATCGCGATCTCGCCGATGTGTTCGCCATCCAAAGCGAGATCGCCAAGGCAATTGCCGACCAGTTGCAGGCGAAGCTCTCGCCTAACGAGAAGAAAGCTATCGAGCAGCCGCCCACGACTGATCTGGCGGCTTTCGACCTTTACAGCCGGGCGAAGTCAATTCTCCTCAACCTAAGTCTCAGCCTGACGTACGAGCCAGACGTGCTGAAGGCAATTGAACTTCTGGATGAAGCGGTCAAGCGCGATCCCTCATTTTTCGACGCCTACTGCCAGCTCGCCCGTGCCCACGAATCCCTTTGGCAAACTCCCGCCCGGCTGGCGCTGGCTGAAGCTGCGCTGCAAGCCGCGACCCGGCTGCGGCCGGATGCTGCCGAAACGCATTTAGCCCGCGCAGAATATCTCTACCGCGGGCGGCGCGACTATGCCGGCGCCCTGGCCGAAGTGGATATTGCGCGGCGAGCGCTACCCAATGATCCGCGTCTCTTCGAACTCACCGGCTACATTCTACGGCGGCGTGGCCAGCAAGAGGAAGGTCTGCGCAATCTGGAGCGCGCGGTGGAGCTGGACCCGCGCAACTTTTCTATTCTGCAACAGATCGAGGCCAGTTATTCAAACCTGGGGCGCTATGCCGAGGCGATCGCTGCGCTGGATCGCGCTCTAGCGATCGTGCCCGACAACGTCGAAATGCGGGCCTTCCGGCCAAAACTTGAACTCTTCTGGACAGCGGACACCCGACCGCTGCACCAGACGATTGATGCAATCCTAGCGCTAGGACCGAGCGCCATCGCCAGGGCCGCGGACGTCTGGTTCTTTTGCGCTCTGGCCGAACGCGATCCGGCTGCGGCTGAACGAGCGCTCGTCGCGCTGGGCGACAATCCCTGCTGGGACGAGAACGTGATTACTCTGAGCCGTAGCTTTGGGGAAGGGCTGCTGGCGCGCCTGACCAAAGATGAGGCAAGAGCGGGCACTGCGTTTGAAGCGGCTCGCGCCCAGCAGGAAAAGATTGTGCAGGAGTACCCGGACGAAGGCACCACGCTCTGCGTCCTGGGCTTAATCGACGCTGCTCTTGGGCGGAAAGACCTGGCGTTGGATGAAGGCCGTCGAGCGATCGCGCTCACGCCAATGGAAAAAGACGTCAACAACGGCAGCCTCGTCCTTCAGTATTTCGCCATTACAGCAGCGTGGGCGGGCGAAAAGGAGCTTGCCTTGCAGCAACTGGAAGCTGGACTGCGTGCTCCCGCCGCATCGTACATGCTGAGCTACGGTGCCTTAAAACTGCACCCCTTATGGGACCCGTTTCGCGGCGATCCGCGCTTCGAAAAAATCGTCGCCTCACTAGCGCCGAAATAGTTCCCCGGACTGTAGCCGCTTCGCTCAGTCGGGAAGTTGCATCGCACTGCGACACGCAGAGCGCTGTGGCTCCCGTCACTTTCTTTGCAACGGGGCGTAAAGTTTCGGGAAGGAATGGGAAACAACCTCACAATGAAAGGAAATTAAATAAGATGAAAACAAAAATACAAAGGACAACACCTATGAAGCAAATACTCCTATATACATCGCTTGCTGTAATGGCACTCGCTGTGACGACGACTGGCGCGATGCCCGAGCCCTGCGAAGGGACGGTCGAGCTCACCAGCCAATCGAACATTCAAGTGCGGCAAGCCGGCTCGCAAACGTTCGTCGAGTTCGACTTCACCGGCCTGCACACCATCTGCCTGGCAGACCGCTCGGTCGTGACCGGCATCATCGAAGGCCACCTCGTCCAGCGCACTTCGGCCAACGGTGACTTTAGCCTCACCTTCGACGAGGTTCTGAGCTATAACGGCGGCACGCTCGGGTTTCGTGGCAATGGCAGCCTCACCGGGGACAATTGGCAGAGCCACGTGGCGTCGGTGGGCAAGGGCACCGGCCCGCTGGCGGGAATCCACGGGCAGGGAACATTTGTGTTCACCGGCCCCACATCGCTGACAGACGTCATCTATTATGTGTACACGCCCTGACGCCGCGGGTAGCGACCAGAAATCTGTGTCTATCTGTGGCTGATTAATTGGTTCCAATCCAGGAAAGAATTATGGCCACGGGATAGACACCGATGAAACCAGATTCAGAAAACCAACTCAAGGGATCCGCAACACGGCCAGCGGTTATCAAGCGCTCTTGAACAAAACCACCGGCAGCAACAACACGGCTAATGGGCGTAATGCGCTCTTTAGCAACACCGGCAATAACACGGCAGTGGGCGTTGGCGCCGGCAGCAGCCTTACCACGGGCGATAACATATCGATATTGGTAACTCTGGTGTCGATGGCGAATCCGAGTCAGTAAAGAACCCCAGCCAATACACAGCCTAAATCTCGGAATCAGCCGTCACGCTTCACCGCGTGGCGGCTTTCGTTTCGCCTCGCTCGCGCCAAAATAGGTGCCCCGGGGCTGTAGCCGCCCCGCTCGGTCGGGGCGTTGCATCGCACTACGACACGCAGAGCGCTGTGGCTCCCATCACTTTCTTTGCAACGCGGCGGAAAGTTTCGGGAAGGAATGGGAAACGGTCTGCGTCTCCGGATTACCCAGAACGACGGCCACAAACCAAAACAAGAAAGAAAATCATATTATGAGAAACAGAAAAAATATCATGACCTACATCGTCGCCGCGCTCTCCATCCTCATGACCTCAGCGAGTTCGTCGCAGGCCGCGCGCGCACAGACGTACCATGGCACGTTTACGGGCGGCACGTTCTACTGTGGCGGCGATCAGGTTGCCGGCCCCATCGTCACCGGCAATTGGAACGTGAACATCGGCAGGACGCCAGCCTTGGTCACGCTCAACGTCTTCTACGATGGCAGCCATCACCTGGCGTTCGGGTACAACGCGTTGATGCTGCTCTCGTACGTCGACGGCGTCTATGTGTTCTCGGGTTTCGGAGACTTCGCGACAGCGACGCTCGACACGAGGGCGGAGCCCGCGACGTTCTCCTGGCATGTCGAACTCGGCGGCGGCTGCCCACCCGAGCATCCCTACGATTCGCTGACGTACTCCGGACTGGCGACCCGCGGAGGTGGATAAGAGCGGCCCGAGGAAACCAATCGTCATTTCAACCAAACCAAACCAAACGATGAAAACGGCCAGAAGTGGCCTCTCATGACGAGAGGTTACAGAAAGCCAAAACAGAAAAGGAAATCAATATTATGAAAAATCGAAGCATTCAGTTCAAACCAACAGCAGGACTTCTCATCCCGCTGCTGCTCGCCTGCTTTGCGGCAGTGTTTGTCTCGGCAGTGGCTCCGGCAAGAGCCGGGGATACCGTGCCGTTCAAAGGCACTCTCTCGGGTACAATCATTTCGAGTGTGCCTCTGGACGAGTGCCACGTGCTTACTGAAATCGTCAACGGGGGAAATGC
>Ga0070665_100007465_pt1 | contig 11117 bp, 11 predicted proteins | sample KBSS13metaG_FD_65862 | JGI IMG/M metagenome (GOLD analysis project Ga0070665, IMG submission 65862) | Switchgrass rhizosphere microbial communities from Kellogg Biological Station, Michigan, USA - KBS S1-3 metaG | ecosystem: Host-associated > Plants > Roots > Rhizosphere > Soil ...
GAGGCCATCGTCTCGGGATTCGCACCGGGCAGCTGCGTGGTGACCTGAATCGTCGGGAAGTCGATCTGCGGCAGCGGCGCGACCGGCAGCAACGGGAACGCGACGATACCGACGAGCAGCACGCCCGCCATCAGCAGCGACGTCGCGATCGGCCGGAGAATGAACGGCGTGGAAATGCTCATGGCGTGGCGCGCGCGAACTCAGCGGCCTGAGCCATGGTGCCGCGATCGGCGGCGACCTTGACGTGCGTGCCCGCCTGTAACCGAAACTGATTGGTCGTGACGACCCGTTCGCCGTCCTGCAGGCCGGCGCGAATCACGGCGACATCGCCGGTTTCACCGTCGGTCTGCAGCTTGCGCACTTCGACCGTGGAATCGGGCTTCACGACGTAGGTGAAGGGTCCATCCGCTCCACGCTGCAGGGCTGCCGCTGGAATGGTGAGCGCGCCGTGTTCCGTACGTACGAGTACGCGCGCATTCACGAACTCACCGGGCCACAGTTTGTGAGTCGCGTTCGGGAACGTCGCTTTGAGTTTCGCAGTGCCCGTCGCGGGATCGATCTGATTGTCGACCAGCGCGAGCGTGCCGCGATCGAGCTCCGTCTTGTCATCGCGCGACAGCGCGACCACTTGCACCTTACCCGTTCCCAGTGCGCTGCTGACCTGGCTCAGCACATCCTCAGGCAACGTGAACACGACCGAGATCGGCTGAATCTGCGTGACGACGACGATCCCGCCGGCATCCGTCGCATGCACGATGTTGCCCGGATCGACGAGCCGGATTCCGGTGTTGCCATCGATCGGCGAGGTGATCGTCGTGTAGCCGAGCTGCGTTTTCGCATTCTCGACGGAGGCTGCGTCCGCCTGGATCTGCGCTTCGAGCTGCGTCACCAGCGCCTTCTGTGTATCGATCTGCTGCTGGCTCGCCAGGTGCTCCGGCGCCAGGCTCAGATAGCGATCGAGATCGCGCTTCGCGTTCGCGAGCTGTGCAACGTCCTTCTCCCGAGTGGCACTTGCCTGATCGAAAGCGGCCTCAAAGGGCCGCGGATCGATGCGCGCGAGCACCTCACCCTTGTGCACCAGCTGGCCTTCGGTGAACGCGACGCTGTCGAGCTGCCCATCCACCCGAGTCGCGATACGCGCAGTGTAGAAAGCCTGCGCGGTGCCCAATCCGCTGAGGTACACGGGCACATCCTTACGGCGAGCCGTCGCGGACTCGACGACGACGCCATCGCCACCCTTGCCGTCTTTCCCGTGCACGGGCGCCGCTTCCGCCGGCGAACCGCGCACCAGATGCCACCCGAGCGCCACCACACCGAACGCTGCGACGGCAAGCACGGCCGTCCGGCTCTTGCTGCCCGAGGAGAAAAACTGCTTGATGCTCATGGGAGGCTCCGATGGCCGCGCAACGCCTGCCGCGGCACGATGCGAGTCAGCCTAGCGGCCAGCGCTTTCTCCCCGGGTTGGCGGGAGATTAAATTCCGTTAATCTTGGGCGGATGGCCTCCACACCCCCACCGCCCTCACCCGGCTACGTCCTTGATTCCAGCTACCCGGATACGTTTTTCCAGGAGCTTTCACCCGCCTGGCTGAGTTACGTCAGCGCGATGAACGGCGTGCCTGCGAAGCCGCTGGATTCGGCTTTCACCTATCTCGAACTGGGGGCGGGGCTCGGCCACACCACCGTCGTGAACGCGGGCGCGTTTCCGCGCGGTGAGTTTCACGCGTGTGACTTCAATCCGGAGCACATCGAGGGTGGGCGGCGGTACGCGAGTGCGCTGGGGCTGCAGAACATCGCGTTTCATGAGGCGTCGTTCGAGCGGCTGCTGGACGTGGACCTGCCGCCGTTCGATTTCATCGTGCTTCATGGCGTGTATAGCTGGGTGGGTGCGGATGCCCGTGCGGCGATCCGGCGCATCATTCAGGAGAAGCTGGCGAGTGGTGGGCTCGTTTACGTGAGCTACAACTGTATGCCGGGATGGGCCAGCGAGTTGCCGGTGCGTCGGTTGCTCGTTGAGCTGGCGTCGGCGGCGCGCGGGGATTCGTCGGAGAAGATGCGGCGCGCCGTTGAGCTGCTCGCGCAGATGAACACGAAGGGCATGCGTTACTTCGATAGCAATCCGGAAGCGGAGCGCGCGATCGAGTCATATGGGCGGGTGCCGCCCAACTATCTGGCGCATGAGTTTTTCAACGAGACGTGGCAGCCGTTCTACTCCGTTGATGTGATGGATGAGATGGCGCAAGCGGGCGCGAGCTACATTGGCAGCGCGACGCTGGCGGACAATCATCCGACGTTGCTGGTGGAGGACTCCGCGACGGATACGCTGAAGGGTCTCGCGTCGCCCCGACAGCAGCATCTGGGGTTGGACTTTGCTACGAACCGGCGATTCCGGCGGGATGTTTTTGTTCGCAGCGACACTGCGCGATCCTCGGCCGAGGCCGCGCGGGCGATCAACGATGCGGTCATTGGGAGCGTAGGCGATCCACGGTTGCTCGGGACGCGGATCAAGGTTCCGCGCGGGCATATCACGTTCCAGGCGGATTTCATCGATGCGCTGAAGGAGCTGCTGCGTCACGGGTCCGTGACATTCGGGGATGCGGTGGCCACGCTGAGCGGCAAGAGCCGGAATACGGCGGAGATTGCGCGCAACCTCGCCTTTCTCGTTGCGGGAGGCGCGTTGATGCCGTTCGCTCGCGTGTACCGCTACGACCAGCCGACCGAAGTGCGCAAGCCGGCGAATGCGCTGGTCGAGCGCAGCCTTCGATGCATCATCGAGGAGCGCGCGGCGCGTGCGATTCCGAGTGAGTTGCTGGGGAATGGCATCGTGGTCCGGCCACCCGAAGCGCTGGCGATCATCGAGCTGCTGTCGGGCTCGCGGCCCGGCCCCTCGCCCGTCGAGCAGCATGTCGCCACCACACTGCTGCCGAACCTCGCAAGATTGAAGCTCGTGGACTGAGGGCTTCCGTCGCTCCCTCTCACGACGGAGTGGCACGCGCATCAAACCCGGCCAAAATACCCTGCTAATGTTCCGCTTCCTCGCCCCCGTCCTATTCGTCCTCATCTGGTCTTCAGGCTTCATCGTCGCCAAGGCGGTGTCGCCCCATGCGGACCTGCAGCTCTTCATCTTTGTGCGGCTCGCGCTCACGTCCGTGGTGATGGGCATTGCCGCGCTCGCTGCGCAGGCCGCGTGGCCTCGGGGCCGACAATTCGGCACACACCTGCTCGCGGGCGCTCTGATGAACGGCGTGTATCTGTGCGCGAGCTACTGGGCCATCACACGCGGCATGGCGGCCGGCGTAATGGCGCTGCTCGGCGCACTCCAGCCCGTCTTCACCGCGCTGTATCTGGCTGCGATCGGCACCCGCCTGGCCGCACGCACCTGGGCCGGTTTGTTCATCGGCTTCGCAGGCGTGAGCCTCGTGCTCGCCCCGAAACTCGCCAGCACAGGTGCCGGATCGCTCACCGTGCTCACGGTCGCTTCAGCATTACTCAGCGTGGTCGCAGTCACAGCCGGCGCGCTCGTGCAAAAGCGTCTCTCGGCGGCAGACATTCGCGTAGCGGGAAGCGTGCAGAATCTTGGAGGCGCGGCAGTCGCCGTCGTCGTGACGTCGCTCGTCAGCACCTATCAGTGGGACAACACGTCGATGCTCTACGTGGGCCTGGTGTGGGCGGTGATCGTGCCGTCGGTCATCGGCGTCTCACTGCTCATGTGGATGCTGCGTCATGGCGAGGCGACGAAGGTCACCGCGCTCATCCTGCTGGCGCCGCCGTTAGCCGCGATCCAGGCGTATTTCTTCTTTCACGAAACGCTGATGCCGCTCCAGTTCATCGGATTCGCGATGGCACTCGGCGGCGTGCTGCTCGCCCGCTCGCGCACGGCCGGCTGATCGAGGCCCAAGCGCTGGGCGGAGACCACGACCTGCGTGCGATTGTCGGCGCTGAATTTCTCCATGATGGCGCGCATGTGCGCCTTCACGGTTGCCTCGGTTACGCCGAGCTGCATGCCGATCTGCTTGTTGGAAAGTCCCGCGCACAGCATGTGAAGCACGCGAAGCTGTTGCGGCGTGAGCCGCGGCACCACGCTTTCGGGGTCACATTGCGGCGGCATCCAGACTTCGCCCGCCCGCACGGCGCGCATCGCTTGCATCACGGTGGCGGCCGAGGCCGACTTCGGCACGAAGCCGGACGCCCCATGCGCAATGACCCGTGCGGCGATCCCGGGCCCTGCCCGGCCTGACACCACCACTACCGGAACGCCCGGATGGGCCGCGCACGCCTGCTCAACGGCGCCGAATCCCTGCGCGTCCGACAGATCCAGATCGAGCAACACGATGTCGATTGGCATGCCGGCATGTTATCGCTACCAGACTCTAGCTGTCGAGCAGCGTCGCCTGCTTTTCCTGCAGATACCGCCGGACGGCGGGGTCCCGTTCCAGGCCGATGGCGACTTCGTATGCATGGCGCGCCCCAGCCCGGTCACCGGTGCGCGCCAGAAATTCGGCTCGCGCGGCCCAGTACGGCTGGTATTGGGCGAGGCGCGCATCGGAGGCGAGGCCGTCCAATGCCTCGAGCGCTGCGCCCGAGCCCTGAATCTCAGCCAGTGCAAGCGCGCGGTTGATCGCGACAACCGGGGAGCCCGATAACGCCAGCAGCGCGTCGTACAGGGCGAGCACGTCGCCCCAGTTCGCCCTGCCAGTCACGCGCCGATGGACATGCGCGGACTGCAGGGCCGCTTCGAGCTGAAACCGGCCCAGCGTCTGTCGCGCGCTGGCCTTATGTAGCAGCGCCTCGGCCTCGTCGATCATCGCGAGATCCCATAGGGCCGTGTTCTGCTCCGCGAGCGGAACGTAGGCGCCTTGCGGGGTGCGGCGGGCCGGACGGCGCGCGTCGGCGTGAAGCATGAGCGAGAGCAGTCCGAGCGCCTCGGGCTCGTCCGGCATCAGCTCCGTGACGATTCGGCAGAGGAACAGGGCTTCTCCGGCGAGTTCGCGGCGGGCTGCGTCGGCGCCGGCCGGATCGGTCCAGCCTTCCGCATAGGCGGCGTAAATCGCGTCGAGCACCGTGTCGAGCCGCGCCGGAAGCTCGTCGCGCTCGGGCACCCGGAACGGAATGCCCGCCTGCCGGATCTTGTTCTTCGCGCGGACCAGACGTTGGCTCATCGTCGCAGGCGACATGAGAAAGGCGGAGGCGATCATCGCGGCATCGAGGCCGAGCACCACCTGAAGCATCAGCGGCGCACGAATGGCCGCCTCCACCGCGGGGTGCGCGCAGGCGAAAAGCAGGGCGAGCCGTTGGTCGGGGATTACCTCTTCCTCCGCCGCGAGGTCGAGCTGCTCGGCGAGCAGGCGGAGGTCGGGCGCGGCCAGCTCGGTGATTCGGCGGTGGCGCGCGCGGTCGATCAGCTTTCGCCGGGCCACGGTGAGGAGCCAGCCTTCGGGGTTCGACGGGCAACCTTTCGCGGGCCATTCGGCGAGCGCGCTCGCGAAGGCTTCGGACAGCGCGTCCTCCGCGCCCGCCACGTCACGCGTGCGGGCGGCGAGAAAGGCGACCAGCTTGCCGTAGCTCCGGCGCGCGACGGCATCCGCCGTGCGCCGGGCCTGCGCGTCGCCCTCCGGGGCCGCTGTGCTCACATCCCCCAGACCGGGCGGACTTCCACGGTGCCGTGGCTAGCCCCGGGGCAGCGCGCGGCCCAGGCGATCGCGGCGTCGAGATCGGCGGCTTCGATCAGGAAGTAGCCGCCCAGCTGCTCCTTGGTATCGACGTAAGGCCCGTTGAGCACCTGCGTCTTACCGTCCGTGACCTTGACCGTGGTCGCCGCGTCGGTGTTGCGCAGCCGATTGGAGTTGACCAGTACGTTCGCCTTGCGCAGCGCTTCGGTGTACGCGCTATAGGCCGCCATCCCCTGCGCCTGCTGTTCCGGCGTGGCCTTCGCAAAAGCGCCGGCGTCGACATAAATGAGCAACATGTATTGCATGGAGTGATCCGTCCGAGAGAGCTCGAGGGCGGGCACGATGCGCCGCCAGCCCAATGACGATCAAGCCAGCGAGATTTCGACAGCCGCCTTACTTCTCCAGCAGCGTCTGCAGCTTCCCGAGCGCCCGCTTCCACGTTTCGCGCGTGGTCTCCACCTCGGCGCGGTTGGCGAGCCGGCTCACCTGCAGGGCGATCTGGGCCTTGTCGGGACCTTTGGCGTAGAAGCCCACTTCCAGCCGGGCCGTCTTCTTCCACGGCCCGCGGAAATACTTGTCCCGCGTCTGCGAGGACACCTCGAACGCGCCTCGCGGAAACCACCGCCGCCGCAGCTTCGCGTCGGACGTGGCCACATACAGGTTGTGCAGCCGGCTCGAAATCGTCTTCGTCACGCCGATCGAATAGCCGGCGCCGGTCTGGTGACGCTCACGCAGCCCGCGGGCGCGCTCGTACTCAACCGTCACGCATTGCGCCCACCACCCCGGCACGGCGTGCCTCTTCATCAGCAGCCCGGCGGTTGCCGTGTGGCCGAGCTTCTGCGCGCCCGCGCGATCCAGCACCTTGAACCAGGTGTCCCAGTCCTTACCGGTCCGGGCTTTGACGGCTTCGTTGCTGATCATGGGGCGCCTCCCGTTCAGCGAGATGAGCGTTCCCTGCCCGTAATCGGTAATGCGACGAGCGCGGCCTCCCGCTCACACCGCGCGGGTTCCGGCTTCGCGCCGCTCTTGCGCAAGCTCTCGAGCTCACCGCGCGCCGCATCGACATCGGCGCGGAACTCGGCGTTCGACGAGGTCAGTGCCATGACAGCATCCGCCACATAGCGTCCACCTTCAACCGCGCTCGCGTTGTGAACACCGCAGACCACCCGGCTTTCTCCGATGGCGCGGCCGCGCGCCAGAATCTGCGACGCGCGATCCGGCGCGACCTGCGCGAGCACCAGCGCCCACGTCCAGCCGGCTGTCGCGTGCCCCGACGGATAATCAAATGTGTCACCCAGCTCTGCACGCGGCCGGCAAATGTCGCCCTTGTCGATCCAGAACGGCCGTTTGCGCTGAAAGTGCTCCTTCGCGAGATTCATCTGGTAGCCGGAGTCGCGCGTCGCGCGCTGCGCGACGTTCATGATTTTCGGCGCATTCGCCGGATTCATCTCGACGCCGACGCTGCAGGAAAAGTGGCGGAGCTGGTCGGCGGGGCTGGCCAGCGCGTCCTCGCTCGCCATCTGCCATCGAGCGCTGCCCTCCCACGCCCGCGTTTCCTTGAACACCAGGCGATCGGTCTCGTAACGCGTGTCGCCCTCGACGGGCGCCGGCGTCAGCACTTTCAGGATGTCGAGCGCGCCGGGCGCGAGGTAGCCGGTGAACTTCGGCCCCGGCGCGGGCGGGGCCATGCTTTGAACCGGGGCGCTTTGAACTGACGTTGCCGGCGCGGCCGTGCTGGCGGGGCGCGGGGCGCTCCCGGCCTGCTGCGCGCTCGCCGCGAGACTGGCGCCGAGCAGGCCGGCCGCGAGCGCCAGCCCAACGGCGCGTCCGCGACCTATGACAAAAGATCTCTTGGGGTTTGCGATGGCGGTGTGGTGCATCAACCCAGTTTAGTCGCCGCCGCCCCGCTGCGGGGAACGACCGCGATCTCACCCACCGGGTGAAACTTCTTCACCGACTGCCAGCCCGCCACGACAAACAGCACCAGCACGATCCCCTGCGTGATCGCGAACGGCGGCTCGTTGCCCTTCGGCGCGAGCTGGTTGAGCGCCGGAATCTTCTGAAACATCTGCACGACGAGCACGAACACGTTGAGGTACAGCGCGAACACCGCGGTCGACGCATAGATCGCGCGCCACCGCCCCGCGAGCCGGAACGTGTAGTACCCGAGCAGCGTGAACACCAGCACGATGAGCGAGATCACACCCACCGCGTGCGGCGGCCCGAATCCCTTGAACGGGAACATGAACCCGGTGACGCTGGTGAGAATGGTCGTGACCAGGAACAGCGCCGTCATCCCCGGCATCTTGTTCGACGACCACATGCCCGCCATCACGATGAGCCCGGTGGCGATGCCGACGAGACTGATGATCACGTGAACGAGCGTGAAAGTGGCGAGCGACATTCCCAGCAGCATGAGACACCCCGTTTTGTTGTAGTGCTGTCGAAGGCAGTCCCGAGTATCGCTCAACACCGTTGCGGGCGTCTTGTCACCTCATGCTTCCGTGCCATCAATCGGGCGGCGGATCGAGCGCGCTCGATGTATCGATCTCGGGAACCGAGCTGCGCTCACGATTCGGATCGTGCATCCCGTCGAACAGGTGGCTGTTGGGCGGCGGCTTCTTGCCGAGGGCGCACCCGAAGAACCCCAGTCCCACCACGCAACGCTCGCCGATGACGACATACGGAATGAACCCGGCGGCGAAGCCCGCCTTGTCGGGCTCGGGGTCCCAGGGAAACTCTTTCGGCTTCGGCTTCTCCCGGAACGGTGAGGGGGGATGCTCGCCGATGCGTTTCTCGCGGCTCTTCGCATTGCGCTCGACGATGGCGCGCGCGGAGCGTTCAGCTTCCAGCTGCCAGTCGATGGCGTTGGTGCCCGGCCCTTCCGGCTCGGTCTCTGACGGCAGCGTGATCGCCGTGCTGTCGGGATCGATCGGTGGCAACGAGATGACAGGCACCGAGGCAAGTTGTGGCGGCTCGCTGACAGGTTCAGCCGAAGCCGCCGACTCTGCGGGCATATCGATCAGCACAAGCACGCCCGGACTCGGCGTATCGGCAGAAACCTGCAACACCTGCCGCTGCTTGCTGCCCATGAACACGAGGATCAGCAGCGCGTGACCGCCGATGATAAATGCCCAGACAAGACAATCCCTGACCGACCGGTCACCCGCTCGTGCCACGCATCCCCCGCTGTCGGCGGTGTTATTGGCACCTTACGACAGCGAGGGACGCGAACAGGTTCCGCGGAAAGTCAGTTTGGCAACACGTAGAGATCCGCGCCGCCGGCCGGCTGGAACGGGCCAATGAGTCGACCCGGCTCACCGATCACGAGTGCGCGTCCGGCGGTGTCATACGCCTCGGCAAAACCGGTGTCGTCGGAAAATTCCTGCGCCAGATGCTCTTCGAGCGTCAGCACATCGCCCGCGCCACGACGATAGACATACACGCTGCCGGGAATCTTGAGCGAGAACGGATTCATGTTGGTCGAGATGAACACGCGATTCGGCGTCACCACGACCTTGTGACCGTAGGCGTCGAATCCCCGATCCGGAAGCGTGAGTGCGTTGCTCAGTGTCCAGTTGTTGCTCGCATCGCGTTTGTAGAACGAGACCTCGCCCGAGTTGTTCGTGTTCGGTGCGGAGATCGCCGCGAGCCCGTTGCGGAACGACACGGACCAGCCGAAGCGATTGCCCGGCCCGGCCTGCGATTGCGTGATCTTCTGCACGAACTTCCAGTTCGTGCGATTGGCGCCCGGGGCGAACACATAGCGATACGCTGCGCCAGTGAAGTTGTCGCGCGCTGGCGCGCCGACGAGCAGCTCGGTGCCGGTGAACGCGAGGCTGTAACCGAAGCGATCCTGCGATTGCGCGTCCGGCGCGGTGAACGAGCCCTTGTACACCCACGCGCCCGAGGGGCATCGGTTGTACACGTGCACGTAGCCCGGTCCGGTGCTGATGCCACCGCCGGATGAAACGAACGCCGTGCAGCCTTCGAACACGGTGCTGGTACCGAACTCCGGCACGCCGCCGGTGAGAATCGCCTTCGCGCGGAATGGCCCGACGCCGTCGCTCTCGAACCAGTAGACACGAGCGCGCTGCACGTCCGTCACGAACACGCCGTTGTTGTTACCGGTGACCTGTTCTCCGAATCGGCCGGCTGACATGTCCGGCGCGACGAGTTTCTGGAAACGGGGCCACGCGCCGCCCTTCTGCTTGAAGACGTACACGGCGCCGTGTCCGTCGGTGCCGGGCGCACCGACGAAGACCGAGACGCCGTCAGTGGCAATGGCAATCCCGAACGCCTGGTTCACGCGCACATCCTTCGGCTCCAGCGGATCGAGCGTGACGTGAGGTAACGCCGTGGATTGCGCCTGAACGATCGAAGCGCTGGCGCAGAGCGCAAGCGCACCCCAGCACGCACGCAGCACGCGCGTCGAAATGGAAATGACCATATTTTCCGCCTCCCTGGACGGTGAACACTTCGAGGTGGTGTTTCAGCGGGAGAGGCGTAGCAATTTCGAGACCGCGGCGGCGCGCGCTTGCCGGCGGAAAGTCCGCGCGTCAGTGCGCGCGGCCTCGGGCGGGAGCTTGGGAGCTCCCGCCCTTGCGGCAATCTCAGGCTTTCTTGGTGCGGGCCTTGCGCTCGCACTGCTTGCGATCACGCTCGGCGACGTAGGTCATCTTGCCGGCAATCCTGTGGCCAACCTCGATGCGTGCCGCGCTCGGCGTCACATCCGTGGGCAACGAGGCGAGGATCGCTTCGCCGCGCGCGCGGAAGTCCACTTCGAAATCCGGCGTGGTGAGCACGTAGAGATCGTTGTTGCGCATGCCTTTGAGCACGCGCTGACCGGCTTCGAGCGGATCCATGCCGGGCGGCGGGCCCTGCGGCGGACGCATCGCGCCGCCTCCGGCCGGACGCGGCGGGGCCGAACCCGTGTTTCCTGCCGGGCGATTGCGAGCGGAGCTGCCGATGTTGGTGGTCACGATACCCGGGCAGAACACCGACACGGCGACGTTGCTGTCCGCGAGCTCGAAGCGCAGCGCTTCCATCAGGCCGACGACACCGAACTTGGTCGCCGTGTACACGCCCGCGCCGCCATGGCCGAGCAGGCCCGCAAGGGACGACGTCGCCACCACCGCCCCGCCCTCACCGTGCGACTGGATGCGCGGCAGGAACGTGTGCACGGTGTTGAACACGCCGTTCAGGTTCACGCCCATGCCCCAATCCCAATCGTCGTAGCTGGCCTTGCTGATGCCGCCGATCACGGCGACCCCGGCATTCGCGACGACGGCGTGCACTTTGCCGAAGTGCTTCACCACATCGTCGGCCGCCTTGTCGAGCGCCGCGCGATCGGTCACGTCCACACTCACGGCGTAGACGCGGTCGCCCGCCTTCTCGAGCTCTTTCATCGCTTCGTCGAGATTGGCTTTGGTGCGATAGGTGATCGCCAC
>Ga0070665_100007467_pt1 | contig 11114 bp, 8 predicted proteins | sample KBSS13metaG_FD_65862 | JGI IMG/M metagenome (GOLD analysis project Ga0070665, IMG submission 65862) | Switchgrass rhizosphere microbial communities from Kellogg Biological Station, Michigan, USA - KBS S1-3 metaG | ecosystem: Host-associated > Plants > Roots > Rhizosphere > Soil ...
GGCCAGCACGTCAACAAGACCGAATCGGCGGTGCGCATCACGCATGTCCCGACGAACACGGTGGTCGCGTGCCAGACCGAGCGCAGCCAGCACGCGAACCGCGACCGTGCGATGAAGATGCTGAAGGCGAAGCTGTACGAGCTCGAAGTCCAGAAGCGCAACGCCGAGAAGGACGCGCTTGAAGCGACCAAGTCGGACATCGGCTGGGGCAGCCAGATCCGCAACTACGTGCTCGACCAGAGCCGCATCAAGGACCTGCGCACCGGCATCGAGCGCAGCGATACGCAGAAGGTGCTCGACGGTGACCTTGACGAGTTCATCGAGGGCAGCCTGAAGGCGGGCCTGGAGGCGGGCGCGAAACGCATCGACGCCTGAGCGGCTGTGCAGACAACCGCAAGCCTCGATGCGAAAGCCCCTCCCGTGACGGGAGGGGTGGGTCACACGGCCCTTCGGGGCTGGGTGGACAGGTCCGGTCGGTACGCGAAGACCGTGTAGTCCACGCCCTCGAACGAACTGCTGAACTGCTTGAGCGTCGCTCCGGCGGCGTCTTCCGAGCCGAGCGATTTCGCGAGCACCTTGCGGATGGATGGATCCGGATCGGCCACCTCCGCATAGCTCTTCATCGGCACCACCAGGCGCAGCCGGTCTTCGCCGCCGATGAGCCAGCCGAGGCGGCGTCGCCAGCCGGCGGGGCGGCGAGTATGGACCTCGCGAATCGCGACGCAGCGCAGCGCAACATCGCCTGCAAATGGCTAAACTACGTGTTTTTGCCGCCGTTCGAATCCTTGCGAATTTTCGAGTGGCGCATTGCCAGCGCAAGCGGAGTGCCATGAACGATCCGACCGACAACCTGCCTGTCGACGAGAACAAGCTGATCGCCGAGCGTCGCGGCAAGTTGACCGCGCAGCGCGCCGCAGGCGTCGCGTTCCCGAACGATTTCAAGCCGGATGCATTCGCGGGCGACCTGCAGGCGGAGTTCGTCGACGTCGAACGCTGGAACGCGGAAGCCATCGATGCCATCGCGCGGCGGGTTGCGGTCGCCGGTCGCATCGTGCTCAAGCGCGTGCAGGGCAAGGTCAGCTTCGTGCAGGTGCAGGACCTCTCGGGCCGCATCCAGTTGTTCATCCACCAGGGAACGCTTGGCGAAACGTACGAAGCCTTCAAGGGCTGGGACGTCGGCGACATCGTCGGTGCGAACGGTGTGCTGATGCGCACCAAGACCGGTGAACTTTCGGTCAAGGTCGATGGCCTGCGCCTGCTCACGAAGTCGCTGCGGCCGTTGCCGGACAAGTTCCATGGTCTTGCGGATGTCGAGCAGCGCTATCGCCAGCGCTACGTCGACCTCATCGTCACGCCGGAAGCGCGGCGCGTGTTCGAACTGCGCTCGGCCATGATCCGCTTCATCCGGCAATGGCTCGAGGCGCCGCCGCGGCGCTTCATGGAAGTCGAGACGCCGATGATGCATCCGATCCCGGGCGGCGCTACCGCCAAGCCGTTCGTGACGCACCACAACGCGCTCGACCTCACGATGTTCCTGCGCGTCGCGCCCGAGCTCTACCTCAAGCGCCTCGTCGTGGGTGGTTTCGAACGCGTCTACGAGATCAACCGCAATTTCCGCAACGAGGGCGTGTCGACTCGCCACAACCCCGAATTCACGATGCTCGAGCTCTACCAGGCCTATGCGACCTATATCGAGGTCATGGACCTGACCGAGGCGATGATCCGCGAGACCGCGCAGGCGACGCTCGGTCGCACCGACCTGACCTGGGAGGGCCGCGAGATCGATTTCGGCGCGCCCTTCAGGCGCTGGGCCATGGCCGATGCGGTGCGCCACCACAACCCGGAGATCGGTGCGCACGAATTGCGCGACCGCGCGGCGCTGGCGGGCCACTGCGCGCGACTCGGGATCCACGTCAAGAAGGACTACGGCTGGGGCAAGCTGCTGCTCGAGATCTTCGAGGCGACGGTCGAAGGCACCCTCGTGCAGCCGACCTTCATCACCGAGTACCCGACCGAAGTCTCGCCGCTCGCGCGCGCGAGCGACCGCGATGCCGAAGTCACGGACCGCTTCGAGCTGTTCGTCGGCGCGAAGGAAATGGCGAACGGATTCTCCGAGCTCAATGATCCCGAGGACCAGGCCGCGCGCTTCCGCGCCCAGGTCGCGGCCAAGGATGCCGGCGACGACGAGGCGATGCACTTCGACGCGGACTACATCCGCGCGCTCGAAGTCGGCATGCCCCCGACCGGTGGCCTCGGCGTCGGCATCGACCGCCTCGTGATGTGCTTCGCCGACGTGCCTTCGATCCGCGACGTGTTGCTCTTCCCCTACATGCGCCCGGAAGCCTGAGGGATTCTCCGCGATGGCAACATGTGGACGGATGCGGCGGGGGCGTGTGCTAACCTAACGGCGTGTGCATGTGCTTGCATCCATTGATGGATGCGAGCGCCTTCTTCCCTGGAACACCCGCAACTCGCCCTTGGAGAGTCGCGTGAATGTATTGATCGTCGACGACCAGTCCTCGGCTCGCACGATGCTTCGCCATGTCGTGGAGGCGATCGGCCCCGGCGTGCATACGACCGACTTCGGCAGTCCGGTCGAGGCACTGCGCTGGTCGGACGCGCATGCGACCGACCTCGTCCTGCTCGACTACCGCATGCCCGACATGGACGGCCTCGAGTTCGCACGGCGCTTCCGCCGCTCGCTGGCCCGTCGCGACGTGCCGATCGTGCTGATCAGCGTGGTCGGCGACGAGCCGGTGCGCCAGGCGGCGCTCGAAGCGGGCGTGATCGATTTCCTGGTCAAGCCGGTGCGGCCGCGCGAACTGCGCACACGCTGCAAGAACCTGCTGCAACTGCGCCAGCAAGGCGAATCGGTCAAGGAACGCGCGCGTTCGCTCGAGGAGCGCGTGCTGCAGGGCTTGCACGAAGTGGAACTGCGCGAGCGCGAGACCCTGTACCGCCTCGCCCGCGCGATCGAGTACCGCGATTCGGGTACCGGCCTGCACCTGCTGCGCATGTCGCACTACGCCGAGGTGCTGGCAGAGGCGCTCGGCATGGTCGAGGAGGACGTCAGGATCCTGACCTCGGCTGCCCCGCTGCACGATATCGGCAAGATCGGTATCCCCGATGCGGTCCTGCTCAAGCGGGCGGGGCTGACCGACGAGGAGTTCGCCGTCATGCGCCGACACCCCTTGATCGGTTACGACATCCTGCGTGACAGCGAAAGCCGTTTCGTGCAGATGGGCGCGATCATTGCATTGCGCCACCATGAACGCTGGGACGGCAGCGGCTATCCGGATGGGTTCAAGGGCGAGGAAATCCCGCTGCCAGCCCGTATCGTGGCGGTTGCAGACGTGTTCGATGCACTCACGTCGGAGCGCCCCTACAAGCGTGCCTGGACCGCGGATGAGGCCTTCGACTACATGAATGCGCATCGTGGCACGCTTTTTGATCCTTCTTGTGTGGACGCGTTGATTTCCCAGCGCGCGCGTATTCTCGAGATTCTCGACGCTCGCCTCGAACCGCCGGCAGCGGAGAGTTAAACGGCCATCCGGCCCGCTGCGGTTGGAACGAAGACGCATGAAGCCGTTGCTTGCCAGCATCAAATCCCGGTTCGAGAAGCGTCCGGACAGCGAACACGAGCAGGCGATCGTCCGTCTCGCGATCGTCAGCGTATTCCTGGCCTACCTGTTCGGCCTCGTCACGGTGTCGGGGTCGCACGCCGGCACCGTCCATACGGCGCTCTGGTACGTCCTGCTCGACGCGATCGTCGGTGCCGCGATACTGGTATGGCTCATCCTGAGGCCGGGGATTTCGCACCCGCGCCGCGTGCTCGGCATGCTGACCGACTACGGTGCGATGGGCGCGATCATGACGCTGGCGGGCCAGGAGCTTTCGCCCCTGTACGTCATCATCCTGTGGGTCACGATCGGCAATGGCCTGCGCTATGGCCCCAAATACCTGCTCGCGGGCATTGCGCTGGCCAGCCTTTCGTTCCTGTCGGTCATCCTGACGACGCCGTTCTGGCAGCAGAACAAGGCGCTTTCATGGGGTTTGCTGACCGGGCTGGTCGCGGTTCCGATGTACCTGTCGTCCCTGCTGCGCGCGCTGACCCGCGCGACCGAGGAAGCGCGCAGGGCGAACGCCGCCAAGAGCACGTTTCTCGCGAACATGAGCCACGAGTTCCGCACCCCGCTGAACGGGATCGCGGGCATGTCCGAGCTGCTCGCCACGACGCGCCTGTCGGGGGAGCAGCGCGAGTGCGCGGCGGTGATCCAGACGTCGGCGCGCGCGCTGCTCGGCCTGATCGAGGACGTGCTCGACATTTCGGCGATCGAAGTCGGCAAGTTGCGGCGCGTCGATGCGGACTTCCGCCTCGACGACCTGCTCGATGGCATGCGCGTGATGCTGCAGCCGCACGCAGCGAGCAAGGGCATCGCATTCGACATCCGCCTGGCGCCGGCGACTCCCACGGCCCTGCATGGCGACAGCGGGCATCTGCGCCAGATCCTCGTCAATCTGGTCTCCAATGCGATCAAGTTCACCGAGAGCGGCAGCGTGCTGGTCAGCGTCGACAGGATGTCTGCAGCGGAAGGGGACAATGCCAAGCGCAGTACGCTCGTCTTTTCGGTGAGCGATACCGGAATCGGCATACCAGCGGAGGCGCAGGCGCGAATTTTCGACGCATTCGAGCAGGCCGATGGTGGTCACGGCCGGCGTTTCGGCGGCAGCGGACTGGGCACGACGATCGCCAAGTCGCTGACCGAACTGCTCGGCGGCACGATCCGCATGCAGAGCGTCGAAGGCGAAGGTTCCACCTTCACCGTCGAGATCCCGTTCGACGTGCTGCGCAGAGACGCGACCATGCCGGCGGGCGCCGGCACGCAGAACGTGATCGAATTCGGCGACCCGTTCGTTCGCCATCGTGCGCGCACGCGCTCCTTGCATGTCCTCATCGCGGACGACCAGCCGACCAACATCACGGTCCTGCGTCGTCTGCTCGAAAAGGCCGGCCACCAGGCGATCGCGGTGGACAACGGCGAAGACGTGCTCGGGGCGATCGAGCAGGGCGAGTTCGATGCGGTCATCATCGACCTGCACATGCCCGGAATCAGCGGGCTCGAAGTCCTCAAACAGGCGCGCGTGATGCAGGCAGGGCGCTCGCTGACACCCTTCGTGATGCTCAGCGCGGATGTCACCACGACCACCGTGCATCAATGCGAGCAGGCGGGGGCGCGTGCGTTCCTGACCAAGCCGGTCGCGATCAATCGATTGCTCGACGTGCTTGCAGAGATCGCGAGCGGGCAGGCTGCGGCACAGCCGGGCGCCATTTCCGTCGCAGGGGCGAGGCAGGAATCGCTGGATCCATCGCTCACCGATGTGATCGCACCCGAAGTATTGAACGAACTCGGAGAGTTGCAACTCGGTCCGGATTTCGTCGCGTTGTTCGTCGACGAATGCCTGCGCGACGCCCTTTCCACGATCACCGAACTCGATCGCAGCGGGGCGACGGCACGCTGGGATGCGTTTCGCGATGGTTGCCACGCGCTCAAGGGAGTCGCCGGCAACATGGGGGCGGTGCAGCTTGCGGCACATGCATCGGATGCCATGCGCCTCGGCAACTGGCAGCTGCCGAGGGAATGGCGTCAGTGCGTGCGGCAATTGCGCGAACAGCTCGAGATCGCGCGTTCAGCCCTCAAGGTCGTGGCGGGCACGGATGCCAGCGCGGAGCGTCCATCCTGAGGCGGACGCCCGTACGCCGGCTCCGTTTGTCAACCTGTTGCCGTCGACTTGATCTCTTCCACGGCGGTCTGTGCGATGACTTGCGGGCGCTTGCGCTGGGCACGGACGAGCCGCTCCATCGTGCGCAATGACTTCTCGCCGAGCTGCATCGCCGTGTCCACCCAGATCTCGGTGATCTGCATGAGTTCGGACAGGCTGACCGTGTTGCGCAGCTGCCGGACGCGATTCATGGCGGTGCGCGCATGTGAAATCCGCTGGTTGCGCCGGATCAGATCGTGCACTGCCTGCACGCCCTGGCCTTTCGGAACGAGCACGTCGACGACCCCGAGGCGATGCAGTTCATCGCTCGAATAGATCGTCCCGTTCAGGACCATCTCCTCCGCGAAGCGCGGACTGACGCGCTGGCACAGGAACGAATACGCGCCCATCCCGGGGAAGAGGTCGAACAGCACTTCGGGGAATCCCATTCCCACGCCGCTTTCCGCGACGATCGAATGGCACGAAAGCGCTGCTTCGAATCCGCCGCCGAGCGCGTCGCCCTGCACGAGCGCAACGCTGTGGACATTGCGGTTGAGCTGGTCGTGGAAGCCGAAGACACCCTCGACGCACTGCCGCGCATACGCGAGCAGGTGCTCGCGATTGCGAGATTCGATGAGCCGGCAGAACAGTTCAAGGTCTCCGCCGAGGTTGAACACGTCGGCGTCCGATGCGAGGACGACATGCGCGAGGCGCAGATCGCCGTTGGTTGCCTGCAGCGTCAGGCGGTCCGAGATCCGCTTCTGGTATTCACGCACCTCCTTGATCAGCAGTGTGCTGAAACAGGCCCGGTAGCCGGTATCGCGTGGAAAGCGGCTGGAGTGCATGAAGCACCAGCTGGCGTTCGCCACGGGATCCTCATGCGTGCGCAGCAGGCGGTAATCGTTGTCACGGTGCAGCAGTTCGACGGCGCTCATCATCCACCCCTAGGAAGATGCCGCTCGTGATCGCGCCGAACGGCATGAAAAAATGCACGTCCCGGTGCCGGCATTGGCGATCGCAATCGAGTCTAGCGCAATCACCCTGAAGCATTGACAATGAAAACCAGATATGAATAGTCATACAGAATTCGTCGACTCGGTCACAAACGCGGATCGCGAAATTTGTTTTCGGAAGGTTTGGGTCCCGTTCAAAGTAGGGGCGATCCCGATTGGCGCGTTTCTTGCTGCAATATCGCAAGGGTTATCGACTGCATGTGGACACGAGGGAGCATGACGAACGAAGGGGAAAAGAAGGGGTTGCGTCCGGCGCGCATGTCGATCCGATCGGCCGTGCTGATCAGCAGCGGGCTGAACGCCTGGAGCAGCGAGATCGAGGACATTTCCGCGACCGGCGTCCTGGTGGCCAAGCCGGAGAACTGGCGGGGCAAGGTCGACGACGTGTTCGTGCTCGACATGCTGATCGGCGAGTCGCTCGATATCCACGTCGACGCCCGCCTCGCGCGAGTGACCGAGACGCAGCTCGGCTTCGCCTACGAGCGGATACCCGAGAACAAGGAAACGCCGCTGTGGAACCTGCTCGGCGGCTACGCGGACCGCCTCGAGCCGTACTCGAGCTGATCCGGCCGGCGGCGTGGGCGCGCGCTCAATGCGCGCCCGTGGCGGCCGCCTCGCGCAGTTCCCGCCGCAGGATCTTGCCGACATTGGTCTTCGGCAGCGAATCGCGGAATTCGACGTACTTCGGCAACTTGTAACCGGTCAGGTTCGCCTTGCAGTGCGCGCGCACGGCTTCCTCGGTCAGCGCCGGATCCTTCTTGACGATCACGAGCTTGACCGCTTCGCCCGATTTCTCATCCGGCACCCCCACGGCGGCCACTTCGAGCACGCCTGGCAGTTGCGCGACGACGTCCTCGATTTCGTTCGGATAGACGTTGAATCCGGACACCAGGATCATGTCCTTCTTGCGGTCGACGATGTAGACATAGCCCTTCTCATCGATGCGCGCGATGTCGCCGGTGCGCAGCCAGCCATCCGGAGACAGCACCTTGGCGGTTTCCTCCGGGCGATTCCAGTAGCCTTTCATCACCTGCGGGCCACGCACGCACAGTTCGCCGGTCTCGCCGAGCGGCAGTACCTTGCCGTCGTCGTCCTGGATGTTGACGTCGGTCGACGGGATCGGGAGGCCGATCGAACCGTTGTATTCCTGTATGTCGAGCGGATTGATGCAGGCAGCGGGACTGGTTTCGGTGAGTCCGTACGCTTCCGCGAGCGCGCAGCCGGTCACCTTCTTCCAGCGCTCGGCCACCGCGCGCTGCACCGCCATGCCGCCGCCGAGGGTCAGGCGCAGCTTGGAGAAGTCGACCTGGTCGAAGCCGGGCGTGTTGAGCAGGCCGGCAAACAGCGTGTTGACGCCGGTCAGCGAGGTGAAGCCGATCGAGCGGATCGTCTTGACGAAGCCCGGCATGTCGCGCGGATTCGTGATCAGGTGGTTGAAACCCCCGACACGCGCGAACACGAGGAAGTTCGCGGTCAAGGCGAAGATGTGGTACAGCGGCAGCGCGGTGATGACGACTTCCTCGCCTTCGCGCATGTTCGAGCCGATCCAGCTGTAGGCCTGCAGCATGTTCGCGACCATGTTGCGATGGGTCAGCATCGCGCCCTTGGCGACACCGGTCGTGCCGCCGGTGTATTGCAGGAACGCGAGGTCGTCGGGGCCGACGTCGATCTTCGGGAGCTTGCTGCGCAGGCCGCGGCCGAGCGCTTCGTTGAAGCGGATCGCGTTCGGGATCGAATAGGCCGGCACCATCTTCTTGACGTGGCGCACGACGAAATTCGTGATCGCCGATTTCGGGAAGCCGAGCAGGTCGCCGATGCCGGTGCAGATGACGTGCTTGCACTGGGTGCCCGCGACGACCTCGGCGACCGTCTTCGCGAAGTTGTCGAGCACGACGATCGCGCTGGCGCCGGAGTCGTCGAGCTGGTGCTTGAGCTCGCGCGGCGTGTACATCGGGTTCGTGTTGACCACGGTCAGGCCGGCGCGCAGCGCCGCCATGATCACGATCGGATACTGCAGCAGGTTCGGCAGCATGATCGCGATGCGATCACCCTTGGCGAGCTTGAGGTCGTTGACCAGGAACGCGGCGAACGTCGCGCTGAGCCGATCGAGGTCGCCGTAGGTGATCGTGCGACCCATGTTGGTGAAGGCAGGCCGATGGCGGAAGCGGTCGCAACACTCCTCCAGCAGCGCGGCCACCGAGCGGTATTGGCCCGGGTCGATTTCGGCCGGTGTCCCGGGCGGATAGCTGGCCAGCCAAGGACGTTGTGCGTTCGCCATGCGAGTTCCCCTGTGGCCGCGGCGTCGTTGGCGCGGGCGGCGCGGTTTCGTTACCCTGCGTCAATCCGCGGGGGTACGGTCGATTGCAGCACAAGGCCTGAACAAGCGGCAAGCCGCATTGCAACGTGGATCAGCCGGACCGGAGGAATGTTCGCGTGCGCACGATCGGGGTCGCGTTGCTGTGCCTGCTCGGCGTCGCCTGTTCGCGCACGCCGGACGACGAGGCGATCCGCGCTGCGATCACCGCCGGAGCGCAGGCCGCTGCCGAGCGCCGCGGCAGCGAACTGCTCGACCTTGCCAGCGAGGACTTCATCGGCAACGACGAACTCGACCGGAAGCAACTCGCGAACCTCGTGCGCGCACAATTGCTCGGAGCCGGCACGATCGGCGTGACGATCGGCGCCATCGATGTCGACGTGCAGGGCGATCGCGCGATGGCTCGCTTCGACGCGCGCGTCACGGATTCGAGCGGACGCTGGATAGCGGACCGCGCCGCGACCCTGCATTTCGAGACAGGTTGGCGCCGTGAGGGTCGCGCGTGGCGTTGCTACAACGCGAAGTGGACGCAGGATTGAGTTCGGGGAGTCCGGGTCAACGCCACTCGCACCAGCGCTCCAGTATTCGCCACAAAGGTTCCGGAGTGTCGAGCGATCGCCGTTCCATTCGTGCCGGCCGTATCGATGCGGTCGAGCGATGGAAGACCGCTGCTGTCTAGCATGCCGGTCATCATGGGCCGGGCAAAAAAACGGCGCGGGATTCCGCGCCGTTTTTCACTCCGTGCGTGCAGGAGGCATGCGGAAGGTGAGCCTTATGCCGCCTTCTTCGCCGCGAGCTGGCGCAATACGTACTGCAGGATGCCGCCATGGCGGAAGAACTCGCGCTCCTTCGGCGTCAGCAGCAGCACCTTGACCGTGAACTCCTTGCGGCTGCCGTCCGGCGCGGTCGCGACGACCGTCGCTTCCTTCGATTCGCCATCCTTGAGGCCGGTGATGTCGAAGGTTTCCTTGCCGGTGAGGCCGAGCGTCTTCGCGTTCTGGCCGTCGTGGAACTGGCACGGCAGCACGCCCATGCCGACGAGGTTGGAGCGGTGGATGCGCTCGAAGCTTTCCGCGATGACGGCTTTCACGCCGAGCAGCAGGGTGCCCTTCGCCGCCCAATCGCGCGACGAGCCGGTTCCGTACTCCTTGCCGGCGAGCACCACGAGCGGCGTCCTGTCGGCCTTGTACTTCATCGCCGCGTCGTAGATCGCCATCTGTTCGCCGCTCGGCACGTGCAGCGTGTAGCCGCCCTCGACGCCGTCGAGCATGAGGTTCCTGATGCGGATGTTCGCGAACGTACCGCGCACCATCACGTCGTCGTTGCCGCGGCGCGAGCCGTATGAATTGAAGTCCTTGGCATCGACGCCCTTCGAAATCAGGAAGCGGCCCGCCGGGCTGTCCTTCTTGATCGAGCCGGCCGGCGAGATGTGGTCGGTCGTGATCGAGTCGCCGAACACGCCGAGCGCGCGCGCGCCGTGCACGTCCTCGATGCGGCCGGCTTCCTTGCCCATGCCGTCGAAGTAGGGCGGGTTCTTGATGTAGGTCGAGTCGTCCCACTTGAACAGCGCGCCGTCCGGCGACGCGATCCGGTTCCAGCGGCTGTCGCCCTTGAACACGTCGGCGTAGTTCTTGTTGAACATTGCCGGATTGATCGCGCCGGCGATCGTGTCGGAGATTTCCTTGTTGCTCGGCCAGATGTCCTTGAGGAACACCGGCTGGCCGTCGCTGCCGGTGCCGAGCGGCTCGGTCGTCAGGTCGATGTCGAGCGTGCCTGCCAGCGCGTAGGCGACCACCAGCGGCGGCGAGGCGAGGTAGTTCATCTTCACTTCGGGATGCACGCGGCCCTCGAAGTTGCGGTTGCCCGACAGCACGGAGGCGACCGCGAGATCGCCTTCGGCAATGCCCTTGCTGATTTCGGTCGGCAGGGGACCCGAGTTGCCGATGCAGGTCGTGCAGCCGTAGCCGACGACGTAGAAGCCGACCTTCTCGAGTTCCTTCAGCAGGCCGGTCTTCTCGAGGTAGTCG
>Ga0070665_100007468_pt1 | contig 11111 bp, 14 predicted proteins | sample KBSS13metaG_FD_65862 | JGI IMG/M metagenome (GOLD analysis project Ga0070665, IMG submission 65862) | Switchgrass rhizosphere microbial communities from Kellogg Biological Station, Michigan, USA - KBS S1-3 metaG | ecosystem: Host-associated > Plants > Roots > Rhizosphere > Soil ...
CACGTATCCGGTAGTGTGGTTATAAAAGAGCTATCTATCATATACCATATTTCACGGTCGTTCTGCATTTTCTCATCCAGCACGCTATATACTACAGCCCCTGCTTCACCTACTGTGAAGGAACCAAACTCTGTATATATATCCGGCACATCTACTTTATTTTTTTTGCAAACGGTCTTTATGGTCGATACGATTTCATTTATCATGTAAGTGTAATCGTAATCAAAGTTTAGCGAATGTTTAATAGGCAACCCACCACCTATATTCAATCCTTCCAGTTCAGGACAAACTTTCTTTAGCTGGCAATACAGGTTTAGCACCTTATTTAGTTCACTCCAGTAATACACATCATCCTTTATGCCTTTGTTCATAAAGAAGTGCAGCATCTTCAGCCTGAACTTATCGTTGCCTTTTATCTTATCTACGTAAAACTCCAGCACATCCCTGCTGCGTATGCCCAGGCGCGATGTATAGAAGTCAAATGTTGGCTCCTCCTCGCTTGCTATACGTATACCTATATTCACCGGGTCCTTAGAGCGAATCAACCTTTTATAGTCGTCAAACTCATTTTTGTTATCCAGTACAGGAATCACATTTTTAAAGCCATCATTTATCAGTCGGGCTATATTGCGCGTATATGTTTTGGTCTTGAAACCATTACAAATGATAAAAGTGTCCTTGGTTATTTTACGGCGCTTGTATAGCTGCTTCACTATCTCTATATCATATGCAAACGAAGTCTCCAGGTGCACACCATGCTTTAGGGTTTCCTCTACTATAAACGAGAAGTGAGAGCTTTTGGTACAATAGCAGTAAAAATACTTGCCATCATACTTATGCTTCTTTATGGCTGTATTAAACAGGTTCTTAGCCTTTTGTATCTGCATCCCTATCTTCGGCAGGTAGGTCAGCTTAAAGGGCGTACCGTATTTGTCTATCAGCTTTTTTATATCAAGCCCGTTGAACTGCAGGTAGTTATTATCATCAACGTCAAAGCCTTCCTGTGGAAAGTGAAAGGTTTGGTGTACGAGGTCAGTATATGTATTGTTCATTTATGAATTGACGGAAATAAAGTCAACGATAAATTTTGTTTATTGAAATTCAAAAGTAATCATTTGCTTAAATGATTACATTATTTTTTTTAGCTCCTCAAATATTACAAAAAATCTTTGCCTTAGCTGCTTTTAGCATAAGTTTGCGTTCTTTTTTTATAGGATGAAGAAATCGCTTTTACACATGCATGCCGCCGTGCTGCTCTGGGGCTTTACAGGTGTCCTCGGCAAGGCCATTGCGTTAGATGCTCCCGTGCTGGTTTGGTATCGCATGCTGCTCACGGCCTTGTTCATGGCTATCATCCTTTTTTACAGAAAGCAATGGGTAAGGATAGCACGCCGCGACATGCTGCAGCTTATCCTTGTCGGTTGCCTTATGGGACTGCACTGGGTGGGGTTTTATGGCGCCATTAAGTTTGCCAATGCCTCTATTGCTCTGGTCTGCTTATCTACAGCCAGCGTATTTACTTCCCTGCTTGATCCCCTGGTGAATAAGGTTAAATACAATCCTATAGAGCTGTTGTTGGGCTTACTGGCCTTAGCAGGCGTGTATTTTATTTACCAGTTTCAGCAGCTATATGGTCTTGGCATCCTGTTTGGCATTATAGCCGCCATTCTTAGTTCTGTTTTTACAGTGCTCAATAAAAGAGTAGCGCATAAGTATCCCGCCCGTACTATGGTGTTTTACGAAATGACAACCGGCTGGATTTTCATTACCTTGTTGCTGCCCATCCAGTTTTATTTCTTTCCGCATACGCAGTTCCTCCCGCATAGCAATAGCCTTTTTGGCGCAGATTGGATGCATAATGACTGGCTGTGGCTGGTAATTCTTAGTCTATGCTGCACTGTATGGGCACAATCACTGGCGCTCACTGCACTTAAAAAATTAAGCTCTTTCACAGTAACACTGAGCGTAAATCTTGAGCCCATATATGGCATATTGCTTGCCTTTCTCTTTTATAAGGAAAACAAGCAGTTGCATAACGGCTTTTATTTGGGTATGGGGCTTATATTGTTATCAGTCGTATTACAAACCATACGCCTGCTCAGGCCGCAGCAGGCATCACCGGCATATATCGAAGAAAAAGGTGGTATTGATTAATATTAATCACTAACTTTATAGCTACCAAAAGCTTATCTTTTATGGGTAATAAATTACGTCCGGAAGATATAGTAAAGAGCGAGCCGGCATTGTGGATTAAAGCGGATAATACTACCGAACATGGCAGGCTTATACTTACGCCAACGCGATTGTTATTCATCAAAAACAATGGCCACAATTTTCTCTTTTGGGTAGCCATAAAAAATAGAAAAGTAACACCCGCCTTAGAGATAGATCTGGATACAGTGAATTGTGTAGCCCACGAAAAGTTTATGGTTGACAAAAACATTTTAGCCATTTGCTTCCTGCAGTATGAGCGCGCACGCTTTTCAGTGCTCAACTACGAAGAATGGGAAAAGGCGCTGAATATGCAGCAGATGACAGCGCACATTTATGCCCAGCAGTTTTCAGTACCTGATATAGCTTTTTAAAATTGGGGCGCATCCAGCGCAGTTTCATAACCCGAGTGCGTTATAGCCAGTTGCAAAGACTCCTTATTAACGCCCATATTTATAAACCCTTCGCTTTCCAGCACTTTCAGTGTTTGCATTAACTCCTCTTTTGGCAGTGTAGTAAGCTCGCAAAGCTCTTGTATGCTTGTTGTCCAACTTTTACCTTCGGTAGCATATGTATTTATTATTTGCAGCACCAGTTGTTCATCTGTACTCATAAATTAAGATTCTATTTTGGAAATAAATTTTTACTAGCCATCTTTATCGTAAGAACTTGTGTTTTCTCAATTATTTATCATATAAATTTATGCCATAACATGCATTTATTTATGAAAAAGGCGACTTTAATATTGTTATTGCTGCCTTTCCTTTCTTTCAATAGCGACAGTTTACTTAATCGTCCTATGCCATTACTGGCTAATAAAACATTGGACGGCAAAATCATCGACAATAATTACTTTAAAGGACATATCACTATCGTAAGTTTTATGTTTATTGGCTGCATGCCCTGCATGAATGAAATTGGCTTGCTCAATAAGCTAAATAAGGAATACCATACAGACTCCAGGCTGCAAATCTTATGCATTGCCCGGCAAATGAAAGAACAAATGCTACAGTTTAACTCAGATAGCAAAACCATGTTTAGCCAGTTGAGAAAGGCACTGAAGGTTGACACAATTACTTATTCAATACAACCTGCCTGCTGCAATGAAAAGAGCAACATAGACAGTACGGGAAATAATGTAAGCTTGAAAAGTGAATGCAATACGATATCAGACATTTATGGCGTAGACCGCTACCCCACCATTTTCTTTATTGACGAGGAAGGCATTATTCGAAAAATATACACAGGAGGCCCGCCCGCTAAAAATGACACAGCATACTATAATAAACTAAAAATAGAGATAGATTCATTGCTCGGCCATTAACTTCATTACGCCGGTATATACAGCCAAAATATTATTTACCATCATATCAGTAAGCTTTTTGTAATTTCCACGCATAAGGAATTACCTTTGTAATAAACTGATAATATAGCAATTCTAATATGTTGCAGGAAGTAAGTACATCAGAAACCGCACGGTTATCTTTTGAAGAGTTTAAACAGGAAGTACTGAATGATTATCGCATGGCAATGGCCAGCCGCGAAGCCAGTCTTTTAGGCAGACGTGAAGTGCTTACCGGCAAGGCTAAGTTTGGCATCTTTGGCGATGGTAAAGAGTTGGCGCAGATAGCTGCAGCTAAGTTTTTTAAAGATGGTGATATCCGTTCCGGCTATTATCGCGACCAGACCATGATGTTTGCCACAGGCATGAGTGATATAGAAAAGTTCTTTGCACAACTATATGCTAATCCTGATGTAGAAAAAGAACCTTCTACCGCAGGTCGCATGATGAATGGTCATTACGGTACACGTTGGGTAGATGAGAACGGCGAATGGAAAGACCTTACTGCAGCACCGCAATCCTCAAGCGATATTTCCCCTACTGCCGGCCAGATGGTACGTGGTCTGGGACTTGCGTTTGCATCAAAGTGCTATCGCAATATAGAAGAGCTGCAGAACGGTTTTGAGAAATTCTCGAAGAATGGTAACGAAGTGGTATTCTGTACTATTGGCGATGCTTCTACTTCCGAAGGTCTTTTCTGGGAAACTGTAAACGCTGCGGGCGTATTACAGGTGCCTATGGCTATTATCGTTTGGGATGACGGCTACGGCATTTCCGTTCCGCGCAAATACCAGACTACAAAGAACTCAATATCTGAGGCGCTTGCAGGTATGCAATGGGACGAACGCAAGGGCGGTCTTAATATCTATACCGTAAAAGGTTGGGATTACGCTGGCCTCGTGCAAACATTCCAACAAGGTATTGCCCGCATTCGCGAAACACATGTTCCGGCCATCTTCCATGTGCAGGAGCTTACTCAGCCACAGGGGCACTCTACTTCCGGCTCTCATGAGCGCTACAAAAGCAAGGAACGCCTGGAATGGGAAAAGGAATGGGATTGCATCGCGAAAATGCGTGAGTTTATTCTCAATAATGAAATAGCAGTAGAAGATGAAATAGTAGCTATAGAAGAAGATGCTAAAGCAGAAGCCCGATCCGCAAGGCAGCGCGCCTGGGAAAGCTTTATTTCTCCTATACAGCAACAGATACAGCAAACAACCAATCTTTGCAACCAGGTAGTATATGAAGGTGGTAATGCAGCGCCGCAAATAGCAGAAATAGTTAAAAGCCTTGCCGCTATTAAAGAACCGATACGTAAAGACATAATGCAGGCGATAGGTAAAGTGCTGATACTTTGCCGTGGCAATGAATCTGAAGCGTTACGCAACCTTCGTAATTATTATGATAACCTGCGTGCCGACAATCGTGCTAAGTTTTCTTCACACCTGCATTCTCATTCGCGTTACAGCGCATTAAGAATTGAAGAAGTGCCTGCTAACTATGCCGCTGATGCCCCAATGCTTAATGGCTACGAAATACTTAACAAGTTCTTTGACCAGACATTTGCTACCAACCCGGCTGTAGTTGCTTTCGGCGAAGATCTGGGTAAAATTGGTGATGTAAACCAGGGTTTTGCTGGTCTACAGGAAAAATATGGCGAGCAGCGCATTTTCGATACAGGCATACGCGAAGCCAGCATCATTGGCCAGGGCATAGGTCTCGCCATGCGCGGCCTGCGTCCTATCGCTGAAATACAATATCTTGATTACTTATTATACGGCTTACAGCCATTGAGTGATGATGTCGCTACCCTGCAGTATCGCACGCGCGGCGGCCAGAAATGTCCTATTATAGTGCGCACGCGCGGCCATCGCCTCGAAGGCATTTGGCATAGCGGCTCGCCAATAGGTATGATACTGAACTCTATTCGTGGCATATACCTTTGCGTACCGCGCAATATGACACAGGCTGCTGGCATGTACAATACGCTCTTACAAAGCGATGAACCGGGCCTGGTAATAGAATGTCTTAACGGCTATCGTCTGAAAGAAAAAATGCCTACTAATCTCACAAGCTTCACCGTGCCATTTGGCGTTCCGGAAGTGATAAGAGAAGGCAGTGATGTTACTATTGTATCTTATGGTTCTACCCTTCGTGTAATAGAAGAGGCAATTACTAATTACCTGGAGCCGCAAGGCATTTCATGCGAGGTAATAGATGTACGTACATTGCTGCCTTTTGATATTAACCATATGATAGTTGAGTCATTAAAGAAAACCAACCGTATCGTATTTATAGATGAAGACGTACCGGGTGGTGCATCAGCTTACATGTTCCAGCAGGTAATGGAGATACAAGGTGGCTATCGCTGGCTGGATGTTGCTCCACGCACTATAGCCGCGCAGGCACATCGTCCTGCTTACGCTACTGATGGCGACTATTTCTCAAAGCCAAATGCTGAAGATATAGCAGCTACCATAGAAGCTATGATGAGCGAATAACGTGACTTCATGATATATTCTTAACAGAAATGCCCCTCAGTTAGGGGCATTTCTGTTTTAGTATTTGTTCTAGTGCACAGGGTGGAACTTCCTTGACCTCTTGCGTTTATGCAGTATATACATACCAAAGCGCAATATTATCAATAAGGTTATCATGCATGGTATTGATCTACGTGCATACTTATTGCGTTCGATAGCATCATTTCCAGATTTGCATCTACTATATCCGTATTATTTATCATTTTCCATATATCTCCATTCTGTTGCATCTCTATGTTCAAAAATCCTTTCCCTGATATTTCAATATCCACTATATAGCAATCTCTACCAGCCGTTGTCATGCTGCTAAAGTCGCACAAGTAATGTTTGCAGTTGTAATAAACTGCTTTAAAAAATTGGTAGTTCTCTCTGCACTTGAATATTGCGTTATTCGCAGTGCCTTTTTTTGTTTGTATCATATTGTAGGAAGTTTAGTGCGACAATATTAATACCTCCTTTAACCCATTCAAAGCATTAATTTTGCCTTAACGAGATATTTATAGCTAGATAACAACCAATTAAGAAATAAAAAAAGCTAGATTTAAATAAGATACGTATCTAAAGCATGATCTTTCGCAGCTTATATTTCTTTCCCCTTTTATGCATTTGCAGTACGCTTTATGCACAGCAGGGCATACCTAAAACACAGTCACAGCCTGCTTTACAGTCTATTAATACATTCAATAAAGAGAATAAAGAAATAAACTTGCAACCACTCCCGCCCGCTTTCTATACACAGCATCTTCCTTTCTTTTGCCGCCAGGAGCTAAAAATGGAACATGCACTGCACACACCAGTCAAAATACGGGTAGGCAGTATTGAGTCCTGCAATTACCTCGAACAAAAGCCGGGATACCAATATTTTAGTAAATAATCTTAGGCTGAGACCCTTGCATAGTAAGATGTCGGGTGACATATATATACTTTGCTGTTAGATTTGGTCGAGAGGTGCTTTTTATTTCGTAGCGATATTTTCACAGCATCAACCACACTCTCCGCTATTATTTTTCTCCGTTCTTTCGAGCTGCTTATTGGTTTATTCACCAGGTACACATTGTCTTCAGCCAACGTATAGATAACTGGCACTGCAACATATCGGTCATCATTTATTACCCCTTTGTAAGTATTAATATAATTATCCGGGCATGAAGCATTGATAAATATAATGTTAGGTCTTATTTCATCAACCAGGGCATCCAGATTGTCCACATTATATGTATTATATACCAATACGTTTTTATTCTTTAATATCCGGGCATCGGCTATCGAAAATACAGGGTCATCACCCACCATTAATACCTTTATACGCATAACACAATAGTATTTTTAACCTATAACGTTAAAAAAAGTATTAAAACCATGCCATAAATCTGTTTAATTTATAATACTTATTTCTTCACCATATCAGTCTTCAGCTGCTCTATCACCTTCCTTATATAACTGTCCATATCCGTAAGCATTATATAACGTTGCTCTTTTGTCCAGCGCGATTTTCCTTGCGGAAAGCGTTCCTCCCTATACATATCCGCATATAGGAATTTATCTTTAGAAGTAGTAGCATATATACTATCTATACTGTATGTGTAGCTGCCACTGTCCACCACTATATTAAATTGAAAAAAGATTTCATTATCCTTATGCTGCCGGTCATTATTGCTAGATGCCACACCCGCCACTCTTCCGGTAGCCTTATTATCAACAGTTAGCTTGGTATCTGCTGATTCATAATGCTTATTAAACCATTCCTCGGCGTTATTAAATAACTGGTCTTTACCGTATCCGCCTCCCGGCATCACCTTTTCCTCATAGCGTAGGTCGCTGCCCTTTAGCGGCAACGATGGCACCTTATTTACTTGCCCAATGCTATTAAAATGAAACGAGAGCAACATTAGCGTTGTGACTAATATTGCTCTCATGCTCACAGTTAATTTATTTACCATTATTAAATACACCCCAGAATTTTTTATCAGGGAAATGTTGTTTAAACTTATTAACATGAAGCAGGCTATATTCCTGCGCTTCCTGTTCATGCTGCAGATGTTTTTTTAATACCATTACATACCCTTTTACTCTATGCAGTTGTTCTATCGTTTGTTTCACAAATTGCCCGATAATGCTTTTAAAGCTTGCTATACTTAAAAAGGCAATTAGAAATATCTGGTCCACTATGTAGTGGTCTAAATTGAAGAAGAACTTCATGCTTACCATAGCTACGTATACTATCTGCTTCCTGTACATAACCCATTCTTTTTATATCCTACAATCATTCTAACTATAGGTAATAAAACATTGTGCCAACCTAATAACTACCCTTATCATTCGTTTAGCTGACAATTATCATTAGTTCATCAATTTGCTTTTTATAGCTTTAAAAAATTATAGCGCATGTTTTACGCGTTGTCATGGCATCATAATTATAAATCATTACCAATATCAATCACTTACTTATGAAATCCGGATTATTCACAATATTATTATTTGTTTTATTGCCGCTCAGCAGCATCGCACAACACAAAAGCCACACCAGGCATAAGCATCATAACGACACTACCACTCCTAAAAGCCTCCCTACCTGGGCATCTGCACATAACTATACCGGCAATGCACACGCATATTTCCCCGACTATTATACTTTTTATGATGCTAACCGTGGTGGCTATGTTTTCTGGGACCATGACAAATGGAGTTTCACACCTACCATGCCACCTTACCTTCAAAACAAAGATCTGGCAAAGAGTCGCGTACAGATATTAAAGGGACTTAGCCTTGATTTGCAACCACAGCAGAACTACCCCAGATATATGAAACTGTACCCGCCTGTACCCGGCGCTGCGACTGATGTCCCGGTCCCAACCTCTGCACCATAAGATATTTAGATATAGCATATAATTAAAGCATAGGTATTTTTTATACCTGTGCTTTTTTGTTTCTACTGTTGTCGTATTAGCTTTACGCTCCTAATCCCACAGTATGATTCACAAAATTCTGAATGATAAACCTACTCGTCTTTTCATTTTCCTTGCTTCTTTCTTTGTTGCCAATGCCCTAATAGCAGAGTGCATAGGCGGTAAGCTATTCTCTCTCGAGCGAACTTTTGGCTTTGCCCCGCACCCTTTCGCCTTATTAGGCGAAGACGGCCTTACTTTCACGCTTACCTGTGGTGTTCTCCTTTGGCCGCTGGAGTTCGTAATGACGGATATTGTAAATGAATATTATGGCCCCAAGGCCGTAAAACGTATATCATATATAGCTGTCGGACTTATCAGCTATGCATTTCTTATGTTTTATTTCGCCATCCATATCCCTGCCGACCAGTCTTTCTGGCAAGGCAGCCAGAAGGCAGACGGCGTGCCTGATATGCAAGCCGCTTTCAACAGCATCTTTGGCCAGGGTATGTGGATTATTATGGGTAGCCTCTGCGCATTCCTCGTTAGCCAGATCGTAGACGTATGGATATTCCACAAGATAAAACGTGTGACCGGCGAAAAGAAAGTATGGTTACGCGCCACCGGCTCCACTATTGTGTCTCAACTGGTAGATAGCTTTGTAGTACTCTTTATTGCCTTTAAAATAGGTAAGGGCTGGTCTTACCAGCGCGTAATAGCCATTTGCCTCGTTAACTATGCCTATAAGTTTACAATGGCCGTAGTTCTTACTCCGCTTATTTACTTCATTGAAGGCCTTATAGAAAAATTCCTGGGTAAGGAAGTTACCCAGGAAATGAAACGTGCTGCTATGAGCAATGAATAAAGTATAGATTATCTATTTATCGTAGACTTCTGATTTCTTGTGATTAAGGCGGTAGATGATTGACAACTGTGCAGATGGACTCTGGTACAGGTTAGATGATATTTGTTTTGCGCCTAGTGTCTTTGCATTGTCCCATACCATTTGCGTCATACGTGCATCTACCATTATAGATGGTGTAAATTCGTAAGATAGTCCAAGCAGATATCCTATTCCGAATATTGAAGAGAAGTCATTGATAGTATATTTAGGACTATTCTTCAGCGTATTCTGCCAGTTGTTGCCCGGGAAGGTTTCCGTAGTTGGCGCTGACAGGAACTTGTGATCTATTTCTTCTGTGTTTATAGTGAAATTATAAACCAGGTTTGCACCGCCAAACATGCTGAAGTTACCGGCCTTGTAGTGCAGGCTTATTGGCAATTCAAGACTATGCAAAGTGCTGTAGTTGAAATAGTGCTGTATAGAATCCTTCTGTATTATATAAGCCATATGCTGCGGAGTGCCGGATGAATCTATGGCTTTATATGTCACATAGTTATTATTCAGCACGCCATTGTTCACACGCTGCATATACTTCAGTTCAGCCATCATGCCCCAGTGGTCATTAAATTCAAACTCTGTGGTCATACCAAGGTGAAATCCTGTACTGCTGGATGGTCCGAAGAAAGTAGTATTTACACCACCTATCACACCCGGGAACACCTTCACCTGACCCAGGTTATATTCGAAATCTTTAAGTGCATCGCTAAAGCTTCTCCAGTCCCACTTGCTGCTTGCAGCTCTTTTCTTAGCAAGCTCTTCTTTGGCAGTACTGTTGGCAGCTGCGCTACTGTTTAAAGCTGCGGCAGGTAACAGAGTAGCATCTTCATTGCTGTTCTTTTTGCCCTTGCTGTTTGCAGCGTAGCCTTTACTTGTATTTTCACTTACGCTTTTAGCATCCTGTACTTCATCTATTGGTGTAAATACATATTTGTTTATTGGCAGCTTGCCTATAGTATCAGACTTGTAAGAAGCCTTATGTGTTTCAGGATCCACTATCAGGTGCTGGCGTACTTCCAGTGCATTTATAGTTTCCACCTTGGCAATATATCTGCTGGTCTTATCAGCAGCGACTGATGTTCCTGTCAATCCTGAAGTAACGCTTCCGGAAGCAGGAAGTAATGTATTGATATCGTTTTGATTATGCTTTCTATTATTATGCTTGCCTTCCTTATTCCCTATAGCATATTTCGAGCTGCTGCCTGATGGGTCTGTATTATTATTACCTAAAT
>Ga0070665_100007469_pt1 | contig 11111 bp, 8 predicted proteins | sample KBSS13metaG_FD_65862 | JGI IMG/M metagenome (GOLD analysis project Ga0070665, IMG submission 65862) | Switchgrass rhizosphere microbial communities from Kellogg Biological Station, Michigan, USA - KBS S1-3 metaG | ecosystem: Host-associated > Plants > Roots > Rhizosphere > Soil ...
ACGACACATGGCGCTGGTCCGTGATGTCGTATTTCTCGCAAAACAATTACAGCACCGACACCTACGACTACGTGCTGACGCCGCAAATGGCCGACATATACGCCATTCAAAGCATCTATGGCGCCCAGTCGACGCGCACGGGCGACACGACCTACGGCTTCAACAGCACTGCCGGCAGCCTCTACAATTTCTCGAACTATTCGGGCACGCCGGCCTTCACGATCTACGACACCGGCGGCATCGATACGATCGACGCATCGGGCTACTCGAACACCCAGACGATCGACCTGACGCCCGGCAACTGGTCCTCGATCGGTGGCGAGACCAACAATATCGGCATCTACCTGAACACGACGATCGAGAGGGCGATAGGCGGATCGGGCGCCGACACCATCTTCGGCAACGACGCGAACAACACCCTCTACGGCAACGGCGGCGCCGACACCCTGAAGGGCGGGGGCGGTGCCGACTTCCTCTCGGGCGATGCCGGTGACGACTCGCTGAACGGCGGCGACGGCAACGACTCGCTGTACGGCGGCGACGGCAACGATTCCCTGAAAGGCGCGGGTGGCGCGGACTACCTCAACGGCGGGGCGGGCTCGGATACCGTCACCTACGATAACTCGTCGACCGCGATCAATGTGAACCTGTCGACGGGCGTCGGCTCCGGCGGCGATGCCGCCGGCGACACCTATTCCAGCGTCGAGAACGTGCTCGGCACGAGCGCCGGCGATGTGTTGACCGGCAACTCCGACGCCAACTCCCTCAGGGGCAACGCGGGCGACGACATCATCCAGGGCTTCCTGGGCGACGACGTGCTCGACGGCGGCGACGGCACCGACACGCTGAGCTACGACCTCGACCGCTCCGTGACGGTCAGCCTGGCAACGACGGCGGCGCAGGATACCGGCGGCTCCGGGATCGACACCGTGTCGAACTTCGAGAACCTGATCGGCTCGTACTTCAACGATACGCTGACCGGCAACGACAACGCCAACGTCATTCAGGGCAACGGCGGCGGCGACACCATCAACGGCCTCGGCGGCGTCGACACCATCTACGCCGGCGCACCCAACATCTACTTTGTCGAGACTCAATCCCGGAGCAACTCGACGACCGCCACGGCGATCAGCCTGGACAACAAATTTGTCCTAAGCTCCTCGTCCATTATCCAGAATTCGACATCGACGCCGCACGCCACGATACGCGCCACGGGCAACGGCGCCCTGGAGTACTTCAGCTTCACCGTGACGGCAGGGGCGGCTGCGGTATTCGATATCGACCAGACGATTGGTGTCGACACATACCTCACGCTGATCAGCACTGACGGAACCACGGTGCTGGCGACGCAGGATGATGGGACGTTCGACCCTGGGAGCGCGCCGCTCCCCGGCGGCGTATCCGCCCGCGACTCCTATCTCAGCTACACGTTCGCGACCGCAGGCACCTACTATGTCCGTGTCGACAGCTACCCTGGAGGTGCCGGTCCGGCAGCCGGTTCGCAGTTCACCCTCAACGTGTCCCTGGACGGCGCAACGCTGACGAGCGCAACGACAGGTTCCGTCCTCAATGGCGGATCCGGAGCCGACATAGTCTACGGAAACAGCGGGAACGACCGCTTCATCGACGATGATGGCATCAGTTCCGACAGCTACTATGCCGGTTCGGGCATCGACACGATCGACTACAGCTCGCTGCATTTCGTTGGCGCCAACTCCGTCATCATCGACCTGTCGCAGCAGCGGGGCACCTGGACAGGCGGCACCACCGAAACCTTGTCTGGCTTCGAGAACGTCGAAGGCAGCCAGGGCGGCGAAACAATCAACGGCGACAGCGTCGCCAACGTCCTGAACGGGGGCGCCGACGACGACACGATCGACGGCTTCCTGGGTGACGACACGCTGAACGGCGGCACCGGCATCGACACCTTGAGCTATGCGCTCGACCGGGGCGTCACGGTGAGCCTTGCCACCACTGCCAACCAGAACACCGGGGGCTCCGGCATCGACAAGGTATCGAACTTCGAGAACCTGACCGGCTCCTACTTCAACGATACGCTGACCGGCAACTCGGGCAACAACGTGATCCGGGGCGGCGGCGGCACCGACCACCTCAACGGCGGCGGCGGTAACGACACGCTCTATTCCGGAGCGACCAACGCCACCATCAGCAAGCCGCAGGCCCAGAACAACTCGAGCATCGGGACCGCGGTGAACCTCGACGGTCACTTCGGGCTGCAGGACAGCGCCATCATCGCGAACGCGACGACGATTCCGCATGCCACGGTGACGGCAACGGCCAGCGGCAACTACGAATACTACAGCTTCTCTGTGGCATCCGGCGCAACGGTAACGTTCGACATCGACCACACGTTGGGCGGCGTCGATACCATCATCAGGCTGTACGGTACGGATGGAAGCACACAACTGATCGCAAACGACGATTCCGCGCTCGATGCGGGAAGCGACGACGGCCACGACTCGAATCTCACCTACACGTTCGCCACGGGAGGCGTCTACTATCTGCGCGTCGACAGCTTTCCCAGCACCACGCCACTGCCCATCGGCTCGATTTATACGCTCAACGTCTCGCTCACCGGCGCGGTCGTGACGCCGGTCGGCGGCGGCTCGACCCTCGCAGGCGGCACCGGCAACGATACCTACTATCTGGCCAATGCCGGCGACAAGGTTGTCGAGGCATCGGGCGAGGGCACCGATACCGTCTATGCCGGCTTCACTTACAGCCTGGCTGGGCAGTATGCCGAAAACCTGGTCTTGACCGGCAGCGGGAACTTCAACGCCACCGGAAACTCGCTGGCCAACACGCTGACTGGCAATTCGGGCAACAACGTTCTGAACGGCGGGACCGGCGCGGATACGATGGCCGGCGGCGCGGGCAACGACACATACTATGTCGACAACGCCGGCGACTCCGTGATCGAGGCCGACGGCGAGGGGACCGATCAGGTGCTCAGCACGGCCAGCTTCAGCCTGGCCGGCCAGTATGTCGAGAAATTGACCCTGACTGGCAGCGGCAACATCAACGGTACCGGAAACTCGCTGGCCAACACGTTGACCGGCAACTCGGGCAACAATGTCCTGGATGGGGGGGCCGGCGCGGACACCATGACCGGCGGCGCAGGCAACGACACATACTATGTCGACAACGCCGGCGACTCGGTAGTCGAGGCGAACGGCGCGGGGACCGACAAGATCTTCAGCTCGCTCAGCTACAGCCTGTCGGGTCTATATGTCGAAAACCTGGCGCTGACCGGCAGCGGCAACATCAACGCCACCGGAAATTCGTTTGCCAACACGTTGACCGGCAATTTGGGCAACAACGTCCTGAACGGCGGGACCGGCGCTGATACGATGGCTGGTGGCACGGGCAACGACACATACTATGTCGACAACGCTGGCGACTCCGTGATCGAGGCGAACGGCGCGGGGACCGATCAGGTCTTCAGCTCTGTCAGCTTCAGCCTTGCTGGCCAATATGTCGAGAAGCTGACCCTGACCGGCAGCGGCAACATCAACGGCACCGGCAATTCGCAGAACAACACGTTGACCGGCAATTCGGGCAGCAATGTCCTGGACGGCGGGAGCGGCGCTGATACGATGGCCGGTGGCGCAGGCAGCGACAGATACTATGTCGACAATGCCGGCGACTCCGTGATCGAAGCGGTCAACTCGGGCGTCGATCGGGTCTTCAGCTCGGTCAGCTACAGTCTGGCCGGGCTGTATGTCGAGAACCTGAACCTGACCGGCAGCGGCAACATCAACGCCACCGGAAACTCGCTGGACAACGAGTTGACCGGCAATTCGGGTAACAATGTCCTGAACGGCGGGACCGGCACGGACGTGCTGACGGGCGGCAGCGGCCTGGACACCTTCGTGTTCAACTCCGCGCTTGCCGGCAATATCGACACGGTCGCGGACTTTAGCGTGGCGCACGACACGATACAGCTCGACAGGACCGTCTTCGCCGCCATCACCACGCTCGGCACGCTCTCCGCCGCGGCGTTCTTCAACGGTGCGGCCGCGCACGATGCGAGCGACCGTATCATCTACAACTCGGCGACCGGGAATCTCTTCTACGATAGCGACGGCACCGGGGCGAACGCTGCCGTACAGTTCGCCCATCTCAACAGCGCACCCGCTATCACGAACACCAACTTCACCGTGGTGGCCTGATCGCCGGCAACAGCTCTTCGACCCTGCGCGGGCGGTGGACAAACCGCCGCCCGCGCCGGCAACATCCGCCCTCATGAACGAACCAGCCTCCAAACCGCAGACCAGGGCGCTCAAGGTGTTTCGGCCCGACAGCCCGGTCGTCGCCCTGGGCCTGGCCGTCAACCACATGATGACCAAGCCTGCCTTCGCACGGCAGGCTTTCGGCGATTGGGCCCGCATCCTCGTCGGACAGATCAATCGCAAGCATTACTGCTTCGCGGTCGACGGCAAGACCGTCCAGGGTTTCGCCGGCTGGGCCCTGGCGAGCCGGGAGAATGCCGAGGCCTGGGTGGAAGGCCGCCGCGGGCTGTCCTACGACGACTCCATCGAGGGCGACTGCCTCATCTTCAACGCCTGGTCAGCCAACAGCTTCCGCGTGCACCGTTTCCTGGTCGACGAGGCGCGCAAGATCATACGGGACCGGGAGACCATCTATTTCAAGCGCTACTACGACGACGGCACCACGCGGGCGGTGCGCCTCAACGTCAACGACTTCGTGGGCGTTCACGTCGACCGCAAGTCGACCCGATCGATGCCTGCCGCCGGCTCGGCGCCGGCGGCGTGATCCCGCGCCACCCGAGCGCAACCGGCCGAGCGGCCCGCGAAACTAGGCGAGGGTGGCCGTCGCCTGCGCCGCAATCGTTCCCTTGGGGGTCACGGTCCAGAGCTCGGCCCCCTTTCCGTCCGCCGTCGGCCGGCCGATCACGTCGAACGGCGAGGTGTCGAACAGCGGCGCGCGGGCACGGAGGGACAGAGTCTTGATCGTCCGGCCGGGCGTCGAATCGCGCAGCAAGTCGAAGATGCATTGCTGCGCGAACGGTCCGTGCACGACCAGCCCGGGATAGCCCTCGGTCTCCAGGCAGTAGGTGCGGTCGTAATGGATGCGGTGCGGGTTGAAGGTGATCGCCGAATAGCGGAACAGCATCACCGGGCCGGGCGTCACCGTCCGTCGCCACGGCACGTCGGCCGGCGCCGCCTCGCGCACCGGCGTGCCGCTCTTCTCGCCGGGCTTGGGATCCTCGCGGAACACCGTGCTCGCCGCCTCGGTGAGCGCCAGCCCGCGCGGCGTATAGATGCGCCGCGTCTGGGTGGTGACGATCAAGGTGCCGGTGCTGCCCTGGCGAAGCTGGATGTCGCTGAACTCGGTCTCGCGCCTGAGCTTGTCGCCGACCCGGATCTCGCCATCGAACGTGAAGGTCGAGCCCGCATACATGCGCCGCGGCATCGGAATCTCGGGCAGCACGCCGCCGGTGAAGGCCGCCCCGTCGCGACCAAGCTGCGCCGGCCGGGCGTAGGAATGCAGGAAGCCGAGATGCCAGCCCGGCGCGATCGGCTGGCCCTCTTCCGGCGCCTTCTCCTGCCGATCGAAGGTGGCGATCATCGCCTCGAGCGGCGCCCGGGTGACGACGTCCTCGTCCTCGATCTTGCGGCCGAGCTGTTTCCTGAGCGGTTCGATGTCGATCGTCATTGGCGCTTCCTCCGGCGTTGGCCGACAGCGTAAACAATCCGGCGATGATCCGCGCGGCCCTTCCTCACGAAATTCGCCTGTTGCCGCAGATCGAAAATGCTGCCGACCGACGCTTCGCGCGCGTCGGGCTGCAGCTCGTGGTCGACATGCCGGGACATTCGATTGCGGCCCTGGAGCACGGCCGCCGCCACGGTTTGCTCTGGGTCGTCACCTCGCCGCGCGGCCGAGTCGTCGGCTTCGCGCTGATGGAGATCAAGCGCGGCACCGCCCTGGTCGAACAGCTTTCCGTGCTCGACCGCTGGCAAGGCCGCGGCTTCGGTACCGCGCTGCTCGAGCGCTGCGCCACGACGGCTCGAACGCTCGGCCACCGGCCGCTCCATCTGACGACCTACCGCGACGTCGCCTGGAACAAGCCATTCTACGAGCGACGCGGCTTCACCGAGGTGCCGCGCGGCGCGTTGAACCGGACCTTGCGCGGGGTGCTGCTCCTGGAGGTGCGCCACGGCCATCCCGTCTGGCGGCGCGCGGTGATGCGGCGGTGACGTTCTTCCACGCCATCGCCAGCGCGCTCTTCATTGTCGTGGCGTCCGCCGACGGCAGATGGATCATCGTGTAGCCGCGATGGCCCCAAGTGCCGGTGACTGCCGTGAAGATCGCGGGCTCGGCAGCGACCAGCATCTCCTGCTGTTCCGGTGTCAGCTTGACCGTCGCCGAGTCTGGACCCTTGAAGCCCATCGACGCGAAGACCTTGCCGCCGGCACGGAAGTCGGGATGGCCGCCATGCGTGCCTTGCGTCGCGCCATCGAGCGCCAGGGCCAGCTTCGCGAATGCCGCCGGCGTCATTCGGCGGCGACGGCCAGGCCCATCTGCTCGCAGGTCGGCGCCACGTCGGACACCGTCGCGCGGCGCATGTCGCGCTTGTAGCGCTGGTCGTCGAAATCCATGCCACGATGCATGGTGCAGCGGTCGTCCCAGATCACCAGGTCGTTCACCCGCCAGCGATGGCTGTGGACGAACTGGCGCTGCGAGCCATGCGCGAGCAGCTCGTCGATCAGCTTGCGCGCCTCGCCGTCGGGCATGCCGCGGATCGTGCCGGCATGGCTCGCGACGTACAGGCTCATGCGGCCCGAGTCCGGCAGGCGGCGCGCCAGCACCTGCGGCACCGGCTCGAACGCCTTGCGTTCGTTCTCGTCGAAATCGCTGAAGCCCAGCCGTGCGCGGGAGGTCATGAGCGAATGATAGGCGACCAGACCGTCGAGCCTGCGCTTCATCGCATCGGGGAGTGCATCGTACGCCGCACGCATGTCGGCGAACTCGGTCTGGCCACCGATCGGCGGGATCGAGCGGGCATGCAGCATCGAGCAATAGGCCGGCAGGCGCTTGAACGAAGAGTCGGTGTGCCACAGGCGATTGCCGAGATTGTAGAGCCGCTGGCGGTCGTTGGTGTCGAGCACCTTGCTTTCGGCGTCGAGGTTGCTCACGTCGGCCAGGTTCTCGTGCAGGCGCAGCTTGTGATCCTTGCGGGCCTTGAACACCGTGGTCTCGAGCGGGCCGAAGTGGCGCGCAAAATCGAGCTGGCTGTCGTCAGTGAAGCCCTGGTCCGGAAACACCAGCACCGCATACCTGGTGAATGCGGCGCGGATCGCGGCAAGGTCGTCGGCACTCAGTGGACGCGCGAGGTCGACATCGCCGATCTCGGCGACGAAATCCGGCGTGACGGCGTGGACGGCGATGGCCAAGGTTTCCTCCTGATCCTGTGTTCGACCGTGATTGGACCACCGAAGGCGAGCGATCGCAAATGGCTCCTTCGAGCGGAAATGACGGATAGTTGTGACCGTTCGGCCGCTCCTCACCGTGAACGGGCGGCTTTATACTCGCCGCCATGATCGAAAAGCAGGAAGTCCAGGAACTCTTCCCGACACCCCTCTGGATCGTCGACCTCAAGGCCGCCGAGGCCATCGCGCTCAATGCCAGGCTGAAGGCCGAGATCGAGCGGCTGATCGCGCCACGGCCCAAGGTGCCAGCCGGGAGCAACTGGCAGACGCCGCAGGACCTGCACAGGCGGCCGGCGTTCGCCGATTTCGTGAAGCTGGTCGAGACCGCAGCGCGTGGCGTCGCGCGGTTCCTGCAGGTCGACCAGTATCCGATGGTCGTCACCGGCTGCTGGGCCAACGTCAATCCTCCCGGCGCCTACCACCCGACGCATCATCATCCGAACAACTATCTCAGCGGCGTCTACTACGTCGCCGTGCCACCGGTCGGCTCGCGCATCCAGTTCCAGGACCCACGCCCGTCGATGATCATGCCCAAGCCGCGGCAATATACGCGGCTGACGGCGAACGGCGCCGACGCGCAGAGCAAGGAAGGCCGCCTGCTGATCTTCCCGGCCTGGGTAAAGCACACCGTCCCGGCCAATGACGGCCAGACCGAGCGCATCAGCATCTCCTTCAACCTGATGTTCAGCAGTTTCACCGAGACGATGGCCTCGCCGATGTGGGACCCGACGGCCAGCAAGGCCAAGCCATGATGCCGTAGAACGCGTGCCGGCGTATTTCTCACAGAGCCGTCATGCCGCCGTCCACGAACAGCAGGGCGCCGGTGACATAGGAGGCATCGTCGGAGGCCAGGAACAGGATTGCGGCGGCAACCTCCTCGGCCCTGCCCGGACGCTTCATCATGGTGCCTCGTGCGGCCTGGGCGTTGTATTGCTCGACGGTCTCGCCGGCCGCCGCAATGCGGCGTTGGTGGAACGGCGTGAAGATCGGGCCAGGACCGACGGCGTTCACGCGAATGCCCTCCGCCGAGTGGTCGGCGGCGAGCGCCCGCGTCAGGCCCGCGATGGCAGCCTTGGTCGTGTCGTACTGCAGGTTGCCGCCGCCCGAGACGACGGAACGGACGGAAGCGACGTTGACGATGGCGCCGCCCTTCTGATGGCGCATCAGCGGAACGGCCGCCTTGGCACAGAAAACGTAGCTCATCAGATTGACGCCGAGAATCTCGTTCCAGCTCGACGCGCTCGCCTCATCGACCTTCTCGTATTTGCGGATGCCGGCATTGTTGACGAGGATGTCGAGGCGCCCGAACTGCTGGGCCGCACCGGTGACGAAGGCGAGGCATGCCGCCTCCGTGCCGACGTCAGCCTGCGTGAAGGCGACCTTCGCGCCGGTGGCCTGGAGTTCGGCCGCTACGCGGCGGCCTCGGTCGCCGTCCCGGTCGCAGAACGCCACGCTCGCGCCCTCGGCGACGAAACGCCTGACCGTCGCCTCACCGATTCCCGATGCTCCACCGGTGACCGCCGCGACCTTGCCGTCGAGCCTTCCCATGTTCACTCCCTTTCATTGCAATGCGACGTGCAGATCCTCACCCGATCAGGGCTTCACCCGATTTGCCGATCGCAGGTCGTTTCTGCGGGCCACCAGATAGAGCACCGGCGACAATCCAAGGCTGAGGCCCATGGCGCCGCCGAATACTTCCCCGATGACACGCGTGCTGTCGCTCGACGCGTGAGGCGATGTCACGGCCACGCTGTGGAGCCATATCCAGCCGCCGGCCAAAAGCAGCTCGATGACTATGATCCCAATGACGGTTCGTTTGCGCTTCGACATCGCCGGCACTATACGGACCGCCCTCAAACCTGCGCAAGCAGGCGCTCGGCCGGGCGCGGAACAAACTCCTTGCTCAACCGGTGCTACGTCCGCGGCACGCGCTATTTGAATTTCCGGGCACAGGCAAGACCCGCATCCTGCAGCCTCTTCAACTTCTCCTTCTGCTCGGCCGAAGCGCTTCCCTTTTGCTGAGCAAGGTAGAGGTCGGCGAGCTCGCTCCCGGGCAAGAGCTTTTCACCTTCGGCGGCGGCGCATTTGCAGGATTGATCGCACAGCTCGAACCGGGACGACGTGACGCCCGGCGACTTCCGGCAACTTTCAACACAGGAAGCGATGAAATTTGCCCGCTGGATTTCCGGCCAGTTTTCGGACGAATGCTCGAGGCGGCCAGGCAAGGTGACGAACGCCAGAACAATCGCCACGCATATGGCCGCTCCCGCCAGGGCAGAAAGGAGAAAGAGCATCGGTCTCGACATCGGCCCAATCTATCATCTTCCCGCCCTCGTCACATCGTGACGCTCAATCTTTGCCGAGGTTCCGCCTCAGGCCGACCAGACCTCGTCATCCCGAGAGTTTGTGAGTTCATGATTTCAGAAGGACTTATGCTGGGGGCGCGCCACTCCAGTGGCGCGTCTTCCTTGCTGTTGCCGCACCACATGACGCGTCACTGGAGTGACGCGCCCCCAGCCGAACGGAGCGAGAGTTTGTCCCTGGCTCTGTCCCGAAGTTGGCCGTGCTATACCGTGAGTGGCAGCGCGAGGCGGTGACAGGCCAAGGCACCGAACGCTTACGGATTATTGACCGACCCTGATCGGCGGAGAGAGACACCGACATGCCTACCTCGAAGATGACGGATCGCTACGGCAACGAGCTGAGCACGACCTCGACAGCAGCGCGCGACGCCTATGTCCGGGGCGTCGACAGCCTGATGGCGGCGACCGCGGGCACCGATACCGCGTTCGCCGATGCGATCGCCGCCGACGAAGGCTTCGCCCTCGCCCACATCTCGCTCGCCCGTGCCAAGCAGCTCCTGGGCCGCGGCCACGAGGCCAAGGCGCCGCGCGCCCGCGCGCTCGAGCTTGCCGCAACCACGACGCCGCGCGAGCAGAGCCATATCGCGATCTTCGACAAGATCCTGACCGGTCAGGGCGAGGCCGCGCTCGAGGCGATCCGGGAGCATTGCCGGAGCTGGCCGCGCGACGCGATGGCGCTCGCGCCGGCGACCAGCGTGTTCGGCCTGATCGGCTTCTCCGGCAAGGTCGGCCGCGAGGTCGAGCAGCTTGCCATGCTCGAGCCGTTCGAGAAGCACTATGGCGATGACTGGTGGTACCGCACCCAGCTCGCCTTCGCGCAGATCGAGCTCGGCCGTTTCGACGAGGGCCAGCGCAACATCGATGCGGCGCTCGCGGCCTTTCCCCAGAGCGCGCATGCCGCGCACATCCGCGGCCATCTGTTCTACGAGCTCGGTGAGCGCGAGGCGGGGCTCGCCTTCCTCACCGCGTGGATGAAGGACTATCCGCGCGACGGGCTCATGCATTGTCACAATAGCTGGCACATGGCGCTCTGGTCGATGGAAACCGGCCGCCACGCCGACGCCTGGCGGATTTACGACGAGGCGCTGCGGCCCGGCGCCGCCTGGGGCCCGCAGGTCAACGTCGCGACCGACGGCCCCGCCTTCCTGATCCGAGCGGAAATGGCGGGCCAGGAGCGGCGGCCCGAGCTGTGGCGCGAGCTCGCAGAGTACTCGACCAAGTGGTTCGGCCGGCCCGGCCTCAGCTTCGTCGACATGCACACCGTGCTCGCCTA
>Ga0070665_100007470_pt1 | contig 11110 bp, 9 predicted proteins | sample KBSS13metaG_FD_65862 | JGI IMG/M metagenome (GOLD analysis project Ga0070665, IMG submission 65862) | Switchgrass rhizosphere microbial communities from Kellogg Biological Station, Michigan, USA - KBS S1-3 metaG | ecosystem: Host-associated > Plants > Roots > Rhizosphere > Soil ...
CGATCATCTGAGCCAGGCCACGGGGTCGCTCGCCTTCTGCCGGTCCCGGATCTCGAAATAGACGCCGGGCTCATCGCGGCCGGGGCCGTAGCCCGCCACGCCGATCTCCGTGCCCGCCGACACGGAGTTCCCCGCCTTCACGCCGACGCTCTGGAGCCAGGCGTATAGCGTCAGCATTCCGTCGCCGTGGTCGAGGATCACGAGGTTGCCGTACTCCGCCAGCCACTGCGCGTACACCGCCCTCCCCGCGTAGACCGCGCGGACGGGGGTGCCGAGCGGGACGGCGACCGCGATGCCGTTCGAGACCGTCCACGTGTCGAACTTCGGATGCCGGTGCCGGCCGAAGGTCTCCAGCAGGGTCCCGCGCGCGGGCCAGTCGAGGACGCCCTTCCAGGGGCGGATCCCGCCGGACGGCCCGACGGGGTCCTCTCCGGACTGCTTCGACAGCGTGTCGAGCAGCCGTTCGAGGCGCTCGGCCTTGTCGGTCAGCTGGGAGACCTCGTGCCGTCTCGAGGCCGCCTCGAAGCGCTCGCGCCGCAGCAGGGTCTCGCGCTCGGACTTCAACGCCGCGACGCGGCGCTCCTCCTGGCGGCTCCGGGTGTAGAGGCGATCGATCTCCGCCTTCAACGCCTGCTCGCGGGCGAGGTCGTCGCGGAGGCGCGCCTCGGAGTCCCGGTACTGGCGCAGCAGCCGCCCGTCGCGGCGGGCGAGGCTGTCGAGCCGCTCGACCGAGTCGAGCCACGCGGAGAGGTCCCCCGCCTCGAGCAGAACGCGGAAGTAGCCGTAGCGGCCGAAGCGGTGGAGCAGCCGGGCGCGCGCTCGAAGGGCGGAGCGGGCGTGGTCGGCGGCGTCGGACGCCGAGGCGCGCTCGGCCGTGACGGACGCGAGGCGCCGGCCGAACTCCTCGCGCGTCGCCGCCACCAGCTCCCCCTCTCGCGTCGCGAGCTCCAGCTTCAGCTCGAGGCGCTGGAGCTCCTCCGCGAGCGTCGCTTCCTTCTTCTCGCTGTCCGCGAGCTTCGACTTGAGCGTAGAGATGCGCCCCTGCAGGCGATCGAGATCCGCCTTGCCCGGGTCGTTCTGGGCGAAGACGCGACGGGAGACGACGGCGATCAGGAGGAAACCGAGAATCGAGAACCGAGCAACGAGGCGCGACCGGCGAGCTCTCGTAATCCTCGATTCAGGATTCTCGACCCTCAATTTGTCCAGAACGACTTCCCTCCCGCGTCGTCGGGAGCCCGGGCGCCGATGAGCGCGCGGACCGAGGCCGTCGCATCGGCGATCCCGGGGATCGGATCCGAGCGAAACGGGCGCGACGCGAAGAAGACGCCGCGGACGAGGTCCGGGTCGAGCGAGCAGTGGTCCCCGCTCCAGACGTCGCGGTTGTCCTCGAAGACCGTCTCCGTCGGCACGCCGAGCGAGGACTGCCACGACACGCGATAGCCGGGGCGGTTGGCGACGATGAGGTCCGGGATGAGCCTCGGATCGAAACGGCGGTACACCTGCTCGCGCCGGAAGACGCGCGAGACCGCGCGGTCGCCGTTCTTCGGGTCGGTCAGCGCGGTGAGCCGGTCGACGAGCTCGGCGCGCAGCGCGTCGTACGCGGCGCCCGGCGCGACGATCCCGCCCGCTTCGCGGCCGGCGAGGTTGACGTAGATGTCGCCCAGACCCATCGCGTAGGCCCTCGACTTCGACCAGTCGATCGCCTCCCAGAACTGGCCGCGGGAGAAGAGCGCCTCGAGGTTCTGTCTCCTCGCGCTTCCCTTCAGCACGAGGTAGCCGTTCTCGACCAGCCACGAGTTGTAGTTGACCGAGCGGCGCCACGTCGCGAACCCGTGGTCGGACAGGACGACGAGCACGTCTTCGGGCTTGAGCGCCTTCGCCGTCCGGCCGACGATCTCGTCCATCTCGGCGTACGACTTCTCGACCGCGTCGCCGTACTTTGCCGCGAGGGCCGCGTCGTACGCGGGATGCTGCGGATCCCGGAAGCGCCAGAACACGTGCGCCACGCGGTCGGGGAACTCGAAGTAGTGGAAGAGGAGCTTTCCGCCGTCGGCGAGCAGGCCGTCGAGGATGTTGCGCTCGGTCTCGACCGTCAGCCGCACGTCCTCGAGGAACGCGTCTTCGGGAAGCGTGCCCGACTGGATCGACCACGTGTCGATCGCCCAGCCCATCGTCTTGAAGCGCCCGAAGCGATGCACGAGGTCCCGCGCGAAGCCGGCCGGCGACGAGATCTCGAAGCCGGGCGGAAGGTGGTCGGGGTCGAACTGGACCGGCGAGACGTAGAGGGCGATCTCCGGCTTCACCGACGCGAGCCGCATCCGCGCGTAGCCGTGCACCGAGACGAGCGGGTTGACGCGGAACGAGAGCGGAAGCCACGCGCTCCACTGTCCGGGCGTGAGCTCGGCGCGCGAGCCGCCCGCCTCGACGACGAGGCGGTCGCGCGAGGGAGGCACCGTCAGCGTCAGGGGGAGGTCGATCGTGCCCTCCTTGCCGAACGCGCGGCCGGGGGGCCCGGCCAGGCGCGAGGTCTGCGTGCCCGTGTTCGACTCCAGGCGCACGACGTCGACGGAGAAATCGTTGCCCTCGCGCACGGCGAAGAACGGGTCCGACGTGTAGAACGAGGGCCGTCCGATGCGGCCCGAAAGGTCGGGCACGCCGAGTCCCGACATCATGCGCCCGTCGGCGAATGCGTCCGGCGGAAAGGTCACCGGCATCCGCATGACGGTCGCCGGCCGGGCGCCGGCTTCGGTCCAGAACACGGGGCCGCGGCGGTTGTTCCGGACCCAGGGGCGCGTCTCCGGGACCCAGGCGCGCACGGCGCGGTACGCCCCGGCGCCGGCGGCGACCCCGAGCAACGCGAGCACGAGCGCGGCGACGCGGCGCCTCTTCGCCAGCAGAACGGCGGCGGGCAGCAGGAGGATCGCCGCCGCCGCCGCGGCCGCCGCGGGCGGGTTTCCGCGCCCGAGGAGGAGCGGAGCCGAGGTCTCCTCCGCGACCGCGAACGTCGGGATGCGGTTGGCCGGATCGCGCTTGAGGAAGTCGAAGATCTGCGTGCCACCCGGGTCGAGCCCGGTCGAGAAGGTCGCCCACGAGACCGGCGTCTGCGCCGGGACGGTCGGGGTCAGCGGCGAATACCCTCCCCGGGCCTTCAACTGCGCGAGATTCGGCAGCCGGCCGTCCGTCAGCATCTTCTCGACGATGGTGGAATCGACGCCGTCGAACCCGAGGATCACGACCCGGCCGGGCGCCGGGGCGGCCGGCGAATCCGGGGCGGCGGTCGCGGCGGTCGGAGGGTTCGCCGGGGCGCCCGCGGCGAAGCTGCCCGCCGCAAAGAGCCCCGCGGCGATCAGCGAGGCGGCCGCCAGCCTCAAGCGGTTCGGCGCGGCGGGCGTTCGCCGGGAGACGCCGTCGGATCGCACATCGAGAGAGTGTAGCGCCTCGTCGGAGGAGGGCGCGCGGTCTCGGGCAACCGACGCGCGCCCTCAGGACAACCTGTGCGCGCCCTCAGGACAACATGCGAGCGCCCTCAGGGCGCGGCGGATCGGGTCGGGACCGGACAGCCGCCGCGGTGTCGCCCGCGCGCCACCGCCGCGTAGACCCGTCGTCCCACGGCGGGAACGAGAGGCACGTACAGGAGAGGCGCGATCGGCCACAGAAGCGGCAGCGACCACGAGATGGCGCGGTAGGCGTCGAAGCCCGTTTCGACCCTCCCCGAGGCGGTGACGACGTGCATGTTCTCCAGGCAGGCCTCCTGGCTCAGGGTCGGGAACTCGGTCCGGATCGCGGGCCAGTCCCGCAGGGCGTCCCGAAAGACGATCCGGTCCAGCACGTCGAGGCGGCGAACCACCGCGACGGTCTTCTGGCAGAGGCCGCAGGAGCCGTCGTACAGGAACTGATGCCGGTTCTTCGTGTCGGTCGATTTCTTCAGAGCAACTCCGATCTTCTCCCAGGGAACCCAGAAGAGATAACAGAAGGCGAACCGCAGGAAATCCGGCCCCATCAGGAAGGTGATTCCGAGCTGGAGGGAGAACACGCCGGGCACGACGAGGCGACGCGCCCATCGCGAGAACAGCGCGAGCGGCAGCGCGAGCTCGAACAGCAGCGAGCCGGCGCCCATGGCCCGGCAGAGCACTGGATGATGCGCGAACCAGAGCCCCCAGTCGACGAGAGGGGCCCCGGCCGGCCGGCCGAGCCCGTAGTTCGAGTGGATGAAGTGCGTCGCGAGCGCGTCGGAGGTCACGAAGGCGAGACCGCCGTGGCGCAGCTTCGAGACGCCGGCGCTGAAGAAGATGATGCTCATGACGAGCCACATCATCCGGATCGGCCACGTGTACTCGCCGGACCTCGGGGTGGACGGCAACTCGGGCCGCCGCGCCGCGCGCATCAGCGCGTCGACCGACCAGCCGTCGCCGCTGCGAGAGAGCGCCAGGGTCGCCATGGCCCACACGAGGATCGCGTCGGCGTGGTGGATCTTGCCGAAGCTCTCGGGGATGCCGATGAGGTAGGTGCCGAGGAGGAAGGCCCCGGCGGTGGAGATCCGCGTGAAGATCCCGAGTGCGCTCAGGACGAGCAACGCTTTCCAGGCCACCGAGAAGGCAGCCAGCGCCGGCTGAGGCAACACCGGCAGACGGAGCAGCGCGACGATGCCGACGGGTTTCCAGAAGACCCGCGACACGTCGGCCCATCCGGCGTAGTCGCGCCTCGCAAAGAACACGACCATCAAGGCGAAGAACAGCATCCGGCAGAAGCCGAGCTCCGCCGCGCTCCCGGGCGCGTACCAGAAGCGGCGCCACCGCTCGCGCAGTGTCAGCGCGAGCGCGTCGGAGGATTCGATGCCTGCACCTCCCAGATGAGCTCCTTCCCCGGTGAGTCGCGGGTAGAGGCTCGGTCGTCGACGTTCCACGTCAACCGATAGAGCCGCAGCGCCTCGAGTCGTGGACCGGCATGCGCGCCGCGCGCGCGCCGCAGCTCGTACCGGCGGAGGCAGTCGGCGAGCGCGGCCGTCAGGAGGCGCTCGCGGTCGGGCGCCTGGTCCAGACGGTCGAACGAGATCGCCAGCCGTGGGCCATCGAACGGCCGGATGTATGCGCCCTGCAGCGGGATCTCCCGTGCCGGGTCCTCGGCGGTCACACCGAAGAGGCGCCGGCCGACCAGCGGTGATCGCCGCGGCGTCTCCGAGTACATGCGGTACTGCGAGAACGGCCAGTGCTCGCCTCGATAGGGCGGGTCGATCGCGAGCTCGATCAGCGAACCGCCCGCGAAGCCGAGCGCGAGGCAGGTCACGGCCGCGCGGCGCCCGGGCGGAGGGAGGGACGCGGCCGGCGAGCCTGCACGGGGAACGAGCGCCCGAGCGATGCGGCGCCGAACCGCGACAGAAGACAGGGTCGCCGCGACGAGCCCGACCACCGTGACCGCCACGGCGGCGGGACGCGCACGGTGCCGCCACACGGCGACGTAGTGAGACGCGGGATGCACGTCACGGCCGGACAGCGCGTTCCGGAGCGCGAGCGGGCCTCGCCCCGAGTGGGCGCTGCGAATGGCGGCCGGAGCGACGACCTCGACGATCGTCCACAGCAGCGCGATTGCGACGCCAAACAGGACGACGGGAAGCCACCTCGGAATTCGCATGTGTCCCGGCACCGATCAATCGCCGGCGATCGACGCCGAATCCCGGCCGACGGCCAGTCTCCGGCCGCGCGCGACCACCGGCTCGGGGGGCCAGCCTGACTTGCTTCCGCGCACCCATCCCGCGATCCGATCCCAGGGCACCCAGAAAATATAGCTCCAGATGAACACGTCGAAGTTGGGGCCCATGACCGCGGTGATCCCGAGCTGCATCAGGAGCGCCCCCGCGACCAGAATCGGCCGCAGTCGCCGGCTGAACAGCGCGAGCGGGAAGAGAGTCTCGATCGCGAGGCTTCCCGCGGCGAGCGCCCGGCACAGCCACTCGTGTCGCGCGAGCCGGAGGCCCCAGTCGAACATCGGGGGGTTCGCGTCCCGGATGAGCGGGTAGTTGGAGCGAACGAGGAAGATCGCGAGAGTGTCCGACGTGACCCAGGCCAGGCCGGCATGTCTCAGCTTGGAGATGCCCGCCGCGAAGAAAGCGCATGCCATCGCGACCCACACGAGCCGGATCGGCCACCGGTACTCGCCGCTGGCCGCAGGCTCGGGCGATCCGCGGCGTGCTTTGACCCACCGGTCCACGGACCACGCATCGCCGCACCGCGACATCGCCAGGCTCGCCATCGCCCAGACGACGATGATCTTCGCGTGGTTGGAGCCGCCGAAGCAGTATTGCAATCCGAGGAGATACGTGCCGGCGAAGAACGAAACCGCGGTCGCGGCCCGCGTCCACACCCCGACGCAGCTGGCGGCGAGCGCAAGCCTCCAGATCACCTGAAGCGTTTCGAGCAGCTCGCGCGAAGGCTGCGGGAACCCGAGCAGGCGGAACCACCAGATGGGCTTCCAGAACACGGCGCTGACGCCCGCCAGCGCGCTGTAGTCCCGGCGGGTGAAGACGAGCACTCCCGCGAAGAAGAGGAGCCGGCAAAAACCGAGATTCTCCGGCGTCGCGGGCGCGAACCAGAAGCGGTCCCAGCCGGCTCGAAGCCTCGGAATCCATCGGCTCATGGCGAGAGGACCTCGAAGAGCAGCCGGCGATCGTTCGGGCGATCGCGGTTGCTCGCGCGGCGGTCGAGGCGGTAGTACAGCTCGTAGAGGCGGACCCCGCGGAGCGCGGGACCGCCATGGAGGCCCGCCTCGCGGCGCGACTCGTAGCGCTCGAGCGTGTCGCGCAGAGCCGCGTCGAGCGCGCCGCCGGGACTCCGGTCCGTCTCGAGGGTCCGGAGTGCGATGTAAAAGCGAGAATGCTCGATGGGATACAGGTACTCGGACGCGACCAGCGGAATCTCCTGTGCCGGATCGTCGCGGAGGACGCCGAACAGCCGGTGCGGCCGGGCCGACCAGCCTTTCAGGCGTACCGAATACATGGGATAGGCCGAGAACGGCCAGAGCTCTTTCCCGTAGGGGTCGTCTCGCACGAGCGCGGCGACCGAGCCGGCGATCAGGACGGCGAGCAGACCGTAGATCGCGGAGCGCCGTGTCCTGGACGGAAGGTCGGGCGGCGCCGCCGCATCTTCCCGGCGAGCCGGTCTCGGCGCCGCGGGATCGCTCACGAAATCCAGCCTATGCGCCGCACGGAGCGCGGTCAACGGCCGGACGGCGGCGTGTCCGCGGCCGGGTGCGAGTGGCTCTCGTGGCGGCTAGAATCCCGGCCGCGGTGACGACTCGGACCGAGGACCTCGAATCGCTGCTCGCCCGGATTCCCGATCCGGCGATCCGCGGGCTCTTCACGCCCGAGTTCATCCTCTGCGCGGAGCACTTCGACCGGTTCACCACCGACTGGGTCCTGCGCCTCGTGCACGAGCTCGGGCTCTCCGACCCGCTCGCCGGCGGGACCTCGGCGGGCCGCGTCGTGCGCGAGCGGGGCTACGCGCCGCGTTCCGAGATCCCGCTCCGGTGGTTCCTTCGCAAGCTCGCCGCCGCCGGGTACCTCGAGGAATCCGAGGGCGCGCCGGATCCGACCTACCGCGCGCGCGGACCGCTTCCGCCCGGAGACCCGGACCGCGCGGAGGCGCGGGCGCGCGCGATCGATCCGAAGTCACTTCCCGCCTTCGCGGTGGTCCGCGCGATGGTCGAGCACGTACCCGAGTTCCTGCGCGGCGAGAAGACCGGCGAGGAGATCCTCTTCTCTCCGTCGCGTCTGCCCCTCTGGTTCGACTACTTCTCCAACGACAACCTGCTGTACCAGATCAACAATCGCCTCGGCGCCGAGGCCGTCGTGCGGGCGCTCCCCGCGGGCCGGGCCGCGACGCTGGTGGAGCTCGGCGGCGGCTCCGGCTCGGCCGCACTCGCGCTCGGCGAGAGGCTCGCCCGCGACGCCGCCCTTCCCCGGATCGCGAGCTACCAGTTCACGGAGATCGTGCCGACGTTTCTTCGCCGGGCGGAGCGCAACCTCCGGGCCCGGTTCCCGGGTGTCGCGTTCTCCTTCTCGAGAGTGGACATGGACCGGGACCTCGGCGAGCAGGGAATCGCGCCGGAGGGCGCCGACGTGGTCTACGCGGTCAACACCGTGCACATCGCACGCGACCTCGACGCGACCCTGCGCCGGATCCGGGAAGCCCTCCGCCCCGGAGGAGCGGCGGTCTTCTCCGAGTGCGTGCGCCCGTTTCCGGGGCAGCCGATCTACGTCGAGTTCGTCTTCAACTTCCTCGAGAACTTCACGGGTGTCGCGACGGATCCCGCGACCCGTCCGAACCACGGCTTCCTGACGCCCGCCAACTGGCGGGACGCGCTCGCGGCGGCCGGGTTCGAAGACCCGGCGATTCTTCCGGACGTCGAGTCCCTCGCCCGGCACTACGACGCGTTCTTCGTCGCGGCGGTGACGGCACGGAAGCCGAGGGGCGGGAGCCGAGGCTAATCCATTAGCCGTTGCTAATGGATTCGGCGTTCGGGTCCCGATTCGGCGCGTCCGTCTTCGAGCCGGGCCGCCGCGTCGGATCGTCCCAGAACGGATAGAAGCAGTACCACTGCTCCGGATACTGGCGAACGTAGCGCTCCAGGATCGCGACGTAGCGCCGGAGGTTCGTCGCGAGGGCCGCATCCCGATCGCCCGAGGTGCGAATCTCGAGCGGCTCCTCGACGACCGCCCGATAGCGGCCGTCCGGCACCCGCACGATGAACGCCGGCAGCACGGTGGCGCCCGATGCCATGGCGACGCGCAGCGGCCCCCGCGGGAAGAACGCTTCGCGGCCGAAGAAGGTCACCGGGACGCCGGTGTTGTCGAAGTCGCGGTCGCCCTGCATGGCGACGATCCCGTTCGAGCTCAGTGCGCGCATCACCGACAGCGTCGGCACGAACGTGCCGTCGACGCGGATCTCGACGACGCCCAATCGCGCGTGGAGCCGGCGCCTCTCCCGCTCGACGCCCGGGAAGATGTCCGGCACCAGGACGACGTGGATCGGTTGCTTGACCTGGGCGAGCATCAGTCCGCCGATCTCCCAGTTGCCGAGGTGCGCGGTCAGAAGCATCACGCCCTTGCCCCGCAGCCTCCCCTCGACGATCCGCGAGTAGCCCGTGACGCCCTCGATGAGACGAACGGAGTCCTCCGGGGGGCGCGTCGCGAAACGGAGGAAGTCGACCCACGCCCCGAAGTGCGACGCGACCATCTGACGGGCACGCTCGCGGACGAGCGGGTCCGACTCCGGGCGGCCCAGGATGATGGAGAGATTCGACCGGGCCGCGCGGAGATACTTCGGCCGCGTCCGGTAATAGACGCTGGCGAGGAGGCGCCCGCCGAGATGCATCACGGGACGCGGAACGGACCGCGCGGTGAACCGCGCCGCCGGAAACCAGAGCCGGGACGCGGCCGAGGCGAGCGCGCGCGCGAGCGGATTGCGCGTCGCCATCTTTTCCTGCACGGAGATATCCTATGGAGAGAATTCCGAATTGAGAATTCAGAATTGAGAATCCGGAAGTGAGAGCACGAGAAGTCACGCTTTCTTCCGATTCAGAATGCGTCATCCGCGCCGCAGGCGCGCCTTCCGGCGAGCCGGTTTGCCTCGAGGAGATCCTCGTCGCGCGGAGCCGATCCGGCGCCGCGGGCCCTGCGAGATGAGGCTCGATCTCGAGGTATCGCGCCGGTTCGGGCTTTCCCGGCGCGCGGCACGCGAGGCCGTCCGCGGAGGCCGCGTGGACGTGAACGGCGAGACGCTCGAGCTGCCGGGCGCCGAGGTCGCCGAGGGCGCGCGGGTGGAGCTCGTCCCCGACCGGCCGTCGAAACGCACCGTGCGGACGCGCCTGGCGGTCCTGCACGAGGACTCGGACGTCATCGTCGTGGACAAGCCCGCGGGACTCCTGACCGTTCCGACCGAGGCGCGCGAGCGAGACACGCTCTGGAGCCGCGTCCTCCAGTACCTCCAGCTGCGCCACGGCGGGCGTCCCTATGCCGGCATCGTCCACCGGCTCGACAAGGACACCTCCGGGGCCGTCGTCTTCGCGCGCAACCGGCGCGCTCTGCATGCGCTGCAGGACCGGTTCCGGAGCCACGACATCGACCGGGAGTACGTCGCACTCGCCGGCGGCGCGCCGCCGGACTCGGGGACGTTCGACGCGGACCTCGTGAGGACCCGGGAGCTCCGGCGCACCGTCGCGCGCCCCGGGCAGGAGGGCCGGTGGGCGGTGACGCGGTTCGAGGTGCTGGAGCGGGTGCGCGGCGCGGCGCTCGTATCCATCCGTCCGGAGACGGGGCGCACCCATCAGATCCGCGTTCATTTCTCCGCCGCGGGATACCCGATCCTCGGCGACAAGGTCTACCGCGCGGGCAGCGGCGAGAGCCCCGAGCCGGCGACGCGGCAGATGCTCCACGCGCGGAGGCTGGGGTTCGTCCTGCCCGAGAGCCCGCGAGTCTCGGTCGAGGCGCCGATCCCGGAAGATTTCCGACGCGAGCTCGAGAGCCGCCGGCGAGGCGCGCCTCACACCGCGCGGCGGGATGAGGCCGGGAGCGTAACGCCCACCCGCCCGAAGAGCGACACGCCGCGGCACGGCCCGAGCGCCGCCGCGGCGAGCCCTCAACCGCCGTCTCGCGGAGCGAAGCCGAATCGGACGTTCCGCGGCGCGAAAGGCAGCGCGCCGCTCCGCGGCGCGAAAGACAGCGCGCCGTCCCGTGGCTCGAAAGGCAGCGCGCCGCTCCGCGGGGCGAAAGGCAGCGCACCGTTCCGCGGCGCGAAAGGCAGCGCGCCGTTCCACGGCGCGAAAGGCAGCGCGCCGTTCCACGGCGCGAAAGGCAGCGCGCCGTTCCGCGGCGAGACAAAGAACGCGCCCTCTTCCGGCGGGAAAAAAAACGCGCCGGCGGGTGCCGGCGCGTTCCGTTCACGAGACCGGAAAGGGACTACGCGAGGACGATGACGACCACCCGGCGGTTCTTGGACCGGCCCTCTTTCGTCTTGTTCGACTCGACGGGCTCGGCCTTGCCGTAGGAGATGGTGGACATCCGGTTCAACGCCACGCCCTGCTTGTTGAGGTAGCGGCGGACCGCCTCCGCGCGCGCCTC
>Ga0070665_100007473_pt1 | contig 11109 bp, 9 predicted proteins | sample KBSS13metaG_FD_65862 | JGI IMG/M metagenome (GOLD analysis project Ga0070665, IMG submission 65862) | Switchgrass rhizosphere microbial communities from Kellogg Biological Station, Michigan, USA - KBS S1-3 metaG | ecosystem: Host-associated > Plants > Roots > Rhizosphere > Soil ...
CGACAGGCCAAAATATACTGACCTGACATTCAGTCCGGAAAGGCTCGCTTTCACGAGTTAGTGCGTTCCGCTACCCGGCAAATAACCAATCGGGGTGCCGGAGTCGCGTATGGCCAGACCGGCTACGGCAGACTTGGAGAGACTCATGATGCTGTTGACCGAGAAGGTACCGGCCATTGCCACGAGTACGGCACAGACAAGCAAGGCGATGGCGGGCGGCTCCTGCGGGCTGCCGACATAGGGCCTGGGCTGGTTGGCTGCGGTGAGCGCGGCGACTTTTTCCGAGGGCTCGGGCACGATCATCAATATAACCAGGCGCGTGTAGTAGTAGATGGCCGGCACCGAAGTGACCAGGGCGACGATGACGAGCAAGGCGCCCATGGGCAGGCCCATGAAGGACATTGTGATTTGCGAGCCGGCGGCGAAGATGAAGACCTTGGCGAAGAATCCGGCGGGCGGAATGGGCAAACCGGCCAGGTTGAGCAGGCAGAGCGCCATGCCGATGGCGATGAGCGGACGCTTGCGAATGAGGCCGGCGTAGTCTTCGATGCGGTCGGAGCCGGTTTCATTGCTGAACAAGATGGCTCCGGCAAAAGCGCCGAGGTTCATCAAGCCGTAGGCGGCGATATAGAAGATCATCGCCGAAAGGCCGGCTTCAGTGGCGGCAATCAAACCGATGAGGATGTAGCCGACATGCGCGATTGAGGAGTAGGCGAGCATTCTTTTTACTGAATTTTGCGCCAGGGCGATCAGGTTGCCGCCAATCATAGAAAGGATGGCCAGAGCGCAGAGCATTGGAGCCCATTGCATTTGTGCCTGGGGGAAAACGGTCAGGAGGAGGCGAATAGCAACAACAAAACCACCGGCCTTGGAGCCGATTGAGAGGAAAGCTGTGACCGGTGTGGGGGCGCCTTCATAAACGTCGGGCGTCCACATATGGAAAGGAACGGTGGAAAGTTTGAAACCGATGGCGCTCAAGACCAGGGCCATGACCAGATACTGGAAGAAGGTCGTGCCGCCCGAGGCCGAGGAGGAAAGGGTGTCGCGGATCAGATCAAAGGAAGTGGCGCCCGAAAGACCATAAAGGAATGAGAGGGCGTAGAGGAGGGTGGCCGTTGTGGCGGCGGTGGAGAGGAGATATTTGAGGGAGGCTTCGCCGCTCTTGAGGTCGCGCTTGTTGAAGCCGGCCAGGAGCACGCAGCATATACTGAGCGTTTCAAGCGAAACGAAGAGCATGATCAGGTCGGTAGAACCGGCCAGGAAGAGGTTTGCCAGGACTGCGGTAAGGAGGATGGCGTAGAATTCGCCGCGATTTCTGCCGAAAAACTGGTCGTATCCCATCGAGAGCAAGATAACCAGGATGCCTACCGCAATTGATATCAAACCGATTGTGCTGTAGAGCGGATCGACAGTAAATACACCGCCGAAGAGCCTGATTGTTTTGGTCATACCGGCTGCCAGTTGGAAGCCTGCGGCCAGAAGCATCGCCAGACTGAAGAGGGGGGTAAAGCCTCGCAATTTCGGAGCTATCAAGTTGAAGACTGCGGCAAACAGAATGCCGACGACGATGAGAAACTCCGGTGCCAGGAGCGACAGAGCGTTATAGTAATCGTGAATACCGGTCATTTGAACTCCCCTTTCCAACGCCATAATTCTACCTAGGTCGGAGGGGCATAGTTTGCATTCGGAGATGGATCTATTACTAAGCTTTGCTTTAGCTTAACGGAAGGCACTTGTTGACAGCCGCCCATAACAAAGCATTTACCTTGGAAAAGCTCACCAATCACAAGAAACACACAAACATTGGGTAAGATAGTTCTTACCGGACTTTATTTTTGCCGGTCGAAACAACGAGACAGCATGAAAAGCATGGAAGAAATGTCGCGAGGCCTGACTACAGGCCAAGATGGGCAACTAGAAATCAAAAACAGTCGGCCCCGGGCACTGCTCATCCTGGAAGACGGCACGATATACAAAGGTCGGGCCTTCGGGGTGGAGAACAGCTTGGCCTTTGGCGAGCTTGTTTTTAACACCTCTCTCTCGGGCTATCAAGAAATCCTGACCGACCCCAGTTATGCCGGGCAGGTTGTCACTCTTACATATCCGGAAATAGGCAACTATGGTGTCAATGAAGAGGATGTGGAGTCGCGCAAAATCTTCGCCCGCGGCCTGGTTGTGCGCAATCTTTCTAAGAAGGTAAGCAACTGGCGCGCCACTTCCGACCTGGACACTTATTTGAAGAAGGCCGGTATAGCCGCTATTTCGGACGTCGACACCCGGGCCATTACCCGTCACATTCGCGATCATGGGGCGATGCGCTGCTTGATCACGAGTCAGAGCGCGCATACCGAGGCTTTTGACGAGAAAAAGCAGGCCGAGCTTGTGGCTATGGTCAAAGCCAGTCCGCAGATGGAAGGTCTGGATCTGACCGGCGAAGTAAGCTGCGAAAAGCCCTACACGCTTGGCAACGGCCGCTTTAAGGTAGCCGCGATCGACTACGGCATGAAACAAAATATTTTGCGCTCGCTCACCGCGCGTGATATCACGGTCACTGTGTATCCCGCCCGCACACCGGCGCGAGAAATACTGGAGAGCCGCCCGGACGGTATATTTCTCTCCAATGGACCGGGAGATCCGGCGGCTTGCTCAGACATTTTGAGCGACCTGCCGCACTTGATCCAGTCGCGCATTCCAATCTTTGGAATATGTCTTGGACACCAGCTTTTGTCTATCGCTATGGGTGCTAAAACATACAAATTGAAGTTTGGTCATCGCGGCGGCAATCATCCGGTCAAGGACATGACCACGGGCAAAATCGAGATTACGAGCCAGAACCACGGTTTTGCGGTGGACGAGAAGTCCATCCCCAATCACCTGGAGCTGACGCACATCAATCTCAACGACCTATCTGTGGAAGGCTTCCGCCATAAAGAACTGCCTATATTTGCCGTGCAGTATCATCCAGAAGCCAGCCCCGGACCGCACGATTCAAGTTATCTCTTCGACAGATTTGCCGCCTTGATTGAGTCGCATCAACAAGTCGGTAAAGGAAAATAGGCATCCAAATTGTATAAAGTAGCTATTTTTGACTTTGACGGTACCCTTGTCGACTCTACTCCCGGGATTGTCGACGTTATGCGCGTCGTTATCGACGAGTACAAGTTTGAAGACACGATGTTGCACACCTGGCGAAACCTCGTGGGCGTGCCGCTTCCCAGACAAATGGAAATAATTCTGCCGGGACACGAACCGGGCTTCCACCTGGAAGTCGCCGACCGCTACCGGGCTATTTACGACGGCATGGCGATTGAAATTTGCCCGCCCTTTCCGCATCTCATGCACATGCTCGACGAACTGCGCAGACAGGGTGTGACCGTGACGATTGCTTCGTCCAAACGCAGCCATCTGGTCAAAGTGGTGCTCGATCACCACGATATTTCGCATCATTTTAAAATGGTTGTCGGCGCCCAGGATGTATCGAACCATAAACCGCATCCGGAGTCGGTGCATCACACTCTGCAACAGCTGGCCATAGATCCCGAACACGCCGTTGTGATTGGAGATTCCACCTATGACCTGGATATGGCCAGAAACGCCGGTGTGGACGCTATCGGCGTGCTGAGCGGCATTCACGACAGAGAAACGCTGGCCAAGTCGGAGCCGCGTCACATTGTTAACGGTCTGGAAGAAGTGCTTCCGCTCATTCTGAACGGACGCAAGGCTCTTACCGAGAATATTATTATTTAACAGAGGCCTTAGCTTAACTGAGTCCCACGGGCCCGTGCCCGCAATTTGTTAGCATTAGTCCTTACCTGTGGACTGATGCAAAACTCGCATGAAAGCTAATCTCAATTCAAATTTGTCGGCACTTCTGGCCTGCACGCTGGCATTCACAGGCAGCGCAGCGCTGGCTGACAGTGCGGTCCCGGCCCCCGTCCCGGCGCCGGCCACAGTCACAACTCCGACGAGCACTGCTGCCTCAGGCTCTTCCGCAACGGCCGATGCGCCACCTGAAAAAATCGAGCGCATGATTTTAAAGCCGGGCAAATCGCTTTCTATAAATATGGCCACCGAAGACATCATCTGCACAAACGATGTCGAACTGGCGCGCAAACAGCGGGACAGCTATCCCGACAGTCCCGAGGCCGGCTTTATTTATGCTGTGGCGCTGAGCCGCACCAGTCATGTCGAAGACGCCCTGAGAGAAGTGCGCAGAGCGCGCAAACTGGCCGAGAAGCAGGGCGGCCCCAGCTATTTCGACAAGATGGTTGAAACCTACGAAAAGATGCTCACCTATTACCCCGAGGACAACCAGGTGCGCTATCACCTGGCCTGGGCCTATTACATGAAGGCTTACGTCCTGGCCAAATATTCGCACCAGGCCGCTATGGCCCAGGCGCCGTACAAACAATGGGTAGCGCCGCCCGAAACAAAATCGCCGGAAACAAAAAGCGATGCGGCCAAAACAGAGACTACTTCCGCAGAAACAAAAACCGATGCCACGTCGTCACCAGGCAAGGTCGCTATGGCAATAAAAACGGATGCAAAAGTTGAAACGAAAGTTGATGAAACCAAGGTGGAATCGAAAGCGGAAGATACCGACGTATTGAAAAATATCCACAAAGCATCCAATACGATATCTAATGCCTCACCGCAGGCGATACCACAGGTGCAAAAATACTATTCACTGGCTATGTCCAAGCTCGACGATCTCCTGCAGCGAGAACCGGGCGACGTCTGGGCTCGCGTCTATCGTGCCTTCCTGCGCGCTGAGTCTACCGGCGATCTGGCTACTTCTATGACCGAGTGGCAAAAGGTTAGAGATGAGCAACCTAGCAATCCGGCCGCCTATTTTTTCCTGGGTGAGGGTTATCTCAAACAGGGCAATCTAAAAGAGTGCCTCAGCAATGTGTCCAAAGCCATTGCTCTCAGAGCGGTGGGCAACTGATGTTTTACTTTCTCAAAAGTGAATGGTTCAAGTTCGTATTAGCTATTGGCATCCTCGGCGGTATCGTTGGCCTGCTTTTCTATGCTCAACATCAAGCAAAAGTTGAGGAAGAGGCCTACCAGAGAGAGATAAAACTCCATCCCACAGCACAGAAAATAACTATTGACAACTACGAGCTAAAAGAAATCAACGACCTTAACCAGTTGAAATGGCGCCTCCAGGCCAAAAGTGCCGTGCTAGAACCGGTTACTAAAGACGTTATTTTAACGATGATTAATGTGGAGTATTTCGACGGCGGAGCCGTAAAAATGAAGGTTTTGGCCCCCAAAGGCGTGGCAAATGAAGTCACCCACGCAGTTAAGCTCGAAAGTTTGCCAAAGTTTAGTGTTGTTGCGGAGGGTCAAGAAGGCAAATCCAGGCTGGAAACGAAGAGTTTGGAATTAACGAAAAAAAATCAGTTCATTGCAACCGGGGGTGTTAACATCAACATGGCCGGGGTAGCCAAGGTGTCTGGTGACAGAGCCGAAGGAATGTTCGGCAAATCAGAACTGCAAGACGTGCGAATAATCGGCAATACACACGCCATAATCGGCAACGATTAATCGAAAACAGATCGGAAACAACTTAGTGACAACGGGCAATTTACCAGGGATCCGGACGGAAAAAATGTTGGCAAAGAAAAAAAAGCAAGCACTTTTACTGAGCACGTTATTTGTCGCCGTTCAAATGATGCCCGCACCTAATGCGGTGGCACAAGCTCCGGGCACTATGCCGGGCGACGCGGGCGGCTCCGGCCCAATCGACATCCAGGCCCACGAACAAGAATTTACCGGCGACCATGTTATCGCCAAGGGCAATGTCAAAGTCCTCTATAAAGATACGGTCATCCTGGCGCCGCTGGCCACACTTTATCGCGATCTGGCTTCGGGCCAGCCGCAAAAAGCGATTTTCACCGGCCATCCGCGACTGACCCAGGGCGCCAACAAAATTGACGCCGACCAGCTCATTTTTGAGATGACCACTTCCAAAATTTATGCCGAAGGACACGCCCATTCGGAAGTCGTAAACAACGAACCGGCGGCGCAGCCCGTAGCTGATAAGAAGAAAGGCGGCACTCCGCCCAAGGGCATGGTTTCAAACGGCAAGGGCGGCTTTGAATGGCCGACGCAAGAATCGGATCGTAAAAAAGCTCAGGCCGCCAAAGCCGAGACCGATCAAGAAGAAAAAGAAATTGAAGAAAAGAGCGAAAAAGTTGCCGATGCCGGCACTGACGGCGCCGCGTCTTCAACAGATTCCACAGCCTCAACTGCCTCTGGCGCCGCTCCAGCCGCAGGCGCTGCCGCAGGTTCTCCCGCAGCAGGTGCCGCCGCCGGTGGTGCAGCCGGTCAGGAAGCTCCCACCAAAATCATTACCGATTCGGACAGACAAGAATACGACCGCGACTCCGGACGATTCGAGGCCTTCGGCAATGTGCGCGTTATCGCCGGCGACATTCACGTCACCGCCGACAAACTCAAGCTCGCCTACGGCATCGACCACAGACCGGAAGCCGCTATCTTTACAGGACACGTGAACGCTCTCCAGGGCAAAAACAACACCATGTCCGACTTCATGACTTACTTCCTCAATACCAAACGCCTGCAGGCCAGCGGCCATGTGCGCTCGAAAGTAATTCAAGAAAAGAACGAAGTTAAGCCGGTGCAGAAGAAGCAGGAAGAAGGCGTAATCAAGCCAATCTCCAACAGCGTCAATCCAGCCAACGGCAGCAAGAAAAGCAACGCACCGGTTATCGGTCTGAACGGCCTTTCCGGCGGCAGCGAATCGAACGCTCCCATCATTATTGTTTCGGACTCGCAGGACTACAATAAAGAGACCGGCAGACTAGACGCCATCGGCAACGCCAAAATCTTCTATGAAGATACGATCGGTATCGGACCAAAAGTGGTGCTGATGAAAAACGCCGACGGTCAGGCCGAGAAGATTGTCTTTGTCGGCCGCTCGCAGGTTACTCAACGGGGCAAGCGCTGGATCGGCGACCGCGTCACCATACTTGTGGCCGATCGCAAAGTCCTGGCCGAAGGAAACACCAAAGCAGTTTTCTTACAGAAAAAAGATGCAGCGCCCGGCCTGATTCCAATCGCCGGCAAGAAACCGCCGGTCACGGCTCAATCACCGGTTGAAGCGCCGGATGAGGCCAACAAGAAAGTAGCAGGCAGCAGGGTTGAATTGACAGAATGACAATGGCGGCGTCCCGCGTTGGGACGAAAACACTCGTTATCAAGGATTTGCAAAAATCGTACGGCGGCAGAAAAGTCGTAGACGGCGTCAGCTTCGATGTTAATCGCGGCGAGGTTGTCGGTCTTCTGGGCAGAAACGGAGCCGGTAAAACAACTTCGTTCGATATGGTGCTCGGCCTGGTCAAGCCCGAAAAAGGCATCATCACCCTGGGCGATAAAACAATCACCAAGATGGCCATCCACGAACGCAGCCGCCTTGGGATTGGCTACCTGCCTCAGGAAGCGTCAATTTTCCGCAAACTGTCGGTAGCCGACAATATCAAAATTATTCTCGAGCTGATAAACATTCCCAGCCGCGAACACAATACGCGCATTCAAACTTTGCTTGAACAGTTCGGCTTGCAGTATCTATCTAAAACCACCGCGGTGCAGCTCTCCGGTGGTGAAAGACGACGACTGGAATTGGCCCGCTGTCTGGCGGCCGAGCCCGAGTTTATTTTGCTGGACGAACCATTCACCGGGGTTGACCCGATTTCAATTTCAGACATCCAGGGCCTTATTCGCCGTCTCAGAGATGAATGGAATCTGGGCGTGCTGCTTACCGACCACAACCCCAGGGCCACACTAAAAATTACCGACCGCGCATACCTTATAGACAGCGGCAAAATTCTCGTCGCCGGCACATCCAAAGAAGTGGCAGAGAGCCCCGTGGCGCGCAGACAGTATCTGGGCGAGGACTTCACTCTATGACATTTGGACTGAAACTAGTCGATCGTTATATCGCCAATGAATTCTGGCAGCCGCTCTTGTTCGGTATCGGCATCGTAACCGGCGTCTGGTTCGGCGCCGATCAGCTCAAAACAATTTTCAACCTGGTCATGAGATCAGGTGTGCCCATCCACATGGCGCTGACTATCCTGGGTCTGCACTTGCCCGAGGTCATCGTTATGACCATCCCTATCGGGGTGCTGCTCGGCACACTGCTTGTATTTAACCGCCTCTCCGGCGACTCCGAAATCATCGCCCTGCGAACCACCGGCGTCAGCTTCTACCGCATCATGGTGGCACCGCTGATGTTTGGTGTGATGACCAGTTTGATCAGTCTTGGGCTGAACGAATGCGTGGTGCCTATGGCCAACCGCACGTCCAAAAAGCTGGAATTTTTGGCCATGTACAAAGCCGAATTGCCCTCCGGTCAGGCCAATTTCACTTACATGGACAGAGGCAAAGACCTCTCGCTCAACCGCATCTTTTATGTCGGCTATTACAACGGCAGGCTGCTGGCCAACGTAATCATTCTCGATTTCACCCAGAATAAAATCGTCAAGATTATTTCGGCATCGTCCGGACTTTTCGCCAACGGTGAATGGACGCTCGAGCACGGCCGCACCTATGCCATCGACGGCAATTCGGATATTGCCCATGTGATGCAATTCAATCGCCTGGTCATCCCCGGTATGAATAACCTGCAAAAGGCCATGGATTCGGGCAAAGTCGTGCCCAAAGAAATGAATATGTTCGAGCTGAACGAATATCTGGACATTCTGCGCAAATCCAATTCGGTGACGAACGACCTGCTGGTGCGCTATTACCAGAAGTTTTCGCAGCCTCTCGCCTGCTTGATCGTAGCTCTGGCCGGAGCGCCTCTCGGTCTCATGGCCCGAAGATCGCGCAGCAACCTTGGTCTTATCTATTCGGCCGTAGTCGTATTTCTTTATTACGTCCTGCAATCGTCCTCGGGCGCCCTGGGCGAAGCCGGACGCATACCGCCGCTTGTAGCGGCCTGGCTGCCGAACGGCGTTATCGGCATATTGGGACTGATAATCCTCTACGTCAAAGCCAAATAGTCAGATTAGCGCGAGTTAATCAAGGATCAATCTCGGGCAATAGTCCACCGCTGTTACGTCTGGAGCCTTTGGCCCCGCGACCTAATGCGTAGATTCCGTATTGACTGGACTATGTGTCGCCCTTAATCTAGATGATCCTAATATAAGCATCCTATATCCATCATCCACCCACACCAAGGCAAAAGAACTCGTTGGCTAGCACTAGTCAGATTTCCAATTCACTGCATTCAAGAAGACGCGAAAACAACGGTCGTCCCTTGACTCTGTTTTTCGTCGGTGGCATAGCCCTGGTGCTGACCCCGGCGGTGATGGTGTTTTGCCAGGATGCATCACTGAGGCAGCAGATGTGCGAAAACGTTCATACGTTTAGCGCCACTGTTTCTGCTGAAAGCACAAAGTTTTTGAAACGACTGTCGTCTGGCCAGATTGGCCAGAGCGGTGGTCATCTCAGTCAAATTGGCCAGAACGGTGCCGCGCAAAGTAGCGGCAGCGGTGCAAACTCCAATTTGAGCCTGGGCAATGATGAAAAATCGGAAAAAGGCTCGGCCACTCAATCCGAAAGTACTGCAAATTCCGAAAATCCGGCCAGAGGCGACAATCTGTCTTCGACCGACATGGCCAGCAATGTCAGCATGGTCGATCAGGCGGTGTCTGTACTGACGGCGCAGATCGCCAAAGATCCAAACAACGCTTCGCTGCACAATCGTCTCGGTTTGATTTATGCCTCGGTGGGCGAATTGAAGCGCGCCGAAAGCCAGTTTAATCTGGCCATCGACCTTTCGCGCGAGCAACTGGCTCAACTCAATACAGATCTCAAAGCCAAAAAAGCTTCCGGCGAAATTGCCCAGGCCTCACAGATCATGCTCACCGCCAACCAGATGGAGCTTGAGTTATCGTCGGCCCACAGCAATCTGGCCCGCGTCTTTGAAAAATTGGGCCAGCAATCAAAGGTAGTGGCACAACTGGATCAGCTTAATAAGGATGTGGTTATCGGAGAAGGTCCGATACAAGCCGCCGCGGTATCGCCGGCAGTGGTAGCCCGCGCCTCCTCATTGAACAGCTCAATATCAGGAGCCGCCGACGCTCCCAAAGTTTCTCCTCAATTGGTAGCCAGTCTGGCCAAAGCACAAGCGCTTCTCCAGGCGGGCCGACCACAGGAAGCCGTAGTGCAATTGCGCATGGTGCTTTCTATAGATCCCAATCTGGCCGAAGCCCACGAAGAACTGGGCAAGATCGGCCTCTCCTGCGGCAATGTACCCCAGGCTATCGAAGAGCTGACAAAGGCCAGAGATCTGACACCAAACAAAGCGTCGGTGCACGCAGCTCTCGGCGTCGCATATCAATATAAAGGTCGGCTCAAGGAAGCCATCGGCGAATTCACTCGGGCCCTGGCTCTCAACAACAAAGACGCCTCCAGTGCTTTCAATCTGGGCAATGCTTATGCCGCCGGCAATCAAAACAAAGAAGCTATTGCCTGCTACCGAAAGGCGCTGGCAATCGAGCCCAAGATGGCGGTGGCGCACAACAATTTAGCCTCGCTCTATTCATTGAACAACAACGGTGAAGCGGCGGTCAAAGAATTTGAAGCGGCTCTCTCTCTGGCTCCCGGCATGCCTTCGGCGCATTACGGTCTGGGTCTGGCTCTCTATCGCATGCACGATTATGCGGCGGCCAGTCGCGAATTCAAAGCGGCGGTTACGCTCAATCCCAGTCTCATAGACGCTCATCACAAAATTGCCATGTGCGAGAAGCAGGGCGGTCGTCCTGCCAGACACCTGTATCAGCATGTCGCCATGCGGTAACGTCGTCCTCGTTGGCCTGTCCGGTGCAGGCAAGACAAGTTGCGCGCAGATACTGGCAGAATTGCTCGATCTGGCCGTGCTCGACAGCGATGAAATTATCCAGCGAGAAGCGGGTCGAACAGTCGCCGAAATTTTTTCGCAGGAAGGCGAAGGTCACTTTCGTGTGCTGGAAAGACAACTGCTTGAGCGTCTGCTGGAACAGAATCCACCTCTTAAAAACACCGTCTTATCGGTCGGTGGGGGACTGCCGGCCCACGAGGACAATATTCACCTGC
>Ga0070665_100007474_pt1 | contig 11108 bp, 8 predicted proteins | sample KBSS13metaG_FD_65862 | JGI IMG/M metagenome (GOLD analysis project Ga0070665, IMG submission 65862) | Switchgrass rhizosphere microbial communities from Kellogg Biological Station, Michigan, USA - KBS S1-3 metaG | ecosystem: Host-associated > Plants > Roots > Rhizosphere > Soil ...
GTGCGCAGGCTCAGGCCGTGGCCGCCAACACAGGCACTGGTCTGGAAGAGATTGTGGTAACTGCACGTCGCCGAGAAGAGCGGCTCCAGGACACGCCGATCGCCGTCTCCGCATTTAGCGCTGAAACACTCGAGCGCCAACAGATATTCAACACCGAGGACCTTGGTCATGTGACCCCGAGCCTGCAATTTCATAGCTACGCGCCTTTGTCGGGCAACAACTCTGCAGCACAGGTTTTCATCCGCGGAATTGGCCAGACTGATGCGTCTCCCAGTGTTGACCCTGGTGTGGGCCTGTACATCGACGATGTCTATATGGGGCGTGCCGTTGGTGGAGTTATGGAGTTTCGCGACGTTGCGCAAGTGCAAGTGCTGCGTGGTCCTCAGGGTACGCTCTTTGGTCGCAATACCATCGGCGGCGCGGTGCTTCTGAGCACAGCGGCCCCCGGCGATGAGTTTGGAGGTACGGCGCGCGTCTCGCTCGGTGATGATAACCTGCGCGAAGCGTTTGCTGCCGTGGACATTCCGATCGCCAGCCACGTCGCGGCACGTGTTTCGGCAGGCTTCCGCAAGCGCGACGGTTATGTTACGCGGGTATCTGATGGCGTCGATTTGGGCAACGAAAACAGCTACACGGTCCAGTCGTCCTTGCGCTGGCAACCACTGGAGCAGCTGAAAGTGACCTTGCGCGGCGACTACACGCATGCGAACGAGCACGGCTCGCCGTTTGTGTTCGCAGCGATCAACGGGCGGCAGGCATTTCCCGCGGTCGTGAGCGCCGCCGCGGGATGTCCGGGGGCGACGTTTCCACCGCCATTCGTTCCGACCGGAACGGTCGATTCGCGGTGCGCCAATTCTGTGACTTGGAACCTCGGACCCTTCCGGAACGGCGGCACCGCTCCCGTGGGCAGTACCTTGGAGAATTGGGGGGTATCCACCGTGGGTGAGTGGGCCATCAATGAGGCGTTCAAACTCAAGTCGGTTAGTGCCTATCGCCAGCTCAACTGGACTGGAGAACGTGACGCGGACAACACTCCGTTGCTGATCTTGCAGACCAATTACCGGAGTAGGGGACACCAGGTGAGCCAGGAGCTGCAGGCGCTGACCGAGGCCGGTCCGTTGCATGGTGTCGTCGGCGCGTTCTACTTCAAAGAAAGCGTCGATGATCTGCTGCAGGTTGCGGTCCCGACTCCACCGCCGCTGGTGGCCTCTCGGGGTTCTCCGGGCTCACGAGACTATGACGCCGCTCAGCTCGATAACGACAACTGGGCGCTGTTCTCGCAATGGACATACGACATCACCAAGGCGCTCAGTTTTACGGGGGGCGTGCGTTATACCAACGAGACCAAGAAGATTCGGATCGTAGACTTCAATGTATCACCCTACACGAATCCAACGCCTGATCCTTTGCCGTCGCTCGTGCCACCGCTGTACGTGCAGCCTATTTCGTTCAAACAGGAGTTTACCGCGACGACAGGATCGGCCAGCCTGCAATATCGCTGGACTAAAGATTTGATGAGCTACTTCAGCTGGTCCCAGGGGTTCAAGAGCGGTGGATTCAACCAACGCTACAATGCGCCGCCACCTGGAAACCTGCCGATACCGTTCAAAGAAGAAAGGGCCAGGACCTACGAGCTGGGCCTCAAGAGCGATTGGAGTGGTGTATTGCGCGCGAACGCCGCTATCTTCAAAACATACTATGACAATATGCAGCTCACGTATCGGCTGGGCGTTGTTCCGTTGCTGTTCAACGCCGGTAAATCGACTATCGAGGGCGCGGAGCTCGAGCTGACGTACGCACCGATGCGCGATCTGAACGTAAACGCCAGCGGAAGTTATCTTCGCAACACCATCGACGAGATCGCGACGATCGTGGTGCCTGGTTCAGCGGTCACCGCTACCGTTGGGCCGTCTAACTCCCTGCCTTTTACACCGAAGTGGCAAGCCAACGCCGGTGCAGGTTACACGCTGCACCCGGGCGGGCTGCTGCTCACTCCGCGCCTGGATGTTTCCTTTACGGCAGCGCAGTTTTTCGATGCGGCCAACTCGCGGGAGGTGGCGCAGAGCAGCGGAGTTACCGTGATGAATGCCTCGCTCACTCTCGAGAATTCGGCCCGCGCATGGCGCTTGATGTTCGGTGTGAATAATCTGACAGATAAGGTGTATCCCGTTGCCGGGAACTCATCACTGTCGACATCGTCCGGCTACGCCGAGATCATCTATGCGAGGCCGCGCAACTACTTCGTAAGTGGAAGTTACAGCTTCTGATAGGTGCCATAAATGCTGCCTCGTCATCTCGAGATGAAGCGGCGCGCGGGTCGCGATGGGCTTTGCGGGAAACACCCAAATACAACACCATGGGAAAACGTCGAGCCGAATAGGTTGGTTTCTGTTTTTAAAACCTTGGCTTGAAATCGATCTTCAAATGCTGCGCGGCGGAGATCGCTCGACATCGACTTCAGTCGGCGCCTTCGGCCCATGCCGCATAGGCGCCGCCGTCCAAGTCAGCTATTCTAGCGCGGAAGCGGAGAGAGACGGGGGTTACGACGGCGCGGCTCACCCACTTACCTTGCAAGCAGGCCAAGTTTTCTGGCCAGCCCCGGTGCTGAGTACGCAAACTCTCCGTCGGTCGCTCAGGCGCAGACGATCACAGCGCGATTTCACCTGTGCTGTCGCCGATATGATCGAGCTCGACTCCCAACTTCCGCGCGAGTGTGAGCAGTACATTCGCCATCGGCGTTCCCTCTGTACACCGCACATGGAGATTCCCGCGGAGACGACCGCTTGCCTGGCCTGCAATGAACAACGGTAGAAACCGATGCCCGTGGACGTGCGAGTCCCCCATCGGGCTGCCGTACAGGACCGCAGAAGACTGCAGGAGATTGCCATTGCCTTCCGGCGTCGCGCGCAGGCGCTCGAGAAAAGCCGCCACCCGAGCGACGTGATATTGGTTGAGGCGTGCGAACTCCAGAATCTTCGGCGGCTCTTCCCGGTGATGCGACAGTGTGTGAAAAGGTGTAGTACTGCCGCTTTCGGGATACAGCCGCTGACTTCGATCGATCCCAAGCTTGAGAGTACAGATGCGCGTAAGATCTGCCGCGAAAGCCAACCGGATCAGATCAAACATCAGGCCCACGTGTTCTTCGAAAGAGTCCGGAACACTCAGGGGCGCTCCGGCCAACTGTCGCGCAGACTCATTGAGATTGCGCGCCTCAACGTTCTGGATCCTCTGCTCTACGTCTCGGATCTCGTCGAGATACTCTTCGACGCGGCGCCGGTCCGCAGGGCCGAGCCGTCTGCGTAGACGACTTCTTTCACCCGCAGTTCCGTCGAGCACGCTGCCGGGTTGCGGAATGTTGTGGTCGGATTGCCGATGAGCCTCCGACCCGAAGAATCCATCGAAGAGGATGCGAGGCGCCCTTTCCATTGGGAGCGGCATCGTGGGTGAGGTCCAACTGATGGTGTGAGAGTAGGCACAGCTATACCCGTATCCGCAGTCTCCGGACAGAGTACCCAGATCCTCAATGCACATCTGAACTGACGCCAGGGGTGTCTCGTGAGGAGACTGCATCGCTAGTATCTGATCGAGCGAAGGCCCGGCCCCGACATCCGCATCGGCGGTTCTTTTGGGATGTTGAGCTGTCAGAAATGCGGCGGATGAGCGAGCATGGTCAGCCATCGGACCGTCTTCTTCGGCCGAAAGCGAAGTAGCGTTTTTCAACTCGGTGTCGCTGACAATCGTGATATAGTCGCGCAAGGGCTCGAGCGGCCGCAGAGTCGACGTAAAATCAAACTCCCGACCGGTACCAATCGGCGACCAGAGATTTTGCGCCCGCCCAAACTCGGTGCTTCCGGCGGCACCGTGCACCATCTCAATTGCGGTGAATCGGGTCTTTGCTGATGCGGGCGTGCGGCTCAAAGGCGTGTATGCAGGAACCATCGCATCCAACAGCGGCAGGCCCACCGCCGCCCCGAGGCCCTGCAAGATCACCCTTCTGGAAAGGCATTTCTTCGTGAGGAACATGGCGTCACGATGCGCCCCGCTGAGGACTGCCGCAAGACCACACTATCGTCATAATATATCGCCCATGCGACAGCGGACCGTCACACCGAAACAGCGGTTTTCCCCTCCAGGACCGCACAGCTCCAAACATGAGCCTCCCCGGGGTACATGGGCTGTTACATTCGCTCGTGAATACCCACGGCGGTCTGAGATTTCCGAGCACATGCACGGATCCGATCAGCTCATTTATGCAACCCGTGGCGTCATGGAAGTCTCTTCCGGCCAGAATCTATGGATGATTCCGCCATACTTCGGTCTTTGGGTTCCCGCGCGAACGGTGCATCGGATTCGCATGCCGGAAACCGTGTCCATGCGCACCATCTATTTGCGGCATGGACTCGCAGTCTTACCGGGCAGCTGCCGAGTCCTTCACGTGCGCCCGTTGCTTCGTGAACTGATCGTCGAAATTGTCAACGGGGGCGAGCTTCGCACAAAGAACCAGGTTCACAAGGCGCTCTGCACGCTACTGATCGCCGAGCTAACTTCCGCATCCTCCGTTGCAACGACCGTTTCACTGCCCAGGGACCCGCGAGCAATCGCGATTGCCCGGCAACTCGTCACCCATCCGGGGCTCCGCACGACACTCAGTACTCTGTGTGCTTCTGCGGGTGTAAGCGTTCGGACACTCGAACGGCTGTTCCGCAAGGAAACGGGCCTCGACTTCGAGTCCTGGCGGCGGCAACTGCGAGTGATGAGGGCCGTGGAGATGCTTATTGGAGGTCGCTCGGTGAAAGAAGTCGCCTTCTCCGTGGGTTATCGACAGCCCAGCGCTTTCGTGGAGGCGTTTCGGGCGGTGTATTGCACGACGCCGAAGAAATGGAAGGCCTCGCTGACCCGGTGAAGCGTAGTTGGCCCGCATCCGGCTCAAGCAAGAATGAAGCCCTTGGCTCATGGAAGTCGGTAATCCAAATTACTGAAGTTACTAAGCGGTTCGTTCTCTTCCATTCCAGCTGTCGCGTCGAGCTCTTACCAAAATTGCCATTGGCGGCATCACAAGTGCTTTTGCCCGCGGCTGTGTATCGCACGTATAACACGGCCTAATGCGCAACCGTGAAACAGCCAGAGTGATCGCCGCGCCGCCATTCCTCTTTGCAGGAACGCTCGCGCTCGGATTGCTGCTCAATGCCTTCCACCCTGTCGCGATCACGTCAGGGTCCGGCGTGTGGCGGATCGTCCTGGCTGAGTGTGTCGATAAGGTCCACCGCAGACCAAGCGTGCCGTTGGTCTGCGTGGAGAGTCTTACGCGCATCTGCGCCGCATTGCGCGTGTTGGCGACCCAGCGGGACCTTCGGCCCCAATTTGCGCAGATCTGCAAGCGGCTGCAACCGCTGGTTCCATCAATTTGGCGACTAGCTGCGCGCCACCCGAGCCTTTTCAGATCACAGGGCGGCAATTTCGCTAGCGGAAACGGCCCCGCTTTCGTCGTGTAATAACGTGAGCGTGGCCGTACTTCGAGCCCCGATCTTCATTTACCATAACAATATGGCGGGATTCGTTGTTGTATTGGCAATCAGCCCATAGCCGCGCTATATGGCATCACGGCATTACTCGCGTTTGCCGCCCAATTTGGGGCAGTAGAGGGAGCGCTTATATGAAGAAAGTTGCCGACCACCAATCGGATGCTGCGTCGAACTCTCACGAGCCTTGGGACGGCTTGCTAGCCACTGCAGGGCCTCGCGATCACATCGTGCAGCTTTATCAGGATCAACAGTTTCTCAATCGTGCCGTTTGTCGCTTCGCGGCTGGCGCCATTGCGAACGGCGAGGGCGTCATCCTCGTGCCCACGGCTGCCCACTGGGAGGCGTTCCGTCCTCGCTTGGAGGCCGAGGGAGTAGACGTAAAGGCCGCGCAAGGGCGTGGACAGCTCAGCGTTGTTGATGCGGACGAGCTTCTGCCTCGCTTCATGAAAGACGCCATGCCCGATGCGCCGGTGTTTCTCGGTCTGGCAGCGGACGTCATCGCTAACGCGCGTGGCGAAGCCCGATATCCGAAGGTCCGCTGGTGGGGTGAGATGGTCAACGTGCTTTGGGAGCAGGGAAACGTGGCTGCCAGCATGAGTCTCGAGGATCAGTTCGACCGCCTAGCGAAGCAGCACGAGATTGCAATCTTCTGCTCCTTCGTCATGGACAATTTCAACAGCGAGGTACACTCCCGCCTGCTGCCGCGGCTGGGGCAAAATCATTCTCACCTGATTCCAGTGGAGGACTACGCCCGCCTCGAGCGTGCCGTGGGCGACGCGCTGCGACTTACCGTCGGTGCGGAGGACGCTCGCGTACTCGAACAGCAGCTTCTCTCAAACTACTCGCCCGCATTTCAGATGCCGCGCTCTCAGGCGTTGCTCCTGGCTTTGCGTGAGAGTCTTCCAGATGTTGCGGAATCCGTCTTGACCCGCAGCCGCGCGCTTTATCATGGTTCGCACGAGTCTGCGTAGTGACTGAAGCTGGCACAGCTGAGATGGGGATCCGTGAGGCCGGCGGGATACACGGCGACGGTGCGACCGCGGACTTCGTAAGCGCCGATGTGATTGGCATTTTGGACACCATCGATGTCCCGATCGTCGTGGTCGGACGCGACTGCAAGGTGACTCGTTTCAATCGAGCGGCGGCGGACACACTGGGCGTCAGTGCATCGGACATAGGCCAGCAGGCTTGTAGCATGCAAGCGTTGGCGGGTGTTCCCGAAATGGAGCAAGTGTGCACGCAGGTGATGGTCGATGGAATGCCATCCCGCCGGGAGATGTGCTACGGCGACCGGTGGTTTGTTGTTCGCATCGCTCCGTGCACTGGAACCGAACCAGAGGTGCGCGGCGCGGTACTCACGTTCACAAATTTCACCGCTTTTCGCGCAAGTCTCGGGCAGGCTATTTACGAGCGCGAATACACCAAAACAATTCTGAATGCGGTGATCGATCCGCTGGTGGTGCTCGACGACGCCCTGCAAGTTCAGACGGCCAATCGCGCCTTCTACGATTGGTTCGGCGTCTCGCGAGAGCAGACGCAAGGTATTCCCTTGAGCAATCTCGCAGACCACGCGTGGAAAGCATCCGGTTTGTGGTCTTCACTGCAAGCGACTCTCTGCGACAACCGCGAATTCGAGACCCTCGAGCTCGAGTGCGATTTCCCTGACATCGGGCGCCGCACCGTCCTGCTGGATGCTCGCCGCCTGGCTCGGGACGGAAATGCTCTGGTCCTTCTGGGGTTTCGGGACATAACCCAGCGTAAGCAGGCCGAGCAAGCGCGGCGCGAAAGCGAAGCCCGATTCCGCACTCTCTTTGAGTCGATGGACGAGGGTTACTGCGTCATCGAAATGGTCTTTGATGAAAACAACAACCCAACCGATTACCGCTTTCTGGAAGTCAACCCGGTATTCGAAAAGCAGACGGGGATCAAGGACGCCAAGGGGCGGCTCATGCGGCAGATTGCGCCTGACCACGAGCAACACTGGTTTGATATTTATGGCCGCATTGCACTCACCGGTGAAACGCTGCGCTTTGAGAAGCCGGCGGCCGCGCTGCGGCGCTTTTACGAGGTGTGCGCATTCCGTGTGGGGGCTCCAGAACTGCGCCGCGTCGGCGTTATTTTCAATGACATCACAGGGCGCAAGAATCTGGAGCGCCAGCGCGAGCTGCTCCTGGCGCAGGAGGAAGCCTTACGCAAAGACGCAGAGGCCGCCGGGGCGGCCAAGGACCGCTTTCTGGCCGCACTGAGTCATGAGCTGCGCACCCCTCTGTCGCCGGTCGTGATGACGGTCGCGGCTATGGAGAGGGATCCCGACCTCCCGCCTGCGTTTCATAAACATCTGGCGATGATACGGCGCAATGTCGAGTTGGAAACCCGCCTCATCGACGACTTGCTGGACCTGAACCGCGTGACCAGCGGCAAGATGCGGTTGGATGTACAGCCTACTCATGTCCATCTGGTGTTGACACAGGCTATGCAGACCTGCGCCAGCGAGACGTCGGCCAAGAATTTGAATATCCAACTGAATCTGCGAGCCGGCAACGACCTGGTGAACGCCGACGCGGCGCGGCTGCAGCAGATCTTCTGGAACCTCCTGCGCAATGCGGCCAAGTTCACACCCGAGGGGGGGAGTATCTTCATTCGTAGTGAGAGCACTGCGGATAGAGTGCGCCTTGAAGTGCAGGACACCGGCATTGGCATTGAGCCTGACTTCCTGCCGAAGGTGTTCGAGGCGTTTGAACAGGCAGATGCGATGATCACGCGCCAGTTTGGCGGACTTGGACTGGGGCTGGCAATTTGCAAGGCGATTATGGATATGCACGGAGGCGCGATCCGTGCTGAAAGCGACGGCCCCGGGAAGGGGGCGACCTTCATCGTCGAGCTGCCCGCGGCTTTCGCTGGTGCGCAGGAAGTCGTTGCGGTGCAAGCGCCGGAGCAAAACAACGACGCTCAACCTCTGCGCGTGTTGCTGGTCGAAGATCATCCCGATACCCGCAATGTGCTGGCCAAGCTGCTGGGCGCTTTGAATTATGTAGTCAAGACGGCCAGCAGTGTGGGAGCTGCGCTGCAACTCGCGGCCACCGACCGATTTGACGTCGTCGTGAGCGACCTGGGCCTGCCCGACGGGACGGGCCATGATTTGATGAAACAGCTCCGCGACCGCTACGGAATCAAAGGCATCGCTATCAGCGGCTACGGCATGGAGAAGGACCAGCAGCGCAGTTGGGAAGCGGGTTTTCTCGATCATGTCGTCAAGCCTGTGAACGTAAGTCAACTCGTGGCGGTCATTCAGCGCGTTGTCAGCAGCCAGACCAGCGATTGAAGGCGGCTTTGCCCGATCCCGATCCCGATTTGGCTCCCCAGCCAAGTCTTCCACCGCCATCGCCGTTCGTTAGTGATCAGAACCAACGCGCGGACGCTTCGCTGATCTACTTACGTCTCCAGCAGCGCTAGAGCCTGTTGCCTGGCCGCGGCCCGGAGCGATTGGCGCAGCTCGGCATCGTTTGTGGTGCGCGCAAGCACCATGCCGCCGACGCACAGAGAGACCATGGCCTGCGCGCGGCGTTCCGCATCGCGAGCGTCCGTGAGTGCCGCGAGGAACACGCGCACCAAGTTGCGGATGAGGTCGGTGTAGGCCTTTTGCGGTGCCAGGCCCGCGCGTGCGACGTCGGCGGGCATGGCATACAGCGGACAATGCAGGTCCGCATTATCGAGCACTTCATCACTGAGATAGAGGTCGACCAGCATGCGCGCCAACTTGTGCGGATTGCGGATGGGCCGCTTCGCCTCGGCGAGCTGCACGGCAAACGGATTACACGTGGTGAAGCTCGATACGGCGGCCGCGTACAACTCGTCCTTGCTGTCGAAGTGATGATAGAAGCCGCCGCGGGTCAGACCCGCACCGCACATGATCTGGTCAATGGAAACCTGCTCGAAGCCGTAGCGGTTGAATAGCCGGCGGGCGGACTCGACGATACGGCCGCGGACGCGCTCCTTGTGTTCGGCGGGATAGGGCAAGGCAGACTCTCCTGAAAGCCGTTCACGATCGACTGTAAATTATGTTCTTGAACATACTTTAATTCCGCCGCATTTTAGTGTCCACGCGATCAGCTTGCGCCTGGCCAACGAGGGGCCGCGGCGTCAGCGCGCATGTATCCAACCGAATTTTCCAAAGGAAGAGCTGCTCAATGAAGAAGTTCATGGCTGTTTACATCGGCACGGCCGCCGCCAGGGAGAAGTACAACCAGCGCATTCCCGACCCGGTGCGGCGCAAATCCCAGGAACAAGCTGGCGTCACGGCGTGGGGTCAATGGGCGAAGGACCACGGTAGGTCCATCGTCGATATTGGCACGCCGCTCGGCAAGACCAAGCGCGTCAGCGCGGAAGGCATTTCCGACTTCCGCAACAATCTCACGGCCTACACGATCGTGCAGGCGGAATCGCATGAGGCCGCGGCCCGGATGTTCGAGAATCATCCGCACTTCACGATGTTTCCGGGCGACTCCGTTGAAATCATCGAGTGCCTGCCGCTGCCGGGGACTGTGACGTGAGCGGTGCGAGGCAAACATCCTGCTGAAGCATCTGGAGACACGCTCATGATGAAACTTTATGGATTTGGCGCCACGCGTTCGCTGCGCGTCCTTTGGGCCCTGCTCGACCTGGACGCGAAGTTCGAGTTCGTACCCGTGAACCTGATGGCCGGCGAACAGCGTTCATCGCAGTTCCTCAAACTCAACCCCGCCGGCAAAATACCGGTGCTGGTCGATGATGACCTGGTGCTCACGGAATCCGCCGCCATTGTCCTGTATCTAGCCGAGAAATTCCCTGGCAGGGGACTCCTGCCGATGGATTTGGAGCCACGGGCGCAGGTGTATCGGTGGGTGTTCTTTGCGATGACTGAGCTGGAATCGGCACTGTGGCGAATGACTCGTCACACCTTTCTCTACCCGCCAGAAAAGCGCTCAGCGGCTGAAATCGCTCTCGCCGCCGAGGATTTTCGAACCATGGCAACGGTGCTCGATCGGCACTTGATCGGACGAAGTTTCATCGTCGGTGATTCCTTTACCGCCGCGGATTGCGTGGCGGCGTACATTGTCGATTGGGCGGCAGAAAAGAATCTGCTCGATGAATTGCCCGAGCTGCGCGCCTACCGTTCTCGGTTGCATCAGCGCACGAATGCTGCGCCCCACTTTTCCGAGGCGCGGCTTCGCTTCGAAGGCGTGGCAGGTGCGGAACTCCGGCGATAGCGCAGCTTCAGTGACCGGAGCGTCTCGCGCCATCGAACTTGAGGGTGATGCACATTACGGAAGGGCGGCCGCCGTCCAAGTCAGCTATTCTAGCGCGGAAGCGGACTCTCAGAGCCGCAGGGAAGATCGAGGTCGAGACTTTGGCCGCACAATCTGCTTCCACGCCCGCCACTCGATGGAATAAAGTCGTTCAGTTTCCGCTGGTGAGAATTCTGCTGGCTAGTTTCATGGTGATTCTGGCCGCTATCGCAACTCAGAAGCTCATCTTGCTCCTGGTGCCTTCCCAAGGCCGGAGTGTTACGCGCATCGCAACGCTGATCAGCATCGTGGCGGTATACGG
>Ga0070665_100007482_pt1 | contig 11104 bp, 9 predicted proteins | sample KBSS13metaG_FD_65862 | JGI IMG/M metagenome (GOLD analysis project Ga0070665, IMG submission 65862) | Switchgrass rhizosphere microbial communities from Kellogg Biological Station, Michigan, USA - KBS S1-3 metaG | ecosystem: Host-associated > Plants > Roots > Rhizosphere > Soil ...
GCTCGGAATCATCGAGAACCCCAACTTCCGCGGGGGCAGCTGACCCGTAGGATCGCCACATGCCCGCCCAGCAGACGAAGTTCCTCCTGTCCGAGGATGCGATCCCGACGCACTGGGTGAACATGAACCCGGACATCCCCGGCGCCCAGATCCCGCCGCTGAACCCGCAGACGAAGGAGCCGGCGGGGCCGGCCGACCTCGGCGCGATCTTCCCGATGGAGCTCATCCTCCAGGAGGTCTCGCCCGAGCCGCTCATCGAGATCCCGGAGGCCGTCCGCGAGGCGTACAAGCTCTGGCGTCCGACGCCCCTGTACCGCGCCCGGCGCCTCGAGGAGGCGCTCGGGACGCCGGCGCGCATCTACTACAAGTACGAGGGCGTCTCGCCCGCGGGCTCGCACAAGCCGAACTCGGCCGTGCCGCAGGCGTACGCGAACAAGCAGGCCGGGATCGACAAGCTCGTGACCGAGACGGGCGCGGGCCAGTGGGGCTCCTCGCTCGCGTTCGCGTGCAGCCTGTTCGGGCTGGACCTCGAGGTCTTCATGGTCGGCTCCTCGTACGACCAGAAGCCCTACCGCCGCTCGATGATGGAGACGTGGGGTGCGACGGTGCACCGCTCCCCGAGCGACCGGACGCAGAGCGGGCTCTCCAACTCGTCGCACCCGACCGGCTCGCTGGGCATCGCGATCTCCGAGGCGGTCGAGATCGCCGCGCAGTCCGCCGACACGAACTACGCGCTGGGCTCGGTGCTCAACCACGTGCTGCTGCACCAGACGGTGATCGGGCAGGAGACGATCGCCCAGATGCAGCTGGCGGAGGACGAGCCGGACATCATCATCGGATGCGTCGGCGGCGGCTCGAACTTCGGCGGCCTCGTCTTCCCCTGGCTGCGACGAGCGACCCAGGAGGGCTTTGCGACACGCTTCCTCGCCGCCGAGCCCGCGGCCTGCCCGACCCTGACGAAGGGCGTGTACGCCTACGACTACGGCGACACGGCCGGGCTGACCCCGCTCATGCCGATGTACACGCTCGGCCACGACTTCGTCCCGCCTCCGGTCCACGCGGGCGGCCTGCGCTACCACGGCGACTCACCGCTCGTGAGCCGCCTCGTGAAGGAGGGGCGCATCGAGGCCCGCGCGTACCGGCAGACGGACGCGTTCGCCGCGGCGATGACGTTCGCCCGGACCGAGGGCATCATCCCGGCGCCGGAGCCCACCCACGCGCTGCGGGCGGTCGTCGAGGAGGCGCAGGCCGCCAAGGAGGCCGGGGAGGAGCGCGTGATCCTGTTCGGGCTGTGCGGCCACGGGCATTTCGACCTCGCCGCCTACGACGCGTACCTGCGTGGGGAGCTCGAGGATCCGGAGTTCGACGAGGCGGATGCGCGCCGAGCGATCGACGCGTTGCCCGACGGCGTCCCGCTGCTGGCATAGTCCGCGCGCATGGGGCGCATCGGGGTGTTGACCGGCGGGGGCGACTGTCCTGGCCTCAACGCGGTGATCCGCGGCGTCGTCCGCAAGGGCGTCAACGACCACGGGCACGCGATCATCGGCTTCCGCTACGGCTGGGCGGGCGTGCTCGCCGATGAGGCGGTCGAGCTGACGGTCGAGACGACGAGCGGGATCCTGCCGCGCGGCGGCACCATCCTCGGGACCTCGCGGACGAACCCCTACAAGGAGGAGGGCGGCGCCGAGAAGGCGAAGGCGACGCTCGAGGCCCGCGGCATCGACGTCCTCATCCCGATCGGCGGCGAGGACACGCTCGGCGTCGCGCGGCGACTGGCGGACGAGGGCATCCCGGTGGTCGGGGTCCCCAAGACGATCGACAACGACCTCGCGGCGACCGACTTCACGTTCGGCTTCCAGACCGCGGTGCAGATCGCGACCGACGCCATCGACCGGCTGCACACGACCGCGGAGTCGCACAACCGCGTCATCGTCGTGGAGGTCATGGGGCGCGACGCGGGCTGGATCGCCGCCTACGCCGGCATGGCGGGCGGCGCCGACGTCATCCTCGTGCCCGAGCGCCCGTTCGACGTCGAGGAGGTGTGCAACCACGTCCGCAGGCGCCACGCCCGGGGACGCACGTTCTCCATCATCGTCGTGTCGGAGGGAGCGATCCCGGCGGGCGGCCACGCGTACGGGCGCGGTGGGGCGACCGATGCGTTCGGCCACGAGCGCCTCGGCGGCATCGCCGTGCAGCTCGAGTCCGAGATCGAGAAGCGCACCGGGTTCGAGTGCCGCATGACGATCCTCGGCCACGTGCAGCGCGGTGGATCGCCGCTCGCGTTCGATCGCGTCCTCGGCACGCGGTTCGGCGTGGCGGCGATCGACGCCGCGACCGCCGGCCACTACGGGAAGATGGTCGCGCTGAAGGGGACGGAGATCGAGCTCGTGCCGCTCGAGGCCGCGCTCGACCAGCCCAAGCTGCTGGACCCGGCCTTCTTCGAGACGGCCGAGGTCTTCTTCGGTTGACGGCCGATCCCGACCTGCTGGGCCGCCTCCCGGAGCAGTTCTTCACCGGGATCCTCCAGGCGGCCGCCGAGGCGCGCGCGCAGCCCGGCGAGCGGTTCATCGACCTCGGGCGGGGCAACCCGGACCTCCCGCCGCCACCCGAGGCGATCGAGGCCGTGCGCGAGGCGATGCTGCACACCGCCGACCCGACGGTCCACGGCTACCCGCCGTTCCAGGGGATGCCGGAGCTGCGCGAGGCGATCGCCGGCCGCTACCGCAGCGACTACGGCGTGGCGCTCGACCCGGACACCGAGGTCGCCGTCGTCCCCGGGACGAAGACCGGGATCATGCTCGTGACGCTCGCCTGCGCGGACACCGGCGACGCCGTCCTGCTGCCCGACCCGGGCTACCCCGACTACCACTCGGCCGTCGCGCTCGCCGGTGCGCGGCACGTGGCGCTGCCGCTCGACGGCGCCGCCGGTTGGCAGCCGCGCTTCGACGGGCTGAGCGGGGCCCTGTGCGCGTTGAACTGGCCGTCGAACCCGTGCGCGGTCCTCGCCGCCGACGGCGTGCTGGAGGAGGCGGTCGCGTGGGCGCACGCGACCGGGACCCGGCTCGTCCACGACATCGCGTACGGCTTCCTGGGCTTCGAGCGGCGGGTGCCGAGCATCCTGGAGGTGCCGGGGGCGCGCGAGGTCGCAACCGAGCTGTGGTCGCCGTCGAAGATCTACGGGATGGCCGGGTGGCGGGTCGGCTTCCTGCTCGGCAATGCGGAGGTCGTCGGCCGGGTCAGGACGCTCGTCGACCACATGTTCGCGGGCGTCCCGGTGGCGATCCAGCGGGGACTGCTGGCGGCGTTGACCGGCGACCAGGCGCACGTCGCCGAACGCCGTGAGCGCTACCGGGCGCGCCGCGACGTCCTCCTCGACGCCCTCCCCGGGCTGCGCCGCCCGGAGGGGTCCTTCTACGCGTGGTGGGAGCCGCCGGACGGGCTGACCCCGGAGGAGATCATCCGGCGCGCGCGCGTGGGGGTCGCCCCCGGGATCGGCTTCGGGTCGCGCGGCGCCGGCCACGTCCGGCTGTCGCTGGCGGTGCCCGACGAGGACGTCGCCGAGGGCGCGGCGCGGCTCGCCGCGCTCGTGGCGCGACAGGCGACCTAGGTCCATTCCGCGGCGGGCGCCGGGCTGATCTGATGGCGCGATGCGCCCTCTGCTCGTCCTCGCCGTCACCGTCCTCGCCGTCCTCGCCGCGAGTGCTCCCGCCGAGGCCGCACGGCTCGCGGTGCACGACGGCCACGCGCGCATCCGCGTGCATGCCGGTGCGCAGGCGACGCTCACGGCCCGCCTGAACGGCAGGGACGTGTCGAAGGACTTCGGCGAGCCGCGGGGCGGCGTCCGCCGTCTCGACGCGACCTTGAGCCAGGGCCTGCGCCACGGGGGCAACGTGCTGCGCGTGACCGTGGGGCGGCCCGCAGGCCGGGCGCGGCGCACGACCGTGCGCTTCTCCGTGCCGGAGAGCGCGAGGCTGCTCGGCGCGGGCCGCGACGAGCGTGCGGTGGTCGGTCGTCCGATCGAGCTGCGCGGCCGCCAGATCCCGGGGGCGGGCACGCGGCGCAGCCCGATGCGGTGGGAGATCGTGCGCGGGCCGCACGGCCGCACGGCCGCCGCGGCTGCCGCGGCTGCCGCGGCGTCCGGCGGACGGCTCACCTCGGACGCGGGCCCGACGGCCGACTTCACCCCGACCGAGGCCGGGACCTACACGCTCGAGATCTCCGCCGGCGACGCGTCCGACACCGTAGAGATCGACGCCGGCCAGGGCCCGCTCGTCCCGATCGACACGCAGGCGGTCAGCCCGACGACGAACGAACCGGCCATCAAGGTCGGCGACCAGTACTACGAGGCCGAGAACCCCGGCAAGGGCACGCAGGTGCTCGTGCTCGACCGCAAGACGCTGCAGCGGATCGAGGACAACACCTGGACGACCGTCGCGCAGATCCAGCAGGACCTCGCCGGGCTCAACGACGGCTGGCTCGTCATCGTCGCCCAGCGGGCGGCGATGGACGCCCCGATGACCGGCGCCTTCACGAGCATCGGCGTCCCGGCCGCGGCGTCGACGACCGATTCCGGCCCCGGCTTCTCCGCGGTCGGCGTCCCCGGCCTCGCGGCGGGAGACGCGACCTGGATCAATGCCCCGGCCGCGTCGAACGACGGGGTCGACGCCGGGCGGATGACGGGCTACCTGTCGCCGGACGTCTACGACAACTACGGGTACATCCCCGGCTCGCAGCACGAGGACTTCTCCTACGGCGCGGCCGCCGGCTCGCCCTGCCGCGGCAACGATCCCGAGGGGTACTGCCACGACCCGGGCCTCGTCGGCTACCTCGTGCGCGTCCAGGATCGCCACACGCTCGCCGACGTGACGTACATCGCCGTGGGGGCGTACCGCTTCTACGCCACGAACGGCCAAGCGCTGTCGGCCGGGCAGCAGACCCAGCAGGCGGCCGACATGGCCGACTACCTCAGCGGGGTCAGGCCTGGCGACGTCGTCACGATCCAGGGCGTCAGCAAGACCAGCTCCTCCGGCTACCTGCCGCTGGTCGGGAACATCGACCCCGGCGTGATGGGCACGCTGGCCCAGGCGATCGCGAACCTGGGCGGAACACGCGACGGGTTCAACAACGCCGCCAGGTCGCAGGATTCCGAGCTCGGGAGCAAGGGCCAGCCCTACATCCTCGTCGGCTGGCAGCACGCGGCGGGGGACAGCGCCGCCGAGGCCACGGGCGCGGAGGCGTCGTTCGGCGACGCGGGCCAGAGCTACATCCCGGCGCTGAGCGGCACGCTGCGGCCCGACAGCTCGTCGCAGTACCGGCCGGTCGAGGTGTCCCCCGCGCCGGGGGTCTCGAACGGGCTCGACGACATCGTCCTCGCCGCTCCCGGGCAGACGGCGTGGCCGCTCGGGGGCGGCGCGCTGCGGGCGCTGTCCTCGCTCGGGGACAGCGACCCGCGGCTCGGCCCGGATCCGCGGAACGCCTACTGGACCCAGGACCTCGACGAGTCGGACACGAACTCGATCATCGAGGGCCTGCGCGATCAGACGTTCGCGAGCGGTCAAGGGTTCACGAAGAACCAGTTCACCGCGGCGAAGACGGAGCTGATCCAGGAGCTGCGGTGGGTCGGCAACACCCGCTCGTACCTCTCGAAGCTCTCCCAGCCGTTCGCGTCCAGCGGTCTCGACGGCTGGGCGGCCGCGCAGGGGATCGCCGATCAGGTCTACGCGGACGCCACGACGTCGACGAACCCCGTCGTGATGGAGTGGCTGCAGTTCACGTCGATCCTCATCGGGTTCGGCGGGCCGCCCGGCCAGATGCTCAGCCGCGCCCTGCAGCTCGGAATGTGGGCCTACGGCGCCTCCGCCGACGGCGGCCCGGGCTACTCCCAGATCAAGACGACCGCGGACAAGCTCGGGACCGCGTTCATCACCCAGGCCAAGGCGGCCGAGGCGACGTTCCAGAACATGGGCGACGTCGTCGTGAGCGACTACGCGAAGCTCAAGCAGGTCGGGACCTACGGCGGATGCAACACCGGTGCGAGCGGCTGCCCGGCCGGCCTCGCCTACAGCGCCGCCGACCGCAAGCAGGTCTCGGCCGGCGTGTACCGCGGCATCGAGCTGCAGTCGTGGGTGAAGCTGCTGCCGCTCGGCTTCCCCACCTGGGACCTGGTGCCGCCGTACGCATCCGGCGGCGCACCGGAGGACCCGGGCCTCTACCTCTGCAACGCCGACAGCGAGACGCCCTTCAGCGGGTTCCCGGATGCGACGCACGTCTCGTTCTTCCAGGCGTACAACCCGACGAGCCCGACCGACAGCCAGTTCGAGATGTTCATCATCGCCGCCCCGGTCGGGCTGTTCTCGGCCAAGCCGCCGGGCACGGCGATCCTCAACCGGGTCTTCGGTCCGGTCCCAGCGTCGGGCGATCCGCGGGACGGCGGTCTCGGCATGTCGCTCGCCGCCTACGTGCGGAAGACCTCGCCGAAGCCGTGGTCGCGCACGAGCTGCAGGTGGCAGTGAGACGCGCCTAGCGCGCGGTCGCCTCCATGTCGCGGACGCGCCCGCGGTAGGCCTCGTGGCCGCGGCTGCTCTCGGCCGCCGCGACCCGCACGACCCCGACGTCGGCGCCCACGCGGCCGCAGGCGTCCGCGAGCGTCGCCGCTCCCGCTGCGATCGCGGCGAACTGCGAGGGCGCCCAGACGGGCAGCGAGACCTCCAGCCAGCCACCGTCCTCGCGAGCGACCTGGGTGGGATACGGCTCGGTCTCGTCGCAGCCGTACGCGACGAGCGCGTCGAAGATCCGCTGGGCGCAACCCGCATCCGGGTTGGTCACCTCGAGCTCGACCTCGACGATCCAGGTGTGGTGGAACGTCGTCATGGCTTGATGGTGCCAGGTAGGCGCGGGTGGTTCACGGGCAGTCCGGGAAGCGGTCCGACGACGGGCACGCGACGGCCAGCCTTCCTGTGCCACCCGGATGGATAGAAGAGGCGGATCCGGGCTCAAGGTGCCCCACGTGCCTGCCGATGGCTTCCGGACCGCGTGGCTGGAAACACACGGACATGGACGGAGGCCCACGTCCGCCGCCTCTTCTGGCGAGCGGGTTTCGGCCCCACACCGAAGGAGGTCCGGCACTGGACGCGTGCCGGCCGATCTCGAGCGATCGCGCATGTCGTGCACGGTCCGAAGGGCGGCGCGTCGCTGCTCGGCCCGCGCCCGATGGTCAAGGGCAAGCCGATCGACCCGCTCAACGAGTACGGCCACGACGTCCTGTGGTGGCTCGACCGGATGGTCCGCACGACGTGGCCGCTGCAGGAGAAGCTCACGCTCTTCTGGCACGACCACTTCGCGACGCGCGATCAGGACACGCCGCTCATGCTGCGCCAGAACCGGATGCTGCGCCAGTACGGCATGGGCTCCTTCCGGCGCCTTCTGCGGCAGGTCACGCGCGACCCGGCGATGCAGCTCTTCCTCTCGCTCGCCGACTCCCACAAGGACTCGCCGAACGAGAACTACGCCCGCGAGCTCATGGAGCTCTTCACGCTCGCGGCCGGTTACGACGAGCGCGACGTCCGCGAGGCCGCCCGCGCGCTGACCGGCTGGCGCGTCTCACGCCGCGACGGCCAGGTGAACGGCACCTGGTTCGACAAGGAGCGCTACGACGACGGCGCCAAGCGGCTCCTCGGCCACCGCGGCCGCTTCGGCACGCAGGAGGTGCTCGACATCGTCGTCGAGAAGCCGCGCCACGCGCCGTTCCTCGTGTCCAAGCTCTGGGACTTCTTCATCACCGAGCCGCTCGACAAGGGCACGAAGCGCGCGCTCGTGCGCGCCTACCGCGGCAGCGGCCTGCGGATCCTCCCCGTGGTCGAGGAGATCCTCAGCAACCGCGCGCTGTACGCGCACCTCGCCCACCCCGACATGGTCAAGAGCCCGGTCGTCTTCCTGGCCGGCGCGCTGCGCGGGGCGCGGGCGCCGATCACGATGGACAGCTACACCTACCTGCTCGGGAACATGGGGCAGACGCCGTTCCGCCCGCCGAGCGTCGCGGGCTGGGACTGGGGCACGACGTGGCTGACCAGCGGCACGATCAAGGCCCGACTCGACGTCGCCAACAACCTCATCGGCTGGGGTGACGACGCGCCGCTGCACATCGCCGACCAGGCGGGCAGGCCCGACCTCAAGCCGCGCGAGCAGGTCGAGCTGGCCCAGCGGGCCCTCGGCTCGCCGTGGATCTCCGACGCGACCCGCCAGATCCTCACCAACGTCGCCGCGCACTACTTCGACGACCTCACCAAGCCCTGGCAGCAGGACGAGGAGAAGGTCAAGCGCGCGGCGATGCTGCAGCGCACCCTGCGCAACCTCATGCTCTCCGGCCCCGACGCCCACCTGCACTAGGGACCTCCATGCCCCGAGATCCGTTCAAGAAGGGCTGCGAGGAGTTCCGCAGCACACGCCGCCCGACGCTGAACCCCGACATGAGCCGGCGCCAGATGCTCATCGGAGGTCTCGGCCTCGGGCTGTCGCTCTACACGGCGAAGGCGATGTCGTTCGACCGCGTCCTGGAGACCGCGCAGGCCCAGGCGGCGGCCGCGCCGAACGCGCCGATCCTCGTCAACGTCTTCCTGCCCGGCGGGTGCGACCTGCTGTCGACGCTGACGCCGCTGTGGCAGGCCGGCCCGCTCAACGACCTGCGCAAGACGCTCGGGCCGATCGACACGCCGCCCGTCGGCTCCAGCGGCCTGGGGCTGCACCCCAGCCTCTCCGACGGCGTCAACGGCGGCGTCCGCGGGATGTTCGAGGCCAACAAGATCGGCTTCCTCCCCGGCATCGACTACGCCAACCCCGACCTCTCGCACTTCAACTCGCGCAACTTCTGGGAGACCGGGATCGTCAGCCCGCTCGCGGGGCCCGGCTGGCTGGGGCGCTGGCTCGACGTCGCCGGGACCCCGGACAACCCGCTCCAGGGCCTCTCGCTCGGGGGCGGCCTGTCCCCCACGCTGCGCACGGCGGGCGCGCCGGTCGCGTCGCTGAACAGCCCCAACGACGCGAAGCTGAACTTCGCGGGCACCTACGGCGTCGGGGCCGACATCACGGCAGCGGCCTGGGGCCGCCTCGCCGACAGCGCGTCGACGTCACGTCCCGGGCCGGCGGCCGCGGCGAAGTCCGCCCAGCTCGCGCGCACGGTCGCGGCGAAGCTCGCGCCCTACGCGGCCCAGAACGACGGACCCGATCCCCTCGCACCGCCGATCCCGTACCCCGAGGACAACGACCTGGGGACGAAGCTCTCGCGTGCGGCCGCGCTGCTCGCGCTGCCGCTCGGGATGCGCATCGTCACCGTCGAGGCCGACGGCGACTACGACACGCACGACGACCAGCCCACCGAGCTCGCCTCTGCCCTGTCGGGGCTGTCGCAGGCGCTCTCGGCGTTCCAGGCCGACATCGAGATGCGCGGCCTCGGCGCCCGCGTGCTCACGTTCGTCTGGTCGGAGTTCGGCCGGCGGGTGCAGAGCAACGAGTCCAAGGGCACCGATCACGGCGCCGGCGGCGTCGGCTGGGTGCAGGGCCTGCGCGCGAAGCCGGGGATCCTCACCGACTTCCCCGACGTCTCGCGCCTGGACAAGCAGGGCAACCTCGCCGTGACCGTCGATTTCCGCCGCGTCTACGCCTCGCTGCTGGAGGGCTGGCTGGGGACGCCGGCCGACGCCGTCCTTCCTGGCGCCGCCTCGTACGGGCGCGTCGCGCTCGTCTCGTGATCGCGTCGCTCGCGGCATCGCTGGCGCTGCTGGCCGGGCCCACGGCCGGGCTGCCGCCCGCCACCCCGGTGGGCATGAGCGCGCGCGAGTACTCCTTCGGCGTCTACAAGCCGCGCGTGTCCACGGGGCGCGTGAAGCTCAACGTCCACAACTACGGCGAGGACGCGCACGACCTGCAGGTCCGCGGGCCCCACGGCTACCGGTCGGCCGTCTCGCCCGAGATCGAGCCGGGCGAGACCATCTCCCTCAACGTCCGTCTGCGGCGTCCCGGCCGCTACCTGTTCATCTGCCTCAAGCCGGGGCACGCGGCACGCGGGATGACGGCCCACATCACCGTCCGCAAGCGCCGGGGCTAGCCCGGGCTCCCCTCGCGCAGCAGGTCGCGGATCTCGGTCAGCAGCATGACGTCCGGGGTCGGCGACTCGGGCGCGGGCTCGTCGTCGGACGTGTTGCGCGCGAGCAGCGCGTTCACCGGCTTGACGACGAGGAAGAAGATCACCGCGGCGATGATCAGGAACGACAGCAGCGCGTTGAGGAACGCGCCGTAGCGGAACTGCGAGCTGTTGATCGTGAACGTCAGTTCGGAGAAGTCGGGCTGGCCGCCGACGGCCGCGATCAGCGGTGTGACCAGGTTGGCGACGAACGACGTGACCAGCGCGCCGAACGCGGCACCCAGGACCACCGCGATGGCGAGGTCGACGAGGTTCCCGCGCAGGACGAACTCTCGGAACTCGGCAAGGACGCTCTTCATGCGCCGGACTTCTAGGGCTGCGCGGCGCTGACCTTCCCGCGCAGCTCGAACTTCTGGATCTTGCCCGTGCCGGTCTTCGGGAGCTCGTCGAGCACCACGATCCGCTTGGGGACCTTGAACCGCGCGAGCCGCTCGCGCGCGAACGCGATCAGCTCATCGGGATCGATCTCCTCGCCGCCGCGCGCGGTGACGAACGCGATCGGGATCTCGCCCCACTGCTCGTCCGGCGCGCCGACGACCGCCGCCTCCGCGACCGACGGGTGCGCGACGAGCGCCTGCTCGACCTCGATCGTGGCGATGTTCTCCCCGCCGGATATGACGATGTCCTTCAGGCGGTCGCGCAGCTCGACGTAGCCGTCGGGGTGCATCACGCCGAGGTCGCCCGTGTGGAACCACCCGCCGCGGAACGCCTCCGCGGTGGCCTCCGGGTCGCGGTAGTAGCCGGTCATGACGTTGTCGCCGCGCAGCACGACCTCGCCGAGCGCCTCGCCGTCGCGCGGGACGTCGCGCATCTCGTCGTCGACGACGCGCATCGGCTCGCTCACCGCGGTGGCGACGCCCTGCCTGGCGCGCAGACGCGCCTGCTGGGTGCCGGACAGGTCATCCCAGT
>Ga0070665_100007484_pt1 | contig 11104 bp, 9 predicted proteins | sample KBSS13metaG_FD_65862 | JGI IMG/M metagenome (GOLD analysis project Ga0070665, IMG submission 65862) | Switchgrass rhizosphere microbial communities from Kellogg Biological Station, Michigan, USA - KBS S1-3 metaG | ecosystem: Host-associated > Plants > Roots > Rhizosphere > Soil ...
TGACGATCGACGCCGACGTGCAGCGATCCGTCGAGGACGCGTTCAAGGCATCGGGTTTCAACGGCGCATCGGTCGTCCTCGATCCGTCCAATGGCGACGTGCTGGCGTTCACCAGCGTTCCGGCGTACGACCCGAACGCGTTCGCGGCCGGCGTCGATCGCGCGACGTGGGCCTCGCTGAATACGGACGCGGATCGGCCGTTGAACGATCGCGCCATTCAAGGACGCTACTCGCCCGGATCAACGTTCAAGATGGCGGTGGCGCTGGCCGGTCTCGAAGAGGGCATCATCACGCCGGACTTCCACGCCCACTGCGCGGGCCACGCCAACTTCTACGGCCGCGACTTCAAGTGCTGGAAGAAGGGCGGGCACGGGGCGATCGATCTGCGCCATGCGATCGAGCAGTCGTGCGATGTCTACTTCTACACGGTCGGCAACATGGTCGGCGTGGACAAGATCAACAAGTGGGCCACGCTGCTCGGCCTTGGCGTGAAGAGCGGCATCGATTTGCCGAACGAAGTGCAGGGCCTCGTGCCGTCGACCGAGTGGAAGCGCGAGAAGATGCACGAGAAGTGGTACGCGGGTGAGACGATCTCGGTGTCGATCGGCCAGGGCCAGGTGTCGCTGACGCCGGTGTCGATGGCGGTCTACATGGCGACGCTCGCCAACGGCGGCACGCGCGTCACGCCCCACCTCTTGAAGGCGGTCGACGATGGCAACGGGTGGAAGCCGGTGCCGCCGCCGCCGCCGCAGTCGAGGATCGACATCGATCCGCAGAAGCTTCAGGCGATTCGCGACGGCCTCTGGATGGTGGTCAACGCCGCCGGCACGGGCGGAACAGCGCGGATTGCCGGGCACGACGTGTCGGGGAAGACCGGGTCGGCGCAGGTCATCTCTAACGCCGGACGCGCGGCGGCCCGGACGACCAAGAACCTGCGCGACCACGGCTGGTTCGTGTTCTTCGCCCCGCGCGACAACCCGACGATTGCCGGCGTCGTGTTCGCCGAGCACGGCATCCATGGCGGCAACGCGGCGCGCATCACGCACCACATCCTCGACACGTTTTTCGCGAAGAAGGAAGGACGTCCGCTTCCGCCGCCGCCGACCGATCTGCACCTGGACATGAGCGATCCGATGGCGCACCGGGAAGCGGCGTCTACGGGTGGACAGTAAAGTTAGAAGTTAGAAGTTAGAAGTTAGAAGTTAGAAGTTAGAAATTGAAACCGAGACCTTAACCGTGTTCGAACGACGCCTTTATCACCACATCGACTGGGCGCTGGTGGCCGCCATCATGGCGCTCTGCGCGCTCGGCGTGGTGATGATCAACAGCACGACGGCCGACCCGACGCGCGCGATGTCGCGCATGTACATCACGCAGATCTACGCGATCCTGCTCGGGCTGGTGGCGATGCTGTTCACGCTGACCCTCGACTACCGCACGTTCACCGACAAGTCGCACCTGATTTACATCGGACTCTGCGGGCTGCTCGTCTACGTGATGTTCTTCGGCATGGTGCAGATGGGCGCGCGCCGCTGGATCCCGCTGAAAGTCTTCAACCTGCAGCCGTCGGAGTTCGCGAAGGTCGGCGTCGCGCTGGTGCTCGCCAAGTTCTTCGGCGAGAATCGGGGTGCGCCGTCGTGGACCGACCTCGCCATCGGCGCCGCGCTCACGGCCATCCCCCTCGGCCTCATCGCGAAGGAGCCCGATCTCGGGACCGCCGTCACGCTGCTGCCCGTGTTTTTCGCCATCGCGTACCTCGCCGGGATGCGCATGCGCATCTTCGGCATGATGTTTTTGTGTTTGCTCCTCGCGGCACCCATCGCGTGGAAGTTCGCGCTCAAGGACTACCAGAAATCCCGTATCTCGACGTTCATCGACCCGTCACAGGATGCGAAAGGCGCCGGCTATCAGCAGATTCAGGCGCGCATCACCGTCGGGTCCGGGGGCCTCACCGGCAAGGGGTTCAAGAAGGGGACGCAGGGACAACTGCGCTTCCTGCCGGTCGCCCACAACGATTTCATTTTCTCGGTGTTGGCCGAGGAGCAGGGTTTTGCGGGCGTCCTGGTGGCGCTCGGTCTGTATCTGTTCGTGATTCTGCGCGCGCTCGAGGCGGCACGGCTGGCCAAGGACCGGCTGGGGTCGTACCTCGTGCTTGGCGTGCTCGCCAGCTTCACCTTCCAGGTGATCTACAACATCACCATGTCGGCAGGGCTGGCGCCCGTCAAAGGTCTGACGCTTCCGCTCATGAGTTACGGAGGGTCGTCGATGATTGCGACCCTCGCTGGCTTCGGGCTGGTGCTCAACGTCCGCATGCGCAGATTCACGAACTAACCGGGCAGGACAGGCAGGAGGGGCAGGACGGGCAGGAGCGGAATCCTGCCGGTCCCGCCCGTCCAGCCCATCCCGCCCTGGAGGGTTCGTGAATGAACAAGGAGATGATCGTCTCCTCCAACGGCCACGAGACCATGGTGGCCATCCTCGAGGACGACCTCGTCGCTGAAATTTTCGTCGAGCGCGAACGGCATCGCGGCGTCGTCGGCAACGTCTACAAGGGCCGGGTCTCGAAAGTTCTCCCCGGCATGCAGTCCTCCTTCATCGATCTCGGCCTCGAGCGCGACGGCTTTCTCTACGTCGCCGACGTCATCGACACCCTGGTCGAGTTCGACAAGCTCGCGGGCGACGACGACGAGGAAGGCGGCGGGAACGCCAACGGCAACGGATCGAAACCCAGGCCCGAGCGCGATCGCCAGGATCGGCCGCAGCAGAAGATCGAAGAGCTGCTGAAAGAAGGCCAGGAGATCGTCGTACAGGTCGTCAAGGAGCCGCTCGGCACGAAGGGCGCGCGGCTCACCTCCCACGTGACGATGCCCGGCCGGTTCCTCGTGTTCATGCCGACCGTGGACCACATCGGCGTGTCGCGGAAGATCGAGTCACGCGAGGAGCGCGCCAGGCTGCGCGGCATCGTCCGTGAGTTCCGCGAGGCGCACGGCTTCACGGGCGGCGTCATCATCCGCACCGCCGCGGGCGGGCGGCCGAAGGAGGACATCCTCGGCGACCTGGACGCCTTCCACAGGATCTGGACCGAGATGCGCCAGCGCAACGAATCGTCGCGGGCGCCGGCGGTGCTGTTCCAGGAGCAGAGCATCGTCGCGCGGCTGCTGCGCGACCTGCTGACCGAGGACTTCCAGGCCATCCGCATCGACAACGCCCAGGAGTATCAGCGCGTGCTCGAGTTGATCGAGCGCATCATGCCGAGCCTGGCGCCGAAGGTGAAGCTCTACTCGAAGCCGTATCCCATCTTCGACGAATACGGCGTCCAGGCCGAGATCGACAAGGCGCTGAAGAGCAAGGTGTACCTGAAGTCGGGGGGATCGATCGTCATCAATCAGACCGAAGCGCTCGTCGCCATCGACGTGAACACCGGGCGATTCGTCGGCAAGAAGACCAGCGGCCGCCTCGAGGACACCATCGTCAAGACCAACCTGGAGGCGGTGAAGGAGATCGTGCGTCAGATCCGCCTGCGCGATCTCGGCGGCATCATCGTGCTCGACCTCATCGACATGGAGGACAAGAAGAACCGCCAGAAGGTCTATCAGGCGGTCGAGCAGGAGCTTCGCAAGGATCGTTCGCCGTCCAAGGCGCTCCAGGTCTCGGATTTCGGGCTGGTGATCGTCACACGCAAGCGCGTGAAGCAGAGCCTCGAGCGCGTGCTGACCGAGCCATGCCCGTACTGCGCGGGGACAGGCGTGATCAAGTCGAGCTCGACGATCTGTTACGAGATTCTGAACGAGGTGAAGAAAGTCGGGCCGGACATCAACGGCCACCGGCTGCTGCTGCGCGTGAATCCCGACATCGCGAGAGCGTTGAAGGAGGAAGAGGCCGGCGTGCTGAGGGATTTACGGCAGTCGATCGGGAAGGACGTCACCGTGAAGGCCGACGTCCAGCTTCACCACGAACAGTTCGACGTGATGGCGGTCTAACTTTAGGGCTTAGGGCTCTTCGCCACCGAGCCTTCAGCCCTTAGCCCTTAGAGTGCGTTTCAAAATGTAGTGCGGACCTTTAGGTCCGCCTCGACGGGCAGGCCTAGAAGGCCTGCACTACAGTTGATTTTGAAACGCGCCTTCAGCCCTCAGCCCTGCGAGCGAAGCGAGCGCCGCTATGCGGCGAAGTGGACGAGATAGTGGTTCCCGCCCTTGTTGATCCAGAGCCGGACGTAGTCGCCGCCCTTCAGCGTTTCAACCTTCGATGAGTTCGCGTGCGGCGGCGTGTCCTTCTCAACCTGGCCGATCTCCGACTGCGGGATGATCGTCACGACTTCGCGGCCCTCGACCTTGCCGCCCTTGACGAACTCCACCCAGCGTTCGGCGCCGGCCGACTGTCCCTTCGCGTCGGGTGTGGCGTTCTGCTGCGTCAGCCGGACCTGATATGTGCCGGCCGCGAGCGGCTTTCCATCGGCCTTCACGCCCTTCGAGAGATGCACCGACCCGAGCGCCATCTCACCTGACGGCACGGTCATGGCCGGACCGGTGGACGGTTGCTGTTTGGGCGCCGTGTGCCCCTGGCCCTTGTTTGTCTGGGCGCTGCCGGTGACGGCGAAGACACCGACAAGAGCTGCCATGAGAACCATTCGCTTCATTGCTGGCCTCCAGTAAACGCTCGAACCCTGGCGTTGATTATACCGAGGTTGAGCAAGCCAGATGCCGGAGGCAACAGCTGGGCTAGCGTTTGGTGATGATGATGTCCCCGCTGAAGGTCCGGACGACCAGCGTGGCGCTGCCGTCGCCGAACGTCGCCCGCATGGCGTGGTTGTTCATCGAGTCGCGGCGGCCGCGAGATCCTGAATCTCTCTGCCGTCCCGCGTCGCCTCCGATGGTCAGTGGCAACTCCGAGCGGATCGATCCGCTGAAGCTGTTGGCGGTCAACTCGAAGCCGGCGGGGTTGGTCAGCTGAAGCCTGACGGTGCCGGAATGCGCATTGATTTCGTACCGGCCGCCCTTGGCGATGCCCCCGGCGTATTCCACGCCGCCGCTCACGGTCTTGACGCCCAGCCGCTCGCACGTCACGTCGGTGACACTGATGTCGCCGCTCACCGAGCCCAGGTCCAGGCCGCGCGCCTTGAGCCCCTTCGCCCGCACGTTGCCGCTCACGCTCGCGGCCGACAGGTCGCCGTCCGCGGTGACGCCGGTCAGCGACACGTCACCCGAGACCGTCTTGGCCGCTTCCAGGCGCGGCGCATCGTTGATGGTGACATCGCCGCTCACCGTCTCAGCGCGCAGCGATCCATGGACGCCGGTCACCTTGACCGCCCCGGACACCGAGTGCACGTCGACGGAAACCGACGCGGGCACCGTGACCGTGTAGTCAACGGATACATGATCGCCCCGATTGCGATCCGTCCGGTTCTGTTCGTGCTCCGTCCGGACATCGACGCGGCCGGCGCGGTCGTCGATCAGAATCTGCACGCGTCCCAGCTCGCCCTTGTCGCCCCGCGTCCGCTTGATCGCATCGATCGACACCTCGTCGCCGCCGCCCGCGGTGACGACGATGTCGCCGGAGATGTTGGACAGGGTGAAGCGCCCGTCGCGGCCGATCTTCACCTTGCGGGAGAACCGCTCGGTCTGTTCGGGACCGTTGTTCCGCCCCTGATAGGCGCCCGCCCTGGCCGTGTGCACCACATCGCGGACGACGACGCGGGGCTCGTTGTCCTGTGCCACGGCCGGCGCCGCCACCACGGCGAGTCCGGCAATCACGAACGGCGCTGTGAGTCGCATCTTAAGTGCCCTTTTGTTTGAGTCCGGACGCGATACGCGCCGCGCCCGCTTCGTTGCCTTTGCGCATTTCGTTGATGAGCGCCACGGTGTCCTGCAGCAGCCCGATTTTCGTCTTGAATCCATCGATCAGGCTCTGCTGCGCCGGTTCGCTCGCCGGCTGCGCCCGCACCGCCGCACGGCTCTCGCTGATCGCCTGATCGATCACCGCGAGATTCTTCTGCAGCGTTGCCGCCGTCCGCGGATCGAGCTCGCTCTGCTCGCTGTTGGCAATCGCTTCGAGACCCTTGATGGCGTTCTCGTAATGCGCTTCCGCCTGCCGCAGCTCTGTTTCGACCGACAGCGCCGCCTCGCCCGCAGCGGCCGGCGCGCCTGTCTCGGCGACGTCGACGTGCCGCGCCGGCACATAGCGCATACCAATCGCGACCGCGAGCACGAGCGCGGCAGCCGCGGCGAGCCAGGGCACCCATGGCGACAGCGCCTGACGCGAGCCACGCTGGCGACCTCCGCCATCACCCTGACGCTCGCGCGAGGCGATGCCGTGCGAACCGGGCACGGCCACGTCTTCCCGTTCCATCCGGATGGCGCGCTCGAGCCGCGACCAGGCACGGACGGGAGCGTCGAGCGGCTCCGCCTCTCCGATGGCGCGGAGGATCTCCCGCAGATCGTCGACCGTCTGCCGGCAGACCGCGCAGCCGCCGAGATGTTGTTCGACCTCCAGTCGCTCGGCGGCGCCAAGCGTGCCGTCGATGAAGTCGTTGAGAGCCGTGTCGCTCGGATGCATCTGTTGCTCGCTACTTCCCGCGCAGAAAGCCACGCAGCTTCAGCCGCGCCTTGAAGACCTGCGATTTCGACGTCCCTTCCGCAATGCCAAGAAGGTCCGCGACTTCCTTGTGATCGAATCCTTCGACGTCGTGCAGGACGAACGCTTCGCGGCAGCCTTCGGGCAGCCGCTCGACCGCGCGCTCGAGGTCGAGGCGCGCAATCGGTGTCTCGCGCCGCGCTGTCGGCTCGATGGACGTCTCCGCGTCGAGCGTTTCGGTCAACTTGTTCATTTTCGCCTGCCGGCTTCGGACGAAATCGAGACAGTGGTTGAGCGCCAGGCGATAGAGCCACGTGCCGAGCGCCGAATCGCCCTTGAAGCTGCCGACCTTCCGGTAGGCCTGCAGAAAGATTTCCTGGAGCAGATCCTCGCCGTCCTCCGCAGAGCCGGCCATCCGGCTCGCCAGCGTGTAGATTCTCGCGCTGTGCTGCCTGTAGAGCGTTTCGAACGCGTCGACGTCTCCCGACTGGATTCTTGCAACAAGATCCACCGTCATGTCCTTAGACGGGAAGGGGATGGGGGCGCGTTGCTTTGCTGAGGCCACGTAAGCAGATACGAGGAAAAGCAGGTTCAGGGTTCAGGGCCGCCCCTTCCGTGGCGGGCGCCAGCGGACGCGGTTCAGATCGCGAATCTTCGAGCCGGAGACGACGATGCCTTCGGCGACGAGCAGCGAGCGCTTCAGCACTTCGCTGCCGCCGTAGCCGCCCAGGCGGCCGCCGGCGGCGATCACGCGATGGCACGGGACGTCGGGACGTCCGCAGCCGCGCATGATGTTGCCGACGGCCCGCGCGGCGCGCGGACGCCCGGCCATTTTGGCGACTTCGCCGTACGACGCCACCCGCCCGGGCGGAATCCGTCGCACGACCGACAGCACGCGCCGGGAAAACGTCGTGTCCTTCGGCGCTACTGGGCGCACGACAGCGGATGCCCCTCCGCCTTCATCGTCAGGCCCGATAGCGCCGCGAGCGTGGGCGTCAGATCGGCCGGCGTGGCGGCATCCTGATAGGTTCCGGCCTTGACGCCGCGACCGTAGAACAGCACAGGCACCCGTTGATCGTCGGGGTTCGCGGATCCATGGGTCGTCCCGCTCGCCGAGAGCATCCAGCCGGGCCGCGTAGCGAACACCAGATCGCCGCTGCGTCCCGGCACGTAGCTCAGCGCCGCCGCCCGCAGCAGATGATCCTTCGACTTGTCAGCGCCCTTGATCTCTTCGCTGCGGAAGACGCGCTCGACGCCGGGCTGTGATGCGATCGCCGAGACCACCGCCGTGGTCAGCTGGTTCGACTTGCGAATCTTGTCGTAGACGCCTGGCTCGAAATAGATGTCGTTGGTGTTCAGCACGGTGACGTGCCGTGCCTGGCCGAGCGCCGGCTTCAACACCTGTTCGATCGCGTCGACCATGGCGCCGCCGTTGATGCGGCCGGCGTTCTTCCCCTCGGCGACGAGCTGTTCGGGAATGGGTGTCACGCCGTGATCGGCGCTCAGACCTGCGACCCACTGATCCTTGCCGACCAGCGCGTCGAGCTGATCGAACAGCGTGCCGATGGTTTTGTCCAGGTGGGCATACATGTCCTGGACTTCGCGGCTCCGCGGACCGAACCCGTGGCCGACGAGGTCGGGGCTCGAAAAACTGATCGCCAGCACGTCGGTGCCGTCGTGTTTCCCGAGCTGCAGCGATTGCACGAGCGCCGCGGCGAACCGGCCGACGTAGGCGTCAGCGAAGGGGCTGCGCTCCCATTGCGCGTTGTACGTCAGATCGGGCGCGTTCCCTGTGCCTCTCAGCACGTGCGGGAACTTGCTTGTCCACCCTGGCGGCGGCGCTTCGTTCAAGCCATCGTCAGGCCCGGAATAGGAGGACTCGGGCAGCATGAGATCCCACACCTTCCCGAAATCGGCCGACAACGGGTTCGCCTCGACGAACGATTTCACGGCCTTCACGCCGGCCTCGGAGTAGGCGGACGAGGTCTCCCATCCGTCGAGCGGCTCGGTCAGCCAGGTGACGGCGTCGGCGCCGTGGCCGCCCAGCATGATCGAGCTGCGTGCCTTGAGCGCCAGCGACACGACGTGCGCCTGCCGGCCCGAACGCATCTGATCGCCGAAGGTCGGCACCTGAAGACGGTACGCGCTGTCGCCGCCCGTGACCGCCACGTCGTAGCCCACGTTGCGCGTCTTCGGATCTTCGGTGCACGTCATCTGCTTCCGCGCGTCGCGATCCCACCACGCGTTCTGAAAGACGCCGTGCACGTGCGGGAACGATCCGGTCGAAATCGTCGCGTGTCCGGCGCACGTGACCGTCGTCAAATACGGGTACGCCGCCTGCTGGAACCAGGCGCCCTGCGACACCATGCGCTTCAGCCCGCTCGTCCATTCACCGTGGAAGCGATCGACGTAATCGGCGCGCATCTGATCGACGACGATCACGACGGCGAGTTTCGGCAGCGGTTGGAGCGCAGCCTCGGAGCGCATCGACACAACGACAGCGACCGCGGCGATCACACAGCAGAAGGTTTTCACACTGAAATGTTACATCAGGAAGAGCGGATCGAAGGGGTAGTTGTCCGCGTCGACGGGGGCGACAATCGACGACGGCCGTTGCGGGTCCTCGCTTCCTTCCCAGAGGTTCAACTCGTACGGCACGTCGATCACTTCGCCGGCCCGATCGACCAGGACGCGGACCTGCGGCCGGTATGGATCGGGCGCGTAGACCTTCCTGACCACCGCCACTTCGCCGGTGTTCAGTTTCACGAGATTGCCCGCCGGATAGATGCCGATCAGCTGCACGAAACGGCGGACGAGATGCTGATCGAATTGAGTGCCGTCGTTGCTCTTGAGCACGGCGAGGATGCGATCGGTCGGAAAGGCCTGTTGATAGTGGCGCTGCGAACGCATCGCATCGTACACGTCGGCGATGCTGCAGAGCATCGTGCCGATGTTGAGCGACGATCGCGACACGCCGACAGGGTATCCGGACCCGTTGACGCGAAGATGGTGCTCGAACGCGACGACCGGCGCCAGCGCCGGAACATCGGGCGTCATCCGAAGAATCTCCGCTCCGTCCACGACGTGCCGTTTCATGATCACGAACTCGTGCTCGTTCAGCTTGTCGGGCTTGTTGAGAATCTCGAGCGGCGTCCGCACCTTGCCGATGTCGTGCATCAGCGCGGCGAGCCCGAACTCGCGCAGCAGCGGTCCGTCGATGCCGAGCCCGCGCGCCTGGCCCATCGTCAGAATCGAGACGTTCACCATGTGCGTGAACGTGTAGTTGTCGTAGTTTTTCAGCGTCGTCAACGCCAGCAGCGCGTTGCGATTCTGCGCGACCGCCTGGGCGAGGCCGTCGATCATCGAGCGCGCGGCGGTGGCGTCAGGACGACCCTCGGTCTGCGCGCTGTCCCAGACGTCACCGGCGACCGACACCGCGTCGCGGTACAGCCGCTTGATCGTCGCCATGTCGGTCAGGCTGCCTTCGACGCGCTCCTGCACCGTGACGCGACCGACCCGGATGTGGGCGATCTCCGGAAAGGTGCGCTCGGCTTCGGTGCTGCGCACGTCGACGGTCGTAATCGCGGCGAGGAATTCCGTGATCGCCTCGAGCGTGACGCCGCGGTCGACGGTGATGCGCTCGACACCCGCATGCTGCAGCCGGCGGACGAACGGGCCGAGCGTGTCGGCCTTGGCCATCGGCATGTCGTCGACGATCACTTCATCGCCGACCAGGCCGATGGTGACGGCCGGCTGGAGGCTGTGGAGCATCTGAAACGCGGCCGACAGCGACTCGAGGTTGCGCGCGATGATCGGATGCCCCGGCGAGTAGAGCTGCGCCGATCGCACCGATGCCGCAAGCCGCCGCAGCAGCTCGTCCGCCAGCTGAAAGCGCGGCGCGGTCATGCGTCCCGCGCTCCCGCGGTTTGCGCCGGACGCTTGTGCCGGATGTTCGAGAGCTGCGCCCGCGCGGCGGACCGGACGCCGCGGGACCCCTTGGCCACCGCTTCGTCGAGCACCGCGAGCGCATCGGCTGACCCAATGCGCGCCAGCGCCGACGCGGCCGCCGTGCGCATCGCGCTGGTGCGGCGCGGCGCCCACCATTCGCCTTTATAGAGCGCATCGCGCAGCGGCGGGATGCCGGCGGGATCGCGCAGCGCGCCGAGCGAATCGATCGCGCGGAGGTAGACGGATGACAGCGCGCCGCGATGATCGATGTGGCCGATGATGTACGCGAACAGCGACGTGGCGCGCTCGTCCCGCACGAGGCCGATCGACTGCATGATGGCCTCTTGCGACTGCTTCGAGCCGCCGGTGAGCGCCTGTTCCAGAATCTTGAAAGCGGCGTCGGTCCCGATGTTCAGAATCGCGCGCACCGCATCGCGCTGCACTTGAGGCTCACTGTCGTCGAGCAGCTCCTTGAGGTCGGGCAGCGACTCGCTGCCGCCGAACTGACGCATCAGATGAATGGCGGTGCGGCGCACCAACGGGTTCTGCGAATTCTTCAGCCGCTCGATCGTCCGGCGGCCGACGG
>Ga0070665_100007493_pt1 | contig 11097 bp, 8 predicted proteins | sample KBSS13metaG_FD_65862 | JGI IMG/M metagenome (GOLD analysis project Ga0070665, IMG submission 65862) | Switchgrass rhizosphere microbial communities from Kellogg Biological Station, Michigan, USA - KBS S1-3 metaG | ecosystem: Host-associated > Plants > Roots > Rhizosphere > Soil ...
GTGAAGGATTAAGACACAAAGAGTTGCCCATTTTTGCCGTGCAATATCACCCCGAAGCAGCGCCCGGCCCGCATGACGCGAGTTACTTGTTCGACCGGTTTATTCAAAGTATGGAAGAGAAAGCGTAATGGCCAAGCGTACAGACATCAAAACTATATTGATTATCGGTTCTGGCCCCATTGTTATTGGGCAAGCCTGCGAGTTTGATTATTCTGGCACGCAAGCGGTTAAAGCGCTGCGCAAAGAAGGGTATCGCGTGGTGCTTGTTAATTCCAATCCCGCGACCATCATGACGGATCCTGAATTGGCCGATGCGACATATATCGAACCGTTGACTCCGGAAATTTTAGAAGAAGTCATTGCGAAAGAACGGCCCGAAGCCATCTTACCCACATTGGGCGGACAAACCGCCTTAAACTTGGCGGTCACGCTCGCTGAACGCGGCATTCTCGCCAAATATAACGTGGAGCTGATCGGCGCAAAATTAGAGGCTATTAAAAAAGCCGAAGACCGTGGGCTCTTCAAAAAAGCCATGCAAGACATCGGTCTTAAAGTCCCCAAGAGCGGCTATGCCAAATCATTAGCCGATGGGGAAGAAATTGCCAAGCTCATCGGCTTTCCCGTGATCCTACGTCCCTCTTTTACGCTCGGGGGTATCGGATCGGCCACCGTGTATACCAAAGATGAATTGCTCGAAGCGCTGCGCCGCGGTTTAGAAGCAAGCCCCGTCGGTGAAGTGCTGATGGAACAGTCCATTCTCGGATGGAAAGAATTTGAATTAGAGGTCATGCGCGACTCGGCCGATAATTGCGTGATCATTTGTTCCATTGAAAATTTTGATCCGATGGGCGTGCATACGGGCGACTCGATTACCGTGGCGCCGATTCAAACGTTGACCGACCAGGAATATCAAGACATGCGCGATGACGCATTCGCTTGTATCCGCGCCATCGGGGTGGACACGGGTGGATCAAATATTCAATTTGGCGTTAATCCGCAAACGGGCGAACGCGTCGTCATCGAAATGAATCCGCGCGTGTCGCGCAGTTCAGCATTGGCTTCTAAAGCCACCGGATTTCCGATCGCTAAAATTGCCGCGCTATTAGCTGTGGGTTATCGTCTGGATGAATTGCCCAACGATATTACGCAAAAAACGCCGGCTTCTTTTGAACCTTCCATCGATTACACCGTGGTTAAAATTCCACGCTTTGCCTTTGAAAAATTTACCGCTGCGGATCAAACGCTGAATACCGCCATGAAGTCCGTCGGCGAAGTGATGGCTTTGGGACGCACGTTCAAAGAAGCATTGCAAAAAGCCCTGCGCGGATTGGAAATCGGCGCCCAAGGATTGGGGGCTGATGGCAAAAGTCCGGGCGAGGTCCTGGTGAAAGTTTTTCCACAAGCCACAACCGCGCAGAAAGAAGAACATGCCCGTTTCTTGCATGACCGCTTACGCGTGCCCAATTGCGAACGCATTTTTTATGTGGGAGCCGCTTTGCGCGTGGGTATGACGGTGCGCGAAATTTGTGACTATTCCAAAATTGATCCTTGGTTTGTCAGTCAAATTGAAGAGATCATCGGCGTTGAAAATAAAATTCGCGCGGCCGCCCAAAATCCTCTCGGTCGGGATCTTCTTTTGGTCGCTAAACGCTTTGGTTTTTCGGATCGCCAGATTGCGCATATCCGGGGTGTGTCGGAGCATGAGGTTCGGGACTGGCGTCAAGCGCAAAAAGTCATTACCACGTATAAATCCGTTGACACCTGCGCGGCGGAGTTTCAAGCCTACACTCCTTACTATTATTCGACCTATGAAAAAGAAGATGAAATCCGGCCCAGTTCTAAACGGAAGATCATGATCTTAGGGGGCGGTCCTAATCGGATTGGCCAAGGAATCGAATTTGATTATTGTTGCGTGCATGCCGTGATGGCGCTTAAAGAAGAAAACTATGAAACCATCATGGTAAATTGCAATCCGGAGACCGTCTCCACCGATTACGATACCTCAGACAAACTGTTTTTTGAGCCCTTAACATTGGAAGATGTGCTCAATATCGTCGATAAAGAAAAACCAGAGGGCGTCATTGTTCAATTTGGCGGACAAACGCCGCTCAATTTGGCATTGGCTCTGGAAAAGGCCGGCGTTCCTATATTAGGCACTTCGCCGGACTCCATTGATTTGGCTGAAGACCGCAAACGTTTTGGCGTTCTTTTAACCAAGCTGGGAATCCCTCAGGCTCCCAATGGCACGGTATTTTCGTTTGAAGAAGCCAAAGCCACGGCTGACCGCATCGGCTATCCGGTGATGGTTCGTCCCAGCTATGTTTTAGGCGGTCGGGCCATGGAAGTAGTGTATGACGAAGCGATGCTCGCCGATTACCTCGCGCGCGCGGCGCATGTGTCGCCAGAGCATCCGATCTTGATCGATAAATTTTTAGACAATGCTCTCGAACTTGATGTCGATGTGCTTTCAGATGGGGAAGAAACCTACATCGGTGGCATCATGGAGCATATCGAAGAAGCGGGCATTCATTCCGGCGATTCGGCTTGCATGCTCCCGCCCCAAACACTCTCGGCTAAAGATTTGGCCACCTTGCGGCAATATACGGAACAATTAGCGAAAGCGTTAAAAGTGCGCGGCTTAATGAATATTCAATTCGCGATTCGCGAAGGAATCATTTATATTCTTGAAGCCAACCCGCGCGCGAGCCGTACCATTCCTTTCGTATCGAAAGCGACTGGAGTTCCTTTAGCCAAGTTAGCGGCGAAAGTAATGTCTGGTCGGAAATTAAGAGAAGTGGTGTCCGAAGATCTACTGAAAAACGGACCCACGATGCGCTGGGTAGCGGTTAAAGAAGCGGTGCTTCCTTGGATTCGTTTCCCGGGTGTCGATGCTGTTTTGGGGCCTGAAATGCGCTCGACAGGTGAAGTGATGGGGATTGATCTGGACTTCAGCCGGGCGTATGCCAAGTCTCAAGCGGCCGCGGGATCAGCGTTACCAAAGTCCGGCGGTGTATTATTTAGTTTAACCGATCGCGACAAGGCCGCCGGTAGCCAAATCGCTCGCGAATTGGTGCGTCTTGAATTTCAATTGTATGCGACGGAGTCCACAGCGAATTTCTTTCGTAATGAAGGTCTAGAAGTTAAAACCGTTCTGAAGTTATCGGAAGGCCGGCCGCATGTAGCAGATGTGATTCGGAATCGGGATGTGGCTTTCGTTATTAATACGCCATCAGCCAAGCGCACACGCACAGAAGGATTTACAATACGTCAGGCCGCCTTGCAGCACAATATTCCTATTGTAACGACGTTAGCGGCGGCGAAAGCAGCTGTAACGGCGATGCGCGGTCTTAAAGAAGGTCATTGGCAGGTAAAGTCACTGCAACATTATTATGGTGTCGTTAAAGGGGAGAAAGTAGCGCCTATTCATCATGGCTAAAGTCGTCCTAAGAAACATCTTCAAAAAAATTAACGATAACGTTATTGTTAATGGCATTAATTTAGAAATCCCCGACCGGGAATTTTGCGTCTTGGTCGGTCCTTCCGGCTGTGGTAAAACCACAACCTTGCGCATGATTGCCGGACTTGAGGAAATTACCTCCGGTGAAATTTGGATTGGCGATCGGCTAGTGAATGCCGTGCCACCTAAAGATCGCGACATCGCGATGGTATTCCAAAATTACGCGCTTTATCCGCACATGACCGCTTACCAAAATATGGCCTTTGGTCTGAAGCTGCGAAAATATCCGAAAAAAGAAATTGATACGCGTGTTCGCGAAGCCGCGGAAATTTTAAATCTGTCGCATCTGCTAGATCGCCGACCGAAAGAACTTTCCGGCGGTCAACGTCAACGCGTCGCGGTCGGCCGTGCCATCGTGCGCAAACCTAAAGTATTTTTATTCGATGAACCGCTCTCCAATTTAGACGCGAAATTGCGCGTGCAAATGCGCGCGGAGATTTCCAAGTTGCATGACCGTCTACAAACGACCATGATCTACGTCACGCATGATCAAGTCGAAGCCATGACCATGGGCGACCGCATCTGTGTGATGAAAGATGGCGTCATTCAGCAAATGGAAGTGCCACTGGCGATTTATAACCAACCGGTCAATAAATTTGTCGCTAGCTTTATTGGGAGTCCCCCGATGAACTTTTTGGATATGCAGGTGGAAAATCGCCAAGGCCAAGTATGGTTGAATGAAGGAAAATTCAGCCTGAAACTGGCTGTGCAACATCAAGAGTTGGGCAAAAGCTATATTGGAAAATCTGTTACCTGTGGTATTCGCCCCGAAGATATTTTAGACCGCGCCGCCACGCCCAATCATGTGGGCGAAGGCCGCATCGCTATATCGACTATCGAAGTGGTGGAGCCGATGGGCAGCGAAGTGCTACTTTATTTGAGCACCGGCAAAAACACGCTCGTCGCCCGCGTCGAGCCGCAAAGCGAAGCCAAGGTCAATCAAGAAATTGAGTTGGTCTTCAATATGGACAAAATTCACCTTTTTGACAAAGACACCCTCGACCGCATTTTCTAAAACGTTTTCTCTTTGATGTAACCTGCGCTCCTATCCCATTGTCCTACCTTCACTAGTAAATTGTTAAGGGGGATTTATCTATGTCTAGACTGCTTTTCGTGATTCTTATTCTTGCCCTGATTGGTGCCTTGCCGACCTGGCCTTATAGTTCCGGATGGGGCTATTATCCGAGTGGCGGATTAGGATTAGTCGTTTTGATCTTGTTGATTTTGTTATTAACTGGACGGCTATAAAGAAGGAGGTTCTTATGCATGACACTCACAAAGTTCGCCACAGCGCCGAAAAAAATGTGAATCAGGCGGCTAAAGCATTTTCTGACGCCAAAGAACGCGTTTATGATGCAGCGGATGAAGCGAAAGAAAAAGGCCAAGCGCTGTACGAAGATGCTTTAGATCGCGGTAATGACTTCGTCGAGGGAGTGCGCAATCACGGTGAAGACACCTGGTCTGACGTCAAAACCTGGGTGCGAAAAAATCCCGGCGCCGCTATCGGCTGCGCTGTCATAGCGGGTGTCTTTCTTAGCGCTTTATTTAGAAGCGACGACTAACCGTTAGTGTTTTAAAGAGATAGTTTAAGTAGCATGCAAACGAAAAGAACCGACAGTTGCCGGTTCTTTCGTTTTTAATAACTATTTTTTAGACATGGTCGGGTCCCACCACATTCCTAGGTCATTCGGGCAAACTTATTAGACAAAGGCTACGCATAGTTTTTTCTGTTTATTCCGTAAAGTGTAAACAGTAAAAAAATCCTCACGGCGGAGGGGCTATGTTTAAACGATTTCTTGCACTTGGTTTAGCTATTTCAATGGTTGTTGAGTTGGCTCCCGCCTCTCCCCTTAGTACCACTACTGGATCATCTGTCACACAGAACATCTTTCAACAGCAAGCCTTAGCCCATTTTTTCATAGCCAGTCACCGTCATATATTGCACACATTACGGTCGTGGGTGAGCTTGGGATCGCCAAACGCCATACAATTTTCTCCACTCCATAAAAGTGTTTCTCCTTTCGAAGGAAGACAAAGAAATGTTCAACGCCGTCCTATTTTAGCGAAGCTGCAAATGGTGTATCGGCGCGCCTTGCACCCCATCGCATTTGCGCTTGTTGTGGGTATCAATGCAGTAGCCGTTGTAGGCATCCTCTCGCAGTTTGCCGCGCAAATGAAAGGGCAAAATCAAACCTTTGTCGCTCAAGCTTGGAATGAAGAATTCAGTGGACCTGCCAATTCCAGACCAGATCCTGCCAAATGGACCTATGACTTGGGAGCCGGGGGTTGGGGAAATAACGAGCAGGAAACATATACCGATTCCATCGAAAATGCGCATTTGGATGGTCAAGGTCATCTTGTGATTCGCGTGGTTCGCAATAATGGGGAATATACGTCGGCACGCTTAAAAACGCAGGGACTTTTTGCTTCACAATATGGCCGTCTCGAAGCGCGTATTAAGGTTCCTTCGGGTCGTGGGATATGGCCCGCGTGGTGGATGTTGGGGAATACTTACGACGGAAGTAACTGGCCTAACTCTGGCGAACTCGACATCATGGAAATTAAAGGTGTTGAACCGGGAACCAATTATGGCACTCTCCATGGACCTGGTTATTCAGGGGGGAGAGGAATATCGCAACGATATCATCTACCAAATGACCAAACATTTTCCGATGATTTCCACGTTTTTGCGATTCAATGGGCTCCGCAGAAAGTCACCTGGTTTGTGGATGGAAATGCTTATCATACTGTTACAGCGGATTCCATTCCTTCGGGTGCCAAGTGGGTTTTCGATCAGCCTTTTTTCATTCTCTTAAATGTGGCTGTCGGTGGAAATTTTGGCGGTCCGCTCGATCCATCCGTCCAATTTCCTAAAGAAATGATCGTCGATTATATTCACTATACACCGGAATCGAATTCCCCTGCAGCGCCTAATCCAGCCGAGGTGAAATTGGCTCCCACAGAAACCATTCTAGGTCCATTTATATCCGGCGGCAACCGAGAGACAGGCGACCATTATTCTTATAAAAATGGCCAATTCAGATTGGCCAATACAAAATTAGTCATTCATGTGCGCGGCGCGGAGGGCACTAAAGGTATGGTGCAACTCCTCCCCAACGAGAGTAGTTTTGGCAGCGAAGTTGGATTATCAAACATAGTAACGGTCAAAAATGGCGACATTGAATTGAATGCTTCAGACTGTAATTTAACGCCGGAACAATTAAATAGCATCGAACAAATTTCACTGAAGTCTGACAAACAAGCCTATAGAAAGTACAACTTTGGAAACGCTAATGGAATCGCAGATATCACCAGTATTGATGTGTATCGTCTAGGACAAGGAATGCTTTTCAATGTACGACCAGAATACGCCCAAGATTTTCTTAACATGTTGATCGGATGGCATATGAAATCTCTGACTATCATGAAGATGGGGACAACGCCGGTTTCTCTGCTCTATCCCACTATAGCGTTAGCTATTTTTAGGAATTGGAGTAAGGGAATGTTTTTGCCGATTATTGGGGGCATAATGCTTTTCATTTCTCTTATCCTTGAGTCCAATGCCAAATTAAATCGTCGTCAAATGCCGTTCATTGCAGCATTATTATTTGTGTATGGAGCTTTCATTACTAGTGTTTCCACGATGTATCAATTCCTTAACTATAAGCCCGCGGAAAAAAATCTTATAGAAAACAAAATCAAGAAAAACAGTCAATTAAAATGGCGTGTTTTTGATCTTGCAGCATAGAATAAGTTTCTAGAAGCGAAAAATCTGCACGACATTTGACCCTACTACCTATAGTTGCTATAGTCATCGCGTTATCAACGGGTGGTGGTTGTTTCTCCCCGCCGCGATCGATCCTTTCAAATTTTACGGAGGACTTATTAAGTGAAGTGTCCCTATTGTGGACATGAAGAAGATCGAGTATTAGACTCTCGCCCTTTGGAAGCGGCGAGTATTATCCGACGCCGCCGCGAATGTCAGTCCTGCCATAAACGCTTTACCACCTACGAACGTCTTGAAGAAGTCCCTTTAATGGTCCTGAAATCCAATGATCGCCAAGAACCTTTTGATCGCGAAAAATTACGCGAAGGTATTGCCCGCGCCTGCGAAAAACGGCCGATCAGTATGGATGCCATCGAACGTCTTATTTCGGAAGTGGAATACGAACTGCAAGATTACGTGATGCAAGTGCCCTCGCGCATCATTGGGGAAAAAGTCTTGCAAAAATTAAAAGATTTGGATCCCGTAGCGTACGTGCGCTTTGCCTCGGTCTACCGACAGTTCCAAGACATCAATGCCTTCCTTGAAGAATTACGAAAATTAAAAGAAGAGCATGAAGTCAAACCTGCGCCGGATTTCCATCCGGGACGCGGTGGACGGCGCATTGTAAAGAGGGCGGGAGTGGGTGAGGGGGAGATGGGGCGCAACATCACAGACAAAACAAATGAAGCCGATTCTCTAATCATGGATGTTCTAAAGGAAGCGAAGGTATCCGATGCTAAAATTTAATCAACGCTGTTGCACCTCCTCTCCCATGCGCCCCCTCCCCCTCTCTGTATGTTAAAGAGCGATAAATGGATCATCCGCATGGCTCAAGAAAAAGGTTTGATCGAGCCTTTTGAAGCCACTCAAGTGAAAGTGGTGGATTCTTCCGAGGGTCCACGTCCGGTTATTTCCTATGGTGTTTCATCCTATGGCTACGATATTCGCGTCGCGCGAAATTTTAAAGTACTCGATCCTCGCTTAAATACAAGGGATTCCACGCTGACAACTGCGGGAAATGACGGTCCTGTGATTGATCCTAAAAATTTTGACATAGCGCATTTTCAGAACGTTGAAGGCGATGTCTGCATCTTACCGCCCCATGGTATGGCGATTGTTCAGTCTTTGGAATATTTTCGAATTCCGCGAGATGTGCTCGTCATCTGTTACGGGAAATCAACTTACTCGCGCTGCGGGATTAATGTCGCCCTCTCGCCGCTCGAACCCGAATGGGAAGGGCGTTTAACGTTCGCGATTTCGAATACGAATGCGCTTCCGGCTAAAATATACGGTGGCGAAGGCATCGCGCAAATTTTGTTTTTGGGATCCGACGAAGTTTGTCAAACCTCGTATGCGGACCGACAAGGTAAATACCAAAAGCAGTCCATTTTAACACTGCCGAAAGTTTGAAGCGCTCGAGGCTCAAGGCTATAGGCTCTGGGGTCATGACTTGGAGCCTGGAACCTAGAGTTTAGGGCATATTAAGGGAGGATGTATGTCATTCTTTGTTGGACGCGACCGTGAGGCGCGTCGTGCTTATGGGTTTGATGAAATTGCTTTGGTTCCGGGCGCGGTGACTTGTAATCCGGAAGAAGTTCAGATCTCCACGCAAATCGGGGCTGTAAAGTTGGAAATTCCTTTCTTGGCTAGTGCTATGGATGGCGTCGTCGATAGCAAGTTTGCCATTGCCATGGGTAAGCTTGGCGGCTTGGCCGTTCTTAATCTGGACGGGATTCATTCGCGCTATGAGAATGTGGATGAAGTGTATGCGAAAATTGCCGCCGCCCCGCCGGAATCCGCCACTGAACTTGTGCAAAAACTTTATAAGGAACCCTTCAAAGAAGAGTTGGTGGCCAAGCGCGTAAAGGAAATCAAAGCGGGTGGTGGTTATGCGGCGCTTTCGTGTATTCCACAAAATGCGGAACGGTTTATCAAAATTGCCGAAGAGACAGGGGCGGATCTTTTTGTCATTCAATCGACGGTGACCTCTGTGCGACACATTGCCTCGAAGTACAAAATTGTGGATTTGAAGAAAGTCATCGCTGGTGTAAAAATTCCTGTCGTGCTCGGAAACACCGTGAGTTATGACGCCTGCCTTGAGCTTTTTGAGACGGGCTGCGCCGGCGTTCTTGTGGGCGTGGGACCGGGAGCGGCCTGTACTTCAAGAGGTGTTTTGGGCATCGGCGTGCCTCAAGTCACGGCGACCGTCGATTGCGCGGCGGCACGCGATTTTTACTTCAAACGTACGGGTCGTTATGTGTCGATTATTACCGACGGCGGCATGAATATGGGCGGCGAAATTTGTAAAGCCTTTGCTTCCGGTGCCGATGCGGTTATGGTCGGTTCCGCCTTTGCCCGCTCTAAAGAAGCGCCTGGCCGCGGCTACCATTGGGGAATGGCCACGCCGCATCACAATCTTCCGCGCGGCACACGCATTCATGTCGGCACTTCCGGATCGCTTGAGGAAATTCTCTATGGCCCTGCGCGAACCGACGACGGCACACAGAATCTAGTCGGTGCTTTACGAACCTGCATGGGTACTGTTGGCGCACAATCGATCAAGGAATTACAATTGACCGAAATTGTCATTGCTCCCGCCATTCAACACGAAGGCAAAATATTTCAAAAAGCGCAGCGTGTAGGAATGGGTAAATGACGGAGAACGTTCCAGATGTTTCCCTAGAACCTACAGCCTGGAGCCTAGAGCAATGATTGTCATCTTGGACTTTGGTTCGCAGTACACCCAATTGATCGCGCGGCGCGTGCGCGAGGCGAAAGTCTATTGCGAAATTTTGCCCTTCCGCACGCCCTTGTCTGAAATCAATGCCCGTACGCCATCGGGAATTATTTTGTCGGGGGGGCCCTCGAGTGTGTACGCGCCGGATTCTCCGCATCCCGATGTGGGGGTCTGGTCTTTAAATATTCCTGTTTTAGGAATTTGTTACGGCATGCAGCTCATGACCGAACACTTTGGCGGCAAGGTCAAGCGCGCCGATCATCGCGAATATGGATTAGCTGAAATTAATGTTGAAAATGGCTCGGCGCTATTTTTCGGTTTATCAAAAACGCTTCCGGTATGGATGAGTCATGGGGATGCGGCCGAAGATTTGCCCAAGGGGTTTGTTGTCGCGGCTAAATCACGTAATTCACCCTACGCGGCGATTGCTAATCCGTCATCCAAATTATTCGGTGTTCAATTCCATCCCGAAGTGCGGCACACGCCCGAAGGTCCGGAAATGCTCAGTAATTTTATTTTCAATGTGTGCCAGGAAAAACCCGCTTGGACGATGAAATCGTTTATTGATGAGCAGGTGGAATCCATTCGCAAACAAGTCGGAAATGGTCATGTGCTCTGCGCGATGTCCGGTGGGGTTGATTCTGCCGTCGCGGCCTTGCTGGTGGATCGCGCAATCGGTAAACAACTGACCTGTGTTTTCGTTGATAATGCCGTGCTTCGCAGCGGTGAACGTGAACGCGTAGAGACGCATTTCTTGAAACGCTTTAAGGGCGAATTAAAGATTGTTGATGCCTCGGCGCGATTTTTGAAAGCATTGGATGGCGTCACCGATCCGGAGAAAAAACGCAAAATCATCGGTGCCGAATTTATTGCGGTGTTTGATGACGAAGCCAAAAAAATCGGTCCTGTGGATTTCTTGGTTCAAGGCACGCTTTATCCCGATGTGATTGAAAGCGTTTCTGTCAAAGGGCCTTCCGCGACGATTAAGTCGCATCACAACGTCGGCGGTTTGCCCGCGCACATGAAGTTAAAACTCATTGAACCTTTACGCGCTTTGTTTAAAGATGAAGTGCGCTT
>Ga0070665_100007494_pt1 | contig 11096 bp, 11 predicted proteins | sample KBSS13metaG_FD_65862 | JGI IMG/M metagenome (GOLD analysis project Ga0070665, IMG submission 65862) | Switchgrass rhizosphere microbial communities from Kellogg Biological Station, Michigan, USA - KBS S1-3 metaG | ecosystem: Host-associated > Plants > Roots > Rhizosphere > Soil ...
ACCTTCTTCCTGTCGCGATGCCAGGCCTCGATCGTGGCGACTTCCTCGAGATCGACGCGCGTCCATAGCCCGTCTTCGTCGCGGAACGTGTCGATGCCGCTTTCCTTGGAAATGCCGGCCCCCGTCAGCACGACGATGCCCGGCGGGAAGAAATCCTGGTGCATGGTTCGCCACCTTAGCCCCGTGCTAGGGTTCCGGACCATGGCCATCGGCGTCCTCTTCGTGTGTACCGGGAACATCTGCCGCTCGCCCATGGCGGCCGGGGTGTTCCGCACCCTGGTGCGCCGCGCAGGCATGGTCGATGCCTTCACGATCGATTCCGCCGGCACCTACGACGGCCATGTCGGGGCGCCGGCGTCGATGCTGGCGATCGAGGCGGCCCGGCTGCGCGGCTACGACATCGACGATCATCGCTCGCGGCTCCTGACCAACGAGGACCTGCTGAAATTCGACCTGCCGCTGGCGATGGACCGCACCCATCTCGCGGCGATGCGCTGGATGGCGCCGCGTGACCGGCAGGACCGGCCGACCCTGCTGATGAAGTTCGCGCCCGAGCTCGGCGTCGAGGAAGTGTCCGATCCGTACGGCGGACCGGCGCGCGGCTACGAGGAGGCGCTGAACCTGATCGAGGCCGCCTGCAAGGGGCTGCTCGCGGGCTTCCAGTCCGAGTTCAAAGCGGCCAGGTCCGGTTGAGCTCGCCGAAGCGGTTGAGGACGTTGAAGGTCAACCGCGACACGTCGTTGTCGAAGTTCTGGGCCGGCAGCGCGCCGCAATAGGTGATCGAACCGGTCGAGAAGACCGCTCCGCCCATCGGCTTCTCGATATAGGTCATGTCGGCGCGGATGAGCTGCTCCAATGTCTCGCCCGGAATCGTGGTGTCGAACCCCAGCCGCTCCTCGTGCACGACGACGAAGTTCTTGCGGTCGTGACCTTCCGACGAGGCGAGCACCACGGCATTGAGCGGGCTGCCCAGCCGATGGTCGAGGCGGTCGAGCTCGAAGCCCGCCGCGCCGCCGCCCGAGAAGCCGTAGCCGCCGAACAGCTCGTCCGCCTTCACGCCCTCGAAGATCCAGGCGTGATGGTTGTCGCGCGAGGCCGCCGCGCGACGGTAGGAATCGCCCACGAAGGTGCCCTGGCTGGTGAAGCCGATGCCGCACAGGATCTGGGGCGGACGGTCGCTGCGCCGCCACAGCCCGCCGTAGTTGCCGTCGAACGCGTGGTAATACTCGCCAGGCTCGGCGGCCCAGGTGCGGATGCCGCCTTCGGTACGGCGGACCTCGATCGCGCCGGGCACCTTCTCCGACAGCGCGACCCGCCAGTAGAAGCCGTTGCCGCCGAGATACATCAGCCGCCCGCCGGTATCGATGTAGCTTTGCAGCGCGTCGAGCGTGTTGGCGGTGTGGTACTCCGGATGCGCGCCGGTCAGCACGACCTTGTAGGGCCGCAGCAGCTCGACGCCTTCGCGGTCGAGGTCGTGGTCGGTGATCACGTCGAAGTCGACGCCCATGCGGTCGAGCCACGAGGTGAGATGCGAATCGGCCGGCAGGTGCCGCAGTCCCGAGCCTTTCGGATCGAACAGCGCGAGGAAATTCGGCCGCCAGGTGAGCTGCGGCCGCAGGCGCGAGGAATAGGCCACGCCCGAGCCGTCGCGATGATGGTTGTAGGTCGAGAGGCCGTAGTCCGTGTGATCGTCGGGATTGTTGGGGGCGGCCTTCCAGTCGGCGACCCGCTGGCGGAAGGTGTCGTTGAACAGGCCGCGCGCGAAGTTGGTGTAGACCTGATAGGTGAAAGTCGAGACGAGATAGACGACCTTCGCCGTCGGCTTGCCGAGCTCGGGCCGCACGAAGAACGGGATGATGTCGCGGTTCGCGCCGCAGGTGAGCTGCATGCCGTAGACACCGCTCTTCAGGTCCTTCGGCACCGTGAAGCTAAAGCTGTCGTCCCAGCCGCAGTCATGCAGGTCGTCGTCATGGAAATGGATCGCGCCGTAAAGATGCGGCGCGCGCTTCCAGTCGCGTTCGGCACCGGTCCAGGCCGCGCCCTTCATCGCCCGCGTCGGCAGGTTGACGAGCCTGCCATGCAGCCCGTTGGGGCCGGTGTCCTCGATCTCCATCGAGTCCATGCGGCGGGAGAAATCCCAGGCCGCGACGCCGGCAACCGACGGCGCCTCGATCTTGCCGTTGAAGCAGCGTTGCGCCGGCCGGTCGCTGCCGGCCTCGGCCCCGATCAGGATCGGCTGCGCCACGTCGATCGCAAGCGGCGTGGCGGCCGTAAGGCTCGCGTCGCCCTCGTCCTCGACGGCAAAGGCGCGCTTCACGGGTTGCTGGCCGACCCGCAACATGCCGGTGCTCGCATCGGCGCTCGCCCAGACGCGATACCAGGTGTGGGCGCGCAGGCCCTTGCCGACGGCGACCCTGTTTTTGCCGACCTCGAACTGCATGCCCTCGGGCGTTAGCACCAGCGCGAAGCCCGCACCGGTCTTGCTGTCGCGGCGGGAGATCACGGTCTGGGGGCCGTCGGCGGGCAGGGTCGGCCAGATCAGGGCTTCGACCAGAAGCGACGGCGGCAGGACGACGTCCGCTGCGCCCGCGGCGATGCCGTAGGACCCGGGCCAGGCCTGCTGGACCTTCGAGGGGAAGCGGCTGTCGAACTGCTCGGAATGATCCTCGAGCGTGGTGCCGCGGCCGGCGGGATTGGGATCGCCGCAAATGATGCGCACCAGGGTGGCGTTGAATGGGCCCGGCCCCTGGCTCGAGACCTTGAAGGAAATCGTCTTGCCGGGGCGTACCGAAACGCGATTGGCGTAGCCAGTGAGCGGTGCTGTCACGTTGTCTCCTCGTCGTCGGCCGATATAGTCGCTGCACAAGGAGAGAATCGCCATGGCAAAGAATTTCGGCCGTCGAACTTTCGCGGCCGGTGCAATCGCCGCGCCACTGATCGCGCGGCAGAGCTGGGCGCAGGCCTATCCCAGCAAGCCGATCCGCATGGTCGTCCCATTCGCGCCTGCGGGCACCACCGACCTGCTGGGCCGGATCGCCGCCGAGCACCTGCAGAACGCCTGGGGCGCCAATGTCGTGGTCGAGAACAAGAGCGGTGCCGGCGGCAACATCGGCGCGGACATCGTCGCCAAGGCGCCGCCCGACGGCTACACGCTGCTGCTCGGCACGGTCGGCACCGCCGTCACCAACCAGTTCCTCTACAAGAAGATGCCGTACGACACGGCGACCGCCTTCGCACCGGTCGCGCTGTTCGGCGAGGTCGCCAACGTGCTCGCCGTGAACAAGAGCATGCCGGTCAACTCGGCGAAGGAATACGTCGAGTATTGCAAGAAGCAGGGCCCGAACAAGGTGAGCTTCGGGTCGCCGGCGATCGGCGGCACCGGCCATCTCGCGATGGAATATTTCCAGTCGCTGGCCGGCTTCAAGGTCGAGCACATCGTCTATCGCGGCAGCTCGCTGGTGCTGCAGGACCTGCTCGCCGGCAACATCCCGAGCACCATGGACAACCTGCCGCCCTACCTGCCGCACATCAATTCGGGGGCGCTGCGGGCGCTGGGCGTCAGCTCGAGCAAGCGCTGGTTCGCGCTGCCCGACGTGCCGACCATCGCCGAGCAGGGCTTCGACGGCTTCGATGCCGCGCCCTGGTGGTATGTCGCGGCACCTGCCGGCACGCCGCAGGAGATCGTGCAGAAACTGTCCGACGAGCTAGTGAAGGGCGGCAAGCTGCCGGCCGTGATCAAGAAGATCCGTGACGCCGGCGCGTCGGATCTCATCGGCAACTCCGAGGAGCTGGCCGAGCACATCAAGAAGGAAACGGTGAAGTGGAAGAAGGTGGTCGAGGCCGCCAAGCTGGAGCCGCAATGACCCGCGATCAACTGAAGGGCAAGGTCCAGACCGTCCTTGGTCCGATCGAGCCGGAAGCGCTCGGCCGCACGCTGATGCACGAGCACGTTCTGTGCGACATCCGGCCGCCCACCTCGCGTTCGGACAACGACCTCGGGCCGGAGATCACTCTCGAGAACGTCTGGCAGATCAACTATGGCCGCGGGCTGAAGCGCGCCGGCCGCAAGTACATGCTCGATCTCGAGGACATCGCCCGTGCCGAGGTCGAGATGATGAAGCACGACGGCGGCGATGCCATCGTCGAGCTGACCTGCGGCGGCCTCTCGCCCGATCCGGCCGGGCTGAAGCGCATCGCCGAGGGCACCGGCGTGCATCTGGTGATGGGCTGCGGCTACTACGTCAACGACTACCAGGACCCGAAGAACCACGATCGCGCCGTCGACGACTTCGCCGAGGAGATGATCGGCCAGATCCTGCACGGCGCCTGGGGCACCGACGTGCGCGCCGGCATGATCGGCGAGATCGGCTGCCAGTCGCCGTGGACCGACACCGAGAAGCGCGTGATGCAGGCCGCGCTGGTCGCGGCGTCGGAGACGGGCGCGTCGATCAACGTCCATCCCGGTCGCCATCCCGACCAGCCGCAGGAGGTCGCCGACTTCATCGCGGCGGTCGGCCATCCGACCGAGCGCATCGTCATCAGCCACATCGACCGCACGATCTTCGACGAGGCGCGGCTGCTGAAGCTCGCGGAGTCGGGCGTCACGATCGAGTTCGACCTGTTCGGCCAGGAATCGAGCTACTACGGCCTCTCCGACATCGACATGCCGAACGATGCGACGCGGCTCAAGCTGATCCGCGCACTGATCGACCACGGCCATCTCGACCGGGTCGTGATCAGCCACGACATCTGCTACCGCACTCGGCTGGCGAGCTTCGGCGGCCACGGCTACGGCCACATCTTCCGCAACGTCGTGCCGATGATGAAGAAGCGCGGCTACAGCGCCGAGGAGATCGATGCCATCCTGGTGCGCAACCCGCGGAGATTGCTGACGTTCGCCTGAAGGCTCCCTTCATCGGAGCGCGCCACTCCCGTGGCGCTCGGACTCATGAGCGCCGCTCGAGTGGCGCGCGCAGATGAGGGCTTGCAAACCGATGTGGATCATGATGATCCGCAAGCTGTCATCGCGCGAATGCGACTGCGATCTATTGAAATCCGCCTTGGTCGGCGATGGCGACCTGGTCGCGCATTCCGTGCAGCACACGGATCACTATCAGCTCGGCTTCGACCGCGCGGTAGTAGATGACATAGGAGCCATGAAATGTCGCCCGTAAGCGAGGTGCGAGATGGTCGCGCGGAGCGCCAGCTTCGGGCAGGAGAAGCACACGGTCGAGGCTGCTCTTGAGCGCAGCGAGGAAGCGCGTCGCTGTCGCTTCGGATGCTTCCGTCGCGATGTGCATCCAGATGTCGATGAGGTCGGCATCAGCGGCTTCGGTTATTCGAAGGATCAGCGGCCGGGCAATAACTTCCTCCCCCGCGCGGCAACACGATCGACGTCGAAGCCCTTGAGCCGACCGGCCTCGAGGTCGGCAAGGCCCTTCTGAATGTCGTTCTTGAGTGCCCGTAGCTCTTGCTGCTGGCTGACGCGCTTGGCCCGCCATTCGCGCACTGCTTCACGGATGACTTCGCTGACGGTGGCATAGTCACCGCTATCGACAACGGCCTGCACGACAGACGCCATCTCGCTCGGCATCGTGATCGTCATGCGCTCGAGCGGCATGAATGCCTCCACAATGGTAATTCGTGTGATAATATCATACTATCTCACGTACATGTCGACTGCTGCGCGGATATTTCGCGCGCTCGGGCGACAACGCTAAAACGTCAACTCGTACGCCGCTTCCTCGCGATAGACCGATCCCCCGCTGCTCCGGCGGCTCGAATAGAGCGCGAAATGGTCGGCGACCCACGGTCCGGCGCGGAAAGTCGAATGGCTCGCCATGAACTGGGCGATGTGATGGCCGGTCTCCGCACCGCTGGAAAAGCGTGCGAGGGTGACGTGTGGGCGGAACTTGCGACGGTCGATCGAGAGGCCGCAGTTGCGCGCCACGGTCGACACCTTCTGCTGCAGCCAGTCGAGCCGGTCGCTCTTCGCCACGAGAGCGACCAGCGCCTTGGGCTGCTTGCCGGTCGAGAACTGCTCGACGCCCGCCACTTCGACGGGGAATTGCGGCCCGGCGATGTCGGACAGCTCCTCCTCGAGATCCTTCATGACGCCACCCTGCACTTCGCCTGCGAAGCAGAGCGTGACGTGGAAATTCTCCGCCGACACCCAATGCGCATCGGGCACACCCGATTGCAGCACGATGAGTTCGTCGGCGATTTCTTCAGGGACGGGCAGGGCGATGAACAGCCGCGGCATGGTCGTCGAGGTTCTTGGTCGCGAAGGGCAGCAGCTTGTCGGCCACGACCTGTGCGCCCTTGGGGTTGGGATGGATGCCGTCAGCCTGGATGAAGGCCGGGTCCTGGGCGACGCCATCGAGGATGAACGGATAGAGCGGCACCTGATACTTTTCGGCGATCCGCTTGTACAGGCCGTCGAAGGCCGTGACGTAGTCCGAGCCGAGATTGCGCGGCGCCAGCATGCCGGCCAGCCAAACCGTGACTCCGGCTGCCTTCAGCTTCTCGACGATTGCCGTGAGATTCTTCTCGGTCACCGCCGGCTGGATGCCCCGCAAGGCGTCGTTGCCGCCCAGCTCGACCAGCACGATGTCGGGCTTGTCGGCCAGCATCCAGTCGATTCGGTCGAGCCCTCCCGCCGTGGTGTCGCCGGAAACGCCGTGATTCAAGACAGTTACGTTACGACCCTGCGCCTTGAGCGCGGCTTCGAGCCGCGCCGGGAAGGACTCCGCGGGCTTGACCCCGAAGCCTGCCGCCAGACTGTCGCCGAGCACGGCGATCTTGATGGGCGTGGCCTGGGCATGAGCCTGCAAAACAGGCAGCAGCACGAGTAAAAGAACCGCGAGCAGCGAATTGACCCCGGCCGCAAAACGACCATATCCAATGGCAAGACTCATGGCCGTGACAATCCCGCATCCCATTGTCCGTTTCACGGACGTGCATCTCGACATGGCAAGCGATGCCGGCATGGTCAATATCCTGCGCGGCATTACGCTCGATATCGCTGCCGGCGAGATCGCCGCGGTCGTCGGTCCGTCGGGAGCCGGCAAGTCGAGCCTGATGATGGTGGCGGGCGGGCTGGAACGCGCCACCTCGGGCACGGTCGAGGTGGTCGGCCGCGATCTCGGGCCACTCGACGACGACGCCCGCGCGCGCCTGCGGCGCGATCATCTCGGCATCGTCTTTCAGGGCTTTCATCTCATCCCGACGATGACGGCGCATGAAAACGTCGCCTTGCCGCTGGAATTCGCCGGCCGGTCCGACGCCTTCGAGGCGGCGCAGGGCGCCCTGCAAAGGGTCGGTCTCGGCCATCGTCTCGGCCACTATCCAGCGCAGCTTTCCGGCGGCGAGCAGCAAAGGGTGGCCGTGGCACGCGCCTTCGTCGGCAGTCCCCGGCTCCTGCTGGCCGACGAACCGACCGGCAACCTCGACGGCGCCACCGGCAAGCAGGTGATGGATCTCCTGTTCGAGCTGGCGCGGTCCGAAGGCGCGACGCTCATCCTCATCACCCACGACATGGGGCTGGCCGAGCGCTGCGACCGCATCCTGCGCATCGCCGACGGCCTGGTGGTTGACGACCGGCGCACGCCGCACGCTCTGGCGGCTCAATGACGGGGCGCTGTCGTTTCACTTCTCCTCCCTGCGCGCAGCGCGGGGAGGTGCCCCGTAGGGGCGGAGGGGTCATGGGCCACAGACTTGGTGCGGCCCATGACCCCTCCGTCGCGGATTACCGCGCCACCTCCCCGGCTTCGCCAGGGAGGAAGATGACGAGCCGCCGGCCGGAATGACGAACCTGCGTCTCGCCTTCACCCTGGCGCGGCGCGAGATGCGCAGCGGGCTGGGCGGGTTCCGGCTGTTCATCGCCTGCCTGGCGCTGGGCGTCGGGGCGATCGCCGCGATCCTGTCGTTCAGCAGGGCGGTCGAGGAGGGGCTGCGCGCCGACGCCCGCGAGATACTGGGCGGCGATGTCGCGATGTCGCTGCTCTATCGCGAGGCCACGCCCGAGCAGATCGCCTGGCTCGGCAAGCAGGGCGAGATGACGCGCTGGATCGACAGCCGATCGATGGCGCGGCCGGTGAAGCCCGATGGTCATCCCGCCCTGATCCAGCTCAAGGCGCTCGAGCCGTCCTATCCGCTTTACGGCACGGTCGAGCTCCAGGGTGGCGGCTCGCTCGCCGATGCGCTCGCCAGGCGCGACGGCGTGTGGGGCGCCGCCATCGAGGAAACCGGCCTGAAGCGCATGAACGTGGCGCTGGGCGACCGTCTGAAAGTCGGCGACGCGATCGTCGAATTGCGCGCCGTCATCGCCCGCGAGCCCGATCGCGGGGTGAATGCCTTCGCCAGCCTCGGCCCGCGGCTGATGATCCCGCTGGCGGCGATCGCCGAATCGGGCCTCGCGCAGCAGGGCAGCCTGCTGACCTGGGAATATCGCCTGCGCCTGCCGCCCGGCGCCTCGGACCTCCAGACGATGGAGCGGCTCAAGGCGGAGTTCCCGCAGGCCGGCTGGCGGGTGCGGGGGCTGGCCGATGCCGGTGGCAGCATCCAGTTCTGGCTGAACCGGCTGACTCAGTTCCTGAGCCTGGTCGGGCTGTCGGCGCTGCTGGTCGGCGGCGTCGGTGTCGGCAACGCCATCTCGAGCTTCCTGACGGCGCGGCTGCGCACCATCGCGACCCTGAAGTGCCTCGGCGCGCCGGAACGGCTGGTCTTCCTCGTCTATTTCCTGCAGATCGCCGCGCTGTCCCTGCTCGGTGTCGTGATCGGCGTCGTCATCGGTGCTGCGCTGCCTTTCGTGGCGCAGTCGGCAATCGCCGAGCTGCTGCCGCTGCGCGCGCGCATCGACATTTACATCCGCCCGCTGGTCACGGCAGGAACGTTCGGCTTGCTGGTCTCGCTGCTCTTCGCCCTGCTGCCGCTGTTGCGCGCACGCGCCGTGTCGGCGGCGACGCTGATGCGCGGCGCGGTCGTGGGCAGCCGAAGGGTCGCGCTCGGCGAGCTGGCCCTGATCGCCGGCGCGGCAGTGGTGCTGGCGGGTTTCACCGTCTACGTGGCGCCGGAGCGGCGTACGGCGGGCTGGTTCGTGCTCGGCGCGATCGGCGCCTTCATCGCCTTCCCGCTGCTGGCGCGCGGGCTGATGTGGGCGGCCGCGCGGGTCGGCAAGCCCAAATTCGCAGCGCTTCGGCTGGCGCTCGCAAACCTCCATCGGCCCGGGTCGCCGACGCCGATCGTCATGCTGTCGCTCGGCCTCGGCCTCACCGTGCTGGTAGCGACGGCGCTGATCGAGGGCAATCTGCGCGAGCAGATCACGCAGCGCATCCCGAAGGACGCGCCGGCCTTCTTCTTCGTCGATATCCAGAGCTCGCAGATCGCCGAGTTCGAGAAGACCATCGCGGCAGTGCCCGGAGCGGGCAAGCTCGAGGAGGTGCCGTCGCTGCGCGGCCGCATCGTCAAGATCGCCGGCGAGCCGGTGGTCCAATCGAGGGTGCCGGCCGACGCCCGCTGGGCGGTCGACAGCGATCGCGGCGTGACCTATTCGGCGACCCCGCCGGAAGGCTCGCGCCTCGTCGCCGGCGACTGGTGGCCGCTGGACTATCGCGGGCCGCAGCTCGTCTCGTTCGACGCCGAGCTCGCTCGCGCCTTCGGCATTGGGGTCGGCGACACCATCACGATCAACGTCCTCGGCCGCGACATCGAGGCGAAAATCGCCTCGCTGCGGCGGATCGAATGGCAGACGCTGTCGATTAACTTCGTCTTCGTCTTTTCGCCCGGCCTGCTCGACAAGGCGCCGCACACCTTCCTGGCGACCGTCAAGGCGACGCCCGAGGCGGAGGACCGGATCTTCCAGGACGTCACCGACCGCTTCCCGAACGTCACCGTGGTGCGCATCCGCGACGCCATCCAGACCGCTTCGGAGGTGCTGGGCAATATCGGGCTGGCGGTCAGGCTGATCGGGCTGCTGAGCATCCTGGCCGGCGTCCTGGTGCTGGCCGGCGCCATGCTGGCCACCCAGCGGCGGCGCATCCACGAAGCGGTCGTGATGAAGGTCCTGGGCGCCACGAGAGGGCGGATTGCCGGCACTTTTGCCTGGGAATTCGCCACTTTGGGCCTCGCGACGGCCCTGGCGTCCCTGGCGGTGGGGACGGCCGCGGCCTATCTGGTGGTCCGCAATCTCATGAATCTGAGCTGGACCTTCCTGCCGACGGTCGCCGTCGCGGTCGCGGTCGGCGCCATGGCCCTGACCTTGGCTTTCGGGCTGGCGGGCACCCTCGCCGCATTGCGGCAGCGCCCCCTGACATTATTACGCAATGAATGAGTGCATTTCGCGCTCATGGATGCTTCTATACAATGCGTTTACGTGCTTGATTCAGTCGCGCTGCATGCCCACATTGTGCGGCGAAGGGGCTCGATAACGAGGTCTCTCGGAGGCTAGGGAATATGGCAAACCAGAACTTCAACACCTTTGGCCGCGGCGGCGTGATCGCTGACCAGGCATCGTTCGATGTCGGTCTGCGCGCGCACATGATCCGCGTCTACAACTACATGGCGTCGGGTCTGGCCCTCTCGGGCATCGTGGCCTTCGGGTTGTTCAGCTCGCCTGACCTGGCCGGGCTGTTCTTCCAGATCTCGCCGCGCGGCGCCGTCGTCGGGCTGAACGGCCTGGGCTGGATCGCGATCCTCGCGCCGCTCGGCCTGCTGCTGCTGACGTCGTTCCGCGGCGCTACCATGAGCGTCGGCGCGGTGCAGGCGGTCTACTGGGCGGTCACGGCACTGATGGGCGTCAGCCTGTCGCTGCTGCTGTTCCGCTACACCGGCGCCTCGGTCGCCCGTACCTTCTTCGTGACCGCGGCCTCGTTCGGTGCGTTGAGCCTGTACGGCTACACGACCAAGCGCGACCTCACGGCGATGGGCAAGTTCCTGTTCATGGGCCTGATCGGCCTGATCCTGGCCAGCCTGGTGAACATGTTCTTCCCGTCGGGCACGATGAGCTTCATCATCTCCGCCGCCGGCGTGCTGATCTTCTCGGGCCTGATCGCCTACGACACCCAGAGGATCAAGGAACAGTATGCCGACGCCTACGG
>Ga0070665_100007496_pt1 | contig 11095 bp, 9 predicted proteins | sample KBSS13metaG_FD_65862 | JGI IMG/M metagenome (GOLD analysis project Ga0070665, IMG submission 65862) | Switchgrass rhizosphere microbial communities from Kellogg Biological Station, Michigan, USA - KBS S1-3 metaG | ecosystem: Host-associated > Plants > Roots > Rhizosphere > Soil ...
CTGCGCGGCGGAAGCGGCTCCAGCTTGAACCCGGTATCGAAGCTCCAGAAGCTGTTGGGGTTGGATCGCCTGTCGGTAGGAGGCGGTTCCAGCGCGTCCGGATCATCATCAGCCACTCAACAGAGCAGCAGCGGCCCTACCGTTGAAGCCGGCCGCTACGTGTCCAGCCGCGTGTATGTCGGAGTGAAGGAAAGCACTACGGGTGCCAGCAAGGTGAACGTTGATGTGGATCTGACCAAGCGCTTGAAGCTGCAGGCCAGTTTGGGTAACGGCACGACGACAGCGCAGGGTGTTACTCCGGAAAACGACCCGGGCAGCAGCCTGGGCCTGGCCTATCAGTTTGAGTACTAGGTGCGCGTATGCAACGGCCGCGGGATCAGCGACGCGACCGTTGAGTTGCCAGTTGATCGGGCGGCAGCCCAGCCGGCCCGCGTCAGCCTCTCAACGCCGTCCGCGTTGGGTCGCGACGACTATCGCGGCAGCTACCAGAACGGCCGCTCCTACGCCGATGGGCACAGGATGGGCTACTGCCCAATTTGCGCCATCGCGCACCCGCCGCGCGGTGCGGGCTTTCGCGGATCGCCACGCAACCTCTACCCGGTGACGGGGTGAGAGCTCGACCTGCAGCGCCCGAATGGTCCGGTCGAGCGCCCTGCGCGTGTGATCGATCTGACGCTCGATGTTCTCGATGGCAGCCGAATTCACGGGTGAGTCCTTCTCAGCAGCACATCCTTGTCCTTGCGCAATGACTCGGGCGAATGAGACGGGGCCAGGTGCGCCGTTTTCAGGAGTCTGCGTCCTCGCTGCAGCAGCACAAAGCCGATGACGGCTGTCACGACGCCAATGCACAGCGCGGCCGCCCAGATCGGCATCACCTGCGCCAGGCCGAAGATGGCCGCGATCAGCAGCGACCACAGGGCGACATACAGGAAGGCAATTCCAACAGCCACCGCCCCGACACTGGAAAGCAGTCGCGTGAGGGATCCATACAGTTCGGTTCGCGCCAGCGTCAGTTCCTGGCGCAGCAGTGTTGAGAGCTGGGTTGTCAGTTGGTGCCAGAGGGAAGGGATGCTCTGAGCAGGTTCCACGGCAGGCAGCTCTCGGGTTCGCATGCGAAATAAAACGCTCGGTTCCGATCCGCGTTCCGCTCTTTTCGCCGGAACAGGCACCTGACCCGAGCGTTTTTTAGTTAACCCAAATCAACTCATGAGGGCGCAGCCGTGAACGCGAATGATCCTCAGGCAATCATCATTGGAGCAGTGATTCTGCTCGCCATCATCGCAATTGTGATTGTGGTCGTGCGCGCGCGACGCAAGGCCCAGTCAGAACACCTCCAGAAGCGTTTCGGTCCGGAATACAGCCGCGTCATGAAGACCGTCGGCGATCGTGAAAAAGCCGAGGCTGAGCTGAGAGCGCGGGAGGCCCGTGTCGAGCGATTGAAGCTGGTTCCTCTGTCAGAGGCAGAGGCGTCCCGCTTCGCACAGGAGTGGACTCTCCTGCAGAGCAACTTCGTCGACAACCCCACCGGGATAGTGGCCGAGGCCGACCGCCTCGTCAGAGAGCTGATGGCCAAGCGTGGTTACCCGATGGGTGACTTTGAGCGCCGAGCCGCCGACATCTCCGTCCACCACCCGGCAGTCGTAGACAACTATCGAGCCGCGCAAGCGATCGCCCTACGCGCGTCGCGCGGCGAAGCCAGCACCGAAGACCTCCGCAAAGCAGTTGTCCACTACCGGGCACTCTTCGAGGACCTCCTGGAAGCAGGCGCCGTCCACAAAGGCCCACCCGCCGAGGCAGTTCAGCGCGAGAAGGCTCCCGTTCATTCATAGCGTAGGGACAGGGCGGCGGGGTCACTTCCCGCCGGCCTCCTTTGCTTTGTGCACCAGTGTCAGGAACTCAGCGCGGTAGCCGAAGGGATCCTCGCCCAACGCGCCGCGGGCTTCCCGAATAACATCCTCATACTTCAGCGACCCCGTGTATTTGCCCCCGCGCAACAGCTGCCCAAACCCCGCCACCGCAGTTGAAAACTGCACGTCGTCCCTGACCCCCTCCGGTACCCCGGCGTCGACACGGATCGGCTGTTCAATCAGTCGCGAGCGCAAGCCGTCAGGCAGCTTGTAACGAATCCTCAGGTAGCCGTACTCATTGGTCTTACCCTCGGGCTGTGGAGTCTTCGCCTTCTCACCGTAGCGAAGGTCGTCAACCGACTTCTCCTTCGAGCCGACGGGTGTGATCTCGTATATCGCCGTCACTGCGTGACCGGATCCCACATCACCGGCGTCGACTTTGTCGTTGTTGAAATCCTCGCGGTTGAGCGCACGCGTCTCGTATCCAACGAGCCGATATTCCGCTACGGTCGCAGGATTGAATTCCACCTGGAATTTGACGTCCTTCGCGATCGTGAACAAGGAGGCAGTCGACTCCTGTACGAGCACCTTCTTGGCTTCATTCAGCGTGTCGATGTACGCAGCCACACCGTTGCCGTTCTGCGCGAGGATCTGGCCCATGTCGTCACGGTAGTTGCCTTCGCCAAACCCGAGGAACGAGAGGAATACTCCCTTCTCCCGCTCACGCTCCACATATCCCTTGAGCTCATTCTTGTTGGTGATGCCAACGTTGAAATCACCGTCCGTGGCCAACAGGATGCGGTTGACCCCGTTCTTGCGGAAGCTGCGTTCCGCCAGTTCATAGGCCAGCTTGATTCCCTGCGCACCGGCTGTCGAGCCGCCCGGCCGCAGTGAATTGAGCGCCTGCAGGATGGTCTCTTTATCCTTGACCGCAGTGGGCGGTAGCACTTCGCCGGCCGCTCCTGCATACACAACGATTGCCACAGTGTCGGTTGGTCGCAGTGTCTCGAGCAGCAAGGCCATCGACTTCTGCGCCAGGGGCAGTTTGTCCGGCTCATCCATGGACCCACTCACATCGAGCAGCAACACGAGATTGACGTCCGGTCGCTGCTTCACCGGCAATTCATAGCCCTTGATGCCGATATGAATCAGCTTCTTACCCTCACCCCACGGCGAGTCACTGACCGTGACGGTGGGCTCGAAGGGCTCATCCCTGGACTGCGAGGCAGGCCAGGTGTAGTCGAAGTAGTTGATCATCTCCTCGACACGCACGGAATCAACCTGTGGCAGACGGCCTTGATTCAACTCTCTGCGCACGAAGCTGTAGGAAGCCGTATCGACGTCCGCCGAGAACGTGGAGACAGGGTCCGCAGACACCTGCTTCACCGGGTTGACCTCGAAATGCTCGAACTGGTCCCGGCCTTCCGCAGTCGATTTGAATGACGGTTGAATCGACTGCTGCGGCGCGTTGCGCGAGAACATCCGGTTCAACCAGGACTGCTTTCGCGTCCCGGTAGTGACCACCTCCTGGATCTCCACGTCCTGACTGGGGCTCGGAGCGGCGGGTGGCGGAGGAGGTATATTGGTTGGGCTCGGTGACGGAATAGCAGGCGCATATTTCTTCTCACCCGCAACGACCTCATCCACGACAGGCGGGTTGATCGGTTCGAGTGGCGTCGTTTCCGGCGCCGCCTGCGTCTGTGCGGCGGGCTTGGATTTCCGCGGTTTCACGGGCTGCGCAGGTGGAGCAGGCTCCGTTTTGGCGAACTCCGGCGGAGTCACCACGTTAGGCTGTTGTGGCTCCGTCTTTTCTGCAGTTGCCGCGGAAGGCTGCGAATGGGTAGCCGGCTGGGTAACCGGTGGTGGCACCAACACCTGCCGCTGCCCCGGAGGCACGAGGAAGAACGTCGAAACAGCGACGACAACCACGCATGCCGTGGCAAACCCGCCGACCCACAGGTTTCGCGACCCCCGATTGGAGAATAGGCGTCGCAACCCGGCCAACCCTGATTCCGGCGCCATCGGCTGGTTAGCGGCTGCGTGCAGGCGCTGAAATTCAGCCAACGCCGCAGCCTTGGCGCGCAGTTGTGCGGCAGCGTCCGCTGTTGGAGCCGTCGCCTGTCGCAATTGATTCTCAAACGATTGTGCGTTCATACGCCACCACCCATCAGCGCCTCGGCCTTGTTCATGTGCTTGCGTATGGCGTGGATCCGCCAGGATATAGTTGATTCAGACACACCCAGAATCTGACCGGCCTCCGCGTGGCTCAGGCCTTCCCCATGCACCAACAGTGCGGTCTCCTTCATGCCTTCTCCGACCTGATCGAGCTGATCCAGCAACTGCACCAGGTAGATGTAGTCCTCAGGCCGCCCTGCCCCGCGGGCGGGAGGCTCCTCCTCGGGAAGCGAGTCGTGCTGATGGCGTTTCTGGGTCCGCTGCCAGTCCCGAGCGCAACTGATCACCAGTTGGTACAACCAACTGGTGAACGCAGCCTGGAACCGGTACTGCGCCAGGCTGCTCGCCAGCTTGATGCAGGACTGCTGGGTGATGTCCTCCGCGTTCGTGCGGTGCCCGCACCACTTCCAGGCGATGCGGTAGATCGTGCCGTAGTGCAGATCCAGCAATTCGGAGAAGGAGGCAACGTCTCCGCCCTGTGCTCGCCGTATGAGACCTGTGATTGGCTCGTCCATTCGATCTCTTCTTTGGGGCCTGTCGAATCCTTAGACGCAAGCGTTTGGACAAACCTTGGAAGTCACATGGATACCATTATAAATCAACCACTTGCACTGACGGCCAACCCGCGTTCCCGCCAGCGGCTATAGTGCCCGCATGGCCACAGCCGATGAAACCCTGCGGGACGCGCAGTTCGCGAATCTCTATGGCGAGCTACGTGACATAGCGAAGCGAGAGTTGCGCCGTGCCGGTGCGAACGCGGCCCTGAGTCCCACCACGGTGCTACACGAGGCCTATCTCAGGTTACAACACCGCAATAGCGGCACCCTCGAAGCCGAGTCTGATTTCCTGCCTTACGCTGCGCGCGTCATGCGCAATCTCGTCATCGACCTGTTCCGGCATCGCGAGGCGATCAAACGCGGCGGGGGCTTCGAGATCACAACACTCGAGACCTCGACACCCGCCCTGGTGGCCGACGCCGCGGACCTCCAATCACTCGGCGATGCCATCGATGCATTGTCAAAGCACGATCCCGAGCTCGCGCAGCTGGTTGATCTCAAGTTCTTCTGTGGGTTCTCGTTTATAGAGATTGCCGGGATGCGTGATGTTTCCGACCGCACCGTGCAGCGGGACTGGGAGAAGGCGCGGATGCTCCTGAGGCGGTTGATTGATGGGGAAGACCCGACTCAGTGAGCCTCGGTGAGGGTCGCATAAGTATCCGCGACCTCCTGCATCATCCCGGCCCGCGCGAGCAGGCGAGCCAGCGACGCACGACGGTGTCGCCACGCGCGCCAGGATTCGTCCGGCCAATTCTCGCTCTCTGCCCCCGCGGCCGCGAGCGCGAACAGCCGAAATGCTTCCAGCAAATACGCGTTTCTCTGTGCCGGTGTCTTGGCACTGTAAGCGTTGGCATAGGCCTGTTCCCCCGACTTCGCCAACCAGTCGAGTTGTTGAGAGCGTGTCTTCGCGGCCCGCAGGTCAGCAACCGACAAACCCAACGCGGCCCGGTCGGCATTCGACAGCGGGTCGAATTGAGCCGCCTCGGCCCACTCCAACTGTTGCTTCACGGAGGCGATGCGCGCATCCCAAATGCGGGCAGTGTTGTCGTGCGATGCGGTCAATATCCGCTGCCCATCGGGCGAGAATGTCGGAGTTCTGACCTCCTTATGATGACCGGTGTAAATTGTCAGCAGATTACCGCTTGCGACATCCCATACACGTACTGTCCCACTACGCCCGGAGGTTACGATCCGGCGACCGTCCGGAGAAAATTCCACTCCGGACAGGGCATCGTCTTTTGCCCCGACGCGCATCAACTCACGGCCGCTGGCGGCATCCCACACACGCGCTGTGCCATCATCCGAGACAGTAGCGACGAACCGACCGTCTCTAGAGTATCGGGCATCTCCTACGAGAGCACTGTGCCCCTGCAACCGGATCAATTCGCGGCCATTGCCAGCGTCCCAGATGCGCGCAGTCTCATCAATTGATGCCGTGAGCAATCGATGCGAATCCGGAGAGAATGTGGCCATCACGACTTCCGCGTCGTGGCCCTTGATCTCGCGAGTCAACTTACCGGTTTTCGCGTCCCAGATGCGCGCGGTTTTGTCGTACGAGCCCGTGACAACAAATTTTCCATCGGGCGAGAAGACCGCACTGGAGACGCCACCCCTGTGACCTCGCAACTCAAACAGTTGCGCGCCGGTGCCGGCATCCCACACGCGAGCAGTTCCGTCACGCGAGCCGGTAGCAATGCGCTGCCCGTCATGGGAATAAGCGGCCCACCATATTCTGTCCTGATGTCCACGCAATGTTATCAGGCGTGCTCCACTCGCCGCGTCCCATACGACTGCCGTCTTGTCATACGATGCCGTGAGAATGCGGCGCCCATCGGGCGAGAACGTCGCGGAGATGACTTGTTCCGGGTGACTCAAAACCAACGAGGATTCGGATCCGGAGGAGGCCGCCCATAGGCGCGTTATCCCATCCGAAGAGGTAGTTGCCGCATAACGGCCGTCCGGCGAGAGGGAGGCGTCAAATACCCGCCCCGGATGAATCATCATGTTTGTCTGTTGCGCGTAGTTGACGTCCCAGATGCGGGCGGTGTGATCCTCAGACGCCGAGATCAACTTCTGACCGTCGCGGGAAAACTGAACATCGTCTATGGAGTCTCGATGACCCACCATCGAGCTGATCATTCCACCTGTCGCTGCATCCCACAGCCGAATAGCTCCGTCACCGGCAGCCGTCGCTATGCGCCTGCCATCCGGTGAGAATGTGACTGCGGAAACAGCCTCGTTGTGGCCCGCCAGTTGCAGCACTTCGCGCCCGCGGACTGCATCCCAAACGCGCGTGATTCCGTCGTGAGATCCCGTGATTACACGAGCACTATCGGGTGAGTAGCGCGCGCTGTACACCTTGTCGTCATGGCGAAGTTGGAGCAGTTCCTTGCCGGTCAGGGAATCCCAGATTCGAGCGGTCCGATCCCACGAGGCCGAGACAACTCGTTTTCCATCCGGCGAAAACTCCGCGCTCCAGGTCTGGTCGGTGTGGCCTTCGAGCGCGAGCAACAGTCGACCTGTGGCGACTTCCCAGATCCTGGGAACATGGTCGCTCGAGACCGTCACGACGCGCTGGCCGTCGGCGCAATAGACCCCTCCATAAATCTCGGCGCCCTGACTGTGTAAGCTTCGTATCAAATGCCCGGTTGCCGCGTCCCATATTCCGGCGGTACCGTCCCCTTCGCCTGTCAGAAACTGACTCCCATCGGGCGAGAATTCGACACCGACGCCCCTGGATATCGGTCGCCCGTCCAGAGCGAGAATCTGCAGGTCCGCGGCGCGCGCTTCCTGAAACACCGTGAGCGCGCCGACGCTTGCGGCGCGAGGAATACCCCAGCGCTTCATTATTTCAATCGTGATGCCCGACGCCCCGGCAACATCTCCCTCCTTGAGCCGGGCAGCCGCCGTCTGTGTGAGTGAGGTCAGCTGAGCGCTCACCGCAATATCGCGTTGGCGCTCCGCCACCCTCATCTCATAAGTCGTCGCTGCAAGACCGGCCAGCAACGTCAGCGTGAAGGCCGTGCTGACCGAGACCGCGACCCAGTGTCGCGTTATGAATTTGCGGGCGCGGTAGAGCAGGCTGTTGGGTTGCGCGAGAACGGGCTCGCCGGTTCTCCACCTTCGGAGGTCTTCCCGCAGTGCATCGACGGTTGCATAGCGTTCCTGAGGGGTCTTGTGGAGCGTCTTGAGGACAATCGTGTTGAGATCGCCACGCACCGTCCTGGCAAGCCGCTGCGTCGACGTGGACCGCACCGTCGCGGCGGTCTCATCGAGCGGAGCGCGCGTCAGTGACGTGGGATCGGTCCACAGAATCGCTTCCTCCAGCGCCCCTCGCGAGTGCCGCGGCAGCTTGTAGGGCCGCTGTCCAACCAGCAGCTCATACAACATCACGCCCAGTGAATAAATGTCTGCAGCGATGCTGATCGGTGTGCCCGCAATCTGCTCGGGCGCCGCATAAGCAGGCGACAGAGCGCGCCCTGTAAGCTGCGTGAGCTCGGTCTCTTTCTCGACGTCGGCGGTGAAAAGTTTGGCAATGCCGAAATCGAGCAGGCAGACGCGCCCCTCGGCCGTCACCAGAATATTGGAAGGCTTCAGGTCCCGATGAATGACGAGATGCGCATGCGCGTAGTGCACTGCGCTCAGAACCTGATCGAACAGTTCCAGGCGTGCCTGAATGGACAGCTGTTGATTGTCGCAGTACGTTGTCAGAGGAACCCCCGCAACGTACTCCAGCGCGAGGTACGGCTGGCCGTCTTCGGAGACGCCCGTGTCATAGAGCCTCGCGATGTTGGGGTGGTCGAGGCTCGCCAGAATCGTTCGCTCTCTCAACAAGCGCTCAGTCAAACCCCGCGTCATGAAGGCTTGTTGCGCGAGCTTCAATGCCACCTGCCGTTCAAACTGCCCGTCGACACGGTCGGCCAGCCAGACGGTCGCCATGCCGCCGTGCCCGATGAGCGAGCGGACACGGTACGGGCCGAATCGCCGGCCAACCAGGCTCGGCTCGGCTTCGGGAAGCGCTGACAGTTGGTTTGCGAGCTCGTCCGCGCCCGTGAGGATTCGGTCGGCAGCCGAGTCCCCCGCCGGCTCCAGGAGCCCGCGCAACTCAATCGCGATCTCAGGATCGCGCCGCTCCAGCGCCTCCAGCCAGGCGCTGCGCGTCCCCGGTTCGAGCTCCAGCGCCTCGTCCAGGAGCTTCGAGATCTGTGCGTACCTGGGTTTGCTCCAGTTCATGACAGCCGGGAGTCTACGACGGCACGGCGCCATTGCAGAAATTTGGCGGGTTCGGGGCGGCGTTTGCGTGAGTCCTGACAGGGGGTCTCGCGCCCGGGATCTCCAAATCAAAAGCAACAATCAGGAGATATCCATGCGCGCAAGATCCGTCATCACCGCAGTGAGCACGCTCTCAGTCGTTGCGCTCGTCGGTCTGGTCGGCCTCGGCACGTCCGGCTCTGCCGCAGCCCACAACGAGCCCAATCCCTCGGATTTCCGCGGGCTGATCAACGACTACACCCCAGCCACTGTCGCCGGCGGCCCCTACGAGATGCACGGCAAATGGCACCTGGAGCTCAATGAATACCGCGGGACTGCCAACTTTACGGCCGAAATGACCATGCAGACTTCCCAGTACGCGAGCTCGGCCGGTCAGGCGGACCCCAGCGCTCTCGGCTCCCACACGCATCACTTCAGCATGACACACGCAACTATCTCCTACGATCCGAAGGCCTGTCCTTCGGCAGTTGCGCCTGCACCGCTCACCACTACAGGTTTCGTGGTAACCGGGTTGGTACACATCACCGGCAACGGCCAGCCGGCACCCTTCGAGATGACACCCGGCACAACTCAACTCACACCGTCGCCGCTGACGATTTGCGTTACCGGGGGCGGCAGCGTCGAGTTCTCCAACATCACGCTCGTGATAGGCGCGCCAGCGGCCAAACATTTCGGCACGCAAGCCATCCACGGTGTTGTAGTCGGATGCAATCGGGCTTGGGCGCGCGAGTCGGGGGATTGCACCGTGCAGAATTGAGCTCAGCAATCCGTATGGGCTGTATGCCCATACATTGGGGTCAACGCCTCGCCAGCCGCTGCGTTTTACTTCAGTGACCGCAGAAATTGGAGAGAATCATGCGACTTGCAGCTGCACTCGTGGTGACTGGCCTGATCGGCGCCTCCGCGGCCTTGTATACCCCCAAAGCGGAGGCAGGGGTTTACGTCGGCATCGGAATACCAGCCCCGGTAGTCGTCGCTCCCCGTGTCGTGGCTCCTGTGCCTGTCGTTCCCGCCTACTACGGCCCACGCGTGGTCGTCGGGTATCCGCGAGTTGGTTACGTCGGGCCTTATGCTTGGGGATACCGTGGTGGGTGGCGATATGGGTATCACGCCTACGGCCATCCCGGTTGGGCCTACGGCGGGTATCACTACCATCGTTAAATAGTGTTCTCGGGTCGGCGGCCACGTGCCGCCGACCGCATAAGTCACAGCGGTGGCATCGTGAGTGAAACGCTCTTCCCCTGAATGACGATATAACTGGCCATCGAGGCGTCGAGGTTGACTGCAGCCTTGATGTCATCGGAAGCATTTTGCGAGTCGCCGAGATTCCCGTAGGCTGCGCCACGAAGGTACAGAGCTCGAGCAAACCTCGGGTCCAGGCGAATTGCCTCCGATTCGTCACTGACCGCGCTCTTGTAGTCTTTCTTCTGCATGTAAGCATAGCCCCGCCCGCTCCATAACACCGCCGATTTCGGCTGCAGACGGATGCCTTCCGAATAGTCCGCGAGTGCGGCATCGACATTTTTCTGAATCTGATGCAGCTTGGCCCGCTGCTCCAACGCAGGCACCAGCTTCGAGTTCAAACGGATCGCCTGGTCGAAGTCCCGCAGGGCCGCATCGAGATCCGGCTGCGCTGCGTAGACGAGTCCCCGGTCAAAGTAGAGGTCGGCATCACGGGGAGCCAACTCGATGGCCTGATTCAGGTCTGTCAAGCCATTGGCCTGATCGCCTCGTGTCAGATACGCCTTGGCCCGGCTCGCAAATATCCAGAAGCGCTCGCGGCCCTCAAAAATCTGGCGATCCAGCAGCTCCGTGCACGCCTGGATAGCCCTGGGCGGCGCCGACTCGCCGTCGCGATTGAGGCACGCGTTGACTACAATTCGCTTTTCGCCATTGAGCTCATGCTGGCAAATGGCGCTTTGGATCAGGTCGACGCCATTGAGACTCTCAATGCCGCCTGTACTTCTCTTCAAGCAATCAGTGAATTTGTCCGGCGGGAGCGGGGGTAGTGTTGAATCGGGATGGGACGAGCTGATTGTGACATCGTGGTCAGCCGCTGTCGGCTCGTTGGTGCCCGCAGGCTTTGCGGTGCCTTCGGCCTGATCTGCTGCCGAAGCGGCTCCCGCAAGCAGCATTGCAGCAACCAGAAGCCAGGACAGTCGTCGCGTCATTCCCATCATTGCCGGATCATGCGCCTCCGTCGCTCGTTCCGCGACCTCGTCGCGCCAGTGCTGAGCGCCATTC
>Ga0070665_100007497_pt1 | contig 11093 bp, 8 predicted proteins | sample KBSS13metaG_FD_65862 | JGI IMG/M metagenome (GOLD analysis project Ga0070665, IMG submission 65862) | Switchgrass rhizosphere microbial communities from Kellogg Biological Station, Michigan, USA - KBS S1-3 metaG | ecosystem: Host-associated > Plants > Roots > Rhizosphere > Soil ...
CGTCGTGCACGTCGAGGCCGAGCCAGTGCCCGGTCTTGTGCATGTAGAACTTGCGGTAGGCGTGTTCGCGCAGGTTCTTCTCGACGCTGCCGGCGAGCAGGCCAAGCTTGCACAGGCCGCGCGTCAGCGTGCGCACCGCCGCCTCGTGATAAGCGTCGAATGCACGGCCGACGCGCACCTCGTCGATCGCGTCAAGTTGCGCGGCGAGGACGAGGTCGTACAACGCGCGCTGCTCGGGCGACCAGCGGCCGTTGACCGGCCAGGTGCGCGTGATGTCGGATGCATAGCACTGGTATTCGGCGCCCGCATCGACCAGCAACAGGTCGCCATCGCGCAGCTCGGCGTTGTTGGCGCGATAGTGCAGCACGCAGCCGTTCGCGCCCCCACCGACGATCGGCTCGTAACTCGGCACCGCGCCGTGCTTGCGGAACGCATGCAGCAATTCGGCCTCGACTTCGTGTTCGTTGAGGCCCACGCGCGTCGCCCGCATCGCGCGTCGATGCGCCTCGGCGGCGATCTGCGCGGATTTGCGCATCAGGCGCAGTTCGGCGCGCGACTTGTACAGGCGCAGGTCGTGCAGCAGGTGCGACAGCGCGACGAACTCGTGCGGCGGCTTGGCGCCCTGGCGCACCTGTGCACGCACCCGGTTGACCCAGCCGATCAGCTTGAGGTCGAACTCGGTGTCGCGGCCGAAGTGGTAGTAGACGCGTGTGCGCCCCTCGATCAGGCCGGGCAGGATGTCGTCGATGTCGTCGATCGGGAACGCGTCATCCATGCCGTGCAGGGCGACGGCGCCCTCGGTGCCTGCGCGCGGGCCATCCCAGCGCTCGCGCTCGATGTCGCGTTCACGGCAGAACAGGATCGTCTCGCTCGGCGCGCGTCCCGGCACCAGGGCGAGCACCGCGTCCGGCTCGGGGAAACCGCTGAGGTAGTGGAAATCGCTGTCCTGGCGGTACGGGTAGTGCGCGTCGTTGTTGCGTACGCGTTCGGGGGCGGCGGCAACGATGACGATCGCGTCGGGACCGGCCATGCGCATGAGTTGCTTGCGCCGGCGCGCGTATTCCCTCGGTTCGATCATCGTCGCGGCTGGTGTCGGTGGAGATGAGCGCTAGTATCCGCCATTCGTGGCGCCGGCCCAATCCCGGCACGACCGTCAGTGCAGGGAGCGTGTCGCGGCGCGGCGCGATTCCCCGCTTTCGCAGTGCAGGCGGGCGACGGCGACGCGCACGAAGTCGAGCACGTCCGCGAACGCCTGCTCGTCGCTGGCGCCGCCTTCGACTTCGAGGCGCGATGTGGCGATCGTGCCGAAATCGGCGAGGATCTCGCTGGCATCGTCGGACAGGCGCGCATGCAGGGTGCTGCCGACCAGGCCGAAGCCGCCGAGGAAGCCGCGGCACCACTCGACCAGGGCTTCGGCGCGCCCCACCAACGGGCTGCTCGCCACCGGCAACAAGGGTTCCACCTGCGCCGGATCGTCGGCGAACTGGGCGAGCGCGGCCGCGAGGAACGCGGCCAGCGTTTCGTCGCGTGCCGTCGCGACGTCCGCCGGCGACAGTTCGAGGCGATCGAGCCAGTCGTCCGTGCCGACGCGACCGCCGGCACACAGGTACCCGCTCAACGAGCCATGCAGGTCGCTCGCATTGACGCCGAGGCGCAGGGCGGCGAGGAGTACGGACATCCGTTCGTGGCTGGGCGACATCACATGGCAACGGTTCGAGGGAAGTTTGCAAGTCTAGCGGCTGGCCAGCCGGCCGCGCATGGCACCGCGGGCAGGGTTTGCCTACACTGCGGACCGACCTCCTTCGCCACGACATGCCGTGCCCGGACTCGCGTCGTCATCGGCCCGATCGATCCAGCTCTGCCGCTGGGGTCTGGCATTGGTCCTCGCCGCGACGATGCCGATCGTGTCGCCGGCGCAGGCGCTGCGCCGTGATTTCTATTTCCGCACCATCGGCACCGAGCAGGGACTCGCGCAGAATACGGTGAGTGCGTTCCTGCAGGATCGCGAAGGTTATCTGTGGATCGGAACCGACAGTGGCCTGCAACAGTACGACGGCTACGGATTCACGACCTACTCGCATGCGAGCGACGATCCGTCGAGCCTGCCGGAAGGCCCGATTTCCTCGCTCGCGCAGGACGCCGACGGCGACCTGTGGATCGGCACGCTCGGCTCGGGGCTCGTGCGCCATCGACCGCATGCGAACGGCTTCGAGCACGTCGGTGCGTTCACCAACGTGCACACGTTACGGGCGGACCCGCACAGCGGCATGTGGGTCGGCTACGACCAGGGCATCGCGTGGCTCGACCCGCACAGCGGCAATGCCACCCTGCAATGGCCTGTCGGCGCAAGCGGCGAGCGCGCGGTGCAATTGCGCCAGTTCGAGATCACGCCCGAAGGCAATGTATGGATCGCCAGCTCGGCAGGGTTGCTGCGGCTGACCCGCGGCGGTCCCGCGCCGGTGCGCATCGCGGCCACGCAGATTGCCGACGCGCGTGCGCTTCTCACCGGTTTCGACGGGCGCCTGCGCGTGGCGACCAGCGATGGCCTGTATGTCGTCGACGAAAGCGACGCGGCACGGCGCATATGGCCCGACAGCGGCGACCAGCTGATCAGCGCGATGGTGGAAGACCCGCGCGGTCGCCTCTGGCTCGGCGTGCAGGGCGTCGGCCTGGCGCTGTTCGACCCGCGCAGCGGCGAGACGCAATGGCTGCGGCCGGACGCCGGGGTACCCGGCAGCCTGCCGGACGCGATCGTCACGAGCCTGCAATTCGACCGCTCCGGCCTGCTTTGGCTCGGCACCCACGAGCGCGGCATCAGCAAGGTCGATCCTGCCGGCACCGCGTTCCGTTACGTCGCCGACCGCGATCCATCGCGGCAGCAGACCGCCGCGAACTATATCCGCGCGGTATTCGAGGATGCCGCCGGCGGCCTCTGGCTCGGCACGCCGGAAGGGGTCAAGCGCTACCGGCAGCGCGACAACCGCTTCGACTACTTCGACGATCTCGCCGTGCATGGCCTGCGCGGCGAAGTGGCTGCACGCGACCTGATCGTCTATGCGTTCGCGCAGGCCGATGATGGCCACCTGTGGATCGGCACCGACCATGGTGCAGCGCTGTTCGACCCGGTCCGGCGCACGCTGAACTTCCTGCCCGCCGATCCGCATGGCACGCATGGACTGGTCGACGCGAACATCCGCACCGTGCTGGTCGCGAGCGACGGCGCCGTCTGGTTCGGCTCCACCCGCGCCGGCGTAACGCGCTTCGATCCGCGCGACGACAGCTGGGTCCACTATCGCCGCGACGCCGAAGACGGCGCGATCGGCGGGCTCAGCGACAATCGCGTGCTCGCCCTGTACGAGGATCGTGAAGGTCGCATCTGGTCCGGCAACATCAATGGCCTGAACCTGATCGATCCCCTGCATCGCAACGTGCGCGTACTGCGCAGCGATCCGCAGGATGTGCGTTCGCTATCCGCGAACCTCGTGCGTTCGATCCACCAGAGCGCGGATGGGCACCTGTGGTTCGGCACCCAGTCCGGCCTGAACCGCCTCGATGCACTCGACGATCACAGCGCCCGCTTCTCGCGCTGGTCGTTGCGCGAAGGCCTGCCGGGCGCAACCGTGTACGCGATCCGCGACGACCGCATGGCGCGCTTGTGGCTCAGCACGAACCACGGGATCGCCTCGTTCGATCCTTCGAGCGGAACATTCCGCGGTTTCACGCTCGCGGACGGCCTGCAGGGCATGGAATTCAACGGCGGCGCGGCGGCGACCCTCGCCAGCGGCGAGATCGTGTTTGGCGGCGTGAACGGGTTGAACCTGTTCATGCCGCAGGCGATCGTCGGCAGCCGCTACGCGGCGCCCGTGGTGCTGACGTCCGCGCGCGTCGGTGCGAACGGCATTCCAGCGCATCGCGAGGGCGATGCCTTCGTGATGGCCGCGGCCGAACGCGTGATCCGCTTCGAATTCGCCGCGCTCGACTTCGCCGCGCCGGAGCGCAACCTGTTCGCCTACCAGCTCGAGGGATTCGACGAGCACTGGATCGAGGCAGGCACGCGCCACGACGCGACCTATACCAACCTCGATGCGGGCCACTACCGGTTCAAGGTACGCGCGAGCAATCGCGACGGCTACTGGAGCGAGCACATCGCGCAGGCGGAATTGCGCGTGACCCCGGCTTGGTGGGACAGCCTCGCCGCACGCACGCTGTACGCGCTCGCGGGCGCCGGCCTGCTGCTCGTGCTGTGGCGCGCACAACGCCGTCGCCACAACGAGGAGCGCTCGCACCACCTCGACCTGCGCGAGCGCGAGGACCGCCTGCGCCTCGCCCTGTGGGGATCGGGCGACGATTTCTGGGACTGGAACATGGCCAGCGACCGCATCGTGCTGACCGGGTCGGGCGACCTGTTCAAGGGTGTGTCGCGCAAACCGGTCGAGCTCAACCAGACGTGGTTCCGCGCGCAGGCGCATCCGGACGACCTGCCCGCGGTGGAGCGTCGCCTCGCGCAGCACATCGAGCGCATCACCGACACGTTCGAGTCCGAACACCGCCTGCGCAACAAGTCCGGCGAATGGATCTGGTCGCTCACGCGCGGCAAGATCGTCGAGCGCGACGCCGACGGCCAGCCGCTGCGCATGTGCGGCACCGCGCGCGACGTCACCGCGGAGCGCGCCGCCGAGCACGAACGGCGCGTCGCGCACGAAGTGATCCGCAGCATGGGCGAGGCGGTCGCGGTCACCGACCTCGAATTCCGTTTCATGACGATCAACCCGGCGTTCACCCGCATCACGGGCTGGCGCATCGACGAAGTGGTCGGCCGCTCCGCGGCGATCCTCAATTGCGCGCGCCATCCGGTCGAGCAGTACCTCGAATTGCGCGAGACGCTCGCCCGCGACGGCCATTGGCGCGGCGAGCTGTGGCAGCGGCGCAAGAGCGGCGAGGAGTTCCTGAGCTGGATCGAGATCTCCGACATCTGCGACGCGAACGGCAAGCGCACGCACTTCGTCAGCGTCACCTCCGACATCACCGACCGCAAGCGCGCCGAGCAGGAACTGCGCTACCTGGCGAACTACGATGCCCTCACCGGCCTGCCGAACCGCACCCTGCTGAGCGAGCGCATCGCGCATGCGATCGCGCGTGCGCGCCGCAGCGCGCGCAAGGTCGCGGTGCTGTTCCTCGACCTGGATCGCTTCAAGCACGTCAATGACTCGATGGGCCACGCCGCCGGCGACAGCATGCTGAAGGCAGCCGGCGCGCGGCTGCGCCACGTCGTGCGCGAGGGCGACTCGGTCGCACGCGTCGGCGGCGACGAGTTCACCGTCGTGATCGAGGACATCGGCAGCAGCGCCGAGGCCGAGCACGTCGCGGCGAAGATCATCGCCGCATTCGAGCAGCCGCTCGAACTCGACAACGGCCAGGAAGTGGTGATCTCGCCGTCGATCGGCATCAGCCTGCATCCCGACCATGGCCAGGCCGCGAGCGACCTGCTCAAGTACGCCGATACCGCGATGTACCAGGCGAAGGATCACGGCCGCAAGACCTGGATGGTCTACACCGAGGCGATGGATGCGGCCGCGCGCCTGCGCGCGACCACCGTGGCGGCATTGCGCAAGGCGCTCGAACGCAACGAGCTGAGCCTGCACTACCAGCCGAAGCTGTCCCTGCTGGACGATCGCATCACCGGCGTCGAGGCCCTGCTGCGCTGGCGCAGCGGCGACCTCGGCGACGTCTCCCCGGGCGTGTTCATCCCGATCGCGGAGGAGACCGGGATGATCATCGAGATCGGCGACTGGGTGGTGCAGCGCGCCTGCGCGCAGCTCGCGCAATGGCGCGATGCCGGCCTGCACGACATCACGATGTCGATCAACGTGTCGGTGGCGCAATTGCTGCGCGGCGACCTGATCCGCCGCCTGTGCGACGTGCTCGCCGAACATGACATCGCACCGAACCAGCTCGAGCTCGAATTGACCGAGAGCATGGTCATGGCGAACGCCGAGCAGTCGATCACGACCTTGCGCCGCCTCAAGGCGGTCGGCGTGAACCTCGCGATCGACGACTTCGGCACCGGCTACTCGTCGCTCGCCTACCTCAAGCGCCTGCCGATCGATGCGCTCAAGATCGACAAGGAGTTCGTCGGCGACATCACCACCGACCCCGACGACGAGGCGATCACCGCGACCGTGATCGCGATGGCGCATTCGCTCGGCCTGAACGTGATCGCCGAAGGCGTCGAACGCATCGAACAGGTCGACTACCTGCGCGAACAGGACTGCGACGAGGTGCAGGGCCACTGGCTCGCCTATCCGCTGCCGCCCGACCAGTGCCTGGCATTCCTGCTCGATCGGGCCGAACGCCGCCGCAGTACCCTCGACGAACGGGGCTGAACCCCGCCATGACCGCGTTTTCCGACCGGCGGATCACCGGTCGGGGCGAAGGGGCGCCGAGCGGTCCCGGCTCGCTGTTCCCTGTGCAGGATTCCCGCTATATTCGGTCGCATGTCCGCGCTCGAACAAAGCCTCCTGGCGATCAGCGAACGGGTCGACCGCCTGCTCGACCTGTGCCGCACGCTGCAGGACGAGAATCGCAGCCTGCGCAACAGCCAGGAGCAGCTCGCCAACGAAAGGGCGCAGTTGCTGGCGCGCAACGAACAGGCGCGCTCGCGCGTGGAGGCGATGATCATGCGGCTCAAGTCGCTGGAGCAGAACCAGGCATGAGTGGTCCGAGCGAACCGGTCACCGTCCATATCCTCGATCGCGAATTCCATGTCGCCTGCACGCCGGAAGAACGCCCCGGCGTGGTCGCGGCTGCGCGCTATCTCGACGACAAGATGCGCGAGATGCGCAATGCCGCGCGCACGGCGGGCCTGGACCGCATCGCGATCCTCGCCGCACTCAATATCTGCCACGAACTGCTCGACGAGCGCCAGCGCGGTTCGGGCGAATCGCGCGAGCTGGCAGAGAAACTGCAAGCGATCAATCTCAAGCTTGAACGCGCGTTCCCTGCGTCACTACAATAGGCGCAGGTGTCCTCTGCAGTGCTCGGCAGCGCACTCTTACATATTGCCTTGTTCCTATAGACGACCCCGGGTCGGCGACACGAAACCGGTGTGCAGGTCCGCCTCGAGCGGAAAGCCTTAGGTTCCGCCAGCCTTCCCACCTGATCCCCGGGATCAAGGTCGTTCGATGTGCACCGGCACACGTGGAGGATGCCTACTCTTTGCTCTTGCTTTCGTCCCTGAAAGCGGCGCGATGCGGGTCCGCGCATCGCGCGTGGCGATCGCCTTCGATGCAGTCCAGAGCAGCCATCCGTGGCTGCATTTCCTATCAAGAGCAGATTTCGATGGGGCGTGATCGCACCGCTTCGATGACGCAACGAGCGTGGAATGATTGAATCAACGCACGGCAACCGCGACGCGTTGCGCAAGCGCTTGCGCGAGCAGCGCGCAGCGATGTCGGCTGCGGAGCGCATCGCAGCGGCGCAGGCGCTCGTTGTGCAGCTTGAACAGGTACCGGAGTTCATGACCGACCGGCGCATCGGGGGCTATTGGGCGGTCGGCGGCGAGGTGCCGCTGATGGGGTTGATGGGCGGCCTGCGCGCGCGCGATCAGGAGTATTGCCTGCCTGTCGTCGGCGCCGCGCGGCAACTGCATTTCGCGGCGTGGCGGCCGGGCGACGCCATCGCGCCCAACCGCTACGGGATCCCGGAACCGGTGTGTGCACCGGCCGACCTGCTCGCCCCCGCGGATCTCGACGTCGTGCTGGTGCCCCTGCTCGGCTTCGATCGGCGCGGCCACCGGCTCGGTTTCGGTGGCGGCTACTACGATCGCAGCTTCGCGTTCCTGAACGGGCGTACGGATGTCGGCAAGCCGGTGCTGGTCGGTGTCGCCTATTCGACGCAGGAGATCGCCACGCTCGACGAGCAACCGTGGGACGTCCGCCTCGACTACGTGGCGACCGAGCGCGAGCTGATCGATCTGACGCCGCCGCCGTGAACGCGCCGCCCGTGCGCTGCTACAGTCCGCAGCGTTCCCGCTGCCGAGTTCCGCGATGCACTACTGGCTGATGAAGACCGAACCCGATGTCTTCTCGATCGACGACCTCGCGCGCGTCAGGACCGAGCCGTGGACCGGCGTGCGCAACTACCAGGCGCGCAACTTCATGCGCGACGGCATGAGCAAGGGCGACGGCGTGCTGTTCTACCACTCGAGCTGTGAAGTTCCCGGCGTCGCCGGCATCGCCGAAGTGGCGAGCGCGGCGTACCCCGACCCGACCCAGTTCGAACGCAAGAGCGAGTACTACGACGAGAAGAGCACGCGCGAGGAACCGCGCTGGATGCTCGTCGACGTGGCGTTCAAGCGCAAGCTGGCGCGCACGATCACGCTGGCCGAACTCAAGGAACAATCGCGCCTCGACGGCTTCGCCCTGCTGCAGCGGGGCAATCGGCTGTCGGTACTGCCGGTGAGCAAGGCGCAGTGGGACTGCATCCTTGCGCTGGAATGATCGGCGGCGGCGGAATGCGTACCATGCGCGACCTCGAATCCACTGCGGAGCCCAGCCATGAGCCAGGATGAACAAAAGCGCATCGCCGGACGCGCCGCGATGCGCTACGTCGAGAGCGGCATGGTCGTGGGCGTAGGCACCGGCTCGACCGTTGCGCACTTCATCGACGCGCTGGCCGAACGCCGCAACGACATCGAGGGTGCCGTCTCCAGTTCGGAACAGTCGGCGCGCCTGCTGAAGGAACGCGGCATCCCGTTGCTCGACCTCAATGCAACTGGCGACATTCCCCTTTACGTCGACGGCGCCGACGAGTGCGACGGCAACAAGTGCCTCATCAAGGGCGGCGGTGCCGCCCTCACGCGCGAGAAGATCATCGCGGCGGCAGCACGCAAGTTCGTCTGCGTCATCGATCCCGCCAAGCGCGTCGACGTGCTCGGCCGCTTCCCGTTGCCGGTCGAGGTCATCCCGATGGCGCGCAGCTACGTTGCACGCGAAATCGTCAAGCGCGGCGGCCAGCCGGTCTGGCGCGACGGCGTGGTCACCGACAACGGCAACTGGATCCTCGACGTGCATGGCCTGCGCATCAGCGCCCCGATCGAACTCGAGAGCGAGCTCAACCAGGTCGCCGGCGTCGTCACGGTCGGCCTGTTTGCGCTGCGACCGGCTGACATCGTACTGATCGGCGCCGAGGAGATGCGCTGACCCAGGCAGATAGTGGCCGCTGCGTCCACGCTTTGCCGTTACAGGATGGATAGCCGGAAAACTGGGGAACAGCATGCCTGGAGTCGTCGGAAACGCACCGCACTTGCCTCTGCGCCGGCGCCGCGTCGCCGGCGCCGTCGCCGCGGCGCTGACGCTGGCGTTCGCGTGGCCTTCACCGGCGACGGCGGCGGGTGCGGACGCCGACTGGATCCGCTTGCGCAAGGACGCCGCCCACCGGCTCTTCGCGCAGATGCCGATGCCGCACCGGCACGCGGCGGGCGCCGCTCCGGCAGCGATGCTCAAGGTGGTGAACTGCGATGACGACGGCCCGGGCAGCCTGCGCGCCACCGTTGCGACGGCCGCTGACGGTGACACCATCGACCTCACCCACCTCGCCTGCTCGACGATCACGCTGACCACCGGCGCGATCGAGATCGACCTCGACAACCTCACCTTCCACGGCCCCGGTCGCGAGGCATTGTCGCTCGACGGCAATGCGCTCGATCGCGTCTTCATCCACCCCTATGGCGGGGTGCTCGGCCTGCACGCGATGACCGTGCGCAACGGCCGCAATCACGCTACCGATTTCCATGTCGCCGGCGGCGGCTGCATCGCCTCGGCAGGCTATCTCGAACTCCAGGACGTCAGCGTGCGCAATTGCTATGCCGACGGCATCGGCGCGTACGGTGGCGCGATCTACGCCTACTCGCTCAGCCTCGCCAACAGCACGCTGTCGGGCAACGTCGCCCACGGCACACACCTGGACGCCGACACGGCGGCATTCGGCGGCGCCGCCTTTGTCTACAGGATGCAGCTGATCGACAGCACGGTCAGCGGCAACCGCGCCGAACACCATGCACGCGCCGGTCGCATCAGCTACGACACCGGCGGCGGCATCGCTGCGGTCGTCGGCGGCAGCATCAGCGGCTCGACGATCGATTCGAACATCAGCCAAGGTCGCGCCGGCGGCATCGCCGCGTTCAATCCACTCGATGTTTCGAACAGCACGATCTCCGGCAACACCGCCGAAAGCGAGATTGCCGGCGGTCTGTTGCTGCGCTGGCCGTCGACCCTGCGCCTGTTCAACAGCACCGTCACCGCGAACCATTCGGCACTGGATGGCGGCGGCGTCTGGCTCAACGCGCCCGGCAGCGAGTTCCGCAGCAGCATCGTCAGCGGCAATTCCAGCGACATCGGCAATCGCGACAATCCCTATGGTCCGCTGCCAGCCACGTTCACCATCGATGGCGGCAACAACCTCATCGGATCGTCGAGTCCCACGGTCACCTTGCCGGCGGACGGCCTCACGGGCGACCCACGGCTGGCGCCACTGGCCCGGAACGGCGGACCCAGCCGCACGCACGCGCTGCTCGACGACAGCCCGGCGATCAACGCCGGCAGCAATGACGATGTCCTTGCATTCGACCAGCGCGGCCCAGCGTTCGTACGCACCTACGGGAGCGCGCCGGACATTGGCGCATTCGAGTTCCAGCCGATCGTGACCGCGAGTGCGGCACCTGTACCCGCGCTGTCGCGATGGGGGCTGGCAATGCTTGCGATACTGCTCGGCGCGTTCGCCGCTCGCCGGACGCCCTTCAAGCGCGATGGCCTGCGGTCCTGACGACACGCGTGAAGCCGCCCCTGCGCCGCGCTCGGTGGCCGGCGACCCGGCCTCGGAATCGTTTCGGAAGGGCCATAGCCAAACAAAAAACCCCCGCAATGCGAGGGCTTCTTGTTTGGCTGGGGACCAATGTTCTTGCATTTGCCGTGGGTCGACGTCCCCCCGATTTTGAGTAGCACCGCGATCTGGAGTCCAATCCCCACCGAAGAGGAGATTGGACGTGAAGAAGCGTTTCAGCGAAGAACAGATCATCGGCTTCCTGCGTGAAGCGG
>Ga0070665_100007502_pt1 | contig 11089 bp, 10 predicted proteins | sample KBSS13metaG_FD_65862 | JGI IMG/M metagenome (GOLD analysis project Ga0070665, IMG submission 65862) | Switchgrass rhizosphere microbial communities from Kellogg Biological Station, Michigan, USA - KBS S1-3 metaG | ecosystem: Host-associated > Plants > Roots > Rhizosphere > Soil ...
GTCGGCGCGATGGAGTACACGATCGTCATCTCGGCGCCCGCCCAGGAGGCCGCGCCGATCAAGTGGATGGCGCCGTTCGCCGGCGCCGCGATGGGCGAGCACTTCCTCTTCAACGGGAAGCACGCGCTCGTCATCTACGACGACCTCACGAAGCACGCCGACGCGTATCGCCAGCTCTCTCTGCTCCTGCGCCGGCCACCGGGTCGCGAGGCGTTCCCCGGCGACGTCTTCTACCTCCACTCCCGCCTCCTCGAGCGCGCGTGCAAGCTCTCGGACGAGCTCGGCGGCGGCTCGCTCACGGCGCTCCCGGTGATCGAGACGCAGGCAGGCGACGTGGCTGCCTACATCCCGACGAACGTCATCTCGATCACCGACGGGCAGATCTTCCTCGAGTCGAGCCTGTTCTACTCGGGCATCCGGCCGGCGATCAACGTCGGCATCTCGGTGTCTCGCGTGGGCGGGAACGCCCAGACGAAGGCGATGAAGAAGGTGGCGGGCCGCCTGCGCCTCGACCTGGCGCAGTACCGCGAGCTCGAGGCGTTCGCGCAGTTCGGCTCGGAGCTGGACGCGGCGACCCAGCAGGCCCTCTCGCGCGGCGAGCGGATGGTCGCGACGCTGAACCAGCCGCAGTACCAGCCGTGGCCCACCGAGGAGCAGGTCGTCGCGATCTACGCCGGCATCCACGGCTGGCTCGACCGCGTCCCCGTCCCGCAGGTGCCGCGGTTCCAGGAGGAGCTGCGCGAGACGCTCCGCGCCGAGGGCGCCGTCTACCAGACGATTCGCGAGAGCAAGGACCTCTCCGACGAGACCATTGCGAAGCTCGACGAGGCGCTCCAGAAGTTCGTCGACGGGTTCAACATCGAGGAAGAGCGCGGCCTGGTCGGCTGATCGATGGCTTCGGTCCAGGACTACAAGCGGCGGATCCGCTCGGTCCGCAACACGCGCAAGATCACGCGCGCGATGGAGCTCGTCGCGGCGGCGAAGCTGCGCCGCGCCCAGGCGCGGATCGAGGCGATGCGGCCCTACGCCGACACGATGCGCGAGCTGATCGCCGGAGTCGGCCGCGCCGCAGGGTCGGTGCGGGGCCTTCCGCTCCTCCAGCAGCGCGACACGACCGCCGCGACCCTCATCGTCCCGCTCTCGGGCGACCGCGGGCTCGCAGGCGCCTTCAACGCGCAGGTCATGCGTCGTGCGTTCGCGCTCGAGCGCCAGCTCCAGGGCGAGGGCCAGACGGTGCGGTGGCTCGGGGTGGGGAAGAAGGCGCGCTCCACGCTCACGTTCCGCCGGAGAGAGCTCGACGGGGCGTTCATCGGCTTCACCGACGCCCCCGCCTACGCCGACGCGCAGGCGGTCGCCCACCGCGCCGCGGAGCTCTTCGTGGAGGGCGAGGTCGACCGCGTCGTGCTCGTCTACAACACGTTCGTGTCGGCGCTGACGCAGTCCGTGTCCGAGCAGGAGATCCTCCCGATCTCGGCCGACATCCTCGAGACCGACGAGGAGGAGCGGCGCGACGACCTGCTCCGCGGGGACTTCATCTTCGAGCCCGAGCCCGAGGAGATCCTCGCGCGTCTGCTCCCCGTGTACGTCGAGTCGCAGGTGTACCGGGCGCTGCTCGAGTCCTCCGCGTCCGAGCAGGGCGCCCGCATGACGGCGATGCGCAACGCGTCGAAGAACGCCGGCGAGATGATCGACCGGCTCTCGCTCGAGATGAACCGCGCCCGCCAGGCGGAGATCACACAGGAGATCCTCGAGGTCGTCGCCGGCGCCGACGCGCTGGCATAAGGCGGCAGGCACCCCGGGGGTGCCGGTCCGCCTCAAACCTTTCTTCGCCTCGCGACGTCCTATTTACTGTACCGCTGCGCTATTCTCCACCCGGCTCACGTGTCGACCACCAGCCAGACACCCGACGAGCTCCTCGGCCACGAGATCGGCGCCGGGGACTTCGCCTCACCCGAGGCCGCTGCGGCGTCCGGGCAGATGGAGATACGGGCGCGCGGCTACTGGGAGCAGGTCTGGCGCCGCTTCAAGAGAGACCGCGTCGCGGTGGCAAGCATCGTCTTCCTCGTCCTGCTCGTGATCGTCGTCTATCCCGGCGCGTGGATCGCGCAGAAGCTGGTCGGGCACGGCCCGAACACCATCTTCCCCGACGCGCTCGACGACGGGCTACTGCCGGTCGGGCCGTGGTCACACGTCCAGAACTTCGAGACCGGCAAGACCGACCTGCTCGTCCTGGGCGCTGATGGCTCGCTCGGGCGAGACGAGTTCCTCCGCCTGCTCTACGGCGGGCGGGTCTCGCTCCAGGTGGCGCTGATCTCGACCTTCTTCGTGATGCTGATCGGCGTCACGATGGGCGCAGTCGCCGGCTACTACCGCGGCTGGGTCGACACGATCGTCGCGCGGCTGACCGAGATCACAATGGCGTTCCCGGCGCTGCTCTTCATCATCGCCCTCGCGTCGACGGCGGGAAGCCGGCTGAACCAGATCACGTTGGGCGGCACACTCGGCGAAGGCGTCGTGACGCTCGTTCTGGTCTTCACCATCTTCGGCTGGTTCTACCCGGCGAGGATCATCCGAGCGAAGGTGTTCTCGCTCCGCGAGAAGGAGTTCATCGAGGCGGCGCTGATGACCGGGGCGAGCGACGCACGCATCATCCGGTCCCACCTCCTGCCGCACCTCGTCGCGCCGATCATCGTCTACTCGACCCTGATCGTTGCCGGCTTCATCCTGAGCGAGGCTGCGCTCTCGTTCCTCGGCATCGGCATCCAACTGCCCACCGCAAGCTGGGGGAACCTGCTCTCCGACGCGCCGAACTACTACACCACCGTGCCGCTCCTCATGCTGTGGCCCGGGCTCGCCGTTGTGTTCACGACGCTCGCCTTCAACCTGCTCGGCGACGGTCTGCGCGACTCCTTCGACCCTCGCTCCCGGCTCTAGGACAGCCGAACATCCGTGAGCTTGCGAGCCGTCGGCATGCAGTGCGCCCGAAAACCGTCAAAAGAGAAATTCTTCTCCGCTCTCTAACAAACCACCACGACGTCCGTCTTAGGTGACGGGCGAATGGTGCCTCTGCCCGGAACCCAGCCGGGCTGCACTCGGAAAGGAGTGAAATGAAGGGACGCATGCTGGCCTCGGTCGTGATGACCGCCATCGGGGCCTCACTGCTCGCCGCGGCAATGTTCGCGTCGACGGCGGCAGGCGCCGGGGCGGCTGCCACGGCGAAGAAGGGCGGCACGATCACGATCGTGAACCGGAGCGACTTCGACTACGTCGATCCGGGCCTCGCCTACTTCTCCCACTCGTGGAACATGATGGGGGCGGTGCAGCTCACGCTGCTCTACTACCCCCAGACCGAGGGGCCTGCTCACAACCGCCTCGCGGGTATGGCGGCGAACATGCCGAAGGTCTCCAACAACGGGAAGACCTACACGTTCACGATCAAGAAGGGCTTCCGCTTCTCTGACGGCAAGCCGGTGACGGCCGCGAACTTCAAGCGGGCGTTCGATCGTGGCAAGAACGCGACCATGCAGTCGCCGGCGTCGTCGTTCATGGACGACATCGCCAGCTACAAGGCGAACGGCCAGACCTTGACGGTCACCCTGAAGGACATCGCTCCGGACTTCATGGCCCGGATGACGATGATGTTCTTCGCCGCCGTGCCGGTCGACCTCCCGTTCACGGCGGACGGCGTCAAGGCGCCGGTCGTCTCGGCAGGCCCGTACTACCTCAAGGAGTGGAACGTCAAGAGCTCCGCTCTGGCGGTCCGCAACCCGTACTGGAAGAACAACCAGGAGCCGTTCAAGTCGCTCGGTTTCGCGGCCAACGTCGATCAGATCCGCTGGATCGCCGGCCCGGACCCCGCGACGCAGCGGCTGATGTGTGAGCGTGGCGAGGCCGACCTGTGCGGCTTCCCGCCGGCACAGGCCAAGGAGCTCGCCGACAAGTACGGCATCAACAAGAGCCAGTTCTACGTCAAGCCGCAGATCGGCAACTGGTACCTCGCGATGAACACGTCGCGCGGCATCTTCCAGAACAACACGAAGCTCCGGCAGGCAGTGTCGAACGCGATCGACCGTCGGTTCATGGTGGCGCAGCACGGCTACCTCGGCGGCTTCCGCACCGACCAGTTCATCCCGAACGGGATGCCGGGCTTCAAGAACCTCGACATCTACTCGCTGAAGGGCCCGAACTACGCGAAGGCGAAGACCCTCGCCCAGGGCAACACGCGGGACGGCAAGGCCGTGATGTACACGTACAACACGTCGGCCGGTCCGCCCATCGCCCAGTCCGTGCAGTTCAACCTGAAGCAGATCGGGATCGACGTCGAGATCAAGCTGTTCGACCGCGTCGTGCAGCACGAGAAGACTGCGACCCGCGGTGAGCCGTTCGACCTGACCCTCGAGGGTTGGCTCGCCGACTACCCGGATCCGGCGAACTTCGTCAACGTCCTCCTGGACGGTCGCCGCATCCAGGCCGACAACAACGTCAACGCGTCGTACTTCAACAACGCCGCGTACAACAAGCGGATGGATCAGGCCTACAAGCTCGCCGGCGACGCCCGCGCGAACGCGTACGCGATCCTCGACCGCGACATCATGAAGAACGCCGCCCCGGTGGCGCCGTACATCTCGACGGCCTCCCGCTGGCTGACGAGCACCAAGGTCGGGTGCTTCCAGTACACGGGTTCCGCCGGCGTGCTCCTGACCCAGATCTGCACCAAGTAGGGCAGACCAGGAGCAGGACGTAAGACCAGGGCGGGGGAAGCAATCGCTTCCCCCGCCCGCTTCCACTCCACACCGGATTCGATTACCCTCCCGACGACGTGCTGCGATACCTGATCAGACGGCTCCTTTGGGCGTGCGTCCTGTTCATCGCGGTAACGTTCGTCACCTACGCGATCTTCTTCCTCGTCCCGGCGAACCCGGCGCGCCTCGCGGCCGGTCAGTCGGCGACACCGGAGCGCGTCGAGGAGGTCAAGCACTTCCTCGGGCTCGACCGGCCGTTCTACGTTCAGTACGCCAAGTTCCTGAAGCGGCTCGTCATCGAAGGGTCGCTCGGCCAGTCGTTCGTCACGCGCCGCTCGGTGAACGAGGAGATTCTGCGCGCTGCGCCGATCACGGCCTCGCTCGTCTTCGGCGCGATGATCATGGTGCTCTCGATCGCGATCCCGCTCGGCATCTTCTCGGCCTTGCGTCCTCGATCGCTGCTCGACAGGACTGCGATGATCTACGTGCTGATCGGCATCTCGCTGCCCTCGTTCTGGATCGGGCTCGTGCTCTCGTACGTGGTCGGCTACAAGCTCGGCTGGACCCCGATCGCCGGGTACTGCGAGGTGTTCAGCGTCCCGGAGGCGGCCGCCTGCGGCGGTCTGTGGGACTGGGCCTACCACATGATCCTGCCGTGCCTCACGCTTGCGATCGTCGTCGCAGGGACGTACGTCCGCTTCGTGCGTGCCGAGGTGATGGACACGCTGTCGATGGACTTCGTCCGGACCGCTCGCGCCAAGGGCGCGCCCGAGCACAGGGTGATCCGCAAGCACGTGCTGCGGAACGCGATGCTCCCCGTCGTGACGATGGTCGGGATGGACATCGGCCTTCTGCTCGGGGGCGCGATCTTCATCGAGGCCGTCTTCGGGCTCCCCGGGCTCGGAGGGACCGCGCTCGAGTCGATCGGGCGCTTCGACCTGCCCGTGCTCCAGGGCGTCGTCATCTTCGGCGCGATCGCCATCATCATCTTCTCGCTCGTGGTCGACATCCTCTACGCGTGGATCGATCCACGGATCCGCCTCACGTAAGCTTCGCGCGATGAGCGAGCCCCTCCTGGACGTCCGCGACCTGCGGACCGAGTTCAAGACGGACGACGGCATCGTGAAGGCCGTCGACGGGGTCAGCTTCAAGGTCGAGCCCGGGCAGGTGCTCGGCATCGTAGGCGAGTCGGGGTCGGGAAAGAGCGTCACGTGCCTCACCGTGATGGGGCTCAACGACTCGAAGTTCGCGACCTCGACGGGCGAGGTGCTGTTCCGCGGCGAGGATCTCCTGAAGGCCTCGTCGAGCCGTCTGCGCACGATTCGCGGCGACGAGATCGCGATGATCTTCCAGGACCCCATGACGTCGCTGAACCCGGTGCACAAGATCGGACGCCAGCTGGCGGAGGCGGTGGTGCTGCACAACGACGTGTCGAACAAACAGGCGTACGCCCGCGCCCTCGAGCTGCTGAAGGCCGTCGGGATCCCGCGCGCCGAGCGGCGGATCGACGACTACCCGCACCAGTTCTCCGGTGGGATGCGTCAGCGCGTGATGATCGCGATGGCGCTCATCAACAACCCGGACTTGATCATCGCCGACGAGCCGACGACGGCGCTCGACGTGACGACGCAGGCGCAGATCCTCGCCCTGCTCAAGCGGATCCAGGACGATTTCGGCTCAGCCGTGATCATGATCACGCATGACCTCGGCGTCGTCGCGGAGACGGCGGACGACGTGATCGTGATGTACGCCGCCCGCATCGTCGAGCGAGGGCCGGTGCGCTCGATCTTCAACGAACCGCGCCACCCCTACACGTGGGGCCTGATGGGCTCGCTGCCGCGGCTCGACACGGACCTCGAGCGCCTGTACCAGATCCCCGGCCAGCCGCCGTCGCTCCTGAACCCGCCTTCGGGATGCCGTTTCCACCCGCGCTGCGCATTTGCGATGCCGATCTGCCGGCAGCAGGACCCGCGGCTCATGGCCGTCGGCAGCGACACGCTGCACGAGCAGGCCTGCCACCTCGACGAGGCGACGAAGGCGCGCGAGGCGGCGAAGCTCGTCGCGATGTTCACCGCCGGAGCGTCGTCGTCGTGAGCACCGCGGCGAACGGGAACGAGCTCCTCGTCGTCGAGGACCTGAAGAAACACTTCCCGATCACGCGGGGGATCGTGTTCCAGAAGGAGATCGCGACCGTGAAGGCGGTCGACGGCGTCTCCTTCTCGCTGCGCGAGGGCGAGACGCTCGGGATCGTGGGCGAGTCGGGCTGCGGCAAGTCGACGCTCGTCCGCTGCATCCTCAAGCTGCTCGAGCCGTCAGGCGGCCGGATCCTCTTCCAGGGCCGGGACATCACGGGCCTCTCCCGGCGCGACATGCGGCCGCTGCGGCGCAACATGATGATGGTCTTCCAGGACCCGTACGCGTCGCTCAACGCGCGCAAGCGCGTCGGGTTCATCATCGGCGAGGCGCTCGAGCTCCACGGGATCGGGACACCGGCGGAGCGCAAGCGGCGTGTCCAGGAGCTCCTCGAGGTGGTGGGCCTGAACCCGGAGCACTACAACCGCTTCCCGCACGAGTTCTCCGGCGGGCAGCGCCAGCGGATCGGCGTGGCGCGTGCGCTCGCTGTCAACCCCAAGCTGATCTTCTGCGACGAGCCGGTGTCGGCGCTCGACGTCTCCGTGCAGGCGCAGATCCTGAACCTGCTGAAGGATTTGCAGAAGGAGTTCGGGCTCACGTACGTCTTCATCGCGCACGACCTCAACGTCGTGCGGCACATCTCGGACCGCGTGATGGTGATGTACCTCGGCAAGTCGGTCGAGCTCGCGGATCGCGGCGAGCTGTACGCGCATCCGAAGCATCCGTACACAGGGGCGCTTCTGTCCGCGGTCCCGGTCCCGAACCCCGACGTCGGGCGCGCGCGCAAGCTCGTGGTCCTCGAGGGCGACGTGCCGAACCCGATCAACCCGCCGAGCGCGTGCAACTTCCACCCGCGCTGCCCACGCTTCCAGCAAGGGCGCTGCGACGTCGACACGCCGCCCCTCGCGCCGATCGCCGACGACCACCTCGTCGCGTGCCACTACCCGCTCGAGCGTTGGCCGATGAGCATCGCCGAGCAGCCGGCGGCGGTGCAACCGGTCGAGTCGGCCGGGTAGCCGCGCGCTGGGCCCGGGTGTGGGCGCCGCCGCGCGACGGATCGTCCTGCTGTTCGGGCTCGCGACGATCGCGGTCGCGGCGGTGTCGGCGCTGATCGGTCTCGCGCTCGGCAGCTCGGCGACCCGCTCCGCCGCGACGGGCCTGTACCTCATCGGCTGCTTCCTGATCGTGCTCGGCGTCTTCTCGGGCGTCCGCGGCCCGTTGCGCCCCGCCGGGGATGACGAGGATGCCGAGCCGATGGGCGCGCTCCTCGGCGTCGGGATCTTCTCGAAGGGCATGCGGCACGCGACGAGCGACGAGCGGGACGACGCGAGATCCACCACCTGGCTGTTCCTCGCGCTGGGCCTCGTGCTGGTCGTCGTCGGGATCGCCGTCGACCCGCGCACGAGTCTCTTCTAACCGCGCGGCCGTTTCGTCGTCCAAGTCAGTATGACGGGTATGTCGACGCGCCGATGCGACCGGACCAGGGCGCTGCTCTCGCAGCGGCTCGACGGGGCGCTCGCGGAGATGGACAGCCACGCGGTCGCGGGCCACGTCGCGAGCTGTGCCGCCTGCCGGGCGTTCGACGAGCAGAGCCGGTGGGTCGCTCACCAGCTTCGGGCCGCGTCGCTCGAGCCCCTTCCCCGGCCGATCGAGATCTCGCCGGTGCGCGTCGGCAGGTTCACGCGGCGCGTGGTCGGGAGCGCTGCTTCGGTCGCGGCGACCGTCGTGGTCGCGGTCGGCGCGTGGGCCGTGGGAACGACCGCCAACCACGATGTGCCGGGCGACCTGGCCGCTCCGGCCGGCGCTGCGCCGGGCACCGTGTTCGGCGACGGGCTCCGCGCGATCAAGGTCGACGCGCTCCGTGCCGGTGAGCTGCGGATCCTGCCGCCGGCTTCGACGCCGCGCAGCGTGAAGCCCGTCCGCCCCGCGAGCGACTTCTAGGCCGAGCCCCGATCGACAGGAGGAGCGGCCTGGAGACCCCGACTACACTCGTCGGCGTGCTGGCCGACCCGACGCGAGCCGACGACCTCCAGGAGGCGGTCGCCGTCGCCGACCGGCTGCTCTCGAACATCGAGACGGTCGTCCACGGAAAGCGCGACGAGATCCGCCTCGTCCTGACAGCGCTCGCGTGCGGCGGGCACGTCCTGTTCGAGGACGTGCCGGGAACCGCCAAGACGGTGCTGGCGCGCGCCGTCTCGCAGTCGATCGAGGGGGCGATCGGAACCCGGATCCAGTGCACGCCGGACCTCCAGCCGACCGACGTGACGGGGCTCGCCGTCTACGACCAGCGCACGCGCGACTTCGAGTTCCGGCCGGGGCCGATCTTCGCGAACGTCGTCCTCGTGGACGAGATCAACCGCGCGATGCCGAAGACCCAGTCCGCGCTGCTCGAGGCGATGGCCGAGCGCCAGGTGACGGTCGACGGCGCGACGAAGGCCGTCCCGCGGCCGTTTCTCCTCCTCGCGACGGAGAACCCGATCGAGTACGAGGGAACGTTTCCGCTGCCGGAGGCGCAGCTCGATCGCTTCTTCCTGCGGACATCGCTCGGCTATCCCTCCGCGCTCGAGGAGCTCCAGGTGCTCGAGGACCAGCGGGTCGAGCATCCGCTCGCCACGCTCCGCCCGGTCGTGGGCGTCGACGAGATCGAGGCACTCGCGCGCGCGACGACCACCGTCTACCTCGACCCGCTGATCGCCGAGTGGATCGTCGCGCTGGTGCGCGCAACACGCGAGATGAGCGCCACCTCGGTCGGCGCGTCGGTCCGCGGGAGCCTCGCCCTCGAACGCGCGGCGCGCGGCTGGGCGCTGCTCCACGGGCGCCGGTACGCCGTCCCCGCCGACGTCGAGCGGCTGCTCGTCGCGGTGCTCGGCCACCGGGTCGTCCTGACACCCGCCAAGCTCGCCGAAGCGCGCCAGCACGGCATGGCGGCGGTGATGGAGAGCTTCGCGGAGGAATGCCTCGCGATCGCGCCTCCGCCGACGGCCGTGCTCGAGGTCGCACCGCCGCCCGCGCCCGCTCCATGATCGGCGGGAGCCTCACGTTCCCGCTCGTGTCGCGGCGACGGCTGATCGGGCTCGCCTTCGGGTCGATGCACGGCGCGCGGCGCGGCTCCGGCTCGGACATCGCCGGTTCCCGGACGTACGTGCCGGGCGACGACCCGCACCGCATCGACTGGGCGTCCTCGGCTCGTCTTTCCGGCGCCCGTGCGAGCGACGAGTTCGTCGTCCGGGAGTTCCTCGCCGACGAAGCGCCCCGCGTCGTCGTCTGCGTCGACCGCCGCTCCGGTATGTCGGTCTGCCCTCCTGGGATGCCGTTCCTCCACAAGGCCGAAGCCGCCGAGGTGGCGCGCGGGCTGATCGAGGCGAGCGTGGCCGAGTCGCGGGGGCTCGTCGGCCGTCTCGAGCACGAGCGGCCGGGCACGGTCGAATGGTGCCCGCCGACGAGCGGCCGCCGGCACGTCGCGCTCACCGAGCACGCCCTCCCCGAGCGCGACGGCTCTGCGGACGGCATCACCGGCATGTTCGAGTTCCTGACCCTCCACCGGCGGCAGGTGCCGTCGGCGAGCTTCGTCTTCGTGCTCTCGGACTTCCTCGAGGCGACGCCGCTCGAGACCTGGGAGTCGGCGCTCGACCGCGGTTGGGACATCGTGCCGGTGGTCGTCCAGGATCCCGTCTGGGAGCAGCGTTTCCCCGACGTCGACCGGGTCGTCGCGCCGCTCGTCGGCTCCGACGGCCGCGTGCGGCTCGTGCGTCTCGCGAAGGGCGAGTCGCAGGCCTGGCGCGAGCGGCACGAGGCGCGTCTCGCCGGGCTCGTCGACGGGCTGCGCTCGCTCGGGGTCGAGCCGGTGCTGATCGGGAGCGACGATCGCGAGCACGTCTTCGAGGCGTTCCTCAGCTGGTCCGCCGAGCGCCAGGCGGCGTGGGGGCACGCGGCATGAGGCGCTGGGCCGTGATCGCGGTGCAGGTGGCGGCCGCCGTCCTCGTCGGTCTAGCGATCAAGGAGCTCTGGGTCGCCGCGCGGGGCGAAGGCGACTCCGTCGGGACCCCCGCGCGCGCCGTCACGGTCACGTCGGGGATCGAGCCCGACGTCGTCGCATTCGGGACGCCCGTGGTTGCGACGGCGGACGTCGTCGTGGACACGACGGTGATCGATCCCCGCTCGATCAGCCTTCAGACCGACTTCAGCCCCTACGAGGTGACCGGGAGCCCCGTCGT
>Ga0070665_100007510_pt1 | contig 11086 bp, 9 predicted proteins | sample KBSS13metaG_FD_65862 | JGI IMG/M metagenome (GOLD analysis project Ga0070665, IMG submission 65862) | Switchgrass rhizosphere microbial communities from Kellogg Biological Station, Michigan, USA - KBS S1-3 metaG | ecosystem: Host-associated > Plants > Roots > Rhizosphere > Soil ...
GGCGCGCGGATCGTCGTCGGTGACGTGATGACGATCGATGTGGCCGAGCTCAAGGGCGAGCTGCCGGCGTTCGACGTCGTGCTCTCCGACATGGCGCCAGACACCAGCGGAATTCGCAGCCTCGATCAGGCGCGTTCTGAGGCGCTGTTCGAGCGCGCGCTCGAGATCGCGCGGTCCGTGCTCGCGCCCGGCGGAAACTTTGCAGGCAAGCTGTTCATGGGCCCCGACTTCAAGAAGCTCGTCGACGCCGTGCGCGGCACGTTCGAGACCGCGAAGACGGTGAAGCCGGCGTCGAGCCGCCAGATCTCGATCGAGCAGTACGTCGTCGGAAAGGGCTTCTCGCCGTGACCGTCCGCATCGCGATCGACGAGTGGGGCGAGCCCAACCCGCGCAAGATCCAGCAAGCGGTGGACATCTTGCACAAGGGTGGCGTCGCAGCCTACCCGACCGACTCGATCTACGCGCTCGGCTGCGCGCCCGAAGCCAAAGATGCGATCGAGCGCATCTATCGCGCGAAGCAGATGCACAAGAACCAGCGGCTCGCGCTGATCTGTCCGGATCTGCGCTCGGCGTCGGAGTTCGGGCTGTTCTCGCAGACCGCGTTCCGGCTCGCGCAGCGCGTGTTCCCCGGGCCGTACACGCTCGTCGTGCCGGCGACGCGCGCCACGCCGCGCACGCTGACCGACGCCAAGCGCCGCACCGTCGGCATTCGCATCACGAGCCATCCGATCGCACAGGCGCTCGCGAGGGGCCTCGGCCGGCCGCTGCTGACGACGAGCGCGATCATGCCGCATGCGACCGACGTCGAGGTCCCGCCGTGCCGCGACGCCGACGAGATCCTCGAAGTGTTCGGCAACGTGGTCGACGTCGTGATCGACGCCGCGCAAACGCCCGCCGAGCCCTCGACGGTCATCGAGGTCGACGGCGAGACGATCCGGCTGATCCGCCAGGGCCAGGGCCCGATCGACGAGATCCTCGACGTCGAAGCCGTCGCATGACGCGGGCGAGCAAGCCCGGTCTCGTTCTAGCCACCTGCTGCATCTCGCTGTTCCTCGTCGCGATGGACGTGACGATCGTCAACGTCGCGCTGCCGGCGATCGGCCGCGACCTGCACGCGTCGGTCGACGGCCTCCAGTGGTCGATCGACGGCTACACGCTCGTCATCGCCAGCTTCCTCGTGCTCGCCGGCTCGATGGCCGATCGGATCGGCCGCCGCCGCGTGTTCCAGATCGGGCTCGGTGTGTTCTCGATCGGGTCCTTCCTGTGCAGCCTCGCACCGTCGATCCACGGGCTCGTCGCGTTTCGCGTGCTGCAAGCGCTCGGCGGCGCGATGCTCAACCCGGTGGCGATGTCGATCATCGTCAACACGTTCACCGAGCCGCGCGACCGCGCGCGTGCGATCGGGACCTGGGGCGCGGTGTTCGGCATCGCGACGGCGCTCGGCCCGCCGCTCGGCGGCTTTCTGGTCGACACCGTCGGCTGGCGCTCGATCTTCTGGATCAACGTGCCGATCGCGCTCGGCGCGATCGTGCTGACCGCGCGGTTCGTTCCAGAGTCGCGCGCACCGACGCCGCGCCGCTTCGATCCGATCGGCCAGCTCTTGTTCGCGGTCGTGCTCGCCGGCCTGGTGTCGGCACTGATCGAGGGCCCGCGGCTCGGCTGGGATGCGCCGCTCGTGATCGCCGCGTTCGGCGGGGCGGGCATCGCGTTCGCGCTGCTCATCCCGTACGAGCGCGTGCGCGCGCAGCCGCTGATCGAGCTCGGGTTCTTCAAGAGCCCACCGTTCTCGGCAGCGATCGTGATGGCGATCGTCTCGTTCTCCGCGTTCAGCGGCTTCCTGTTTCTGAGCTCGCTCTATCTCCAGGACGCGCGCGGGCTGTCGGCGACGCGCGCCGGCCTCCAGATGCTGCCGATCGCGATCACGCTCGTGATCTGCGCGCCGCTGTCGGGCCGGCTCGTCGGTGCTGGGCGCGCACGCTACGCGCTCGTCGGAGCGGGCGCCGCGATGGCGCTCGCGTCGATCATGATGACCGACCTCGGGGTCGCGACGAGCCTGGTCTACCTCGCGGTCGCCTACGCGCTGTTCGGCATCGGTCAGGGCCTCGTCAACACGCCGATCACGAACGCCGCCGTGTCGGGCATGCCGAAGGAGCAAGCCGGCGTGGCCTCGGCGCTGGCGTCGACGAGCCGGCAGGTCGGCTCCTCGCTCGGCGTCGCGATCGCCGGCACCGTCGGCCACGGCACGACATTCGTGGAGTCGCTCCAGACATTCTCGTGGCTCGCGACCGGCTGCGGCATCGCCGTGATCGCGATCGGCGTGTGGGCGACGCGGCAGCGCTAAGTTAGCTCTCGACGCGTCGCAGCGTGTTGCGATCGCGGTGCGCGAACGCTTCGGCGCGGCCCTTGATCAGGATCGACGTGTCGGCCTCGTAGCTGAGCGTGTCGCCGTCGACCTTGATCTCGAGCGCGTAGGCCAGCGTCTTGAAGTGATCGTCGAGCCAGACGTTGGAGCAGATGCCGTAGCTCGGCGAGCCGAGCGTCGCGGCCACGCGGATCTCGGTCGAATCCGGCCGGCATGCGCCGCCGGCGAGCACGCTGATCCCGCGCGGCACGACGAAGCACCGCATGACCTGCGCACGCGCCGCGTCCCACAGCCAGATCCCGAACTCTTCGTGAAACGCGTTGGCCTCGCCGATCCGCCACGCGATCGTCGCGAACTTCACGCCGTAGAGGATCTGCTCGTGGTTGTCGACGCGCCCGACGGATGTATAGACCGTGCGCTCGCGAAAACGATTCTCGCCGACGCCACGCGACGGCGACGGCGCCACGTCGTGGCCGGATTCGCCTTCCCACGCGCCGATCAACTGCGCGAGCGGGCCGAGATTGCCGAGCTCGTCGGCCGAGATCCGATGCTGCGTCACGCCCTCGCCTCTCTAGTGATGATGATGGTGCGAGCCCGAGGGCGACTTCGCGGTGCCGTCCGGGTTGGGCGCCGGCACGCCGAGCTTGTCGGGCAGCTTGGGATCGCACGTCGCTGCGACGCGGCCGAGCTCTTCGTTCGGCGCCTTGTCCTTGAGCGTGGTCAGCACGGTCTCGGCGTCGGTCTTGTCCTTCGGTGTCGCGCCATTCTTGTGCGTGCACAGCGCCTCGGCGAGCACGAGCTGCGCCTGAGGCGTCATCGCGCCGTCTTCCTTCATGAGCGGCGCGAGCAGATCGAGCGCGCGATCGGGCTCGCCGTTCTTGAGCACGACCTTGGCCTGCATCGCGAGCGCCGGGAAGTAGCCGGAGTTGACCTTGAGCGCCTCGTCGAGCTGCTTGCCGGCTCCGGGGATGTCGCCGGCGGAGAGCAAGATGTCGGCGAGCGCGGTGCGCGTGCGATACGAGAGCGGGTTCGGCTGGTCGTCGGAGACGTCGGTGACCGCCTGCTCGAGCTGCGGCTGCGCGTTCTTGTTGTCGCCGACCATGTAGTACGCCATGCCGAGCGCGTGACGGCCGAGCTTGGTCTTGGTCTTGCGCGCGAGCTTCTCGAGCGCGTCGGCCGCGGCCGCGCGATCCTTGTCGTTGCTCGCGGCGACCATCGTGGCCCACTGCAGGACGATCTGGGCCTCGATGTTGTCGGGCGCCTTCTTGCCGACGTCGGTCGCCTCGGTGATCGCGTCCTTGGGCTTGTTGAGATCGAGATCGGCGTAGGCGCGGAGCAGCGCCGCGCGCACGCCCGAGAGCTTCGACGCGACGTCGAGCGCCTTGTCGGGCAGGCCCGACGCGAGCAGCAGCGCGGCATCGACGAGCGTGACGACCGGATCGTCCTCCGCCTTGGTCTTGCCGTACCACGCGATCGGCTTGCGCGCGTTGGCCGCGGCGGCGAGCTCGCCGCGCGCGTAGTGCGCCCACGCGACACGCGCGAGGAACCGCGCCTCGGTCGGCGGCGTCTTGCCGGCCATCGCCTTGCGCAACAGATCGAGGCTCTGCGCGTATTCCTCGATGCCGAAGTCGGCGAGCGCGAGTGCGAGGTTGCGATACGCGACCACGCGCGGCCCGTAGTTTTTGTCGAGCTTGACGTTGAGATCGTCGATCGCGTCGGTGGTTTGCACGGATGCCTCGGCGCGCGCGAGCGACTTGCCGAGCACCGCGAGCGGGTGATCCTTCGACTTCGCGAGCGCCTTGTCGTAGAGCGCGAACGCCTCGTCGAGCGAGCCGTCGTCGACGAGCAGGTCGGCCTCGTCGATCATCGCGATCACGAGCCCGGCGTCGCCGTCGGCGGCCTTCTTGATCTCGGCCTTGCCGGCCTTGCGCTGGCCCGCCGCGAGCAGCGCGCGGCCCTTGAGCCAGCGCGCCCAGCGATCGTCGTCGTGCTTCGCGAGGAAGCTGTCGAGCTGCTTCTCGACCTCGCCGAGCGTGGTCGCCGCCGCCTCGTTCTGGCCCAGGCGCGACAGCTCGACGGCGGACTTGCCGATCACGATCTCGCGCCAGCCGGGCTCGCCTTCCTTGACGTCGCGCGTGCCCTTGAGCGCCTGGTCGACGCGATCCGCGTCGGTGCCGTAGAGCATCGCCTCGAGCCCGGTCGCCTCGGCGGCGTAGGCGATCGACAGCGCGTTGTTGGGATCCTTCTTCACGGCCTCGCCCAGCTTCGTGATGCTGGTCTCGAGCCCTGCGAAGTCGCCGTTGCCGAGCGCGGCCTTCGCGTCGTCCTGCAGCTGCGCGACCTCGAGCGCGTTCTGCTTGTTGCTCCACCAGTACCAGCCGCCACCGCCGCCGATGCCGAGCACGAGCACGACGAACAGGAAGATGAACGCGCGGCGCGTCGACCTGCCCCAGCGCCGATCCGGGCGCAGATCGAAGTCGGCGTCGGGCACGCGCACGCCGGCGACGTCGAGCAGGCCGCCGGTGAGCAGCTCGTTCAAGTAGTTCTCGCCGACGGCGGCCGACTGGCGCAGCGACGCCGCGGCGGCGTTTTGCGGCTTCGCGGCCGACACCACGCGCGGACGCACCATCTCGCCGCTGGGCATCGACGGCATCTGCGTCGACCGCTGCTGCGTCGGCACCGGTGCGGGCATTGGCCCCGTCGGCGCCGGCGGCGGCATCTGTTCCATCAGATCGTCGCCCCAGAGCGCCGAGCCTGGCTGTGCTGCCGGCATTGCGGCCGAACGACCGAGCGGCGGTGGCACGGCGGGAGCCTGGCGCGACATCTTCGGCGGCACCGGGTCGCGCGACGTCGTCTCGGGCATCTCGATGCCGTAGTTGGTCTCGCCGCGCGGCGGCACCGGCGTCGGCAGCGGCGCCGGCGGATCGAGCACCTGGTTCGCGCGCGCGCGCTTGAGCATCGCGAGGATCTGCGGCGACGTCGGATCCAGGTTCTGCGCGTGCTGGAGCACCGGCACCGCGCGCTCGAAATCCTGGCGACGCAGCAGCACCTCGCCGAGCAGCGCGAAGCCCTGGCGGCTCGAGCGATCGACCTTGACGACCCGGAGCAGCTCGCCCTGCGCTTCTTTCCATTGATGGAGCTGCGCGTGGGCGCGCGCGACCATGACGCGGCCCTCGAGGCTATCGGGGGCGGCCTGCAAGCCGACGTTGCCGACCGAGATCGCGTCTTTCGGCCGGCCTAGGGCGAGATATGCCTCACCGAGATCGATGAACGCCGGCGACGACGGATCGCGGCGCACCAGATCGATGAGCTCCTCGATTTCTTGAGCCGTTGGCCGGCGATCAGAATCGACCATCCTCGCGCCGAGCGTAACCCACGGGCACGGGTCGTGACAAACGCATCAGGGGCTTGGACACGCACCCCGCGAGGCGTAGCGGTTTCGCGGACACGTGCTTGACGCGAAGAACGTCTTGCCGTCGCACCCACACATCTGGACGCGATTGCGCGTGCAGACCCGCGCCCGCTTGGCGCAATGACCCGGATGGGCCTCGTCGCATCCAAGCCCTTCGCACACGCCCGACGCGCAATCACTCGCGGTGAGACAATCAGCGCCATCGGCGGCGGATCCCGCGGACGTCGACGTCGGCGGATCGGCTGCTGGGGCGTCGATCGCGACCGGCGTCGGATTCGGTGCGGGCACCGGAGCCGGCGGCGGCGCGGGAGCCGTCGGCGGCGTCGGATTCGGCGTCGGAGCCGGCGCGGTTGACGAACAGGCCACCAGCAACGCGATCAGCCAATAGCGCGGCACCATGGGGCGAGCATACACTTCGCTCAGACGCGAAGATGACGAGCAGCTTCGGCACGCTGTTTAGGATCACGACGTTCGGCGAGTCGCACGGCCCGGCGATCGGCGTCGTGATCGATGGCTGCCCCGCGCAGCTCGCGCTCGACGTCGTGCAGATCCAGGCAGCGCTCGATCGCCGGCGCCCCGGCCAGAGCGCGCTCGTGAGCCAGCGCCGCGAGGCCGACGCAGTCGAGATCCTGTCGGGCGTTCACGACGGCGTCACGCTCGGCACGCCGATCGCGATGATGATTCGCAACACCGACGCGCGCGGCAAGGACTACGCCGCGCTCGAGACCGCGTATCGCCCGAGCCACGCCGATTTCACGTACGACGCGAAGTACGGGCTGCGTGCAGTCGCGGGCGGCGGTCGGGCGAGCGCGCGGGAGACCGCGGCGCGCGTGGCGGCCGGCGCGATCGCCGAGCAACTGCTCGCGCACCTGGGCGTCTCGATCGTCGCGTGGGTCGACGAGGTCGCCGACGTGATCGCGAGCGTCGACGGCGACCGCGTGACGCGCGCCGACGTCGACGTCACGCCGATTCGCTGCCCGGATCCCGCGGCGGCTGCCGCGATGATCGAGCGCGTCGAGCGCGCGCGCAAAGACGGCGACTCGGTCGGCGGCGTGATCCGCGCGGTCGCGCGCGGCGTGCCCGCCGGCTGGGGCGAGCCCGTGTTCGACAAGCTCGAGGCCGATCTCGGCAAGGCGATGCTCGGCATCCCCGCGGTCAAGGGCGTCGAGAACGGCGACGGCTTCGCCGGCACGAAGCTGACCGGCAGCGAGCACAACGATCTGTTCTATCGCCGCGACGACGGCACGATCGCGACGCGCACGAACCGCTCCGGCGGAATCCAGGGCGGGATCTCGAACGGCATGCCGATCACGCTGCGCGTCGCGTTCAAGCCGACCGCGACGATCATGCGCGCGCAGCCGACGGTCGATCGCGACGGCAACGCCGTCACGCTCGAGCCCAAGGGTCGCCACGATCCGTGCGTGCTGCCCCGCGCGGTGCCGATCGTCGAGGCGATGATCGCGCTCGTACTCGCCGATCACGCCCTGCGGCAGCGCGCCGCTCGGCTTTAGCGCGACCGCGCGCGCTCGCAGCGGCCGTTGCACGCGACGAGCTCCCAGCCGTGGCGCGCGCACACGATCCTCTCGCCCTCGACGAAGCCGTCGCTGATCCGGCCGCCGTCGTGCGGGCACACGTCGTCGACGATGACGAGCGTGCCGCTGCCCAGGCGCGCGACCGCGACCGGGCGGGCCCCGTCGCGCGCTGGCACGACGGCACCGACCGGGACGTCGCCGAGCTCCGCGAGCTGACGCCGGCCGTCGTCGGGGTCGTACCCGAGCTCGTCGAGGAGCTGCGCCAAAGCCATGCAGCCACGCTACGCAGCGGGTCTGACACTTGGCCAAGTCCGGGGAATTCTTGATCTGGCCCGGGGATCTCTTTACCTTCGACGGACCGTGGCCTCGGTCCTCGTCCACATCGACCTCGAGGCCGGTAAGCCCGATCCGTCATCGCTGGTCGCGCTCGCGGCCGGGCGCGCGCTCGCCACCAGCTGGGGCGCGTCGCTGGCAGCCGGCGTGGTCGTACCGGTGCCGGTCGGATCGCTCTCGGCGATCGAACGCGCGCTGGCCCGGGCCGGTGCCGATCGGATCGTCGTCGCGCCGACGCGCGGCGTGCTCGCGCCGCTCTGGGAATCGCTCGGCGACGCGTGGCAAGCGGTGCTCGACGAGCTGCGCCCGCGCATCGTGCTGTTCGGCGCCGATGCTCCGAGCGCGCCCGAGCTGGCGCCGCGGACGGCCGCGCGGATGGGCGCGCGTTTGCTCGTGCGCGCGCGCTCGCTCGACGACGCGAACGAGGCCGTGCTGCGCGACCGCGACGGTGGCCACGCGCGGTCCGGCGACGGCGGTGCGACCGTGGCGTTGATCGGGCGCGCGTCACCGCAGCCGCCGAGCCCGCATCGCGTCGAGCTCGTGGTGCTACCCGCCGCCGAGGCGAGCTCGCGCGTCGAAGTCGTCGGCGTCGCGCCCGCGGAGATCGCGCATACGCGCGGCTCGCTCGTCGCGATCGCGACCGAGGTCGCCGGGGATGCCGCTGTCGTCGCCGGCGCCGAGCGGCTCGCGAAGCTCGTCGGCGGCCAGCTCGTGACCATCGGCAAGGGCGTCGAACGATCCACGCCGCTCTCGCCCGAGCTGTGCGTGATCGTCGGCGGCGCGCAGCTCGACGTCGCCGGTGCGACGAGCGTGATCAAGATCGGCGCGAACGGCGGCAGGCTCGTCGACGGCGCCCTGCCCGGCTCGCCCGGCACCGGGCTCGCCGAGCTCGTCGAGCGCTTGGAGCGCAACCCGTGAGCGGCGCCGATGCCAACGCGCCGACGAACGAGCTGCCGCTGCCGCGCACGCGCGTCGGAGTCTGGCTCGGCAGCGCGGCGCCGACGCGCTCGGTGCGCTGGCTCGACGGCGCGATTCGCACCGTCGCGAGCTTCGAAGGCTCGATCGCGCTCGCGGCCGGCGATCCGACGTGGCTCGACCTCGCCGCCGATCGGGCGAAGCTGATCGGCGTGCCGTGCGCCGGCATCGCGACCGAGCTCCAGCTCGACTATCTCGGCTGGGCACAGGTGGTGGCCGCGGCCGCGCGCCAGCTCCAGATCGCGACCGTGCTCGTCGACGAGGCCAGCCGGCCCGAGCGGTTCCCCGAGGTCGCCGCGATCGCCGAGCTGACGGGCATCGCGCAGCTCACGCACGTGGTGAAGCTGGCCAAGCTCGACGGCGGCGTGCTCGCGACGCGGCTCGCCGGGGCGCAGCTTCAGACCGTGCGCGTGCGCGGCGCGGCCGTGATCGGCGTCCGGATCGCGGACGCTCCGGTCGACGAGTATCCGACGCCGCGGCCCAACAATCCCATCCAGCGGCTCGACCTCGCGATGCTCGGGCTCGACGCCGCCGCGCTCGGCCCTCGCGCGCTGCCGCCGCGAGCGGGCGCGGAGCCACGGCGCACGGTCGAGCGGATCGCCGACCACCTCGCGGTGCACCTGCGCGCGAGGGACGCATGAGCGCACAGGTCGCGAGTCGAACGGCCGCGAGCCTGCGCGTGCGCGTGATCGCGCCGGAGCAGCTCGGCGAGACCGCGCTGGCGGCGCTGCGCGCGCGCGGCATCTCGGGCGGCGCGCGATCGGAGGCGCTCGGCGACGTCGCCGACGGCGAGATCGTCGCGTGGGCGCTCGAAGCACCGCCGTCGACAGCCGTGGCCGCCGAGCTCGCGGCGACGTGCGCGCGTGCCGCCGCAGCCGGGCGTCCGGTCTGCATGCTCGCGCCACCGCCGCGTGGCACGGCGCGCGCGGCCATCGAGCACGCCGCAGCGCTCGCGTATCTGCGCGCGCACGGCGCCGCGGTCGGTCACGACGTCGATGCGTGGCTCGAAGCGATCGTCATGCTCGTGCGCGTCGGCATGCCGGCCGGGCCGCGCGTCGCGGTGATCGCACCGCCCGGCTCGTGGCTGCACGCGCAGGCGCTCTCGCTCGCGGCCGAGGCCGAGGCGGCCGGCGCACGCGCGCCGCAGCTCGGCGGGGACAAGCCGACCGACGTCGTGCTCTACGATCCGACGCTCGATCCGGCGCCGCATTCGACGACAACAGCGCTGCGCGTGCCGGTCCTGCCGCGCGGCGAGCTCGCCGACGGCGAAGCAGCGCTGTTCGGGATGCGCGCGGCGCTCGGCGCATGCGAGCTGCTCGGCCGTGCGGCGGAGCGGATCGCGGCCGGGCTCGGCCCGGCGACGGCGGCGGCGGGAACCGAGCTGCGCGCCGACGACCGGCTCGCCGATCGACTCGCGCGCCTCGCGGTCGGCAGCCGCGTCGGCGATCACGAGACCAAGGCGCTGCTCCTCGGCTACGGCGTGCCGATCACGCGGCAGGCAGTCGCGACCACGCCGTCGAGCGCGGTGCAGAAGGCGCGGCGCGCGGGGTATCCCGTCGAGCTCAAGCCATGGGGCCACGATCTGCCGACCGAGCCGGAAGGCTGCCCTGTGATCCGCAACGTCACGAGCGACGCGCTCGTGCGGCGCGCGTTCACGCAGGTGCTCGCCGCGGCCGGGCGCGCGCCGAATCAGGCCGAGAGTGCGGTGATCGTGCGCGAGACGCCGCCGCTCGGGCGTGACGTCGCCGTGCAGTTCGTGCGGTTGCCGGCGGTCGGCTGGACCGTCGTGCTCGAGGTGCCCGGTGCGCCGCACGTCGCGGCCGCGCCCGCGCCGCTGCGGCCCGTCGATGCCGCGACGCTCGCGTCGATGCTCGTCGCGTCGCGTGCCGCCGATGCCGAGCCCGACCGCGCCGGCCTCGCGAACGTGCTGCGCCGCGCGTCGCACCTCGTCGTCGATCTCGATACGCGGCTCGTCCGCCTCGAGCTGCCGCGAGTCGTCGTCGGCGGCCGCGGCGCGCGCACCGTCGTGGCGGACGCGTGGGCCACGTTGGCGTCCAGCTCGATGTAGAATGGCTCGATGCGCCCTTTGTACTTCGCGCTAGCGATCGTCGCCGCGTGCGGCCATGACTCGAACACGACCATGCCCGACGCCGGCCGCGGCGTCGATGCGCCTCGCGCCGATGCTGCCGCGAGCGCCGATGCTTCGCCCGACGCGCCGGCCGTGGGTCTCGTGTCGGCGAGCGTGATCCAGAACGGCGTCCCGCAGGTCGGGGTTCACGTGCTGTTCAACAACGCGGATTCGTCGCTCGTTGCCGACATAATGACCGATGCGAACGGCAGCGCGAGCCAGCAGATGGCCGCCGGTGGGTTCGTCACCGCGATCGGCCCGTTTCCACTCGCGAGCACGGCGGACATGTACACGGTCGCCGACGTGCAGCCGGGCGATCAGCTCGTGTTCGCGCAGACGGTTCC
>Ga0070665_100007511_pt1 | contig 11086 bp, 8 predicted proteins | sample KBSS13metaG_FD_65862 | JGI IMG/M metagenome (GOLD analysis project Ga0070665, IMG submission 65862) | Switchgrass rhizosphere microbial communities from Kellogg Biological Station, Michigan, USA - KBS S1-3 metaG | ecosystem: Host-associated > Plants > Roots > Rhizosphere > Soil ...
CGCATCCAGTTCCGCCGCGTCGTGGATGGCCCACAGTGAAAACTGTTCGCCCGCCACACTGGCGGCGCGAAGGACCCGCTGCTCGACCACAGTTAGTTGGCGGAACTGCGCTTCGATCAGTTGATCGAGCGTGTCCGGAACCTTGCGCTCGAGGTGGGAAAGAGGCTCGAGCAGCGTCCACCGGCCCTCGCTTTTCGCAATCCACTGCTTCTTCAACAAATTCTGCAGGATCGCAACCATAAAAAGCGCGTTGCCACCTGACTGGCGGTAGATGGCGGGGGCCAGAGCCGCGGGGAAATTCGCATGGGGAAACTCGGCTTCGATATACAGAGCTACATCACTTTCCTCCAAGCGCTCGAGGCTGATCTCGCGAGCCAGATCGTGAATCACCAGATCCTGTTTGAGGGCGGGCAGCGGGCTCTGCGCCACGATGGCATCCACAGGACGGTACGTCGCGATGATCAGGAGCTTCGCAGACGCGCGCCGCCGAGCGACCGCCGACAAGAAATCGAGGGTGGAAGGATCCACCCAATGCAGATCCTCAAGGCACAGCACCAGCGGATCGCGGGCCGTGATGATTTCTAGCGCCTCGCAGATCTCCCGCACCATCCGCTCGCGGCTCGCTCCGAGGACTTGCTTTTCGATCGCTTCGCGTTGTTCGGAGTCGACCAGGTGCGGAAATTGCACGAGCCAGGTGGGAGCCCGCCTGGCCAGGGTCTGCACGAATTCGCGTTCTTCTCCGCCGCGCAGCAATTGCCCCAGGCAGTCAAGCACGGGATAGTAGGCCTCTTTTCCGCCAAAGCCTTCGATACAGTAGCCCCGCGCAATCCGCGTGCGCGCATGTGAATTATTTTGTTTCTCAAAAGCGCCCACCAGGGTGGTCTTGCCGATGCCGGCCTCGCCGGTCAGGAAAAGAATTTGCCGGTCTCCGGACTGTGCTTTTGCGAGCGCTTCCTGCAGGAGAGCGAGAGCTTTATCGCGACCGACGATCGTCTTGCTGCGCGGCTCAGTGGCTATCTTGGGCGATGGGATTTGCGTTTCATCGCCGACCGCGGCGATGAACTGATAGCCGCGGCGCGGGAAGGTGGCCACGAACGCGGGTTTGGCGGAATCATCGCCCAGGACTCTGCGAATGCCGAGGACGTATTTCTTGACGACTTCAGGGTTGACATACGTGTCCGGCCATAAGGCTTCCAGGATCTCGTCTTGTGTGACCAGACGATCGGCGTGCTCCACGAGGTAACGCAGGACGTCAAAAGCCTTGGGAGCCAGCGACAGGCGTTCGTCACCGCGCCACAGGCAGTGATTGACCGTGTCCAGGCGATATCCACGGAAGGACTTCATGTTCGAGGAGCCAGATCCTGTGTCCGGCAGGAGCCCAGGGACAACTACTGGGTAATGAGTGTACGCCAGCAGCGTTGCCGATTTCGATGGCTAAAGGCTCTTCCTTGGGACTCTGCCGCAGGAGCAAGGCACTAGAACGGAACCAAAAGGTCACCGAGCCGTCACTCCTCCGCACCCTACGCTCTTCTACCTTTACAGCATAGCCGGATCGGCCCAAGGGCCGTGTGCGGCGTTCACGTTAAAGGATTATGAAATGAAAAAAGTACTTGTGGGTCTGTTTTCCCTTTCGCTCGGCGCTGCCGCCGCCCTGGCTTTCGATTTCGGAGAATCGGTGCGTTGGAACAGCATCGCCGGTGTCATCACTGCCCCCGGCGTAGACAATCCGGTCAGTGGGATTCACGCCGGAGCCGGTCCATGGTCCGTTCGCAGCGGACGCGCCCGCGTCAACCTGACGAATGGCGCCGCGTTTTTTGACGTGGATGGGCTGGTTCTCAACGGCAGCAATTCGAGCGGCACGCCCGGACCGGTTACTGCGGTAGAAGGTACGCTGGTCTGCAATCCCGGCGCGACACCGGTCATTCTGGATACGACTCCGGTTGCGCTGAACGTTCACGGCGACGCCCAGTTTGCCGGCCAGATCAACGGCATTCCCTCCACCTGCAACAACCCGTTGTTCCTGGTGAGAATTGCGGCTCCTGCCGCTGCCGCTGGCAAGTGGATCGCCACCGGCACCGAGCGATTCATCAATGATGAGGCGCGGTAAGCCGACTTCACGAACCGCGCGAGGCGCAGTCCGTCGGACTTCGCCTCTCGGGTTCCAGACTCTTGGGCGCTGTGAACCAAAAATCTCAAGCGGTTGCCGTTTAGGCAAGAAGGATCTATGCGACTGGCATTCGTGATTCGACTCGGAAATGACACCCGGCCCGCCGACCGTCGATTTGAAGGATGGGTGCAAGAGGTTGACACCTGCTGTGAGGTGCGCTTCCGCTCGACCGAAGAGCTGCTGAACTTCCTTGGCGAGCGGTTCGAGCAACTCATGATTCCGAATGGCGAAGCTCCTCCAGCTGCGGCCGGCTCCGATCCAATAGTAAGGCGGGCAGGGAAGGGCAAGAGAGGCTCGCGAGGCAAGCCGTGAAATTTAGAACCGTAGTTCAGTGCAGTAAGTGCCAGCAGCCGATTGTTGCCGGACAGGGGTTCGGTTTCGTCTGCTTCAAGATCCCCGGCAAGGAAGCCTATCAGTTTTTCCACTGTCGCTTTCGAGGTGGAGACTGCTGGGACCGCTATTTGAAGGATCGTTTGTAAATGATTGCAGAAAAGGGGACGAAGTCATGGGAGCAAATCTAAAAAGTCTAATCCCGCAATTCACTAGGCCTTCGAGCGAACCAATCGAATTGACGGCATCGTTTCTCGACTTCTCGTCCGCCGCAAGCCTGAAGCAGATTCGGCAGTTGTCGCAATTTCTGCCGGTGGTCGTCTTACTCCCGAAATGCGCCATGGGAGACAAGAATTACTCAATGCGAATCGTCGCGGCCGAGTCCATTGCCGGCACTGCGGAAGAAACCTTCGAACCGCATACAACACTGAGGCAACCGGAAGAGCCCGACTCAGCCGGCGAGTCAGCGTTCGGTGACGTGAGGATCAATTTCGCGGAAATGACTGCTTCCCTTAAACAGCAACCGGTCGCGCTAACTGCCATGGAATTTAAAGCTCTGAAATACATGATGCAAAACGCCCGGCGTGTGATTTCGCGCGACGAACTGCTGAATGCAGTGTGGGGCTACGAAAACTATCCGAACACGCGCACGGTGGACAACCACATCCTCAGACTGCGACGCAAACTTGAACAAGAACCTTCCGAACCCCGTCACTTCATAACGGTTCACCGGACCGGCTACAAGTTCATGCCATAGCAGACCGGTTCGAATCCACATTCGTGAACCGGTAGCACCCAAGAAGATGGAGCGAAGTCGTGAAACTAACAAACATCGAAGACAAAATCACTGCGACACCCGCCGCTACGGAAGCGCAAGCACCTGATCCTGATACGCCGGAACTCGTTCGGCGCGCCCAAAATGGCGACGCAGCGGCTTTCGAACAACTGTATCGGTCGCACAGCCGCCGCGTATATAGCGTTTGCCTGCGAATGCTGAAAAACGCCGCCGACGCCGAGGACATTACGCAGCAAGTTTTTCTGATCCTTTTTCGCAAGATCGGGACGTTTTGCGGCGAATCCCGGCTGTCCACGTGGCTTCATCGGGTAACAGTCAACGCCGTGCTGATGCATATGCGCCGGAAGCGGGCTGGCGAAGCGCGCACGGAGAGCTTGGACACGGAGGCATTGCCGTTCCTTACCGTTTCTGACCACTCCATGGACAGCGCCGTCGATCGAATCAATTTAAGACGAGCGCTTCGGCAGCTTCCCGCCGGATCCAGACGCATGTTTCTGCTGCATGTGGTGCTCGGGTACAGACATCAGGAAATCGCCAAACTTGAGAGCTGCTCGGTTGGTTGTTCCAAGTCGCAAGTGCATAAGGCGCGCAAACGACTGCAGGGCTTACTGGCGCAATTTCGCCAAGTATCGCCAAGCCAGCTAGGAGCGGATTAGCGGGCCCTCGGTTTTTCAAACATTCAATAACGACAGTTGGAGGAAAACGTGTTTCTCAGAGTTATAAGAATAGGTCTGTTTGTACTCGCCCTTGTTGCGGCGAATTCACCAATCCGCGCCCAGAATGTTGCCTACCGGCAACGCAATCTCGCTTCGGATGTGACGGCGATCGCCGGGCAGGTCAATCCGATACTAAAGGGCCCTTGGGGAATCGCCGCGGTGCCGCAACGATTCTTCCTAATTGCGAACGGCAAGACTAGCCGTGTGGCGACCGAGGACGCGAAAGGTTTGAACATACGCCCCTCCGCGTTTGCTGTGCCCGATGTGGCCGGTCCAGCGGGGGTAAGCGTGACGGGAGTGGTGGTCGATAGCAACCTTGCTTTTGCCGGAGCAGACAGCAACCAATTTGCTTTTGCGGCGATTGTCGCGACTGCCCATGGAGGCATCTTCTTTTGGGGCGTCGATACGCAGGGGAATGTTCCGTCGGAAGCGACCCTTAAGGTCAATAATTCGCAATCCGGCGCGGTTTATACTTCGCTTGCGATCCTGAACCCTTCTGCAGGCCCAGCGAAACTAGCTGTGGCCGATTTCCACAACGCCATCGTTCAACTTTTTGATACGAATTTCGCTCCCGCGGGCACCCTGCGCGATCCCGGCTTGCCCGCGGGTTTCGCGCCTTTCGGAATGCAGGTTATCGGAAATCAGCTATTTGTGACTTTTGCTCCGCAAGATGCCGAGAAGCTGAATCCGGTCCCGGGGGGCGGCAACGGGATCGTGAGCGCATTCGATTTCAGTGGCCATTTTGTTCGCCGATTTGCTACATCCGGTGCGCTCGACGACCCGTGGGGCGTAGCGCAAGCAGGCGCTGAATTTGGACCGTTTGCAAACGCTATCCTGGTCGGGAACACGGGCGACGGAGTGATCAACGCTTTTGATTTTGCTAGCGGGAACTTTCTCGGCCATCTGGACGACGGCGATGGCAATCCGATCCGCAATTCGAATTTGCGGGGCTTGATTTTTGGCTCGCAAGCTTTCGGCGATCCGAATACGCTTTATTTTGCGGCCGGTATTAACGGGGATCAGGATGGTCTTTTTGCTAGCGTGCGCGCCGGCTTGGTTAGCGTAACGCAAGCCAGCGCTCCACCGCTCACTTCCGGCAAATCCGGCCGTATATCCGTGGTCGTATCTGCCGGGTCCGGCAATGCGGGAACTCCGACAGGCTCAGTACGCATCAGCGACGGGAGCGCGGTGCTCGGTGACGTGCGGCTGACAGACGGTTCGGGCAGTCTGGACGTAACGTTTACCGGGACAGGCGTCCACACGTTGAATGTTCGATACGGCGGTGACGCGACCTTTCTTCCCAGCACGTCGCAACTGGATGCTTCAGTGAACGGTCTGGCCACATCGGTGACGTTGAATGCACCGGCGACCTCTTCGGTGGGAGCCTCGATCGTTCTGACGGCGACCATGCAATCGGACGACGGAACTCCGACCGGCCAAGTCACCTTCGATGACGGTGGCACGACGATCGGCAACGCCCCGCTGAATAACTCTGGTGTCGCGGTGTTGCGGACAAGCGCGTTAGCTGCCGGCGCCCATTCTCTGACCGCGCGATATGAAGGCGACGGCAAATTTGCGGGCAGCACATCCGCGCCAGTAACGATTCGGATCGCAGCCGCCGATTTCTCGCTTTCTTCCGATCGTGCAAGTGCGACCGTGGTGGCAGGCCAGTCCACGCAATTCAAGATCGTCGTCGCGCCTACGGGCGGATTCGCGGATAACATCGCATTTTCCTGCTCCGCGCCTGCCGGAGTCCTGTGTAGCTTCGCGCCGCCGGTAATTGGCCTCAACAGCCCCTCGACAACCACCACTCTGACCGTAAGCACGTCGGCGGCCGCGGCCAACATGAATTGGGTTCCCATCTTAAGAACAACCTGGCTCACCGTGGACCTGGTACTCCTGTTTCTTTTCTTCTTATTTCTTTACCGGGCAGCGAAGCGGCCCCGAATGCTCAAGATCGTGGCGGGGGCAACGCTATTCGCGACGGCAATCCTGGCAAGCGGATGCGGCGGCTCTAGAGCCTCCGACCCGGGCCGGCGGACAGCCCTAATCGAAGTCAAGGCCGCCAGCGGATCGATTGTCCACACAACGACACTCACGGTCACCGTGGAATAGACTGAGAATAGATCTTGGTCTCGCGCGGTTGATTCCGCAGTTCAACGCTGCGCGCCTCGGCTTGCAACGAGTGAGGGGCGCGCTCACCGCCCTGCCCGTTGCCTTCGTTTCGGCTGCCGGGTGGGTTCGTTCTCGATGCTTTCCTGAAAGATTCGGCGGACGGCAGCAGCCCCGAGGAACGTCGCTCGCAAAGGCTCCTCCGGCGCGAAAGAATCTGCGAGTTTGAGTATGCACTCCTCCGCGCATTTTCGTCGCGCTTCGCCGGCCGCCTCATTTTTTACGTGGCGGTTCAAATCCCACGCCGTCTGGTGCAGGCGCCAAGCGACCGTGGGTATTTCAAATTTCGCCAGAATCGAACCGCCCTTTTGCACGATTTCCTCAGCGTCGTTCCAGTTCTTCTCTGCGATCGCGACCCTGGCCCTCAAGTCCCATGCCAGCGCTTGCAGGTTGGGGTCGGCTGTTGCAAGCGCGGAATCCAGGAGACGGCCAGCTTCGGCGCAAGCGTTTCCAAGGTCTCCTGAAGCCAGCCATGCATTGGCTAGTCCGAGTTGAGCTTGCATTCGCCAATACCAATGCAAAAAAAACTTTGGGGTTAGGTCCTCGTCCAGTACTCGCTTGAAGTTCTCTACCGCTTCATCAAACTTCGTGTGTGCCAGCGCCACGTTCCCGGCGGCAAACCAGCCAATGGCTTGCGGCTGGCCTTTCGGGTATCCCGAGTCCGAGCGAATCATCGTTTGGCATAACTCCCGGGCGCCTTCGAAATCTAAAGCTGTCGTACGCAGCCAGGCTTCCCGAATCGTCAGAAGCCACGGGTCGTTGCCGTTCGTCGTTGCTTGCTCCGTGGCGGCGCGAATCACCTGCAGTGCGTCTCCAAGCTGCCCCATGTGCATGAGCGCAACAGCCTTCGCGCCAATCGCCAGCAGAACCGATACCGTGCTGGTGGTCTCGTTGATTTTTAGAATTCCGGCATCTGCAATTTGCAGTGCTTCCTGAAAACCGCCTTGCAGCGGATGCAGGTGGGCATAATGCATTTCCGGGTACTGTAACGGTCCGGGACCGCTCAACCGCCGGAGCGTTTCCATGGCGCGGGAGAACAGTTCTGCGTCTTGAGACCGCCACGCATGATAGTAGAGACGTGCGCACGCTCCAAGAAGTTGAGCGCGGGCGTGGAGTTTTGCATCGTCGAGATCCGCGCTGATTAGTTCGGCCTGTTCGATAGCGGCAACCGCGCGATCCACATCGATCAACCCCATCGGGTGCACCAGGCGAATCAACGCCGTCACTTGAGCTGCCCCCAAGCCTGCGTACGCCGCTCGCGACGCCGCCTGCTCGAACGCTTGTGCTGACTCGGCCATATTTCCCAAAGCGTAGTGGGTATCGCCGATTTGCATCAGAATCTGAATCTCCAGTTGGCCGCGATTGCCGCGGGCGACTTTTGCAACCAATTCCAGGGCGTGGTTAAGCGTGTCGATCGAATCACGATAGGCAAATCGCCGCGCCGCATTTTTCGCGACAAGAAACAAGTACTGGATCGCCTGTTCGTAGTCATACCCTTCCTCGAAGTGCAATGCCAGTTCAGTCGCTAATTCCTGCTCGCACGGATCGCAGAACGCCTTGAGCCTCTGCGCCAGTAACAGATGCAATTTCGCACGAGTGGCCTCGGAAAGCCGCCGATACAAGACTTCCCGATACAGAGAATGCTTGAAGTCGTAATGCGACGATATCTCGCGATTCGCCAGTTCGTAAATTCCAGCAGCCTTGATGAATTGCAGTTTTTGCGCCAGCCCCTCGCAAGCATCCTCGATGCCCTCGGCCGACATGTCCATCAAGGGCGCAATGGCCCAGACCGAAAAGCGATCCCCGGCGACACTTGCGGTTCTCAAAATGCGCTGCTCGACCGCACTCAACTGCCGAAATTGCGCATCGATCAGCTGGTCAAGCGTTTCTGGAACACCGAGCTCGACATCCCCGAGCGACACTTTAAGCGTCCACTTTTTTTGGTCCTGAGCAACCACTCCCTTCTTTACCATCTCGTGCAAGATGGTCACCATGAATAGCGCGTTACCGCCGGAGTGCCGGTAGACAGATGTCGCAAATCCGTCCGGAAAAGTGCAATTCGCAAATCTGACTTCCAGGTACTCGGCGACATCGGACTCCTCCAGTCGCTCTAGCGCAATTTCGTGGCTCAGATCGTGGAGAACCAAATCCGGCTTTAGAGCTTTCAAAGAACTCTGCGAAATGATTACCTCAGCTGGGCGATAGGTCGCCAGCAGCAGCAATCTTGCTGGCCCCCGTCGGCGGGCCAATGCCGAGATAAAGTCCAGTGTGGACGGATCCACCCAATGCAAGTCTTCCAGGCAAATGACCAGTGGCGTCTGCGAACTGATCGCTTCCAATGCTTCGCAAATCTCACGCACCATCCGCTCCCGCGTAGCGCCGATGATTTCTTTCTTCAGCGTCTCTCGTTGCTGCGCGTCCAGCAAAGCCGGGAACTGCATCAGCCAGGTCGGCGCTCGTTTGGCGAAGGAGTGCACAATCGGACCGTCGGCGGCGTCGCGCAACAACTCTCCCACTGCTTCCAGGACCGGGTAGTAGGCTTCTTTTCCTCCGAAGCCTTCTACGCATTGGCCCCGCGCGATCCGCACATTAGCGCTGCCGGCGGCTGCCTGGTGAAAAGCGTCAACCAGCATAGTTTTCCCGATGCCCGCTTCCCCGGTGACAAAAACGATCTGCCGCTGTCCCTGCAACGCTTTGCTGAGAGCCTCGTTCAACTGGGTCAACGCGTCTTCACGGCCCACCATGGACCGAATCGCACCGTTAGCCGCGGACACCGGGCGCGCTTCAACCGTCTCCTCGCGAATGGGTGCGATGAACTGATAACCTCGCCGGGGAAAGGTCGCAACGAATGCCGGTTTGCTGGCCTGGTCGCCGAGAACCTTGCGAATTCCCAGCACGTATTTCTTGACCACTTCCGGATTTACATACGTTTCCGGCCACAGGGCTTCCAGAATCTCGTCCTGGGTGACCAGCCTGTCGGCATGTTCCATCAAGTACCGCAACACATCGAAAGCCTTTGGCGCGAGCGGCACTCGCTCTTCGCCGCGCCACAAACAGTAGTTGGCGGCGTCCAGACGGAACGTGTGAAAGACCTTCATATCGCGGAAAAGCTACGCCTTCTCCTTGGACCTATTGGGGCTCCGTCGGGGTGCCAAGTCTAGAACCGCCCTGAGACAGCAAGCGTTCCACTTCGGCGAGTTCACGACGGGAATTTTCTGGCTGACCCACTTGCGAATAGGCGTCGGCCAGGAATCGATGAACGTCGATCGAATCAGTCCGCAGCTTGGCAGCTTTCTGTAAGTAAGGAAGCGCATCCGGTGCTCGTCCGTTCATGACAAAGAGCCGACCCAAAAGGAGATTTGCCGGAAAGTTATTCGAGTCCGCGCGCAACGCATTTTGAAATTCTTTCTTTGCGTCGTCTATGCGGGAAGTTTTTTGATAAACCAGCGCCAAATAAAAGTGCATCATGGCCGAGCCCGTCATTTGGGAAACCGCAACTTCGAAGTGAGGCAGGGCCTCGTCCCAATTGCCGGTTTTGACCAGAGCGCACCCCAATTCGTAGCGAGCGAAAGCATCATCCGGCTTCTTTTCCACCAACGTCCGGAAAGGAGCTATCGCCTTTTGATATTCCCGCATGGACATGTAGGCCCTGCCGAGTTGCAACGAGGCGATTGGAGTGTTCGGTTCACGCTCCAGTACCAGCTGCAAAACCGGCACGGCCTCTTGAAACTGTTCCTGTTCCATGTCCACCAACGCCTCATAAAGCAAGTTTGCGGTGTCAATTTTATCTTTCGGGTCCGGACCATCCTCGGGCCCGGCTTCGTTGGGATTTCCCGTAGCTGCGCTGAAGTAACCGAGCGCGTGCAGGTTTTCACTTTGCTCAGGACTCAGCTGTGTGCGTTCTTTAACGGACCCTTTTATGGTTCGGACAAATTCCGCAATCTGTGCTCCGGCAGTGTCAGCGACCGCTTTGGATTGCGAAGCGAGGTTGTTCGCCGCAGACGGGTCCCCAGATTGGTCGTACAACTCGCGGGACGGAGCTTCAATGTACAGATATTTGCCAGCTCGCCAGGCACGCAGTGTGCTCCACGCAAAAGAAAGATGACCATACGCGCTTTCCGAATAGACCGGACGCTGTAAATCTGAATCGGCGGGCGGGTTGGCGGCACCGGCTTGTCCTGATTTCATATGCTGCAAAAGAGATTTGCCTTGCATGACAGGGGGAACGGGCAAATGGGCGACCTGCAAAACGGTAGGAGCAACGTCTACCAGGCCAACTCGGTTTTCAATTTTCCGCGAGGCCGCTTTTCCGGGAAGCTTGAAGACCAGTGGTACGTGAATCGTTTCATCATAAAGAAAAATGCCGTGATGTTTTTCTCCGTGTTCCCCAAATGCTTCACCGTGATCGGCCATTACGGCAAGTAGAGAATTGTCGAACAGGCCTCGCGTCTTCAGCCCTGCAATGAATTTCCCCACCATTGAATCTGTGTAAGCAATCTCGCCGTCGTATGGCTCTGCCTTGTAGCGAGTGCTAAATGGTTCAGGCGGGCTATACGGATCATGAGGATCGTAGAGGTGCACCCAAAGAAAAAACGGCCCGGCAGGACGCTTGCTCAGCCAGTCCAGGGCGCGCTTTACGACCTCTTCTCCACGCCGCTCCAGGCTGCGATAGCGGTCTTCATTCCCTCGCCGCCGATGATATCCCGCGTCGTACAGCTCAAATCCACGCTCAAACCCTGGAGCCAATTTCTTCGGGTCGAGCACGAGCGCTCCCACAAAAGCCGCGGTTCTATAGCCATTTCGACGCAGAATATCGGGAAGGAAAGGGAGCATCTTGCCGAGGGAATCGCCCATGTAGTTCACATTATTGAACTCGGGATACGTTCCCGTGAGGATGACGGCGTG
>Ga0070665_100007512_pt1 | contig 11084 bp, 7 predicted proteins | sample KBSS13metaG_FD_65862 | JGI IMG/M metagenome (GOLD analysis project Ga0070665, IMG submission 65862) | Switchgrass rhizosphere microbial communities from Kellogg Biological Station, Michigan, USA - KBS S1-3 metaG | ecosystem: Host-associated > Plants > Roots > Rhizosphere > Soil ...
GTGACCGCCCAGAAGCGTCTGGAGCGGCTGCAGGACGTGCCCGTGCCCGTTTCGGCCGTTACCGCTGACGCCCTCGTCGAGCAGAATCAGCTGAGAGCGCAGGACTTCTTTGCCAGTGTCCCGGGCGTGAGCCTTCAGTTTCAGAACAATCGATCACAACTGGCGATCCGCGGGATCACCACCGGTCCGGTCACCGGCAATCCGGTCGTCGGCTACACCATCGACGACATGCCCTATGGCTCTTCGGCCGGTATTGCCGGCCTGTTCGGTAGCGCACCCGACCTCGACCCCAGCGAGCTTGCGCGTATCGAAGTGCTGCGCGGACCCCAAGGCACGCTCTACGGTGCGGCCAGCATCGGCGGCCTCGTGAAATATGTGACGGCGGATCCGTCGACCGAGCGGATGAGCGGCAGCGTCGCGGCCGGCACGCACACCATTCACGGCCCCGACGATAACTTCGGCTACAACGTTCGCGGTGGAGTCAACATTCCACTGAGCGACACGCTTGCTGTCCGCGCCAGCGCCTTCACTCGCGAAGATCCCGGATATATCGACAACGTGCTGACGGGTAAACGGGCCGTGAACGAGGTCGATGTGAGAGGCGCCCGATTGTCGACCCTGTGGCGGCCTTCGGATGCGCTGTCGGTGAAGGTGAGCGCGCTGTATCAGGATCGGAAGGTATTCGGCTCGTCCAATGTCGACGTGAGCCTCGGCTCGCGCGATCTGCAGAACGATCAGTTCGGGACCGGTCGCAGCGACTGGAAGCATGAGGTGTACAGCGCAGCCGTGACGGCTCAGCTCGGCAAGTCCGAGCTCACGTCGCTGACTTCGTATTCCGACAACCCGAACTACGATGTCGTCGACTTCACGGCCTCGCCGCTGACCGGCGCGTTGCCGTTCTTCTACCCTGATGCGGGCGTGGATCAGTTCTCGAACGTGCTGCGACAGGAATATAGCTCGGGCAAGTTCACTCAGGAGGTTCGGCTGGCGACGCCGCTCACCGAGCACCTGGATTCGCTGGTGGGTGTTTTCTATACGAACGAGACGAACAAGTACGTCATCCAGTCACTGGCGATCGACGCGGCGGACGGAGCCGAAGTCGGGATGCCGATCCTGTGGCGGGATTCGTTGAAGTTCAAGGAGTACGCGGTATTCGCCGATCTGACCGCGCGATTCACCGACGAGTTCGACGTGCAGGTCGGCGCCCGATCGAGCCATAACAGCCAGACGCTGCATCATCGCGAATGGACCGTCTTCGGAGGGTTCCTGGCCCGCGATCCCGAATCGAAGGAAGACGCCATCACCTACCTCGTTACGCCGCGGTTCAAGATCACACCCGATCAGATGGTCTATGCGCGTGTTGCCAGCGGCTACCGCCCGGGCGGGCCGAATGCCGTGTGCAACGATGCCGATGTGCCCTGCAAATATCGTCCGGACAAGACGATCAACTACGAGGTCGGTGCGAAGGGCGACTTCCTCGGCCGCTCCCTGTCCTACGATGTTTCGGTGTATCGCATCGATTGGAAAGACCTGCAGGTCACCGAGATCGATGTGTCCGGCACTTACAATTACAACGCGAATGCGAGCCGGGCCCGCAGCCAGGGCGTCGAGCTCGCGGTGGAGGCGAGGCCGCTCGAAGGCCTGACGCTCTCCGCCTGGGGGGCCTACACCGACGCGAAGCTGCGTCAGGACTTTTCATCGTTGAGCACCGCGTTCGCCCAGAAGGGAGATCGGCTGCCGTATTCGAGCCGGATCTCCGGCCGCTTCACGGCCACCCAGGCTTTTCCGCTCGCCAATGGCCTCGATGCCCGGGTCGGCGGCTCGCTCACCTACGTGGGCGATCGTGTCGGCGAGTTCGTTCCCTCGCCTGCGCTCGCGCCCCAACGGCAGCAGTATCCGGCCTACACCCAGCTGGATCTGAATGCCGGTGTCCGGTACGACGACTGGCGCGTGAACGCGTTCGTGCAGAACGTGACCGACAAGCGCGGCGTCGCCGGTGGCGGCTTCAACAATCAAACCAACTACAACGCGTACTGGTTCAACTACATTCAGCCGCGGACGATCGGCTTGTCGCTCGAGAAAACGTTCTGAGCGGCGCGCTGCCATGGCAACGATCGGCACGGAACGGGTCCTTGGCGTCCATCACTGGAACGACTCGCTGTTCAGCTTCACCACGACGCGCGATCCGGGCTTGCGCTTCGAGAACGGGCACTTCGTCATGGTGGGGCTGGAGGTCGACGGCAGGCCGCTGCTGCGCGCCTACAGCATTGCGAGCGCGAATCACGACGAGTTCCTGGAGTTCTTCAGCATCAAGGTGCCGGATGGGCCGCTGACCTCGCGGCTGCAGCTCATCCGGCCGGGCGATCGGGTTCTCGTCAGCCGCAAGCCGACGGGAACCCTGGTGTTGCACGATCTCAAGCCCGGCAGGCATCTCTACATGCTGGCGACAGGGACGGGGCTCGCGCCGTTCCTGAGTCTGGTGCGCGATCCGGAAACCTATGAGCGCTTCGAGCAAGTCGTCCTCGTGCACGGCGTGCGCACGGTCGGCGATCTCGCCTACCGCGAGTACCTGACCGAAACATTGCCGCGACACGAGTTGCTCGGCGAGTGGGTGCGCGATCAGCTCATCTACTATCCGACCGCCACTCGCGAGCCGTTCGTCAACAACGGCCGGCTCACGGAGCTCATCGAAAGCGGGAAGCTGTTCGCCGACATTGGGCTCGCGCCGATGGATCCCGCGCACGACCGGGCGATGTTGTGCGGCAGCCCCGGCATGCTCAAGGACACCTCGGCGCTGCTGGATCGCATGGGTTTCAGTCTCTCGCCGCACATCGGGGTGCCGGGCGACTACGTCATCGAGCGCGCGTTCGTCGACAAGTAAGTGGAGCGTGTGATGTCTCACAGATCGATCATTTGTAGCGCGGCGTTGCTGGCTGCTGTCGCTCTTTCGAAGTCAGTGGGTGCTGCCGAAGAGATGGAAGTCGGGCTCATGCCCGTCGCGGTGGGAAAGGGGCCTTTTTACTTCGATACAGCGGAACAGCATGACATTCGCGTCGATGTATTGGTTCGTGGCCTGGCGCATGGGTACTGCCTCGCGTTCCTGCCGAACGCCGACGCGTTGATTGTCGAGCGGGGCAGCCGGCTTCGATTGTTGCGTAATGCGACCGGCCCGAAACCGACGCTCGTCGAAGCACCGATCGCCGGGGCCCCGGAGTTCAACGCGAGCGAGCATCTCCATCCGGACGATGTGCTCGGCATTCAGGATCTCGCGCTGCATCCCGAGTTCGCGAAGAATCAGCTCGTCTACTACACGTTCAATCGGCCGCTGGGCTTCGATGCTGAGGCGAAACGCCTCTACGTCGCGACGGTTCTGGCACGGGCGCGGTTGCAGGGTTTGCAACTGGTCGATGCGCAGGACCTCGTCGTGGGCGAATCGGTTCACGGCGCGGGCGGTTCCCGGATCCTGTTCGGCAAGGGCGACGAGGTTTACGTGTCCGTCGGTGCGCTCAGCACCGGCGATGTCGATTCGGCCCAGCGCACCGACAACCTCTACGGCAAGGTGTTGCGGGTCAAAACCGATGGCCGTATCCCGGACGACAATCCGTTCGTCGGCGTGAAAGGCGCGCGAGGGGAGATCTACACGTTCGGTCATCGTGATCCGCTCGGTCTTGCGATCGACCGCAGAACCGGAAGCATCGTGGCCTCCGAGCACGGCCCTCAAGGCGGAGACGAGGTCAATCACATCCTGTCGGGTCGGAACTACGGATGGCCCCGGTACACCTACGGAACAGAGTACGGCGGATCGGCGCTGCCGACGGCGCCCGTCGGGCCGGGCACCGAGCCGCCGATCATGATCTGGGCACCAGGCATTGCACCGACCGGCATCGCGTTCTATGACGGGGACAAGATACCGGGCTGGAAGAACAATCTGTTCGTGGCCAGCGCCCGACGCGGTCAGGTGAACGGCACGGGCGCGCTGATAAGGGTCGTGCTGAACGACAAGCTGCAGGAGACCCGACAGGAAGCGTTACTGAGCGGCCTGCATCAACGCTTCAAAGATGTCCGTCAGGGACCGGATGGATTGCTTTACGCGTTGACCGACGAAGACGACAGCGTGCTGGTGCGAATCAGTCCGGTGCCTCACGAGTCGCGCCCGAGAACTCCGGAATAACCCTCCGCGGCGGGCGCCTCGCGCGCGCGTCGCGGAGTCCGTGACCGTCGCTTGCGCCACCAGATGAGCACGCCGGTGACCGTGATGACGGCCACCAGCATGCCGAACAGGCTCACCGCGATCTGCCATGGCCGACCCATGATCGCCGTGACATGAAGCGCGATGAGCCAGCTCGTGATCGTGTTGGCGGCGCGCTGACCCCGCGGAAGCTGCACGCCGAGCAGCCGTCCATCGCGAGCATCGATGGCCACGGTCGCGGCGGTGGCGGGCGAATCCGATTCGGTCGGGGTGTCCCCGTCGCGCAGATCTCGCGAGGTATGCGCAAGATAGAAGTAGACGCCGAGGTCGCGCCGATACTCGAGCGCCGCGGCACGTCCCACGAGGAAATTCTGGGCCTGCGCCTCCGCGCCCAGATAGTGCTGTCCGAGCTTCAAGGCTTCGTACCAGTCCACCGGCGGATCGAGCAGCGGCTTTTCGAGAGGCGGTGCGGGCGGCAGCTCCTGAAAATGCGCGTAGTCGGCGACGGAGTTCACCGCGCGGGCGTAGAGCCCGGGCTGGTCCAGCGCGAAACCCGTCAGCGTGAACATGAGCAGCAGCAACCAGACCCACAGGCCCGCCGCGCGATGCGTGTCGTAGATCAGGCGGTTCGCGCCGGCGCCGCGCTTGATCTGCCACGCCGTTTTCCAGCGGCCGAAGAAGTTCTTTCCAATGGGTAGCGTGAGGTACAGGCCCACGAAGCAGTCCAACGCCCAGATCAGCCCCAGGATGGCGATGAACAGAGTGCCCACGGTCAAGGGCATCACGAACGCGTAGTGCAGGTAGTAGACCTGCGAGATGAGATCTTCCGGCTGCAGCGAAAAGCGGCCGACGAACCGCTCGCCCAGTCGCTGTCCGGTGTAGGGGTTGGCGAACACCTCGTTGTAGTCGAGCTCGAAGGGATTGCCGGTCTGCGGGTCGATCGCTCCCATGACGCGCGAGAACACGGACTCGTCGGGCCGTTGCGGGAATTGCAGGGAGAACACATGAGAGCGCGGGTCCTGCGCTTCCAGCTGTTCGCGGATCACCAGCAGGTCCGGCAACGTCCACCCGGGCTTGCGCGGCTCGACCACTCGCAGCTTCGAGTTCACCGACCGCTCGAGCTCGTCGTAGAAGGCGATGATGCTGCCGGTCACAGCAATGATGAGGATGAAGACCGCCAGCGCGAGGCCCACATATCGGTGCACATCCACCATCAGGCGCCGTACCGCGATGCTCATGACTACTGCGTCTCCTGGCTACTCTTCGATCGGGGGCGCGTTCCAGTCGTCGTCAAAGGGCTGGATCGGCGCGTTCCAGTCCTCGAGCGGGAGCAGGTTCAAGCTCGCAATCCGTCCGTTGGGCGCGTAGCCGAGGCTGACTTCAAGGAGCCCTGATTCAAAGCGCGCGCGGTAGCGATACACCTGATCGTCACCGAGTGCCTGGCGCGCGAACAAGGCAATCTCGCGCAGCGACCCGAGCGGCTGCAGGACTTTCTGATAGGTTGACATCGTCTCCGCGAACTCCGGTTTCGAGACGAACGTGAACTCGGTGTAGTCGGATTTTCCCGCGGCGATCTGCTGCAGGAGGCTCGTGAGTCGAGCGGCGACCTGCGGCTCGCCATCGTCGATTGGCGTGCCGCGCGGCTGTGCGAGCTTTGGATCCATCAACGCGGCCACATGACGCAGGATCGTTATAGGTCGACCGCTATCGCTATTCACGAACGTCACCAGCGTGAGCTCATCGCCGAGATAGCGAACGACGAACGTCCGGAAACCCTGCCAGTTGCCCGAGTGCCGCCAGACGTCCTGCCCCGCGCTGCGCTCCAGAAGCCAGCCGAAACCGGCCGGATAGTCGCGACCGCTCGTGAGCCGGGCAGGGCGCGTTATCGCGTCCCATGACTCCGGTTTGAGCAGCGCGCGGCTGGAGAGGGCCGCTTCCCAGCGCGCGTAATCCAGAACGGAAAGGTAGAGCGAGCCGTCCGCAGTGGAGTTCGCGGTGCGCGAAACCCAGTCCTGATTGCGCAGTTCGCCGTTGCGCAGCTGATAGCCCGCCGCGCGGTTGGGGATCACGGCACGATCGTCGAGTAGCCTTGCGGTTCGCATGCCGAGAGGCGCGAAGACGCGCCGGGCGAGCAGATCGGCATAAAACTCGCCGCTCACTTTCCTGACGAGAATGCCGAGCGTCACATAGCCATTGTTGCTGTAGCTCCAGCGCGTGCCGGGCGGAGAGTTCAGCGGCTGCTTGTAGAGGATTCGCAGCAACTCATCGTCGGTGTACTCGCGGCGCAAGTCCCCCTCCGGGTTCGCGGGCAGGCCGGAGGTGTGATTGAGAAGCTGCCGGACGGTGATCGGCGCCCAGGTCGCCGGCGCATCGGGCAGATACTTGCGGACCGATTCATCGAGCGCGAGCTTGCCGTCCTCCACCAGCAGCATGATGGCGATTGCCGTGAATTGCTTACCGAGCGCACCGCTTTGAAAGACCGTGTCCGGGTGCACCGGCACGCCATGCTCCAGGTTCGCGATTCCGTACCCTTGCATGCGGATCGGCTGCCCGTGCCGCATGACCGCGAGCGCGAGCCCCGGTATGTGTTGCCGCGCCAGCTCAGTGTTGATGTAGTCGTCGATCGCATCGGCCCGCGCAACGCCCCCGAAACACGCCAGTAGCAGTACTGCAAGCTGTCTGTGGATCGAGCTCATGGGCTCACCTGACTTCCCGGGCCGTCATCGATTCGGGTGGAGGCGATCCGCAGATATAGCGCCGGATTTTTCCGCTTGAGCCAGTGCGCCTGACACACCCCAAAAGCGGCGAGCGCAATCAAAGCGTACGGCAGTCGGTTGATGACGACCGAATCCACGCCGGTCAGTACCGAGTAGTTGAGGAACGCAAGCACCGTGGCCGCCGCGATTACGAGACCGCCGACTCCGGGCGCCACGGTAACGCCGAGGCCGAACATGCCGCGTCGTGCGAAGAACACCGGTATGGTCAGTGCGGTGATGGCGAGCAGCGCCATGAGACCGACGGAACCGAGGCCGACGAGAGCGGTTGCGACGTTTGTGAGGGGGTCGAGGCCGGCGAGCGCCGACAACACGAGGACGATCAATAGCGCGACGGTGAGGACCCATCCTGCAATGTGAGGTGAGCGATGCTTCGGATGGGTGTGTCCCATCGCGCGCGGCAACACACCGTCGCGCCCCAGCGCGTACAGATAACGCGCCGAGCTGTTGAAGAGCCCGAGGACCGCCGCGAACGAGCTCGTGAGCACGAGCACGCTCACGGCGTCTGCGCCCCACGCGCCGAGATGCTCGAGGCTCTGGTTGACGACGAACGCGCCCGGATCGGACTTCGTCACGGCGGACACGCGATCGGCACCCGCTGCTGAAGCGAGGCACCACGCGGTGAAGACGTAAAACAATCCGACGAACACGACGGCAATGTACGTCGCACGCGGCACCGTCACTTCAGGACGGCGGGCCTCTTCTTGATAGATTGCCGTGCCTTCTACACCGAGCACGCCGTTGAAAGCGTAGATCGCCGCGACGCCCAGCCCGGGTGCGAGGATGCGGGTGGGCGTGAAGTCGAGCACGTCCAGGCCCTTCAGGCCGATGTGCGTGAGAATCGCGAGATCGAGCAGCAGGATCAGCGCCACCTCGGCGGCCAGCGCGAAGCCGAGTACGCGCGCCGCGAGCGTGATTCGGTGATACGAGAGCCAGGAGGCGAGCGCGAGCCCGGCAAACGCCCACACGGACCAATGCAGCTTCAGCCCCGTAAGCCGCTGGAACAGCAGCTCACAGAAGAATGCCAGCGCCGCGAGCGTCGAGGCGGACAGCGCGAAGTACGAGAAGGCAGCGACGTAGGCGGCGGACAGGCCGCAGGTGCGACCCACGCTGGCTGCGATGTACGCGTAGAACGCGCCGGCGTTCTGAACGAACGGAATGATTCGCACGTAGCCAACAGCGAACAGGAGCATCGCGCCGATGGCTCCCAGATAAGTGCCCGGCACACCGGCCCCGTTTCCGAACGCGAAGGCCATGGGCAGCAGCGTGACCACCACGCCCATGGGCGCAGCAGCGGCCATGACCATGAACACGATGTCGGAGGTGCCCAGTACCCCTGAGCTCAAACGTCCGCTGACCGGTGTGCTATCCGATTCGGCCACGGGTGGAGGGAGCACGCGGTTCAGTGGCGTTGACATCGCTCAGTACCTTCCCGAGAGCAAAGCCCCGCAACCGGGGATGTGCGTGGGCAGCCGCAACGCTTTGAGCATTCCCCACGTGGTCGCAACGGCTGCGGACAGCGTGGGGATGCCCGCCTCGCGCTCGACGACGTCGATCGAAGGGAGCGACTGCATCTGAACGCAGGCTGAGAGCACGATTCCGTCGATGCCGGTGCGATCCAGCCGCTTGTAGAGCGTGCGCAGCTCGGCGGGGTCCTGTGCGGCGACCTTGAGATTGTCCGGAATCTCGAGGGCGAGATAATCCTTCACGACGACGCCTTCGCTCTCGATGTAGTCGACGACGAGTTTCGTGAGAGGCTTCATATAGGGACAGATGACGGAAACGCGCTTCATGCCCAGCGTGTGGAGCGCATCGACGAGAGCGCCGGCACTGGTGACGACGGGGGCCGGCGCGCCATTGAGCTCGGTAACGTTCGCAAGGCGTCCCTGCGAGACTCGGTGGTAGCCCTTTCCCATGCTCATGATGGCGACGAGACACGCGTAGCCGAGGACGTCGACCCGCGCGTCGGACAGCTCCACGGCACAGCGATCGCTCTCGCGATCCATGGCTTCGAGCTCTTCCTTGACCACCTTCTTCATGCGCATGCGGCTCGAATGGAAAGTGAACCGCTCGTCCGCCACGTTTTCCCGGGCACGCAGCATGGCCGGAATCTCGGTCTCCATGGTCGTGTTGGAGGAGGGCACGATCTGGCCGACGCGGATCAGCCGAGGCGGTGCGGGCGCGTTCATCGAGCAGCCTCCTTCCAGGATTCGGGATCGAGCGGGAACTGCAGCCCGTCCGGATCCGCCTGCGGCGCCTCATCGGGATCGAAACGGGTCGGGACCAACGGTTTTCGGTTCACGCGCAGCTCGAAGATGTCGAAGCGGTTGTAGTGGCCGGTGATGTCGTGCATCTGGCGCGGCTGAATGCAGCGGGCGAGGTCGACGTCGGCGTAGCAGATGCCTTCGTCGTCGATGAGTGGCTTGCCGACGACGCGGCCGTCGGGTCCCACGACGCCCGAGAACGCGCTGTTTCGACGGCTGAGCAGCTCGCGCGCCTTGGGGCTCGTTTCAGCGAGGGTTTGCAGAATCTGTTCCGACACGGTCGAACAGGACACCACCGTGAACACCTTGCCTTCGAAAGAATGAGCGGCGGCCCGCAAGCGAATCGCTTCGGCCATGTCGTAGTCCGGCGGAGCGACGGGCAGGGCGATGTAACTTGCGACGTGAATCAGCTCCCCCTGTGCGAGCAGGGCGAAGCGCGCGAGGGTGTTGGTGTTCTCGCCGCACGCCAGCGATCCGAGCGGGCCGATGCTCGTCTGGTGCACGTGAAGGCCCGAGGCATCGCCGGGGGCCCAGGTCAGTTTCTCCGCCCAGGTCGGCACGAGCTTGCGGTGTCGACCGAGGATGCGGCCGTCGTCGCCGAAGGTGACGAGCGTGTTGTAGACAGTGCCGACGCCATAGCGGCTGCGCTCGTTCACTCCCAGCACAACGTTGACGTGGTGGCGCGCGGCCGCCTGCGCGATCTTCGCAATCTCGGGCCCAGGAATCTCGATGGCGGAACGGCACAGCCGCTCGAACCACGGGCTCGCCTCGATGGGATTCGTCAACCAGCTCCAATAGGGGTAGCCGGCGACGAACACCTCAGGGAACGCGATCAGTCGCGCGCCGTTTCGCGCTGCCTCTTCGATCAAGGCGCACACCTTGTCGACGGTGGCGTCGGTATCCAGGAAGACGGGCGCCGCCTGAACTGCTGCAACCTTGAAGCTGGGAAGTGTCAGCATCGCTGCGGGCTCCGCATGCCTGTTTCAAACCGCCACGACGGGATGACGCAACGTGCCGATGCTCTGCACCGAAGCCTGCACGATGTGCCCGGGCCAGAGCCATTCCTGCGGATCGCGTCCGGCGCCGACTCCCGACGGCGTTCCGGTGGCAATGATGTCGCCGGGTTCCAGGGTGATGCCGACGCTGATGTCGGCGATCAGGGCCGCGACCGGGAAGAGCATGTGACGCGTGTTGGAGCTCTGCTTCGTTTCGCCATTCACGGTCAGGGTGAGATCGAGCGTCTGCGGGTCGGGAATCTCGTCCGCGGTGACGATGCACGGGCCGAAGGGCGCGAAGGTGTCCTGGCCCTTCGAGTAGATCCATTGGCCGGCGCGGCGGCAATCGCGCGCGCTGATGTCGATCATCACGCTGTAGCCGAAGACGTATTGCAGGGCATCCGCAACGGCGACGCGCTTGGCTCGCGTGCCGATGATCGCGGCCAGCTCCACTTCCCAGTCGAGCTGCCGGGTCACGGAAGCGTTGTGCTCGATGGCATCGCCGGGGCCGATCACCGTGGTCGGTGGCTTGGAGAAGATGACCGGCTGCTTGGGAAGATCCTTGGCCGTGTCGAGTGTGCGCGCCGACTCGGCAACATGTTCGACGTAGTTGAGCCCGATGCCGAAGATGTTCTTGCGCGGACGCGGAATCGGCGCCAGCAGTTTCACATTCTGCAGCGGCCATGCGGTGCCCGCGGGCCAGCGATCGGCGGCTTCAGCGAGCAGCGCCCGGGCGGTCTGCCAACCCGCTGGACCGAGGTCGATGAAATCGAGCATGGCGGTGGGCAGCACGCGGTTCGAATGCGCGGCCAGCAGGTTGAGATCCACCACGGTTTCGCCGACCAGCGCGCCCAGTCGGGCC
>Ga0070665_100007513_pt1 | contig 11084 bp, 4 predicted proteins | sample KBSS13metaG_FD_65862 | JGI IMG/M metagenome (GOLD analysis project Ga0070665, IMG submission 65862) | Switchgrass rhizosphere microbial communities from Kellogg Biological Station, Michigan, USA - KBS S1-3 metaG | ecosystem: Host-associated > Plants > Roots > Rhizosphere > Soil ...
TGGGCAGTCATGCCCACGGTGATCATATGGAAGCCGATGCACTGGTCAAGGAGCTGACCGGAGCGCAAGTATTCGTTATGGAGGAGGACGTTCCCGCCCTAAGCCGCATGACGCCGCAAGGCAAGCCGCATCCCATGGACCATGTGATCCATGACGGGGAGGAAGTCAAGCTGGGCGGTGTCACGCTGGTGGCGCATCTCACTGCTGGCCATACCAAAGGCTGCACGACCTGGACACTCAAAGCACAGGACAAGGGGAAGACTTATAACGTTGTAATCCTCGGCAGCATCGGCGTGAATCCGGGCTATATATTGGTCAACAACAAAGATTATCCGCAGATCGCCGACGACTACGTCCGCGGCTTCAAAGTACTTCGGGCGCTGCCCTGCGACGTATTCCTCGCGTCACACAGCCGTTTTTATGCGATGCCCGAGAAGTACGCCAAGCTAAAGGACGGAGGTCCGAATCCGTTTATCGACCCAGCCGGTTACCGTGCGCACCTGGACCTTCAGGAAAAGAATTTTAAAGAGAAGTTGGCCGAGCAGCAGACAGCGGCCAAATAATTCGTCTACGGACCGGTGATACTGGAGGAGATGGCGCTCGCTATAATGGGTAGCGTAACTTCCCCCAAAATGGGCATTCGGCGTAGACAAAAGCTGCCGTCACTCATTTGACGGGCGCGTAGCTCAGCTGGTTAGAGCACCTCGTTTACACCGAGGGGGTCCGGGGTTCGAATCCCTGCGCGCCCACCATTTAATTCAATAGACAGCGCTCGCGGTCTTCGATCCCAGCTGTTTGCAGACCCAAATGAGTGTCGCAAAAGCTAACATAATGCAGAGACCCTCCACCGGATAGCGGAATCGCGACGATCCCCAAAAAACCACCGCGGTCAAAACGAAATGGAGTATTCCAAGGTGCAGGATCCATCCCGGATGCCTCGTGCGCAAAAAATAAATCCCCGTGGGGACAAACCCAAGTATCAGGAGAACCAGGACCGGTCCCCAGCTCACCACCATTCCGACACGGTAGAGTCGCGGGCTTTGCGGCTGGAGAAAAGGCGTTAATGAGCGGCGAAACCGCGATTCAAGCAAGTACCACCATGTCTCGGGATGGTCGAGCGTCCACTGTATAGCCAGCCGTATCTCGATGTGATCGCGGATCAATTCATCATTGGAAGCAGTGAGCTGCGGTGCATACTCCGGGAGAAATGCGGTCGGAAATACCCAGTAGCCATAGTAGAACGAATCGTTTGCGATCACCCGGTTGTAACTACCGAGCAGAACGTCTCCTCCTCCGGTTTCGAACGGGACGAAAGCGTGAAGGACGCGGTAATTGCGGATGGTCCAGGGAATCAGCATGAGCAGCGCGATCAACGGAATGAAGCACGCACGAATAACCAGGCGTGGTCTCTTGCGAAATTGCACGAACCCCCAGGGGATCATAAGCGCTACCATGATCACCGCGTTCCCGCGCGTCAGCAGGGACAGCCCAAGAAGAGCCCCGGCCGCCGCCGCCCGCGCCCAGGTAGGCTGTTCAGCAAACTGCAGCGTCAGCAGCACAAACCAGCAGAATAGAAATGCATAAAGCGGTTCCGAACCGAGCACACTTGAATACTGCAACGCTGTAGGCCAAACAGCGTATAAACCGGACGTTAGCAGTGCGACGGCATGGCCGAAACATATCTTTGCAATTCTGTAGAGCAGCAGGATGGTCAACGTGTCCAGCAGGCACTGGACGATGCGCACCGCGCTATATCGGTGCCCCACGATCCAATAAATTCCTGCCCAGAAAACCGAAGCCCCAGGAATGCGATAGGCCGTCGGATGGTGCAACAATTCTCCGCTAGGCGTTTTCACGTCGGGACTTACCCCGGTGTATCCGCGCCCTTGCACCATATTCCACGCATAGGAATCATGCTCACTTCCGTCCGTTCCCGGTTCCGGCGCCGTACCAATCCCCGCGTGCGCGGTTACAGCGATGCGGGCCGCAAATCCAATCGCCATAAACGCCAGTAGAAGGCCCAGTCGCACACGACTGTTGGCAATGTTCGTGCGTGCCAAGAACCAGATTCGAAACATACTTCACCGATTCTAGCTTGCAAGGCCGCTTGGGGAATCGGCAGGGGCCAGCGCGAACAACGTTGTGAGCAACGCTGTGCCGTCGCTTTATCTACTTGCCGGCAGCGCCACTTTAGGCGTGTTCTTCGGATCCGCCAGCGCCGTGGAACGAAGCGCATCGCCGGACGGTAGTGTTGAAGCATCCCATCCGCCACCCAAAGCCTTCACGAGATTCACAGCGGCGCTCATGCGGCGTTGCAGTATAGCGATGGCATTCTGCTGATCGTTGAGTGCGATGGTCTGTGTAGTGATGACGTCGAGATAAGACACAGTTCCGCCCCGGTACCTGTCAATCTCGAGAGCCAGCGCCTGTTGCGCGGCGACTACTGCCTCTTGCTGCTGCACCGCTTCCTCGGCCAGATAGCGCAGCGTAGAAAGATTGTCCTCGACTTCCTGAAACGCCGAGAGCACCGTCTGCCGGTACGCAGCCACCGTCCCGTCGTAAGCCGCGCGGGCGCTTTCCAATTGAGCTCCGCGCCGGCCGAAGTCAAACAGTGTCTGCGAAAGAGCGGGACCCGCCGACCAGCTGCGGCTTGCATACGTGAACAGATTCGCGAGATTCGTCGAAATAAGACCAGCGCTGGCCGAGAGCGTTAACGTTGGATAATATGCCGTCTCGGCAATACCGACGTTCGCATTGGCCGCGGCCACCAGCCGCTCGTTCGCCGCGATATCCGGGCGCCGCTCAAGAAGCTGCGACGGCACCGCTACCGGAATCGGCGGAGGCGGACCTGCAATCTTGCCCTCCGCAATGTTCAGCGCAGCCGGCGGCTGCCCGGTGAGCACTGCGATCGCGTGCTCGAACTGCGCCCGTGTAATCCGCGTTTCCGTACTCTCAGCCCTGGCACCCGCGAGCTGCGTTTGCGCCAGCGTGACATCGCTCTTGGATGCGACTCCGCCGTTATAGCGATTTATGGTGAGCTGTAAGTTCTTTTCGTAAGCGTCGATGGTATCGCGCAAGATCGCTAGCTGCATGTCCTGCGCGGAGAGCGCGAAGTAATCCGTGGCCAGCAGCGCCTGCGCACTCAGCCTTAGATTCTCCAGATCGGCAGCGCTGACTTGTGCGTTATCCACCGCGTTCTCGACCGACATACGGACCCGGCCCCATAGATCGGGCTCCCACGTCGCAATGGCAGGCAAGGAAAAAGTCTGACTGGTCCCACTGGATCCGCCACGATTTGAGCCCGAGTCGCTTTGCGTGATCGAAGGAGAAGATCCAATCGCCGGATAGTAATTGGCGCGATTCCCGACCACAGCGGCCCGCGCTTGCCGGAACTGCGCTTCCGCCTGTTTGATGTTCTGGTTGTTTACGTTTACCAGCTCCTCCAGCCGGTTGAGTTGCGGATCGCCAAAAATCTCCCACCAGTTACCTTTGATCAACGTGTCACTGGGAGTCGCCATCTTCCATTGGTCGTTGCCCGTCAATTCCTTCAGAGCCACCGGCATCGGCGTTGTCGGGCGCTGGTATTGCGGGCCCACCCTGCATGCCGAACACAACAACGACGCGAGTACCGTGCATTTCCAAAAGCTTGCCATCAATCGCCACTCTCCATGACTCCGCCAGGAATGAGAAAGCCGGGACGGTTGCTGTAACTTGGTTGCCGCCGCGAGAAACGTTTGCCCAGCCGGTCAAGATACACGTAAACCACAGGCGTGGTGAATAACGTCAACATTTGGCTCACAACCAGACCGCCCACGATTGCGATGCCCAGGGGCTTGCGCAGTTCCCCACCTGCCCCCCAGCCAAGCGCCATCGGCATCCCGCCCAGCAGCGCGCACATCGTGGTCATCATGATGGGCCGGAAGCGCAATAGACACGCCTCGAAGATGGCTTCCCGGGAATTCATTCCCTTGTTGCGCTCCGCAGCAAGCGCGAAATCGATCATCATAATTGCGTTCTTCTTCACGATTCCGATCAGAAGAATGATTCCGATCATGCCGACGATATCCAGATTGCTCTTGAACAACACCATCGCCATCAGTGCGCCGACCCCCGCCGAGGGCAAAGTCGAGATGATAGTCAAAGGATGGATCAAGCTCTCATACAACATTCCCAGCACGATATAGACCGCCAGGAGCGCGGTCGCGATGAGGATTGGTTGGTTCCGAAGCGAAGCCTGATACGCTTCGGCGGTTCCAGCAAACTTGCCGGTAATGTTGGCAGGCAAGCCCATCTCCACCTCGGCTGTATTGATAGCCGTCACGGCGTCGCTCAGTGAGACTCCAGGGGCGAGATTGAACGACAGCGTTGTTGCCGGAAACTGCCCTTGATGCGGCAGCGAAATGGGCGTGATGCCTTGCGTGAAGTGTGCGAAGGTCGAAAGCGGAACGTCAGTGCCTCGCGGAGTCTGCACGTATATCGTTTTCAGGAAGTCTGGACTCTCCCACCATTGCTGCTGCAGCGCGAGAACCACATGATATTGATTGATCGACTTATACATCACTGAGACCTGGCGCTGCCCGAAGGCGTCATAGAGCGCCGAGTCCACCGCTTGCGCCGTCAGACCAAGCCGCGAGGCGGTATCGCGATCGATGATCACGTTCGACGATAACCCGGAAGTTTGCTGATCGGAACTCACGTCGGCTATCTCCGGAATCTGTGAGAATTGGACCAGAACCTTCGGCCCCCAGAGCGCCAGCGTCGCGAAATCCGGCGCTTGCAGCGTGTATTGATATTGAGCGTTTCCCTGCCTTCCACCAATGCGGACGTCCTGGGAGTTTTGCAGGAACATAACCGCCCCCGGCACACCCGATGTCTGGCGCCGCAAACGGGCGATGACCTGGTCTGAGGTAGCCTTGCGAACTCCCGCGGGTTTCAGTTGAATATCAATCTGCGCATTGTTTCCGCCGAATCCGCCGCCGCTGGTGCCCGCGATCATGGTGACGGTCTGCACATCCGGATCCGTCCGGACCTTCTCCTCGAACCATTTGGCCTTCTCGACGAGAGCCTGATAGGAGATGTGCTGCTGGCCAACGATAGCGCCGCGCAAACGTCCGGTATCCTGTTGTGGAAAAAATCCCTTTGGAACCTTGATGTAGAGAAAGACCGTGATCCCCATAGTGAGCATGAGAACCATGAGGACGGACGCCGGGTGATCTAACACCACGTCTAGCGCCGACGCATACGTGGAAATAATCCAGCGATAGAATTTTTCGGTCTGATTGTAGAGATATCCGTGCTCCCGTTTTTCCTTGAGGAGCCACGCGCACATCATGGGCGTCGCTGTCAGCGAAACGATCATGGATATGAAGATTGCCACCGACAGAATCACCGCGAATTCCCGGAACAGGCGCCCCACGATCCCTCCCATCATCAGAATGGGAATGAAGACCGCGATGAGCGAGATGCTCATCGACACTACGGTAAATCCGATTTCTTCCGCGCCCTTCAAAGCAGCCGCCATGGGCTTCATACCGCTCTCCAGGTGGCGCGTAATGTTTTCGATCACGACAATGGCGTCGTCAACCACGAATCCGGTGGCAATCGTAAGAGCCATCAGGGAGAGATTGTCCAGCGTGTATCCGATCAGGTACATCGCGCCGAAGGTGGCGATGATCGATACCGGAACTGAAATACTCGGAATAAATGTAGACCAGCCGCTGCGCAGAAAAATGAACACCACGAAAATAACCAATCCTATGGAAAGGATCATGTTGCGCTGGGCGTCCCGTATCGAATCATTCGTGCTGACGGTGCGGTCACTGGAGATCTTAAAACGTACAGTAGGCGGAAGCTGGGCCTCAAACTGCGGCATCAAGGCTTTAATGCGTGCAACCGTTTCGACAATATTGGCATTCGGCTGGCGGTTTACCTCGATCTGAACCATGGGATTGCCGTTTACAATGCCGAGATTCCGGATATCTTCACTGCTATCCACGACGCGGCCCAGGTCCGAAAGCCGCACCGGCGCGCCCTTCCTGTAAACCACCACCAGGTTCTTGTAGTCGTTGGCCGTGAACAGCTGATCGCTGGCGTAAATCGGCAGTTGCACCTGGCCGTTCGCGACGGCACCCTTGGGCTTATTGGCGTTGGCGCTCTGCAGAAAAGTGCCAATCTGATCTAGTCCCACGTTGTACTTTGAAAGCGGCTGTGGATTCACTTCCACGCGTACCGCGGGAAGCGAACTGCCTCCGACATAGACCTGCCCGACGCCCTCGACCTGCGACAACTTCTGCGCGAAGACCGAAGAGGCAATATCGTACAACTGTGGCCGCGGGACCACATCCGACTCCAGCGTCATGGAGAGAATCGGCTGATCGGCCGGATTTATTTTGCGATACCGGGGAAGCCGCGGAAGATTCGAAGGTAGGAACCCAGCGGAGGCGTTGATCGCCGCCTGCACGTCGCGCGCCGCAGAATTAATGTCGCGGCTCAAGTCGAATTGGAGAATGACAACGGCAGACCCCACCGAACTTCGGGAGGTCATTTCCGTCACGCCTGCGATGCGTGTAAACTGCTTTTCGAGCGGTGTTGCGACGGCCGCGGCCATCACTTCGGGACTTGCTCCCGGCAGACCGGCCTGTACAAAGATAGTTGGGAAGTCCACCTCCGGCAGCGCCGATACCGGTAGCAGCCGATACGCGATCGCACCGCCCAACGTCATAGCGATCAGCAATAGCGTAGTGGCAACCGGTCTGTTAATAAATGGCGTTGAAATGCTCATGCGCTTCAGCCGCCTTATGTCATCTCAGGCACGGATATAATCTCGCGGTCTCGTTCAGCGCCGCTAGACCCGGTGACCCAGGCCGCAACTCTTCCGAAGAACAGATAAATCACCGGCGTGGTGAAAAGAGTTAACACCTGGCTGACCAACAAACCGCCGATGATACAAATGCCCAACGGCCGCCGTAACTCAGAACCTACACCAGTACCGAATGCGAGCGGCACCGCGCCTAGCAGCGCCGCCATCGTCGTCATCATGATGGGCCGAAACCGCAGGAGACACGCCTGGTAGATGGCTTCCTCCGGCGTTTTGCCTTCCACACGCTCGGCTTCGAGGGCGAAGTCGATCATCATGATGGCGTTCTTCTTCACAATACCGATCAGCAGAATGATCCCAATCAGCGCAATCACATCCAGATCCTGCTTGAACAAAATCAGCGCCAACAATGCGCCGACACCGGCCGACGGCAGCGTGGAAAGAATGGTGACAGGATGAATGAAGCTCTCGTACAAAACGCCTAAAACGATATACACGGTGACAATGGCAGCCAGGATCAGCAGGTTCTCGTTTGCGAGCGACGATTCGAACGCATGAGCCGTTCCCTGGAAACTAGGCTCGATACTCGCCGGCATCCCCAGATCGTGGGTAGCCTGTTTGATATGATCGACGGCCGCTCCGAGTGAAGCGCCCGGCGCCAGATTGAAGGAAAGCGTCACCACCGGGAACTGGCTTTGGTGATTAATCGTGATCGGCGCCGGAACCGATGCCGCCCTTACAAAAGAGCGAAGCGGGGCCGGCGGCAGTGCGGCCGCGCCGGTGAGGCCGGTGTTCGTTCCCGCCAGCGCAATGGTGGATGCGAGATTGGCCGATGCGGATCCAATCGGCACGTACATATCCGTAAAGGCTTCCTTATTTTGACGGAATTGGGGCGCTACCTCGAGAATCACGTGGAACTGGTTCGTCTGCGTATAAATGGTGGATACTTGCCTCTGCCCGAAGGAATCGTAAAGGGCATCGTCGATGTTCTGCGGCGTAATTCCCAATCGGCCGGCTGTGTCGCGATCGATACTGAGATATAGCCCTTGCCCGTTGTTCTGCTGATCACTCGCGACATTCCGCAGTTCAGGCAGCTGTTTCATTTTGTCCAAGAGCCGGGGAACCCAGGTATCCAGCAGCGTCTTATCCGGCGCATCCAGCGCATATTGATATTGCGTGCGGCTGATGCGGTCCTCGACCGTCAGGTCCTGGACCGGCTGCATATAGAGGTCGATCCCCGATACTTGCCGGACCTTCGGCTCCAGCCGCCGGATTACCTCGACGGCGGAAATCTTCCGCGCGTCGAGAGGCTTTAGCGTGATCTGAATACGGCCGCTGTTCATCGTGGTATTCACGCCATCGGCGCCGATAAACGAAACCAGGTTTTCAACCGCCGGATCCTGGCGGATGACCTCTACCAGATTCTGTTGCAGCGTCGACATCGCAGGGAACGACACCGTCTCGGGCGCCTGCGTGATGGCTAGGATCGCGCCGGTATCCTGTACCGGAAAGAACCCTTTGGGGACGATGATGTAAAGATACGCCGTGAGTGCGAGCGTTCCGGCCGCCACCAACAACGTGAGCGGCTGATGACGCAACACGACTCGAACCATCTGTCCATACATTTCAATGGTCTTGACAAAGACCCATTCCGACCAGCGATACAAGCGCCCCTGTTCGGATTCCGGATGATGCTTTAGTATCCTGGCCGCCATCATGGGCGTCAGCGTCAGCGAGACAAACGCCGAGAATATGATCGTTACTGCGAGCGTAACCGCGAATTCGCGGAACAGACGGCCCACGATATCCGCCATGAACAAAAGCGGAATCAGCACCGCGATCAGCGAAACCGTCAACGATACGATCGTGAAACCGATCTCCGCCGATCCTTTTAGCGCCGCTTCCATGGGTGAATCGCCGGCCTCGATATAACGCGAGATATTCTCGATCATCACGATGGCGTCATCCACCACAAAACCGGTGGAAATTGTGAGAGCCATCAGCGAGAGGTTATCCAGGCTGTATCCCAATAGATACATAACCGCGAACGTACCGATCAGCGAGAGAGGCACAGCGATGCCGGGAATAATAGTGGCGCCGGCGTTTCGCAGAAACAGAAAGATGACCATCACCACCAACGCAGTGGTCAAAAGCAATTCGAATTCGACGTCCTCGACCGACGCCCGGATAGTAGTAGTACGATCGCTGACAATCTCCACTCCGATGCCCTGCGGAAGCGATGCCTTGATCTGCGGCAGGAGCGACTGAACCGTATCTACGACGCTAATAATGTTCGTCCCCGGTTGCCGCTGAATATTGAGAACGATAGCGCGGTCGGCGTTCACCCAGGCAGCCAGTTGGTTGTTCTCAGCCCCGTCGATTACATTGGCAACGTCTGAAATACGAACTGGAGCCCCATTGCGATAAGCAAGGATGATCGGCTTGTATTGCGCGCCGGATTGCAGCTGATCGTTGTCGTTGATAGTCCAGGCTTGATCCGGCCCATCGAAGTTCCCTTTCGCCTGGTTCACATTGGCGCTCGCGAGAGCGGTCCGCAGATTCTCCAGACTCAGGCCGTAAGAGGCCAGAGCTGTAGGATTCGCCTGCACCCGGACAGCCGGGCGCTGCCCTCCGCTGATGCTCACCATTCCTACGCCTTTGAGTTGAGAAATTCGCTGAGCCATTCGCGTCTCCGCTAGCTCCTCCACCTTAGGTAGGGGCAGCGTTGTCGAGGTGATCGCCAATGTCAAAATTGGTGCATCTGCTGGGTTTGTCTTGCTATAGACCGGAGGCACCGGCAGATTGGTGGGAAGAAAAGTAGTAGCAGCATTGATGGCCGCCTGCACTTCTTGCTCCGCTACATCAATGCTGAGGTCCAGTGAAAATTGGAGCGTGATCAGCGAACTCCCGAATGAGCTGATCGACGTCATCTGCGTCAGCCCCGGCACTTGTCCGAACTGCTTTTCGAGTGGCGCAGTGATTGAAGACGTCACCACCTCGGGGCTCGCTCCCGGGTAAAACGTCTGGATCTGCATGGTGGGGTAATCCACCTGCGGAAGCGCCGAGACGGGCAGTTGCCGAAAAGCGACGAAACCCACCAGCACCACTCCCGCCATCATCAGCGACGTTGCTACTGGCCGCAGGATGAAAATCCGGGAAGGACTCACTGGGAATCGCCTCCTCCCTGCCCTTTTTTGAAGTTGCCTCCGCCCTTCTTGGCCTTACCGCCGCCGCGTTTGCCGTTGCCTCCACCGCCCTCTGTGGGATCGAATCCTGGAGGATTCTCCAGTTCGCCGGCTTTGCGAACTCGCACCCGCGCGCCTTCGATCAGGCGGTCCGTGCCATCTACGACGACGCGATCCGCGTCAGTAAGACCGCCGAGAATCTGCGATGAAGTCTCGGTGGTGACTCCCACCTGGACCGGCTTTAAATGCACCCTTGAATCCTGGTCCACGGTATAGACGAAAGTCCCTTGCTGTCCGTTCTGAATCGCAACGTTGGGTACTGTTTGTTGATTCCCCAGAGTGTCTACCAGGAGACGGATGTTGACGAACTGCTGCGGGAACAATGCATTGTCAGCATTATTGAAAACCGCCTTCAGCTTGGAGGTGCCGGTGGTGTTGTCGATCTGGTTATCGGCCGTCACCAGCAACCCCGACGCGATCTTCTTTGAATTGTCGCGATTGTACGCATCGACTGGCAGCTTGGCGCCGGCGCGCAACTTTTTTATAACCTGCGGAAGGTTATCCTCGGGGATCGTAAACAACACGGAAATCGGTTGAAGCTGGGTGATCACGATCATGCCATTAGCGTCGGAGGCGTGAACGATGTTACCCGGATCCACTTGGCGCAGGCCAACCACACCTGTGATCGGCGCCACCACTTTTGCATAAGTCAGGTTCAGTTTAGCGCTGTCGATGTTGGCATTGTCTTGCTTGATATTGCCCTCGAACTGCGCGACAAGCGCCGTCTGCGTATCCAGTTGTTGTTTGGGAATCGCGTCTTGGGCGAGCAGTGTTTGGTAGCGCTGGAGATCCAGCTTTGCGTTATTCAGCATGGCTTGATCGCGCGCGAGAGTTCCCTCGGCCAATTCCAATTGCACCTGGTAGGGACGTGGGTCGATTTCAATCAAAACCTGGCCTTGATGCACCAAGTCGCCTTCATTGAAATCCAGCTTCATGATCTGCCCGTCGACCCGCGACTTCACGGAGACGGTATAGAAAGCAGTAACGTTGCCGAGACCGTTCAGATACACCGGAATGCTGGC
>Ga0070665_100007514_pt1 | contig 11084 bp, 7 predicted proteins | sample KBSS13metaG_FD_65862 | JGI IMG/M metagenome (GOLD analysis project Ga0070665, IMG submission 65862) | Switchgrass rhizosphere microbial communities from Kellogg Biological Station, Michigan, USA - KBS S1-3 metaG | ecosystem: Host-associated > Plants > Roots > Rhizosphere > Soil ...
CCAGGCGGACGCGCCGCCGCGCAGGCGCAAGCCGACGCGTGAACAGCGTCCGCAGCGGTCGGCGCCCGCGACCAATCCGATCCCGCGGCCCACCGACACGCCTGCCCGGCCGAAGAACGCCAGCCAGGCCAAGGCGCGGGCGAAGGCGCGAAAGGCCAAGGCGCCCAAGGTCGTCCGCCCGCCCTTGCGGGAACGGATTCTCGTCAAGCTGACCTCCATCGAGGTCAACCCGCGCACGCTGGTCGCCAGGGTGCCGTTCGTCGTGCTGGTGATCGGGTCACTCGGCGTCGGCCTCGGTGTCACGCTGTGGCTGTCCACCGACGCGGCTGAGCGGTCGTATGAGCTGAGCCATGCCCGCGAGACGAATCAGGCGCTGCTGCAACAGAAGGAAGCGTTGGAGCGTCAGGTGCTCGAGGCGCAGGCCGCCCCGGCGCTGGCCGAAGCGGCCCGCAACCTGGGAATGATCCCGTCGCGAGACACCGCACACCTCGTGCAGGACGCCTCGGGCAACTGGGTCGTCGTCGGCACGCCCAAACCCGCACAGGGTGCCGCCCCGGCGCCGTTGAACACGCCGCTGCCCGAGGAGGGCCCGCCGGCGCCACCTGCCCCGCCAGCGCCTCGGGTGGTGGATCCCCGTGAGCTCACCGTCCGGATGCCGCCGCGGGCGCAGGCTGCTCCGCTGCCGGGCACCGAGCGTTCGATGCCGTTGACCGCGGCCGCGCCGCCGGCTGCTCCGCCGGCTGTCGAGGTGCCGCACGCTGTGACGGGGCAACCGCCCGCACTGGGCCCTGCGGTAGCACCCGCGGGCCCCGGCGACATCCCCGTAGCGCCGGCCGCCCCAGGGTTGGCCGCTCCCGCGGTGCCGATTGATGGGGGTACGCCACCTGCGATCCCCGCCCTGACCGCGCCACTTCCCGGCGCACCCGCATGAGCCGCTCCGACAACCGGGGTCGTGGTCCCGGCAGGCCGAAGGCGCGCAAGTCGCAACCGAACCAGGAACGTTCGGCCAAGGCCCGGCGGACCCGGCAGCCGGCCACCGAAAACGGTTTGCGCAGCGCATCATTCGTGTTCCGGCATCGGACCGGTAACGCGGTCATCTTCCTGGTGCTGCTGGTCGCTGCCGTGCAGCTGTTCACGCTGCAGGTGCCGAAAGCGGCGGGGCTGCGCGCCGAGGCGGCGAGTCAGCTCAAGGTCACCGACGTCGAGAAGGCCGTACGCGGTGCGATCGTCGACCGCAACAACGACAAGCTGGCCTTCACCATCGAGGCCCGAGCCCTGACCTTCCAGCCGCTGAAGATCCGCAAGCAGCTGGAGGAAGCCAAGGCGAAGACGCCGCAAGCGCCGGACCCGCAGCGCCGGTTGCGCGACATCGCGGCAGAGATTGCGTTGCGACTCAACAACAAACCCGACGTCGCAACCGTGCTGAAGAAGCTCACCAGCAACGACTCCTTCGTGTACCTGGCGCGCGCAGTCGACCCGGCCGTCGCCGACGCGATCATCACCAAGTTCCCCGAGGTCGGTTCCGAGCGCCAGGATCTGCGGCAGTACCCGGGCGGCTCGCTGGCGGCCAACATCGTCGGCGGTATCGACTGGGATGGCCACGGCCTGCTGGGACTCGAGGATTCGCTCGATGCCGAACTGGCGGGCACCGATGGTTCGGTCACCTACGACCGTGGCTCCGATGGCGTGGTGATCCCGGGCAGCTATCGCAACCGTCACGACGCGGTCGACGGCTCGACGGTGATGTTGACGCTGGACGACGACATTCAGTTCTACGTGCAGCAGCAGGTGCAGCAGGCCAAGGAGATCTCCGGTGCCAAAAACGTATCGGCCGTGGTGCTGGATGCGAAAACCGGTGAGGTGCTTGCGATGGCGAACGACAACACGTTCGACCCGAGCCAGGACATCGGCCGCCAGGAGGACCGGGACCTCGGCAACCTGTCGGTGTCCTCGCCGTATGAACCGGGCTCGGTGAACAAGATCGTCACCGCCGCCTCGGTCATCGAGTACGGGCTGTCCAATCCCGACGAGGTGCTGCAGGTGCCCGGCGACATCGACATGGGCGGTGTCACAGTGCATGACGCGTGGGAGCACGGCGTCACGCCGTACACGACCACCGGCATCTTCGGTAAGTCGTCGAACGTCGGCACGCTGATGCTGGCGCAGCGGATCGGACCGCAGCGGTACGCCGAGATGCTCGACAAGTTCGGGCTCGGCCAGCGCACCGGTGTCGGACTGCCCGGTGAGAGCGCGGGCCTGGTACCTCCCATCGACCAATGGTCAGGCAGCACATTTGCGAACCTGCCCATCGGACAAGGCCTTTCGATGACCCTGCTCCAGATGACCGGCATGTATCAGGCGATCGCGAACGACGGTGTGCGCATCCCGCCGCGCATCATCAAGTCCACCATCGCCGCCGACGGCACCCGCAAGGACGAGCCGCGGCCCGACGGTGTGCGGGTGGTGTCGCCGCAGACAGCCCAGACGGTTCGGCAGATGCTGCGCGCCACACTGCAGCGCGATCCGACGGGCGTGCAGCAGGGCACCGGTTCCCAGGGTGCGGTCGAGGGCTATCAGATCTCCGGCAAGACGGGGACGGCGCAGCAGATCAACCCGGGCTGCGGCTGCTACTACGACAACGTCTACTGGATCACGTTCGCGGGCATGGTGCCGACCGACGATCCGCGCTACGTGATCGGCGTGATGGCAGACAACCCGCAACGCACGGCCGACGGCCAACACGGCACCACGATGGCGCCGCTGTTCCACAACCTCGCGGCGTGGCTGTTGCAGCGGGAGAACGTGCCGCTGTCGCCCGATCCTGGCCCTCCGCTGACGCTTCAAGCCACCTGAGCCGGCAGGCGGAACCAGCCAGGCCGGTACTGTGTTCCTGCCATGAACCTGCGTCCCAACCATCCCGTCGGCCACGCGCTCAGAGGGCTGGCTGAGCAGGTGGCGGCGGTCCCGTCCGGTGCCGCCGCGGTGCCAGACGTGCAGGTGACCGGGGTGACGCTGCGCGGCCAGAATGCGCAGTCCGGCGACTTGTTCGCGGCACTGCCTGGGGCGTCGTCACACGGCGCGCGCTACGCCGCCGACGCGGTGGCGCAGGGCGCTGTCGCGGTGCTCACCGATCCCGCGGGCGTCGACGCGATGGGCGACGTCGCCGTGCCCGTGCTCGTCCATCCCGACCCGCGGTCGGTGTTGGGTGACCTCGCGGCCACCGTGTACGGACATCCGTCGGAACGGCTTCGCGTCATCGGCGTCACCGGCACGTCCGGCAAGACCACGACGACGTATCTGGCAGAGGCGGGTCTGCGGTCGGCGCAGCGGGTGGCCGGGCTGATCGGCACCGTCGGCGTCCGCATCGACGGCCGCGACCAGCCCAGCGCGCTGACCACCCCTGAGGCACCCGATCTGCAGGCCTTGCTCGCGGTGATGGTCGAGCAGGGCGTCGACAGCGTGGTGATGGAGGTGTCCAGCCATGCGCTGACGCTGGGCCGCGTCGACGGGGTGCGGTTCGCGGTCGGTGGATTCACCAATCTGTCGCGGGACCACCTGGATTTCCATCCGACGATGCAGGACTACTTCGACGCCAAGGCGCGGCTGTTCGACCCCGAATCGCCTTCGCGTGCAAGCCTTTCCGTGATCTGTATTGACGACGACGCAGGACAGGCGATGGCTCGCATCGCGGATCGACCCGTGACCGTGAGTGCGACAGGGCGCAACGCCGACTGGCGGGTGGAGAACGTCGAGACCGTCGATCTCGGTGCCCAGGAGTTTTTCGCGGTCGACCCGGCGCGTGTGCACCACGGGCTGCGCATCGGGCTGCCCGGCCGCTACAACGTCGCCAACTGCCTGCTGGCGGTGGCGCTGTTGGACGCCGTCGGGGTGTCGCCCGAACAGGCGGCGCCGGGACTTCGCAGCGCGACGGTGCCCGGCCGGCTCGAGCCGATCGACTGCGGCCAGGGTTTTCTCGCGTTGGTGGACTACGCACACAAGCCCGGCGCGCTGCGGGCGGTGCTCGAGACGTTGCGCGTGCAGAGCGACGGCAGGCTCGCGGTCGTGTTCGGCGCGGGCGGCAACCGAGACCCCGGTAAGCGCGAGCCGATGGGCCGCGTCGCCGCCGAATTGGCCGATCTGGTGGTCATCACCGACGACAATCCCCGCGACGAGGAACCCGCCGCCATCAGGGCCGCGATCATGGCGGGGGCGCAGGGCGGGCCGGCGCAGGTCGTCGAGATCGGCGACCGCCGCGAGGCGATAGACCATGCGGTGGCCTGGGCGAAACCGGGTGACGTGGTGCTGATCGCGGGCAAGGGCCACGAGGCGGGCCAGACCAGCCACGGCCAGACAAGGCCGTTCGACGACCGCGACGAGCTGGCTGGGTCCATTGCGGCGCAGAGGCGCTGCACATGATCGATCTGACGATCGCCCAGATCGCCGACATTGTCGGCGGCCGGCTCGCCGACATCTCGCCGGAGGAAGCGGCGGCGACGCGTGTCACAGGCACTGTCGAATTCGATTCGCGCGCAGTCACTCCCGGCGGGCTGTTCCTAGCACTGCCGGGTGCGCGCTCCGACGGCCACGACTTTGCGGCCGCCGCGGTCGGTGCGGGCGCCGTCGCGGTGTTGGCGGCGCGGCCGGTGGGGGTGCCTGCGATCGTCGTGGAACCGGTGGCCGCCCAGGACGCGGGCGCCAGTGTGCTCGAATTCGATACCGACGGCTCTGGCGCTGCGGTGCTCGCCGCGTTGGCGCGCCTCGCGGCCGCGGTCGCCGCAGCACTCGTCGAGGGCGGGCTGACCATCGTCGGGGTCACCGGCTCGTCGGGTAAGACCTCGACCAAGGATCTGCTCGCCGCCGTGCTCGCCCCGCTCGGCGAGGTGGTCGCACCACCCGGCTCGTTCAACAACGAGCTCGGCCACCCGTGGACGGTGCTGCGCGCCACCGAGTCCACCGATTACCTCGTGCTCGAGATGTCGGCGCGCCATCCCGGCAACATCGCCGCGCTGGCGGAAATCGCGCCACCGTCGATTGCAGTCGTGCTCAATGTCGGCACCGCGCACCTCGGCGAATTCGGCTCACGCGAGGCCATTGCAGCCACCAAAGCCGAACTGCCGCAAGCTGTTCCGGCATCCGGCGTGGTGATCCTGAACGCCGACGACGCCGCGGTGGCCGCGATGGCGGAGAAGACCTCCGCGCGGGTGGTGCGGGTGAGCCGCAACGCCGGTGCCGACGTGTGGGCCGACGACGTCGCCCTGGATGGGCTGGCCAGGCCGCGGTTCACGCTGCACACCGCGGACGCACAGACAGCTGTGGCGCTGGCAGTACACGGCGACCATCAGGTGTCCAACGCGCTGTGCGCGGCCGCCGTCGCGCTGGAGTGCGGGGCCGGCCTCGAGCAGGTGGCCGGCGCGCTCGCAGCCGCGGGGCCGGTGTCCAAACACCGCATGCAGGTCGCGACCCGCGACGACGGCGTCACCGTCATCAACGACGCCTACAACGCCAATCCGGACTCCATGGCTGCCGGGCTGAAGGCGCTGGCCGCCATCGCCAACGAGGGCGGCGAAAAACGGCGCAGCTGGGCCGTACTCGGAGAGATGGCCGAACTCGGAGACGACGCGATATCCGAGCATGACCGCATCGGCCGGTTGGCGGTGCGATTAGATGTGTCTCGACTCGTCGTCGTCGGAACCGGGAGGTCTATGAGCGCCATGCACCACGGGGCGGTGATGGAGGGATCGTGGGGGGCTGAATCCACCATGGTCGCTGATGCCGACGCCGCGCTGGCATTGCTTCGGGCCGAACTGCAGGCAACAGACGTGGTGCTGGTGAAAGCCTCGAACGCGGCGGGGCTCGGCGCCCTCGCCGAATCACTGGTCGCCGGGGATTCCCATGGATCCTGCCGATGAGGCAGATCCTCATCGCCGTCGGCATCGCGCTGACGGTCTCGATCCTCCTGACGCCGGTGCTGATCCGACTGTTCACCAGGCAGGGCTTCGGCCACGAGATCCGCGAGGACGGCCCGCCCAGCCACCACAAGAAGCGCGGTACGCCGTCGATGGGCGGCGTCGCGATCGTCGCTGGCATCTGGGCGGGCTACCTGGGCACGCAGTTGATCGGCATCGTGATGGACGGCAGGGGGCCGTCGGCGTCGGGCTGGCTGGTGCTGGGCCTGGCCACTGCGCTGGGCACCGTCGGTTTCGTCGACGACCTGATCAAGATCCGTCGTGCGCGCAACCTCGGCTTGAACAAGACCGCCAAGACCGTCGGCATCCTGGCCGCCGCCGTCCTGTTCGGAATCCTGGCGCTGCAGTTCCGCAACGCGGATGGGCTGACGCCGGGCAGCGCCGAACTGTCGTACGTCCGCGAGATCGCCACGGTCACCCTCGCACCGGCGATCTTCGTGCTGTTCTGCATCGTGATCGTCAGCGCGTGGTCGAACGCGGTGAACTTCACCGACGGCCTCGACGGGCTGGCGGCAGGCGCGATGGCGATGGTGTGCGCGGCCTACGTGCTGATCACGTTCTGGCAGTTCCGCAACGCGTGCGCCACCAGCCCCGGCCTCGGCTGCTACAACGTGCGCGATCCGCTCGACCTGGCGATCATCGCGGCCGCCACCGCCGGCGCCTGCATCGGCTTTCTGTGGTGGAACGCCGCCCCCGCCAAGATCTTCATGGGGGACACCGGCTCACTGGCGCTGGGCGGCATCATCGCCGGGCTTTCGGTGGCCAGCCGCACCGAGATGCTGGCCGTCGTCCTCGGTGCGCTGTTCGTCGCCGAGGTGACCTCGGTCGTGGTGCAGATCATGGCGTTTCGCACGACCGGGCGCCGGGTGTTCCGGATGGCGCCGTTTCATCACCACTTCGAACTCGTCGGCTGGGCGGAAACCACGGTCATCATCCGGTTCTGGCTTCTCACGGCGATCGCCTGCGGTCTTGGTGTTGCGCTCTTCTACAGCGAGTGGCTGACCACCGTCGGGGCCTGACATGGACCTGTCAGGAGCCAACGTTCTGGTCGCCGGTGCCCGCGTCACCGGCCGCGCGATCCTCGCCGCGCTGACGCCCCTCGGTGTTCGGGCGACGCTGACCGACGACAGCCCGTCGATGCTGACGGAGTTCGCGCAGAAGGGCGTCGAGGTCATCGACGCCGCCAACGCCGCCGAGCGGATCGCCGACTACGACCTCGTCGTCACCAGTCCCGGCCTGGCGCCCACCGCGCCGGTGCTGGCCGCTGCCGCCTCGGCCGGCGTGCCGATCTGGGGCGACGTCGAATTGGCTTGGCGGCTGGATGTTTCCGGCCATTACGGGCCGCCGAGGCGCTGGCTCGTGGTGACCGGCACCAACGGCAAGACCACCACGACGTCGATGCTGCACGCGATGCTCGTGGCGGGCGGTCGCCAAGCGCTGCTGTGCGGCAACATCGGCGACCCGGTGCTCGATGTGCTCGATCAGCCCGCCGAGCTGATGGCCGTCGAACTGTCGAGCTTCCAGCTGCACTGGGCGCCGTCGCTGCGGCCGGAAGCCGGTGTGGTGCTCAACGTGGCCGAGGACCATCTCGACTGGCACGGGTCGATGGACGCCTATGCGCGCGACAAGGCGCGGGTGCTGGACGGCCGCGTCGCCGTCGTCGGGCTCGACGACCCGGTCGCGGCCGGTCTGCTGCCGGGTGCCGCTGCGCCCGTACGCGTCGGCTTCCGGCTCGGTGAGCCCGGGCCGGGGGAGCTCGGGGTGCGCGACGGGGTGCTCATCGACAACGCGTTCGGCTCGAATGTGCCGCTCGCCGAGGCCGCGGCTATTCCGGTGGCCGGCCCGGTTGGCCTTCTCGACGCGCTTGCTGCCGCGGCGCTGGCTCGAGCCGTCGACGTGCCGCCGGAGGCCATCGCCGATGCGCTGGCCGGCTTTCGGGTCGGCAGGCACCGCGCCGAGGTGGTCGGCGAGGTGGACGGCGTCACGTACGTCGACGACTCCAAGGCCACCAATCCCCATGCCGCGCAGGCGTCGATCGCCGCGTATCCGCGGGTGGTCTGGATTGCCGGCGGTCTGCTCAAGGGCGCTTCGGTCGACGAACTGGTCGCCGGCGCGGCGAATCGCCTGGTCGGCGCGGTGCTGATCGGCCGGGACCGGAGCCTGATCCGGGACGCGTTATCGCGACACGCCCCGGATGTCCCCGTCGTCGAGCCTGTGACGGGGGAGGATTCTGGGGTGCATGGGACAAATGTGACTCGGCTGATGGCCGCGGTCGTCGACGCGGCCCGCGGGTTGGCGAGCGCAGGCGACACCGTGTTACTGGCTCCGGCCGGTGCGTCCTTCGACCAGTTCAGCGGCTACGGGCAGCGCGGCGACGCGTTCGCTGCCGCCGTGTCCCGGCTGTCTCAGCTGTCCCGGTAGGCCGCCATGAGCAACATCCTGACCCGGTTGCGGCACCGGCGGACCAAGCCGAACACCGAACCGCCCGCCGAAGCGACGACCGCAGAGGCCCGCGGCCCGCGCACCAGGTTCGGTGCCTGGCTGGGCCGTCCGATGACGTCCTTTCACCTCATCATCGCCGTCACCGCGCTGCTGATCACGCTGGGCCTGACCATGGTGCTGTCGGCGTCGGGTGTGCACAGCTACGACGAGGACGGGTCGCCGTGGGCGATCTTCGGCAGACAGGTGCTGTGGACCTGCATCGGGTTGTTCGCGTTCTACGTCGCGATGCGGATGCCCGTGCAGTTGATGCGCAGCATGGCTTTCAGCGCGTTCGCGCTCACGATCGTGATGTTGGTCCTTGTGCTGATCCCGGGAATCGGCCACGAAGCCAACGGTTCTCGCGGTTGGTTCGTGATCGCCGGCTTCTCCATGCAGCCCTCCGAACTGGCGAAGATCGCGTTCGCGATCTGGGGTGCGCACCTGCTCGCGGCGCGGCGCCTGGAACACGCGTCGTTGCGCGAGATGCTGATCCCACTCGTGCCCGCCGCCGTCATCGCGCTGGCGTTGATCGTCGCCCAGCCCGACCTCGGGCAGACGGTGTCGCTGGGCATCATCCTGCTCGGCCTGCTGTGGTACGCGGGCCTGCCGCTACGGGTGTTCCTGTCCTCGCTGATCGCGGTCATGGTCTCGGCCGCCGTGCTCGCGGTCTCCGAGGGCTACCGATCCGACCGGGTGCAGTCCTGGCTGAACCCCGGCGCGGACACCCAGGGCTCGGGCTATCAGGCCCGCCAGGCGAAGTTTGCGCTGGCCAACGGCGGTGTCTTCGGCGACGGGCTGGGCCAGGGCACCGCCAAGTGGAACTATCTGCCCAACGCCCACAACGACTTCATCTTCGCGATCATCGGCGAGGAACTCGGGTTCGTCGGGGCCGTCGGACTGCTGTGCTTGTTCGGGCTGTTCGCCTACACCGGCATGCGGATCGCGCGCCGCTCGGCCGACCCGTTCCTGCGGCTGCTGACCGCGACCACGACGCTGTGGGTGTTGGGTCAGGTGTTCATCAACGTCGGCTACGTCGTCGGCCTGCTGCCGGTGACCGGCCTGCAGCTGCCCCTCATTTCTGCGGGCGGAACATCAACGGCGACAACACTTTTGATCATCGGCATCATGGCAAACGCGGCTCGCCACGAACCCGAGGCGGTGGCCGCCCTGCGGGCGGGGCGCGATGACAGGGTCAACCGGCTGTTGCGGCTGCCGCTGCCGGAGCCGTATGTGCCCAGCCGCACCGAGGCGCTGCGTGACCGGTTGCGAACGCGGCCAGGCGCTGAGCCGGCCAAGTCGCGCAGGCAGGAACCGACGCGCAAGCCGAAGGCCGTCGCGGACAAGAAGCGCAAACCCCATCCGGCCGACCGGCAGGTGCGACGCTCAGGGCATCATGGAGGCGCCCAGCAACAGCGCCGGGCTCGGACATTGGAAGGTCAGCGTTACGGGTGAATGGCTCGGAACCCCGAGGGGGCGAGCGTTGCGACCGGGGGGTATCCGTGGTCCTGGCCGGTGGTGGCACCGCGGGGCATGTCGAACCCGCGATGGCCGTGGCCGACGCACTGACCGCTCTTGACCCTGGTGTGCGGATCACCGCGCTTGGCACCCAGCGGGGGCTGGAAACGCGGCTGGTGCCCGAGCGCGGCTACCACCTCGAGCTGATCACGCCCGTGCCGCTGCCGCGCAAGCCGTCGGGTGACCTGGTCCGGCTGCCGATGCGGGTGCGACGCGCGGTCAGGCAGACCCGTGCGGTGCTCGACAACGTGGACGCCGATGTGGTGATCGGGTTCGGCGGGTACGTCGCATTGCCGGCGTACCTGGCTGCCCGCGGCGGAGCCCTCCGGAGGCGACGTGTTCCCGTCGTCGTGCACGAGGCCAACGCGACCGCGGGCTGGGCGAACCGCGTCGGCGCGCGGTCGGCGCAACGCGTGCTGTCGGCGGTGCCCGACCCCGGGCTGCGCCGCGTCGAGGTCGTCGGGGTGCCGGTGCGTGCCGCGATCACCTCGCTGGACCGGATGGCGTTGCGCGCGGAGGCGCGAGCGCACTTCGGCTTCGCCGACGACGCGAAGGTGCTGCTGGTGTTCGGCGGTTCGCAGGGCGCGCAGCGGATCAATCAGGCGGTCGCTGGCGCAGCCAAAGATCTTGCCGTGGCGGGTATCTCGGTGCTGCACGCCCACGGGCCGAAGAACACCCTCGACCTACGCGAGCCCGCCGACGGCGACCCGCCCTACGTCGCGGTGCCGTATCTGGACCGGATGGACCTGGCATACGCCGCCGCCGACCTGGCTGTTTGCCGGTCGGGCGCGATGACGGTCGCCGAGGTGACGGATGTCGGCCTGCCCGCGGTTTACGTTCCGCTTCCGATCGGCAACGGCGAGCAACGACTCAACGCGCTGCCGGTCGTCAACGCAGGCGGCGGTGTCATCGTCGACGACGCCGACCTGACCCCGTCGTTCGTCGCCGACACCGTCCCGGCGCTGCTCAACGAGCCCGGCAGGCTGCAGTCTATGACGGCCGCCGCCGCGCTCGCGGGCCACCGGGACGCCGCACAGCGCGTCGCGGAGATCGCACTGGAAGTCGCACGTGGCGCCCGGAAGCGGTTGCGGTGAAAGCGAATTCGCTCCCCGACGAACTGCA
>Ga0070665_100007516_pt1 | contig 11083 bp, 10 predicted proteins | sample KBSS13metaG_FD_65862 | JGI IMG/M metagenome (GOLD analysis project Ga0070665, IMG submission 65862) | Switchgrass rhizosphere microbial communities from Kellogg Biological Station, Michigan, USA - KBS S1-3 metaG | ecosystem: Host-associated > Plants > Roots > Rhizosphere > Soil ...
CGATGGTGCTCATCTGGCGGCTAACCTGGGTGCCGGAGTATGGTTTGGCTACCTGGCGGGACGGCAGATGGGAGTTGGAACCGCTTGGCTCCTTACGGTTACCGGCGCGGCTTTGGCCAACCTGTTCGAAGCATTCACCGGGCCGGCGGATCATCGCGCAGTCGGCGCGTCCACCGCAGTGTTCACCGCGTTAGGCCTGATGGCGGCCTACTCCTGGCGTGAGCGTTTCCAGCTGACCCAACGTTGGGCTCGACGTTGGGGGCCGCTCGTGGCTGGTGTGATCCTCCTTGGCTGGACAGGCTCCGGAGGCGGCGGGGAGGACGGCCAGGCTCCGACGGAGAACGTCGATATCGTCGGTCACGTGGCTGGCTTCGCCGTCGGCCTTTTGCTGGGGGCGACAGCGGCACTCCCCTGGTTTCGGCGCATGCTCGATCGGATTCCGCAGTGGCTCTCGGGCGCGGCAGCCATCGCCTCTATCGTGATCGCCTGGGCCGGTGCGCTGCGCAGCTGAGCGCTGCGGCTTCAAGGCCCTTCGATCTGATATCCCCGCTTGCGTAACATCGCGAGCGTGCCATTGTCGCCCAGCAGGCGATCCATCGACTGCACGGTGAGGGTGGAGCGATTGCGCGCGAGCGCACTTTCCACCGCAACAAACCAGTCCTCCTGCGCGCGGGCAATCAACTCGCGCACCCGCTCGGAGGTCGAGACCGCCTCGATACAGGCGGTCCGGTCATCGGGATGGATCAGTTTCCGCAAAGTATCCACATCGCCCAGCGCCCACGCCCGGGCGCGTGCTTGCATGGGTCCGATGTCGGTCTCCAGTCGCCCGACAACGGCTTCCAGACAGGCGACCTCGCCTTCGAGCGGTGTCTTGCCCACGTCCTTGAGCACATCCACGGGATGCTCGACTTTCAGCTTGTCCTGATGGACTTTCACACCGTCCTTGCGGGCGAGCTTGAGCACTGTTTGTTGCACTTCGTTGTGCAGTGTCAGCCCACTGGCATCCAACGCCTCGTCCAATAGTCGCTCGGCGGCGAAACCCGGCCGCAATTCATTGAGGCGCGTGTCCTTGGGCGCGTATCGTCGCTGCAGCGCCGAGAAGCGGGCGTAAAGCTCTTGGGGCAACACCTGCTGCAGATTCATGCGGTCGGGAATCTTCTGTATGTTCCGCCACTGGATCCAGACTCGCAGCAGCGTAAACGGGTTCGAGCCGATGCCGAATGCCGGCCAGCCAGGCACGACTTCCTGACTTTGTCGTAGCACGGCCTCAACGGCATCCGACTGCCAGATCATCTTCTTCGGCAGCGGCGTCACGGTCCCGAGAATCCACAAGACGTGATCGCCCATGGGTCCGGGCTTGTGCACTTTCCACAAGCGAGGACCCTCGTGCTCCCCGGTGACCACGACTTCCTCCATGGGCTCGTTGGAAGTGGCTTCCTGGGTGGCCGCGGTGTGGGTTACCGGCGCCTTGTTTTGCACGACAGCCGCAGCGGCAACGCGCAGCGCTATCTCGCCCAAAGCCACCCCGACCACGGCAAGTGCCAGCGGCCGCATCATTCCCCGCCGCCGCCTCATTCGTTCGATGGCCTGGAATTCGGGACGATCGCCTCGGTGGCGTCATACACCCGCGTCAAGTTGACTCTCGACAGCTCGAACGGCCCGATGTGTGTTTTCACAATGAGCTGCCTGCCGTTGGGCGACAACCCATATTCTTCCGTAAACGCTGGCCCCAGCTGCGGGCTGATGTGGACGACGTACTGCTTGCCGTCCCAGCCGGTCTTCTGGTCGGCTACGCCGTTCTCCGAAGAGACCACGCTGTGCGCCCCGGGTGTGTAACTGCGCTTGGTGATGCCGTAATCAAACGTCATCTGCTCGGGAGACTGTTGGATGATGAGATAGTCACTGCGTTGCATGACGTCTCTCAACGCATGCATCGTCGGAGAGTTTCGTAGCGGGTCCATGCCGGGCCCGGGAAGTTGCGGCCGGGGCTCCTCCTGCACCTCGTAAGTGCCGCTGCCGGACCCGCGCCGTCCTCGCCGCTGTCCTTGCGACGGTCCTTGGCCAAAGTCGCCGTCATCGCCCGGTGGCCGCGCATTCATGGCGTGGCGGATTTTCTTCAGCGCCTGCTCCCGCAGGTCCTGGACGATCGTCTGAGGATCCTCGCTGGCGGCGCGGTTGAGTTTCCACACTCCTTGCAAGCGCGCCCCGGGGGGCTCTTCCGCGGCGAGGTGGCTGCCCACGCAACCGGGCAATACGGTCATTGCGAGCAGGACAAAACAGAAGGGGGCGCGCCCGGCGCGCAAAATCGACATAGCTGATAGTTTCTCACGCATTGGGATCGAATCAAGAATGCGCGCGCAACCACTCCAATGCGCCGGGCGTTTGCTGCCAGACCGAGCGCATCTCGTCACGATAAAGCCACGCCTGGTCGTCGCCGCCGACCTCGATACAGTCAGGCATGATCCTGGGACGGCGGATGCGCGTTGGCAAAAGATACTGGGCCGTCTTTGGCAGGTCCTCGCGCGCGGTCGACAGAGCGCGCTCAGCTTCCTGCATGCGATGCAATCGCACCAGCGCCAACACCGCACCGAAACGGGTCTCGGGGGCAAGGTCGAGCGGATACCGCTGCGCGAGCGCCAGCGCCTTCTCGTCGTCCCCCGAACGCAGATATTCGTTCATGAGCATGAACCGCACGCCATGATTGTCGTCCGGGTTGAGATCCAGAAGCAGCTCCGCCGTGACGGCAGCGCGCGAGCGCTCCTTGCGGGCGAGCCGCCACTGCACCGACCGCATCAGGCCTCTCAACGCAGGGCGATTGCTGGCGATGACCCAGGGCAGCGTGAGATTTGCGCCCTGACGGTGAGCACGTCCGAGGATGGCCTCATTGCGCGCCAGCACCGGCCCGAGCAGCAGATCATCCAGACCTGGGGCTTCGGCTTGCGGATGGCGCGCTACGGCGGTGCCCAGGTCATCCAGAATGTCCACGCTATCGAAGCATTCCGGATGAGCGCGCAAGAAATCGCACCAGTACGTCTCGCCCACCTCGTGCCAGATCTCGTGGTTATCGAAGGGCTGGTCCTGCACCGAAAAAGGTTTCTCCAGGGGAAAAATCTCGTGCCACTTACGCTCGGCCGCCGCGACCGCCGGCGGCGGCTCGAGCACGAACGCGCCCCCATGAGGCTGCAGCTCGTACAGCGGCGTGGGCCGGTCTTGAACCGTTTGCAGCCATTCACGCAGCTGCCGCCCCGCGCCACCGATATTAATAGCCACCTCGCCGAGCGCGACGACCGGATCCGCAGCTACGCGCTGGAGGAACTCGATCCGCGGGTCGCCCACTGCGATGCCACTCCTTTTGAGAGCCGTGGCCCAGAATTTCGCGCGGTAGCGCGCTTCATCCAAGCGGCGCTCGGCAACCAGCAGCTCCACTTCCAGGACCGAGAGAGCATCCGCGTGGGGATGGTCCTGTTGCGCGTGCCGAAACGCACGCCAGGCCCGCTCGCTCTCGCGCTTATCCATGTAAATAGTGGCCAGACGCTGCCAAGCCTCCGACCGTAACGGCGAGCGCGGCGCCTTCTCTGTTGTCATATGCAGCAGCTTCAGCTTGCGGCGCGCGCCCTTTTCGGACATGCCGTAGGCCTCACAGAGTAAATCGAGCAACAGCGCCATCTCCTCGTCGTGATAGCGCTGCGGATTTTCCAGGCGTGGCTCGAGAGCCGCGATCACTTCCCCGCGGCGATCGTGATCGAGCAGGTAAGCTGCAAATTCTATGAGCGCGGCCCGCGGCACCCGGTTACCTGCCAACAAAACGCTGCGCTCGGCAGGTTGGATGTTGGCCAGGACGTACGGCCACAACACACTGGAGGCGAGCGGCGGAATGTGCGGCATGTCCCGGCAGCATTCGGCGAATGTGTTGCCGGAGCCACACGGACACGGCGCGTCAGCCGCCGGATCGGGCATTCGTTTTGGCTTGCGGCCGGCTGCGTCCAAAGGAAGTCCATTCCAAACGGCTCGTGCCCACGCGAAGGCAAGTGCGCGCGCCAGGGCCCGGTCAGCTACTACAACAGAATGCTCGGCTGCGTAGTTGGTGAGGGATTGTTGGACCCAGTGCAGGAATTCGCTCGCCGTGGCCGCTCGCATCGCGATGCCGACCGAATCCGGTATCAAGCGCTCGAATTCCAGCAGTGTCGAGCTTTCCCCCTGGGAGTGCATGGCGGCAGGCGGCGAGCGCGTCCGGGTGCGGTCAGTTGCGCGAGGCGGCAGCTTTTGCCGCCAGCGACTCGATGAGTCCCCAATCCTTCTTGCTCACGGCCTCGGCGGGCGTGAGCCATGATCCTCCAGCGCACAACACGTTGGACAGTTCCAGATACGATTTCACCGTGGCCTGCGAGATACCGCCGGTGGGACAGAAGCGGGCTTCGCCAAAGGGACCCGCGAATGAGCTCAGCATCGCCGTGCCCCCCGCGGCACCCGCGGGAAAAAATTTGAAACAACGGTAGCCGGCCGCGAGTCCGGCCATCAGCTCGGAGGCCGTTGCAATGGCGGGGAGATAGGGAATTGGACCCGTGGCCCCGTATTCCAGCAGCTCCCGTGTGGCCCCGGGGGAGATGGCGAATGCCGCTCCGGCATCGGCGGAGGCTTTCAGGTCGCTTTCCGAAAGCACGGTACCGGCTCCCACAGTAATTTCGGGCACTGTGCGCGCGATCGCCTCCATCGCGCGCAATGCGACAGGCGTGCGCAAGGTAACCTCGATCACGTGAATTCCGCCGCGCACCAAGGCGCGGGCGAGGTCGGGCGCGAGCGCCGCATCAGCGATAGTCACCACGGGCATGACCGGGGACAGACGAAGATATTTCTCTATTGCAGCCGCATGTCTCATCAACTTCAGCGCCTCACCGTGAATCCCACGTCCTGGACGAGATTGTGCACGTCCGCCACACCCACGAGGTTGAAATCTCCGGGAATGGAATGCTTGAGGCAGGCCGCCGCCAGAGCGAAATCGAGCGCTGCCTGGTCCTCGAGACCGGTTTCGAGTCCATGGAGTACCCCCGCTGCAAAGGCGTCGCCGCTACCGATGCGGTCGACGATGCGTCCGATCGAATAGGTCCGCGTCGTCAACAGCCCCTGCCGCGTCATCAGCTTGGCGCTAAGGTCGTGGTCGTCCACGCTCCTCTGTGTGCGCGTCGTGGCTGCGATCCGCTGCAGACGCGGAAACGCCGCCAAGGTTTTTGCGGCCGCAGCCTCGAACCGCGTACCGGTGTGCGCTGCCTTGAATTCCTGGCCCAAAATCATCTCCATGTCTCGCTCCTCAGCGAACAGAAGATCCGAGTCCGCGACCAGCTCCGCGAGGATGGTCCGGGCATCGCCGCGCCAACGCTCCCACAGCTTCGCGCGGTAGTTGCAATCGAATGACACCGAAACACCTTGCTCGCGCGCCACTTTCACGGCCCTTAACGCGGACTTGGCGGCAGTAGCGCTGACTGCGGGTGTAATACCCGAGACGTGCAACCAGCTGACTTCCGACAGAATCGCCGGCCAATCCATCAAGTCTGGAGGTGCCAGCGCGAACGCCGAGTCCGCGCGGTCATATAGCACCTCGGACGGACGCTGTCCTGCCCCGATTGTTAGAAAGTACAACCCGATGCGGCCAGGAATGGCGCGAATCGCCTCCGTGCATACCCCTTGGCGGCGCAGCTCGCCAATGCAGGCCTTACCCAACGGGTTGTCGGGCACCACGCTGGCCACAAAGGCTACATGCCCGAACTGCGCAAGCGAAACTGCAACGTTGGCCTCAGCACCGCCAATATGGACATTCAGAGAACCACTCTGCAGCAAGAGTTCGTTCCCTGGCGCCGAGAGTCGCAACAAGAGCTCGCCGAAGCAGGCGAAGCCTGACTTCCCGCGCCGGTTGGCCTGGCCCGTGGATCCTCTGATGGAATCCCCAGCCTGCGTGTTTTCCCCCATCAGTTCCCCTCAAAGTTGCGCGCGAGGCGCGAGCTCGTCGTAAGCCCGCGCGAGCGCCTGTGTGAAGATTGGTGCCCGCGCCAGCGCTGGCGGAAATACCGGGTCCAACGTGAGAAAGGGGCCGAGGTCACGGTCGGCACGGCCCTCGCTGGCTCGACCTATATCAAACAGGCGGTCGGCGAGAGGATCCGTCACTCGGACTCCCTCCAACGCGCGGCGCCGGACAAAATGCATCCAGGCGGCGATCGGCACACAGAGCCGCTCGATGGGCCGCCCGGCCTCGAGTGAGTCGAGGAGAGTGCCCAGCAACCGAAACGGCAGCTTTTGTGATCCATCCCAGGCGATCTGCGCGAGCAGATGATTGATGGCCGGATTACGGAAGCGCCGTAGGATCGTGTCGACATAGGAGTACAGATCGAGCCCTCCAGGTGCGCGCAAGGTCGGCAAGATATCTTCTCTCATCAGGTTCACGACGAACGCGCGCAGCTCGTCGTCTTTCATCGCGTCCGCGACCGTCACGTGACCTGCCAGGAGTCCGAGATAAGCCAACGTCGAGTGGGCACCATTGAGCAGCCGCAGCTTGGCCCGATCATACGCTGCGACATCATCGGTCAGCGTGATTCCCACGCTGGCCCAGTCCGGGCCGCCCGGCGCGATCCGGTCCTCCAGCACCCACTGGGCGAAACTCTCGCGTTGCACCGGCCAACGGTCGGTCAGTCCCAGGACGCCCTCCAGGCGCTCCTTCAGCGCCGGTGTAGTCGCCGGGGTGATGCTGTCAACCATCGTCCTGGGAAAGTACTGGTTCTCCTCGATCCAACGGCCTAGTCCCACATCATACTGGCACGCAAGCTGACTGACCGCGCCCCTGAGCCGTGTGCCGTTGTCGACCAGGTTGTCGCAGCTGATGATGGCGAGCGGCCCGGCCCCGGCGAGCTTTCTACGCCGCAAGCCCTCCACCAGATACCCGATGAGGCTCGCCGGAGTCCGCGGGTGACGCATGTCATGTTGAATGTCAGGATGCGTGAGATCGAGCTTCCCGTCGGGGTCGAGACAGTAGCCTTTTTCCGTGACCGTGATAGTGACGACGCGCGTCGTCGGCGCGGCAAGCCGCTCGAGCGTCGCGGCGGGGTTTTGTGGCGCCACGAGGATCTCGCGCAGAGCGCCGATCACCCGATATGAGAGGGTCTCGTCGAGTGTGGCTAGCGTGTACAAGCCGTCCTGTGGCGCGAGAGCCTCCTGGACCTCTTTGTTGCGGAGGGAGACGGCGCAAATACCCCAGCGGGGATCCTGCGCCAGCAATTCGTCTACAAACCACGCCTGATGGGCCCGATGGAATGCACCGGGTCCAAAATGAACGATGCCGACCTCGACGGCGGCCCGGTCGTAGCGTGGACGGAGGACCTGGGGCCCGATGCGTCCGAGGGTGGACTGCGCTAAGAAAGTAGGCGGGGACACCGGTGTCATTTAAGGATGACCCGGGTCTTTTGTCCAGCGTAGACTGCAGGCCCTCATGGGCAACGGGTGAGGTCGAAGCGGTTACACATGGTCAAGGTCAAATCGTCCGGTACCGGCAGGGCGGCTGCTACCGTTGTTGCTGCTCCCACGGCGGAGCTGCAGGGAGACTGGGTACCTGGACACCGCGCGACCATCAACGATATCGCGCGCCTTGCCGGGGTTTCGAAAAAAACGGTCTCCCGCGTGATCAATCAATCGCCCTTCGTAAAAGGGGAGACGCGCGCACGGATCGACGCGGTGATCCAACAGATCGGTTATACCCCCGATCCCCAAGCGCGTGGGCTCGCATTCCGCCGCTCTTTTCTGATCGGCCTGGTCTATGACAATCCGAACGCGCAGTACATTGTCAACAGCCAGGAGGGTGTCCTGGACGCCTTGCGCGGCTCCGGCTTCGAGCTGGTCGTGCATCCGTGCGATCGGCTGAGTGAAGACTTCGTGCCCGGCGTGCGGCGCTTCGTGGAGCGGCAGAAACTCCACGGCGTAATCCTGTTGCCCCCGGTCTCGGAGCACGACGGGCTCGCGCGCATGCTACAGGAGATTGACTGTCAGTTCGTACGCATTGCCTCCGTGCGGTTCGACAATCTGGGACGCATGATCGTCTCGAGTGATCGCGAAGCGACCAGCGAGGCCGCCGCCTACCTCGAGGCGCTTGGCCATCGTCACATCGGCTTCATTGCAGGTCCCTCCCAACATCGCTCGGCGCACGAGCGGCAGATTGGGTTCACGAGCGCGCTCGAGAGGCGCGGCATCACCCTCTCCCCGGAGATGATCGTCGAGGGCGCGTATAGCTTCGAGTCCGGCGTCGCATGCGCCGAAGCACTGCTCTCGCGCCGGCCGCGCCCCACCGCCATCTTCGCCAGCAACGACGAGATGGCTGCCGGCGTCTATAAAGCCGCCTTCCGCTTGAAGATTGCCATTCCCGAAGAGCTATCCGTCATCGGCTTCGACGACTCGCCCGTCGCCAGTCGACTCTCACCCGCTCTGACGACTATTCATCTCCCGATCCGCAACATCGCGCGCCTCGCAGCCTCCAAGCTCATTCCTTCCAGCTCGCGAGATCAGGCGGAGGCGGGCAGCACCTCGCGGGTGGTTCCACACCTGGTCGTGCGGGATTCTACGAAGCCGCCGGGGTAGCGGGTCAGTACGTGATCGTGACGGTGACCAGGTCACTGTAGATGCCGGGCATGGCGAGTCGATTCATAGCGCTGTCCGGCAATTCAGCGAATACCGTCAGGCTCGTAGCAAGTCCTTCGCTGGATGCCACGCCGGAGAGCGTCACTCCCGCCGTGCCGTCCCCCCAGATGCTGCTCAGATCGCTGGTGGTATAGAGGTTGTACTGGAGTGACCGGGAGCCGTTGCTCAGGAGTCGCTGGCTGACGCTCCCACCGGGTGTTGCTCCCGGGCCGAGTGCAACTTTGAACGCCAGTCCCGAGGAGCATTTGACGGTGATGGTCGTAAACCCTGTCACCGGACCGCCACCGGCGGTGTAGGGGGCGAAGGCCATCGGGTCCGCGCTGGCAGCGCAGGCGCTCTGTACGGTGGCTGTGACTGGAAGAGTCGCAGTCGCCGATCCAGCATTCGCAGCTCGACAAGCGAGCGCCAGGATTACGGCGATCGCGAGACTGGTACTCACACATAGGGCTTGGCGAGCTCGAGTGCCCTCGACAGCTATGAGCGCCGCCGGCTCGATTCTTCTCATTTCTTATTCTCCCGCGTGCGCCACATTCTACATTACAGAATGCGGATCCCGCGCCAGAGAACGCGGATTCAACGCCAGAGACCCCGGATCCAGCGACAGGGAACGCGGATCGGCTGCTGCCAATGTTCCAGCCGTCCGTGGCGCCCATCTGTCGCGCCGTGACGCGCTCGCAATTGGAGCCCGTTTAGCCGGTCGCAGGCAGCAGCAAAGGTGCGTGCGTGGCCGCCGGCCGGATCGATCCTCGCCAGGGCAGCGCCGAATTACTCTCGCGGTCAGTTAGCTACGGTCGTTGCCGGAATATGTCGCACACTGGCTGGAGCTCACCGGCAGGCGGGGGCCGATATCAGTCAGACAGGACGAGCGACGCGCAGCATCCTCGTCCGCGGCGGTTGAATCGCGTTGCGCTTTGCTCCGAACGGCGGCGGCCTTGGCCTCGGTACTCTTAGACTTGTCGTCTGCGGAGGGCTCGATAGTGCAGGGAGAAAGCCGTGCCGCGAGGCAGGCTGCGGTCAGCGCGGTATTCACAGTCTTCTCCGCGTGATTGTGAGGCTGATTGATGCTGAAGCATCCGGTCAGCGTCACGGCGAGGCAGGTTCCAAACAAGAGCGGCTTCAACATGCGGTTCCTTTCCGGCGAAGCGGACGAGCGAATCCGTTGCAGCTGCCGATTATAGCCTCCAGCCGCCGTCGCGCAGCGCATCCGTTCGCGGTTGATCGATGGCGTCACCTCGTGAATGGCGCGCGCGTGCCCATGCGCACGGCACGATCCTGGCCGGAGTCACAGTCAATGCTTGTACGTGCCGCCCTGTGGTCATGCACCGAAATGTGGCGGCGTCGGTCCATTGTCTTATGATCGGGGGATGTCGATTGGGATACGGTTCACAGCGCCGAAACTCGGCCGCGCGGAGAAGTTGGCCTGGGTCCAAAATGTGCGGGGACATCTGCCATGACGACGTAGGTAGCACTACGTATGGTGGCAGTGCGATATTCATTGCAAGTTAAGGCCGCCGTCATGGTCAAATGAGGGATCATGTATGAACGCTTTTTCAACCGCAGCAACACTCACAGTACTGGCCGCAACCACGGTAGCGCTCGGTACCCAAACACAAGCGCAACCGTCTACACAAATCCGCGCGGAACCGAACGCCGCTCCCACTCCGTATCAGCATCAAGACTCCGGCGTCTTTGGTCCGTTTAGCGAAGGCAGCGCGAAGTCGGACGCTGCTGGCTGCCAGCCCAAACGCGAAGCGATGAAGGACGCTGCGTCTTCCACAGCATTCGCCGCGACAGCCGCGCAGGATGGTATGGTGGAAGTAGCGCTGGCGGGGCTGGCATTGCGGAAGTCTCACACCAACCAAGTGAGGCAGTTCGCTCAAAAGATGGTCCAGGATTACGCACGGGCTAACACCGAGTTGGACTCGATCGTCAAGTGCGAGGGCCTGGTCCTGCCAACCGAGCTGGACGCGAAGCACAATGCCTCGATCAAAAGGCTCGATTCGAAGTCTGGCAGCGCATTTGACAAGGCTTACCTGAAGCACATGGCGCAGAAACACTCCGACGCCGTGCCTCTATTCCAATCAGCTTCCCGGTCAGGCGATCCTGACGTGGCTGCCTTCGCGCGGAAAAGCCTGTCGATGCTCGAGGAGCATCAGCAACTTGCCGAAAATCTGCGCGCTGTCATAGGCACAACAGTCGCCAGCACGCAATGAGCCGGTGATTCGATCTCGCTCGGGTAACAGTTTGCATCGTCGATAGGTAAACGGTGGAGCCACGTTGGTGGCTCCGCCGTAGCGAGTCCCGCCTCGCGGCTGGCGCGTCCCTGCACGAGCGCTTCTACCCTCGCCGTGGTGCGCCCTGTAGCACCACGCACGCATCGACGCTGAACGATCGAGGCAATTCACTTATGGAT
>Ga0070665_100007517_pt1 | contig 11083 bp, 5 predicted proteins | sample KBSS13metaG_FD_65862 | JGI IMG/M metagenome (GOLD analysis project Ga0070665, IMG submission 65862) | Switchgrass rhizosphere microbial communities from Kellogg Biological Station, Michigan, USA - KBS S1-3 metaG | ecosystem: Host-associated > Plants > Roots > Rhizosphere > Soil ...
TACGCTGCTGTCCACTGAGGTGCAGATCCCGGAGGTGGCGCTCGTAGCGCTGGGCTTCGCCTGGCACTCTCAGCGAACATTGGCCAGGTCGCTCCTTTGGAGCAACTGGATTAAAGGCTTCGACGGCTTCTCTATACAACGCGTTCTGACGGGTGCGATCCAAGTGCTTTCTGCCGAGCCTTCTGAATACGGTAGTCTTTGAGGCCGCGCCTGTTCTTACATCGAGGCAGAAGAATCATCTAACGATTTTTGTCTCGCGGGAAACGTCTTCTATTTCTGCCGGGTTGCCGGCCTCTCGGGCGTTCGGGACATTCGAGAGTATAAATACAAGATGAATTCCGGTAATGTAGCGCTGATTTGTCGGGCGCGCCTAGCGGCTCATGGAATGCATTTCAGCCTAGTCGCGTTATTGGTTTGTATGCACAGCCTGGCATACAGCCAAATGGCTCCCGTAGCGAATCGGGCTCCGCTGCAGACTAATGCTTTCAACCCCTTGCCACTTGGATCCATTCGGCCGCGCGGCTGGTTATTACAGCAGGAACGTCTGCAAGCAGCGGGATTGACAGGACATTTGGGGGAATTTTGGAATGATGTGGGGTCCAATAGCGGCTGGCTGGGCGGAACCGGCGAATCGTGGGAGCGAGGACCCTACTATCTTGACGGCTTGTTACCACTGGCCTACCAGTTGCAGAACGCGCAGTTGATGGCGAGGGCAAAACAGTGGGTCGATTGGAGCTTAGCGAGTCAGCAACCAGACGGGCAATTCGGACCGCAGAGAAACAACGACTGGTGGCCGCGCATGGTGATGCTGAAGGTGCTCACGCAATATCAGGAAGCGAGCGGGGACAGACGAGTGATCCCCTTCCTCCAGAAATACTTCGCGTTTCAACTGCGTGAACTGCCCAAACGCCCCTTACAGGATTGGGGTAAATACCGCTGGCAAGACAACGTTTACTCCGTCGTATGGTTGTACAATCGCACGGGCGATCGCCATCTGCTGGCGCTTGCCAACTTGCTCCACGACCAGGGATACGACTGGAAGCAACAGTTCGCGCACTTCGCCTATACGGCGAAACAAACCACCGATGGGTTAGGGCTGCGCAATAGCAAAGCAATCCCTGAGCGAGCCATGCAGACGCATGGCGTGAATACTGCGATGGCCCTGAAGACCGGCCCCCTGTGGTGGCTGTTCACCGGGGATGCGACGGACCGCAGCACGCTCGACCGGACACTTGGGGAGCTGGACAAGTATCACGGATTGCCGAACGGGATGTTCAGCGGAGACGAACACCTGGCCGGACCCGACCCGTCGCAAGGTATCGAACTTTGCGCGGTTGTGGAGAGCATGTTCTCGCTCGAGACCGGGTTCTCGATTCTCGGCGACGCAAGACTGGCGGATCGCCTGGAGCGCATCACCTACAATGCCCTGCCCGCCACACTGTCTGACGATATGTGGTCACACCAGTATGATCAACAACCGAACCAGATCGCCTGCACGCGCGCGCATCGCCAATGGTCCACCAATGGAGACGACGCAAATCTGTTCGGCCTGGCGCCCAACTTTGGCTGCTGTACGGCGAATCTGCACCAGGGATGGCCCAAGTTTGTATCGTCCATCTGGATGGCGACGACCGATGGCGGCCTGGCGACTGCCGCATATGCTCCGAGCGAGCTGCATACAAAGGCCGGGAGCGCCGAGGTCACGATCGTGGAGGAAACTGATTATCCGTTCGAGGGAGACGTCCGGTTCCGCATTCAAGTAGCCAAAGGAACCAAGTTTCCACTAGCTCTGCGACTGCCGCACTGGGCTGAGATGTTCACGCTAGTCGTAAACCAGGAAAAGCCCAGAAATGTCAGGTCTGCCGACACAACGGATAACTTTTACCGGCTGGACCGCGAATGGAAGAACGGAGACGTCGTGAACTTACATTTCCCCATGGTTCCCAGAACCAGCCGCTGGTACCGAAACAGTGCCGTTTATGAGCGCGGTCCGCTGGTCTTCTCTCTTCCTCTGGATGGTAAATGGCAGGCAATCAAACGGTACGCGCAGCAATCGGCAGATTGGCAGGTCACGTCGGCTACGCCCTGGAACTTCGGCCTTGCGGTCGGTGAATGCGCTGCGAAAGTGGAGCGAACGACGGCGAGCGACATCCCCTTCGATGCCAAACATCCCGGAGTCCGCCTGCAGGTAAAAGGTAGACGCATTCCGCAGTGGCAAGTTGAAGAGAACTCGGCGGGAAAGGTGCCGCTCAGTCCGGTAGAATCCACCGAACCGCTTGAATCGCTGACCCTGGTGCCGTATGGAGCGGCAAAGCTGCGGATCACGGCATTCCCAGTTCTGCGGGACAAGCCTGCCTGCAGCCCGAAGCCGGCAGATTCACGCGAGCGGACCCAGGTGGTAGGACAATAGGAAGCAGGTATGGTGAAGCTTTCGACGGTGGCTGCGGCCTGCTGGCTCTCTTCGTTTGCTCTGCTGGCAGCGGAACCGAGCAAGATCCCGCATGGAACGGTCGAACTGGTTTCGTCAGTAAAGACGATCAGTCCCGGGAGTTCTGTGCACGTTGGTTTGCTTTTCCGGCTGGAGCCTGGCTGGCATATCTATTGGAAGAACCCTGGCGACTCCGGCCAGCCACCGCGTCTTAGTTGGCAGCTTCCCGAAGGATTGCAAGCCGGCCCGATTGAATGGCCGACGCCGAAGAGGCTGCCGATTGGAAATCTACTCGACTACGGCTACGAAGGGGACGTACTGCTCCCCATCACCGTAGAAGCCGCTAAGACGCTTCGAGCAAACTCGACCCAAACACTTGCCGCAAACCTTCGGGTACTGGTCTGCCGGGAAACCTGTATACCGGGTAAGGCTGCGCTGAGCCTGACGTTGCCCGTCAAGGCAGGCTCCAGCCAGACAGTTGAGGCAACGCGGGCGTTCTTTGTCCAAGCCAATGAGGCGAAGCCTGGGCCGTTGCCTGACGGTTGGCGCATATCGGCAAAGCAGGACAACGCATCTATCTTCCTCTCTGTGGCAGGAGCATCCGCCGAGGGAAAGCTTAGCTTCATGCCGGGCTCGCCTAACGTGATCGAGAATGCCGCGCCGCAGAACGTATCGATCGATCAAGACAGCAAACGCATTCAACTGAAGAAGCCGGCGGATGCCGCTGGCAGCACTCCGAGCATGGAAGGCTTGCTCTTTCATGAGCAACCTGGAAAACCCACCGAGGCCTATCTGATTGCGACTTCCATTGAGGCAGCTCCGGCGCCGCCAGCTGCGCAAAAGCCTCTGACAGCGGCGGCACCCGCGCAGGGTTTGTTCACCATCCTCTTATTAGCTTTCGGTGGAGGAGTGATCTTGAACCTGATGCCATGTGTCTTCCCCGTGCTCTCGATCAAAGTGCTGAGCCTTCTGGACCATTCCCAGGGCGAGAAGCGGACGATACAAATGAGCGCGCTGCTCTACACCGCCGGAATCCTTGTCTCTTTCTGGGTGCTGGTTGGGGTGTTGCTTGCCTTGCGATCGGCTGGCCGCAGTTTAGGCTGGGGATTTCAACTCCAGGCGCCCGGGTTCGTGGCGTTCCTAATCTGCCTCCTGTTTGTTCTGGGACTTAGCCTGATGGGTACATTCGAGATCGGCACGTCACTGATGAACACGGGGAGCAGCCTCACACACAGAGGCAAGTATTCGAGCTCCTTCTTCACGGGTGTTCTAGCGACCGTGGTTGCCACACCCTGTACCGCACCTTTGATGGGCGTGGCCGTGGGGTTTGCACTTGGCCAGCCGCCCGTCACGTGTGTAGCCGTATTTACCGTGATGGCACTCGGCCTTGCCTCACCTTTCCTGCTGCTATCGCTCCTTCCGGGTTTAAGCCGCTTCCTGCCCCGGCCCGGAGCGTGGATGGAGACGCTGAAACAGGTGATGGCATTTCCGGTATTCGCAACGGTGATTTGGCTGCTTTGGGTCTTGGGCCAACAAGCCGGGATGAACCAAGTGGCCATTTTACTCTTGGCGCTATTATGTTTGGCGATCGCCGGATGGATGGCGGGCCGCTGGCCGACGAATCGCGCGGTTAAGACGGCTGCCGTCGTTTTAGGACTGGCCATTACAGCCTACAGTTCTACAGTCCTGACGGCAGTTCCACCCATCACGGTGGAAGCCAGCGCAAGTTCCGCAAACGGCTTGAAGTGGGAAACCTTCTCGCCGGAGAAATTAGCAAGCTACCGCGCGGCGGGTAAGCCCGTTCTGGTCGACTTCACGGCCGCATGGTGCCTCACGTGTCAAGTGAACGATCGGGTGGTCTTCCACTCTCCTGACGTCGAGCGTCATCTCAATAGATCGAACATCGCGCTGTTGCGTGCGGACTGGACGTCCTACGATCCAGTCATCACGGACTGGCTGGCAAAATTTGGCCGCAGCGGAATTCCTTTCTATGTTGTCTATTCCGGGATGGGAGATAGCGCCCCGCTGACACTGCCGGACGGCCTGATGACCCCTTCCGGCTTTCTCGAGCATTTGAAGAAGGTAAATCTATAGGGCGGCAGCGCTCCGCTCCAACGGGGTACCTTACTCGGCAATCCTGTACGGAAAGGCGAAACGGCCAATTTGAAAGACAGACTTCTCGCCTGGAGCGTATAAGTGGAATGATTCGATGCGACCGATCTTGCTGTTACGCACGGCCGTCGCGGTAGCCACAAACGCACCTGTACGAGCGTCATAAAACATAACCTTGAGAGCGTCGCCCTCATGTTTCCAACCAAACACATAATTGCCCGGTTTGAGCGAAGTTTTGTCCAGCTTTATAGGCGCCTGTACAACCAGATAGTGCGAATATTTTCCATCGGCGGAGTAGCCCGCGGTAATGAGGACCACTCCGGCTACGTACCGCCCGTTGCCGTCTGTGATTCCTGAGGCTGTTCTAAATTCCGTCTCGATTCTTTCGCTCTGCACCAAAGCCCTAGCCGGAATCAGCGCCTTCAACTCTGTCTCTGTCGCGGGACGCCATACGGTGCTGGCAGCCAGCAACAACCCCGCGTGGAGCAGACCGGCCAGGGCGGCTGCGAAATAGCGCATTAGCTTCCTACCTGCCCGGGCAAATGAACGATTCCGCGCTGCAGCGCGGTGGTGGCAGCCTGAGTACGGTCGCTGACTCCGAGCTTCCCGAGCAAGTTATTGATATGCGTTTTGACGGTGGCCTCCGAGATAGAGAGCTCGAGCCCGATATCCCGATTACTCTTTCCGGACACAATGCAGTTCAAAACTTCCAGTTCGCGAGCCGTTAAGTTCGGACCGACCATGCGCTCGGCAAGTTTCAGGGCAACAGCCGCCGGGATCTTCTGTTTGCCTGCGTGAACGACTCGGATGGCATCGATCAACTCCTCACCGAACATGTCCTTGAGGAGGTAACCGCGGGCGCCTGCTTGCAGGGCGCGGTAGATATCTTCGTCCCCGTCGAAAGTGGTGAGCACGATAATGCGAGCAGCTGGATCTTGGCTACGAATTTCGTGGATGGCTTCGACCCCGCCCATTTTCGGCATGCGCAGGTCCATGATGGTAATGTCGGGTCGGAACTGGCGGAACAAAGCAACGGCCTGCTCTCCATCACCTGCCTCCGCTATAACATTCATGTCCGGCACGGTTTTCAACAGAGCGGTCAAGCCTTGCCGAACGATATTGTGATCGTCTGCCACAAGGATGCGAATAGGTTCCATTAAGCTAGCGATGCCTCCACGAGAATTTTTGTTCCTTTTCCGATTCCGCTTTCAACGACCAGGTGGGCGCTGATTTGTTCTGCACGTTCCCGCATGCCTTTCAAGCCGTAATGGCCGTTCAGCGCGGCGCCGTCGGCGGGCGGCTCAAATCCACCGCCATCGTCCGTGATCGTCATACGTAACTTTTTGGCCGCATAGACCAATTCGATATTGATATGGTGCGGTCTCGCGTGCCGTAAGGCATTAGCCACAGCTTCCTGGCTGATCCGTAACAACTCCTCTTCGACATGGGGCCGGAGGGGACGGTAGGTGCCGCGAACTTCGAGTGAAAACTTGACTGGATTCTGGCCGATCGCCTGATTAGCCGATTTGGAAACACGTGCCCCGAAGTCTTCGTTCTCGGCGGATTGAGAGCGCAACTGCCAGATGGAGCGACGTGCTTCCGATAGTCCTTCGCGGACCTGGATACGCGCTTGGTCGAGATGTCCACGGGCGGCTTCGGCGGACGTAGAAAGCAAGCGAGAAACGATTTCCAGTTGCATGGAAATACCGACGAAACCTTGCGCGAGAGTGTCGTGGATTTCGCGCGCAATACGGGTACGCTCCTGCAAGACCGCATTGAACCTCGCCTCCACTTCCGCGACACGCCAGCGATAGATCAGGTATGCTCCGCCGGCAAATGCTAAGGCCAGAAGACAATAAAACCAGATCGTTTGATAAAAGTGCGGCTCGACGATAAACCCGGTGACAGCGCCGGCCTCATTCCAGAAGCCATCATTATTGCGCGCCAGCACGCGAAAACGATAAGAGCCTGGCGGAATATTTGTGTAGTAGGCGGTTCGCTCCGCGCCAGCTTCGATCCAATTCTTGTCAAAGCCTTCTAATTTATAGCGATATCGAACCTTTTGCGGCGCAGCGAAGCTCAGACCGGCATATTCAAAGGAAAATCGCGTATGGCCCGGCGCGATGGATGCAACTTGGGACGGCGAAAATGTCTGGCTGTCGATTCGTACGGATTCGATCACAACCGGCGGCAGGACACGATTCAATTGCGCCGCATCCGGGTAGAGAGCCGACGCGCCCTTCAGCGTGGAGAACCAGATCGTACCGTCGCGGGTTTTCCAGACGGCCGGATGGCCGCCAGCACTGCATTCATTGATACGCAAGCCGTCGCTTGTGTCGTACCAAACGGTGGTGAGCTTGCGCGAGCCGTCCACTATAGCCGCCTTCAGGTCGGCGCGGTTTACGCGAACGATTCCGGCCTTCGAGGCGATCCAAAACTCACCATTGCCGTCTTCGGCTACACCATAGATTTCGTCCGGCAGTCCAAACGAGACAGGGGCCCGGTACACGCGGCCCGCCCGGAACAGGTTCAGACCAGCGTCGCCGGTTCCGATCCAAAGATCACCTTCCGGATCTTCATGCAAGGTCGTAATGACGTCGCTCGACAATCCGTCCTTCACATGGAGGGTCTCGAAAGTCGCATGGGCGAACCTGCTGAGCCCGCCAAAGGTAGCGATCCAGAGCGTGCCTTTGCCATCGCGCAGAATGGCACCCACCAGATCACTACCCAGCCCATCCGCCTGTGTATAGTTCACCAATGGTGCCTGGCCCTGTTGATGCGTAAGCCCGCGGCGCGTGCCGATCCAAAGAGAGCCATCGTTGTCTCGATAAAGCGAACGCACGAAGTCATCCGGTAGACCGTCGGATGATGTCGTGACGGTGAAGCGATGGTCTTGAAGGCGGTTCAAGCCGTCGGGCGTGCCGACCAGGAGATTACCCTGGGAATCACTTCCGAGGGACAGTACGACGTTACTCGAAAGACCATGCTCGGTCGTGAGCGTCTTGAAATGACCCTCCTCGAAGAGGGATACGCCACCATTCGTACCCACACTCACGACACCCCGCCGGTCTTGGAAGAGGCACCGTACCTGATCGTCCGCCAAACCTTCCCGGGTGGTGTACGTGACGAATTTTTGATTGCGAACAACGGTAACACCGCCGGTTTCGCTGCCAATCCACAAATCGCCTTCCGAGTCCTCTGCCAGAGAGAGCGTAGACGTGCCAGATAACGCTTTCGCGGCCTGGCAGTCGGACTTTTCGGACTCGGTTAAACGGACCGCGCCGTTGTTAGACCCGATCCAGATATTCCGCTCCCAATCCTCGAAGAGTGAAGATATGCTTCCCGCGGTCTCGTTGCAGCTCTGTTGAAGACGGCGGCCGGTGACGGAATTCCAGACAGCCAAGCCAGTATTTGTAGCCGCCCAGAGCCGCGAGGCATGGTCCAAAAGGAGTGCCGTTACGGCACCGGGAACTTCATCGCCGATCCATGGCTGCTGTAAACGGTTTGCCCGCACGGTACGAATTCCATGCTCTGTCCCAACCCAGACGGTCCCGGCGCGGTCCGATGTGATCGCACCGGTGAACCGGAAAGAGCTGTCAGGCATTCGATAGCGGAGCGGTTCGCTTGCGAGGTCCGGATTTTCCGATATCAGTTGGTCCGGCGTCACGATCCAGATTCGCCCGGAACGGTCATGGTGAAGCGAGAGAACACTGGCGCCGGTGAGCCCATGTTCCTTCACCGACTCGATACGGCCTGCTCGCAGGCGGCAGAGTCCTCCCGTGGTACCAATCCAAAGTACGCCCTCATGGTCCTCGATCAAACTGCGGATGTTATTGCTTGGCAGTGAAGGCGTGTTGCGCGAATCAAAGACTACGAATTGATAGCCGTCGAAGCGCGCCAGCCCACCCTCCGTCGCAAACCACAGGTAGCCGTCTTTACTTTGCACGATACTGTGCACAGTGTTCTGCGGAAGGCCGCTCCCAGTCTGCCACGTCTGATAGCTGAATTGGGCGAGGCTCCGCGCAGGATCTAAACACAGAGAGGGAAGTGCTCCACCCAGGACCGCACAAACCAATAGAACCTGCCGTGGTACCGCATGGAGACATGCCCGCAAGAGTCTTGTATAACAAGCTCGCCGGAGAGAGACATCCACAATTAGTTTGATTGTAGAGTCAACCGCACAGCGCAGGACAGAAGAATCGCTTCCTGGTAGTCTTCGGGTGTCTTGCAATGAGCTTACTCCGCAAATGTGCCTGGTTCCTTTGCCTCCAGGTCAGCCTACTCACCACAGTCGTTCTCGCACAGGATCCAACTGGAAAGTTACAGGGGCAGATCACCGACCCTTCCGGCGCCAGCGTTCCGGATGCATTAGTCTCGTTGCGCAGCGCAGCGACAAATCTGACCGCTGCCCAGAACTCGTCGCGCGATGGCAGTTTTTATTTCTCATCTCTTCCGGTGGGAGAGTATGTGCTGAGTGTAAGCGCAAAAGGCTTTGACGCGAAAGACGTGTCTCAAATTCAGATCGACGTAGGCAGGACCGTCAATCTCTCGCTCGAGCTCAAAGTGGCTGGAGGGCAAAACACGGTCGAAGTGAGCGGCACGGGCGCGACTGTCGATTTCAGTCCTTCTTTAGGAAACGTCGTCTCGACGCACGATGCCACGGATTTGCCGTTGAACGGACGCAACTTGACTCAGTTGGGATTGTTGCAACCGGGGGTAGCGCCTCTTACGGCTGGTCTCATGAAAACTGGCGGCATTTTGCGCAGCGGCCAAGCCTATGCAGTGAATGGCCAGCCTCCCGAATCGAACAATTATCTGCTGGATGGAGTATCCAACGTCGATAGTGTGAACGGTGGATTTGCTCTGCGTACGCCGCCGGATGCGGTGAGCGAGTTCAGAATTCTGACCTCAAACGCGCCCGCAGAATATGGGGAAACCAGCGGTGCAACCACCAGTGTCATCACTAAATCCGGGAGCGACCAATTTCATGGCGCGCTTTACGACTTCTTGCGCAACGACGCTTTCGACGCGCGCAACTTCTTTGCGGCCACAACGGAGCCGCTGCGGCAGAATCAATATGGCGCAACGCTAGGCGGACCCATCCGCCGCAGCAAAGACTTCTTCTTCGCGTACTACGAAGGCCAGCGCGCCCGCCAGGGCGAGACACAGGCGGCGATCGTGCCTACCGCGGCCCAGCGTACCGGGGATTTTTCCGGTCTTTTCGATCCTTCGACAGGTATCCAGAAGCCTCTCCTTAACCTTGCTAACAAGGGAGAGCAGTTTCCCGGGAATCGCATTCCTTCCTCGCTCATCAGTCCCGTTGCCTCCGCGGCATTAAAGCTCTTCCCCCTGGGCAATCTGTCGCCCTCTCTCTATTCGTCGACTCAATTGGCCAGCAATAACTACGATCAAGGCGGCTTCCGGCTTGACCATTATTTCGGCAATCGCGATCAGCTGTTTGCCCGTTATTCCACCTCGGCCTCCGATCAATTCGATCCCCTTCCCATCAATGGTTCGAACGTACCCGGCTTTCCCGTTGCGAATAACATCCGAACGCATTCGGCCACGGTCTCGGATGTCCATACTTTCTCGCCGCATACGGTTCAGACTGCCCGTGTCGCGTTCTTCCGCAATGTGTTCTTTTACGGTGAAGCGCAAAATCATACGCCTGCCAGTAGCCTCGGCTTCCAATATCAGCCCACTCTGAGCAGTGCGCTCGGCACGCCATATCTGATTGTCAGTGGATATGCCAATGTGGGCAATCCGATCACCGGTCCGCAGAAGACTTATCAAAACGACTTTCAAGGCTACTACTCGCTTGCTACCACGCAGGGCCGACACAATTTGAAATTCGGTGCTGACTTGAACCGCCAGCAGATCAATGTGCTTTTAGGGATTGCCACAAACGGCTTCTTCGTTTTCGCGCCCTTTCCGATAAACGATTCGTTCGCCAGCTTTCTTATCGGGCAATCCGTACAATTCTTCCAAGGTGGGGGGGACTTTAGCCGCGGGCTTCGGAAATGGGTAACGGCCGGTTATGCGCAAGACGAATGGCGGGTTACATCGAAACTGACCCTGTCATACGGACTTAGATATGAGGTAAATACACCGTACACGGAGATTCGAAATCGGCTGAACGCATTTGCTCCGGGTCGAAACTCAACAGTCATGCCCGGAGCACCAACGGGCCTGTTGTTCCCCGGAGATCAAGGCGTCCCGGCGGGAATCGCGCCCGTGAACTACCGTCAGCTGATGCCTCGCATCGGCTTCGCATGGGATCCGACAGGGACCGGCCGAACCTCCATTCGCGCAGGATACGGAATCTATTACGACGGTTACACCAATGGAACAGGCGGTCCTCTGCAGGCGGCTGTCAGCGCATTGCCATGGACCGAGGCCTACCAGCAAGCGGGACCATTCTTCAATATTGCAGACCCCTACAACGGAAGCCAGCCACCCTTTGTGACCGGCAACTACGTACGACCAGCCACGATACTGACGGTTCAATCGGGAATGCCGCCCCCCTATTCGCAAAACTGGAAC
>Ga0070665_100007518_pt1 | contig 11082 bp, 13 predicted proteins | sample KBSS13metaG_FD_65862 | JGI IMG/M metagenome (GOLD analysis project Ga0070665, IMG submission 65862) | Switchgrass rhizosphere microbial communities from Kellogg Biological Station, Michigan, USA - KBS S1-3 metaG | ecosystem: Host-associated > Plants > Roots > Rhizosphere > Soil ...
AGGCCTTGCGACGGCGATCGCTTGGACAGCCTTCTTTTTCGCTGTCAATCTTGTTGCCCTGCCAGCAAGAATCCATGCTGGATTGGTCGACAAGCTCAGTTCAGCACGAGAAGAGATTGACGCCTATCACTCTGTCGTCGATCGTCGCATGGTACGGAACCTCCTGTTGCGCATGCGGGAAAAATGCCTGGCCTATCGCAACAATCACGTCACCGTGGCGGAGCAAGTCCATTGGGCGAACCAACTGCTCGGCGACCTTTCGACACTCTATGGTCCTGAAGCCGAGGCGGTTCTCCGGCGAGAGTTGCCATATCTGACTGACCCGAGTGCGAGTCCACAGACAATGGACTTCTACATGAGGCATCTGGCCGATAGGCTGCTGACGCAGACAGACAAGGTAGGGCTCGATATCTATTCAATGCACAAGCCTGATCTCAACAGGTTTGTCCGACGGCGGCTGTCGGCACTTCAGGATGAAACGCTTCCGGCCAACGCCCCCGCCGTCAAACCCGTTGGTCAGACGGCGGATAGCCGACTGGAGCAGGTGGCACCTCGATCCTCGGCGGTCGCTGCGGCTATACTCGCACCACCTTTGGCGCGCCTGTCCTGACCGCACCGCTCACCATCCTGCAGATGCCGGAAGGCGCGCTCCGCATCCTGTCCGGGCTGATCGTGCTGTTCGTGACCGCGGCCTATCTGCGCATCATCAAGGATCGCTGAGGGAGCGGCGGCAGGCTAGTCAGCGGCCGCCGTGATAGCCGATACACCAAGACCACGAGAGCCCCTTGCAGTTGGCGTATTTTGCGGGCGCCGGCGGCGGCGCCGTCGTGCACGCGACGAGCAAGGCGATCGCGAGAAGCGCGGGCAAGGCTCTGGTCATGTCGGCCTCCTCGTCGCCAACATAACGCCACCCGGCCAGCTCGCAAAACAACAGTTTGGTGAGATCGGACAGCCTCTCGGCGCGCCTGTCATTTGACTGCGAGCAAAGCCTGCACCGTAGGCCCTATTGAGACCGACGCGGAAAGCATGCTGATCGATGCGCGCCGATCCATTCGACGGCCAGTAAGCAGCCTCAAAAGAACAGGCCTTGGCATATCGGTCTGGACCCGCTATTAGCGAAATTGGATATTTTCTTTTGCGCGGGGGGATGTTCAAGACCGCGCATCAATCGTGTTCAGATTGCGGCGTAGTCAGAGTCTCTGAGGGGACACAGAGGAATTGCTGTTGACGTTGAGTTGGCGAGCTTAAGCGCGGGTCGACAATACCGGTTTTCCGGTGGCCCGAATGCCCAGGCTTGTTTGTTTCGAGTGACCAACCCGGTGCCCTTAGCCATGACCCAAAGCCGTAGCCTGAAGCGTGATGCCTGAACCCATTCTGCGCAAAGCAAAATTTAACCATATTTGTGCATCCTTGCTCGATCACTTAGTCGAGAAGGGGACATTCCGGACGCCACGCAATCAAGGTCGCTTGCCGACCTCAAGCCTTTGCGGGAATTCGGTTTGGCATGTGTTCGTGAGTAAAAAAGTTCAGGCGCACCCGCTGCGCCGTTTGTTGCGTCCGCTCGTCGTCACGTCTTTCAGCACCGCCACTGCCGGCGTGGTCGTCTGGTCCGCCGCCGCGATGGTGGCGATAGGCGGCACCTCCATATCCGGCTCCAAACAATTCCTTCCGACCGCTCTGCTCCATACGGGCAAGAATGCGACCGCCGGCAAGGGGCCGCGGTTGATCGCCGCAGCACCTGAGCCCGATGTTGCAGCAAGCCCTGTCGTGGTTGCGAGCCTGGACGCAGGCGACCTGGGTTCTGCCTACAACGCCATTTTTTCGAGCGCCGCAGATGCGAATCCCGGCGTACAGCGCTTCGAGATCATCAACACGAAGGCTGGATTGGCGACCGTCAAGCTGGCCAACGCTTTCGAATACGCCAAGCCTCGTAAGTCGCAGCGCGCGATTGCACGGGCGGCGGAGCCGGCGCCAGAGCGTTTCGCGTCGCTGCCTCCCGACGCAACCGACCAGCCCGAAACCTTGCTGGCCTTTGCTGATCCGTCACCGACCGCCGTCGACGCGTGGTCTGCAGTGCTCGCCCCTGAGGACGATGGCGTCGATATCGTGCAGGACCCGAATGTCGGTGAGGGCGAGGCCGCCCAGCCCAGCGATGAAGGCTTGCCGTCCCTGGTTCCTTTGCCGCAGTTGCGGCCGATCGGCCGTCCGGCCCCGAAGGCGGTGGTGCAGACGCAACCTGAAGTCCAACCTGAAGTCCAGCCTGAAGACAAGCAGCCGGCCGTGGAGCCCGTGAAGCCACAGGCGCCGAAGCTCGCCTATGCGCGGCCCAACGAGCCTTCGGAGAAGAAATCAGGCGGCGGCCTGGGCAGCACGCTGCGCAATCTGTTCGGCGGCGGCGCCAAAGCAGGTAATGGCGTGGCCGTCTACGACATCAGCGCCGCCAAGGTCTACATGCCCGACGGAACCGTGCTCGAAGCACATTCCGGCATCGGCAAGATGGTCGACAACCCGCGCTACGTCGACGTGAAGATGGGCGGACCGACGCCGCCGCATACCTATGATCTGAAAATGCGCGAGACGCGCTTCCATGGGGTCGAGGCGCTCCGAATGCTGCCTGTCGACGGCAAGAACAAGAATGGCCGCACCGGCTTTCTGACTCACAGCTATTTGCTGCGCGGCGGTCGCGCCGAGTCGCATGGCTGCGTCGCGTTCAAGGACTATGCCCGCTTCCTCAAGGCCTTCAAGCAAGGCAAGGTCAAGCGGCTGGTCGTTGTGCCAAGCGGCGGACGGTCAACCGTTCGCGTGGCTTCCAACGACAAGAGCATCTGACGCCGCCTATCTGCCTGCGGCTCGGCTGAAGACGACAGCGCCGCCCTCTTTGCGGACCTCGACGGACACGATCGCGTCACGCTGCTGTCGAGCCTCGAACATCTCGAGCGCGTGATCCCTCGCTGCCTTCTCGGCGTCGAAGGGCGTCTTTTCGACAATGCCCGTCCTGTCATACCAAATGACCGTGTAAGCCATCCTGCCACCTTCCTTCATTTAATAGCCGTTCGCCCTGGCCACCCGCTTTGCTTCATCGCGGTGCGCGGACTTTGCTGAAGCGGGTCGCACCGCCTATCCTGTTGGCAGCCAGCGGCTCGATCCGGCAGCCTAGAACAGTGTGTCGGCGCGAGCCCAGAACACGACATAGAGGATGGCGAGCACCCACAGGGCTACGGCGCACTTGATGGCGAGCGCGACACGAAACTCGCGAAGCCAGCCCGGTATGTGCAGTATCGGGTTTGATCGCGGCTCGATAGCGATGGCTCTGACGCCAGCGACTGCTCCGCGCGTGCCGAACGCAGGGTGCGTTGGCTTTCTCACGCTTGCCGGGCCGCCATGTAGGCGTCGAGCTTCTTGCGGGAAGGCCCGTACCTCTTGATGATGGTCGCCGCCTCGCTTGGCGGAACGCCGTATTTCGTGGCGAATGCAGCTGCTTCATAAGTCTCTTCGCGGCGCACCGGGTTCACGGTCCCGCTGGCCTTGGGCTTGTTGCTCGACATTGGTCTTTCTCCTGGTTGAAGGGCTACGCTGCGGCTTCGCTGCGCAACTCGTCGCGTGCCAATTCAATATAGTGACGACGTGCTTCCTCCCCTATGACGGTAGTGGCGGGGGCCTCACTGTTGTCGCGCTCGTGAAGCCGTTGCTGCGTACCGCGAGGCTTGTCGCTCCAGGCTTCGAAACTGGCGTGCTTGCGCTGGAATATCTCGCGGGCGCGATCCCATGTTGCGTCGTCGATCTTGTCCATTGGTCGGTTCCTCGGCGGGGTTGGTAGGCGCAATGTCTATTCCATGTCAGGAACGTCACCGCTGAGAAACAGCGTCGTCGGTGGGCCATACTCGCCGATGTCCGGATGCGCCTCGCGGGACCAGGCGATCACCCCGGCGTGTTTGGTGATCAGTGTTCGTGCCAGACGGACCGCTCGTTCTTCGCTCTGCTGGTCCGCCGGGCCAAAGGCAGTCAACAGCTCGCCATCGTCGCTGCGGTCAAATGCGACGACGACGATCAGCTTGGGTGTTTTTGCCTGTGGAAGCGTGGCTGTCGACATCAGTGTACCGTCTCCGGCCGGTGGCCGCGCCTGTCGCGAACAAACGTCTCGTACAGGAACATCCCGATCTCCCTGACAACCGACACGCTTGGCGGACGAAACCGCGGCTTGCCTCCGACGATCGTGCCGAGGATCGGTGCAAGCCTGAAAGCCTCGCAGCGATCCGGGTCTTCGTTCGTCACGGCAAACATGTACGGGGCAAAACGCTCCGCCAAGGCTGCCTCGATGCGAATGTGCATCTTGAACTCGTCAAACGCTGCACCGACCGGCGGCACGACGATGAAAGCCGAGCAGTGCTGGTCACGGATGGAATAATGGCTTGAGGACATCGTGGGCATTTCTTGTCGTTATTGTTGGACGGTCAGACGCCGCCGTCAGGACAACGGTCTCGGGTGGGTTCCGTTCCCTGAATGTTCATTCGGCGGCTTGGGGCATCCGCGATGCAAATGTCGCTCGTGTGACGGCCACTGATGTTCCTGCCGGCCCGCTGACAACATCCATTTGAGCGCCAAGCTGCTTCACCAATGCGTCGACGATAGCGGTCCCCAGACCAGGGCTCCGTACTTCGCCCGCATCCTTGCCCACACCGTTATCGGAGACGGTCAGTTTCCAGTCGGTGCCGTCCGTCTCATAGGTCGCAAGGATAAGAGCGTCGATCCTTGGATCGGGGAAGGCATATTTAATCGCGTTGAGCACGAGTTCGGTGACGATCAAGCCGAGGCTGACGGCCTTGTCGGACCCAATCCTGCCTGCGTCGGACATGACCTGCAGCGATATCGGATGGCCTTCACCAATCATCGACGAGGCCAGGCTGCTGCACAGTTTTGTCAGGTATGATCCGACGTCGATTTCGTCACTGCCGGTCGTCGCGTGCAACTGCCTTTGCACTTCGGCAACCGACAAGACCCGTTGATGCGCGTCGTTCAGATGCTGTCGTGTCTCTTCCGACGTGACGCTGCGGGCTTTCAACAGCAGGATGCTCGCAATGATCTGGAGGCTGTTTGCGACCCTGTGCTCCATTTCCCGAAGAAGCACATCCTTCTGGCGGAGCAGCTCATTGGTGCGCAACAACAATTCCTCTTTCTCAAGCTCTATCGCTCGGCGCTGCGTAACGTCGGTGAAGGCGAGCAGGATCGTTGTAGCCGTACTGGTATCGTAGATCACCTTGCGGGCGTTGAGCAGCATCGTCCGGAGGCCGACATTGGGGAATTCGTGCTGCACCTCGAAATCGTCCATCGACGTGCGCTCGGGGATGATGGTCTCCAACAGCATGCGAAGCGCGGGAATATCCCATTGTCCATCGCCAAGCGCGTAGAGCAGGCGGCCCTCGGTTTGGTCGGGGTCAACTTTAAAGGAGCGATAGAATGAACGACTGGCTGCCAGTACGCGGAGTTGTTCGTCCAGCACAAGGAAGGGCTCAGGGATCGTGTTGACGATCGCCTGCGCTAACGTCTGCGCGTCTTCGATACTCGCGATGGCGGGAAGCATGGCTGAAAGCCGATCCAGGCGCATCAATGCACCTTGTCTGCGACCTTATACGAAAGCCGCCCGAGAGTCCCAAACTGAATCGCGGGAGCGGATGCCGCCGCTGCGTGCTGGCTAGAGGCTTGCCGCGCCCTTTAGAGGCTCCGTCGCACCCAGCCTGTCGAGCGCCAGCCTGACTTCGCGGAGGTCGTCATCCCAACCATCATTGTCGTTCATGGCGCTTTCGGAGGCCGCCCGCTGCAACGCGCGCGCTTCCGTTTCGATCTCGCGGAGCCTCTCGACCTTGATTTCGTTGGTGGTGGAGACGTCGGCGACAATTCCTTGGGCTTTCAATATGTTGAAGCTGACCATTGCGGCACCTCGCGGTTTGTCGTTGTCAACGCATTGTGTGGGAGGGGGGGTCCGCCGGCTGCGGAATGGGCTTGATGCGGACTATGCGTCAGCGAGCAGGATCGCTGCCAAATTGTGCTTGCCGCGTCGTGCAATGCTTGGCGTCAAACTTCAATAAGTAGTTTACTGGTTCATTTATAAAACTGTTGCTCCTAACGTTATCCTTGCTGCACCACAGCTTAGATCGTCCAACTCTAAATTGAACCTAGATGCCCCGGCAAAGTTGACCACCTGTAAATGAACAAGCGCAAATCGCGCGGGCTAGGGAGCGTTCCATGACCTTATTTGCGAAGCGAATTTCCAGGATATCTGCGACGGCTGCGGTTCTCGCGGCTTTGTGCGCGCCAGGCAGTTTTACGGTCGGTGCCGCCTCCGCTGACGGCATCGGGCTGGGCGCTGGCGCATCGATCGGTGGCCGAAGCGGCGTGAACGCCGGCGGTGGTGCGTCGATCGGTGGCAGCAACGGCGTCAATACCGGCGCAGGCGCAAGCGTTGGCGGAACAGGCGGGGCGGGTGCAGGCCTCGGCGCTTCCGTCGGCGGCAGCGGAGGCGTGAACGCCGGCGCGGGCGCGCAGGTGGGCTCGGGCGTCGGCGTCGGGGTCGGAGTTTCGATCGGCGATACAGGAAATCCCAGTCAAAGCATTGGTGACGGCACCGGCATCTTCTCCCCGAGCGACCCGACCACGACGACGAGCATTTCATCCGCGGCGCGCGACCGGCTCGCCGGTTTGTCGGGCAAGGAGATTGGCCGGTACAAGAAGCGTTGCGTCAACGTCCTTTCCGACTCGGGCAGCTATGACGCCGACCTCATTGCGCTCTGTCGCGCTGTCAGAGGCATGTAGCTCAGTCCAGAGGTGATATCGGCCCGGGCTCGCCGCAATGGAAGGCGTCGCGCTCGGGCCATGATTGGGAAAGTCGGGCTCGGATGAAAGACTGCAACTTCAGGAGTGTCGTCGTCGTCGAGCCCCCGGACTCCAGAAGGGTGTGCATCGTGACGGATGCCGTCTATGCCGCAGAAATCCTGCTGCGGCACTGGCCGGCCGAACACTGGGGGCCAAAACATCGGCTGGCGATGTTGGCATGCGTCGAAGCGTTGCGGGGCAAACGGCATATCAAGATCGCGCAGCGGACCTTCATCGCCGCGGCAGTCCAGGCTCGCATGCTGAAAGTATGTGAGTTCGACGTAGAGCCGGACGGTCCGTGTTAATTGCGAGGGGCCTAGACGGGCTGTGCTCGAGGCAAGCCTGTCGCAAGCGCGGCTGCAGTTTCTCGCGCCTGTCGTCTACACTTCCATACGAGCAAAGGCCCGCCGTTTCCGGCGGGCCTGGATCGAGCCGTGAAAGGCGTCTTGCCTATTCCGCCGCCAGCATGTTGACCCTGCTTTCGGCCATTTGCGAAAGCGTCTTGTCGGTATCCTTCTCCTCCTGGAGGTTCTTCTCGAGCACAGCAGCGCAATCGGTCCTGCCGAGCTGCTTGGCCCACGCGATCAACGTGCCGTAGCGCGTGATCTCGTAGTGCTCGACCGCCTGCGCGGAGGCGATGAGGGCAGCGTCGAGCACCTGCTTGTCGTCGACATCGCCGCCCACTTCATCTGCCTCGGCCAAGATGCCGTCGATCGCCTGGCACGTTACCTCCTTAGCCTTCGCGCCGTGCATCTCGAACACCTGCTCGACACGCTCGATGTGGCCGCGGGTCTGGCTAAGGTGCCTCTCGAAGCCGGCCTTCAGCTGCGGGTTTGTCGCCTTGTCGATCATGCCAGGCAGCGCCTTCTCGATCTGCTTTTCCGCGTAATAGATGTCGCGCAACGTATGCACGAAGAGGTCGTCCAGCGTCTTGATGTCTTTGGAGAAAATTCCCATCGCATCGTTCCTTTTGTTTGCAGCGCCGTCGCGACGCCTGTGGTTGAGCAACGTCCGCGCCGGGGATGGGTTCCGGCCTTTGCCGATCATACGGCGCCCTTGCTCACTTCATTAGGCCGGCGGCGCGCAAGGCGTCCTCGATGACCTTGCCGATGCCCTTAGCATTGGTCTCCGGCCGTTGGCTGGCCGGCTTTGGCGCCGCCGCAGCGCGGTTGGCCGGTGCATGAATCCTCGTGCGGTTGGCAGGTCGAACTTTCGGCTCACCGGCATCGGCCAACGGGGCAAGGCCCCAGAAGCGCGCGATCTCCAGCGTTGACGAGATGCCGACGTCCAGCATGAACGGTGCGGCGCTGCTGCCGCCTTCAACCGGGCGCGCGTCGATCGGCGTGCCGTGACCCATGCCGGCAATGCTGTGCGCTTCGATCAGCGCACGGCCTTTCGCGTCACGCCAGACCCGAATGGTGTGCTTGCCGGCGCTATCGGTCTCGGTCGGCTCAGCCGTCACATGATGGACGCCACGCCACTGCGCGACCATGCGGTCGGCATTTGAGACATTCACCGTCTGGTCGGCGGTCCCGTGCCATATGGAGATGGTCGGCCAGGGGCCCTTGTGACTGGAGGCGTTGCGCAGCAATGCCTGCAGTGCCGGGTCCGCCGGTCCGCCATGGCCGCGCATACGGTCGAACGCCTCGGGAATCGAGGAGGCGGACCCGTGTGGCAGCCCGGCGATGATGGCGCCGCCGGCAAAGATTTCGGGATAGGTGGCAAGCATCACCGACGCCATGGCGCCGCCCGCCGAGAGACCGGTGACGAAGATGCGCTTGCGATCGATACCGTGCGCCACGACCACCGTCTCGATCATCTGGCGCATGGACAGCGCTTCGCCGGAATCGCGGCGGGTGTCTTCAGGCACGAACCAGTTGAAGCACAGATTGGCGTTGTTGGAGCGCTGTTGCTCCGGGAAGAGCACGGCGAAACCATGTAGATCGGCAAGGGCAGACCAGCCGGAACCCTCGTCATAGCCGGCGGCGGACTGCGTGCAGCCGTGCAGAACGACGACCAGAGGCGCGTTGTCGGGCAATTCAGCCGGGACATAAATCCGTGCCCGCAACATCCCGGGATTTGTCCCGAATGCAGGCATGTCCGTCAGCCGATCGCTATGTCTGGCCGCCCGGCCTTGCGGCATCGGGGGCTGCAGCGCGCGCAGACGCCGGATCGTATCGGAGATATTTCGCATCAGAAGGTCCTTCGACGTGCAGTCGCCGGGGCGGCGCTGACTCGTGGCAACGCGTGGATATGGGGATCGTTGCTGCACTGCACAATAAATGAAGATATGGCTGAATGACGGCGGCTGGTTTCTTTGCCGCTCGACGGAACAACAGCCTTCCGGCGCCATTGGGTGACAGCGGCATCCCGCACGCTCCTCAAGGGAAACACAATGGCCAAATCATCCAAGGCGGCGGCCAAGTCTGCCACAATCCACGATCAAACGTTGACGCGCGGCCAGGGCGGCGAGTTGCATCAGCTTGCCGGCGGCGGCGTGCCTGTGCTCACGACGGCGCAAGGCGCTGCGGTATCCGACGACCAGAACTCATTGAAGATCGGCGCGCGCGGACCGACCGCGCTGGAGGACTTTCATTTCCGCGAGAAGATCTTCCATTTCGACCATGAGCGCATTCCGGAACGCGTGGTGCACGCCCGCGGTTATGGCGCGCACGGCTATTTCGAAACCTACAAATCGCTCGCCGAATACACCCGCGCCGATATTTTCCAACGCGCCGGCGAAAAGACGCCGGCGTTCGTACGGTTCTCCACCGTCGCGGGCAGCAAGGGGTCGGCCGATCTCGCCCGCGACGTCCGTGGCTTTGCGGTGAAGCTCTACACCCAGGAGGGCAACTGGGACATTGTCGGCAACAATATCCCCGTCTTCTTCATCCAGGACGCCATCAAGTTTCCCGACCTGATCCATTCGGTAAAGCCCGAACCGGATAGGGAGTTTCCGCAAGCGCAGTCGGCCCATGACACGTTCTGGGATTTCATTTCGCTGACGCCCGAGAGCATGCACATGGTCATGTGGGTGATGTCGGACCGCGCCATCCCACGCTCGCTGCGGTTCATGGAGGGCTTCGGCGTCCATACCTTCAGGATGATCAACACCAAGGATCAATCGACGTTCGTGAAATTCCACTGGAAGCCGAAGCTCGGGCTTCAGTCCGTCGTGTGGAACGAAGCCGTCAAGATCAATGGCGCCGATCCGGACTTCCATCGTCGTGATCTGTGGGACGCGATCCAGTCCGGCAATTTCCCGGAATGGGAATTGCAGGTGCAATTGTTCGATCAGGAATTCGCCGACGGTTTCGACTTCGACATCCTCGACCCGACCAAGCTCATCCCCGAAGAGGTGCTGGCGCCGATCCCGGTCGGGCGCCTTGTGCTCGACCGCATGCCAGATAATTTCTTTGCCGAGACCGAGCAGGTCGCGTTCATGACGCAGAACGTGCCGCCTGGCATCGATTTCTCCAACGATCCGCTGCTGCAGGGTCGCAACTTTTCGTACCTTGATACCCAGTTGAAGCGGCTCGGCAGCGCCAATTTTACGCATCTGCCGATCAATGCGCCGAAGTGTCCGTTCGCGCATTTCCAGCAGGACGGCCATATGGCGATGCGCAATCCCGTGGGCCGCGCGAACTACCAGCCGAACTCGTTCGGCGAAGGGCCGAGAGAGTCGCCGGAGCGTGGCTTCAGATCGTTCGCCGAGGTCGAGGAAGGGCCGAAGGCCCGCTTGCGCGCCGAAAGCTTTGCCGACCACTACAGCCAGGCTAGGCAATTCTTCACCAGCCAGACGCCAACCGAGCAGGGGCATATCGCGGCTGCGCTGACATTCGAGCTGAGCAAGGTGAAGACGCCCGTGATCCGCGAGCGGATGGTCGCGCATCTGCTCAACATCGATGACGGGCTTGCCAACAAGGTTGGTGAAGCGCTCGGCCTGGACGCTATGCCCAAGCCAGCCGATGCCGCGATGCCGACACGTGACGACCTCGATCCGTCGCCCGCACTCGGGTTGATCGACAAGGGACCCGGGCGTTTCGAAGGCCGCAAGCTTGGGATCCTGGTCACCGACGGGACGAGTGCCGCGACCCTCAAGGCGCTTAAGGATGCAATGAAGAAGGCCGGTGCAAGCTTCGAAATCATCGCGCCGAAAGTTGGTGGCGCAACCGCTGACGACGGCAGCAAGATCGAAGCCGACCAGATGATATC